>Ga0172369_10008935_pt1 | contig 11241 bp, 8 predicted proteins | sample LakKiv25m_FD_114539 | JGI IMG/M metagenome (GOLD analysis project Ga0172369, IMG submission 114539) | Freshwater microbial communities from Kabuno Bay, South-Kivu, Congo - kab_022012_11.25m | ecosystem: Environmental > Aquatic > Freshwater > Lake | place: Democratic Republic of the Congo... | reverse complement strand
TGCCGGGACCCGAGGCAGCCGGCAGCTCCGCCACAGCAAAGGCCCCGCCCGCGCATCGCCGGGCGATTCGAACGGCGGCACTGCCATGCCCCGGCACTTCCGTGCCGGGCTCCTTCCTGCCCCCTGCCGCCGGGCAGCCGAAAACCGGGGGGGCGGGGAGCGACCCTCGGTTGGCGCCTCGCGCCGGCTGCGCTACGCTCCGGCCGGATGCGAGGCGCGCCGGCACGGCCGGCCCCGACGGGGTTGCGATGCGGATCCTCTCTGTTTCCACGCTGCTTCTGCTCGGCGCCTGCGGGCGCGACGCCGGGCCGAATCCCGACGAGTACGGCAAGATCACCTACTGGCTGCTCTCGCAGAACAGCTCCGAGCGCTCGAAGTGCACGGACCAGCAGCCGTGGACCGGCGCGATGCCCGAGGAGCCCGTCTACACGCCCGGCATCGCCTGGTACGTCATCTACAAGGTCGCTTCCGACGGCAAGAACGCGCTCGACATGGACTGCGAGCGCACGAACGTGCGCAACTGCGTCGACGGGGACATCGTGTTCGGCGTCCAGGGCCACGAGGTCGTCTTCGAGCGCGAGAGCGATGCCCCGACCTCCACGACCTGCACCGCGCACGAGAAGCTTCGCTTCGTGCTCACCGACGACGGCGACGAGGCGCAGGTCGTCGCCCGCGCCGACTTCTCGCTGGCCGGCGATCCGGCCGAGTGCGAGCAGGCCCAGGCCGACATGCGCTCGCGTTCCGGCAACGGACAGGGCATCGACGGGTGCGCGGCGATCGTGCGGCTGCGCATGGTTCTTTGGGGCATCTACTGATCGACCGCAGTCCTCGACAACGAGCGGCGGCAGTCGGAGCCCGGCACGGAAGTTCCGGGGAACGGCAGTGCGCTCGGGCCGGGCAGGCCCCGGCACTTCCGTGCCGGGCTCCTTCCCGCGGGCGATCGACGTCGAACAACGCGATGCTCTACGGATAGGTGAACGTCACGATGTCGCGCCCGGAGCCGCCCTGGCCCATGTCGTCGGCGCCGGGGCTGAAGACGCCGCAGTATCCGGTCACCACGCCGCCCTTGCGCACCACGACCTGGAACGGCACGTCCTTGGTGGCCGTGCAGTTCTGGTAGTAGTCCACGCGCACGCGGTAGGTGCCCGACGGCGGCGGATTCCCGGCCTCGTAGACGACGTTCTCGATGTCCACGTTGTCGACGGCGCAGCCCGCGTTCGAGTCCAGGTCCAGCGAGCCCTCGCACACGGGGTTGCCGTAGTAGATTTCGCACCCGCCCGGTTCCACGACGTGCAGGTCGAGGTCCTCGGGGTCGGAGAAGCGCAGCGTCACCTGCAGGTCGCCCCCGCCGCCGTTGAGCACGCATTCGCCCTGCACGCAGTGGAATCCGTGATCGCACTCCTCGGCACACGGCACGCGCGCGCTGCACCTGCCGGCGATGCAGACCTCGCCCGGCGCGCACGGCGGATCGCACTCCAGGCTGACGGTGCATTCCACTTCGCCGCCGCCGTCGGGCACCTCGACGGGGCCGGCGTCGGGCGCGGCGGGTGGCGCCGAGCACGTCTTTTTCGCGGCGCTGCACGTGCCGCCGTCGCAGTCGGCGTCGTCGCGGCACCCGACGCAGCGCCCGTCGGGGACGGAGACGTCGCAGTAGGGCGCGCTCGACAGGTAGCAGCCTCGCGTCGCGGTGCAGACGCGGCACTGGGCCGTTTCGAAGTCGCACGCGGGACGCGCCGCCGGACACGCGGGGGAGCACGAGCCCGGGTGCGGGCCCGCGTCGGGTGCGCCTCCGTCGCGGGCTCCCGCGTCGGCGCCCGGGCACGCGCCGCCCGCGCACGGGTCCGCCTCGGTGCATGCACGCATCGCGAACGCCGCGAGAACGCAGGCGGCCGGAATCGCGGAACGCAGGCGTGTCGGCTTCATGGGCGCCACGCTATCGCGGTGCGGCGCCTCGGTCGATGGGACAGTTGGCGGATGCGCCAGCCCGTCGCTGCGCTCGGGGTTCTGAAGCGGGTGCTGCTGCGAGACTCTCGGAACCCCGACCGAAGGGAGGGGATGGAACCCCGAGCGCAGCGAGGGGCCTTGCCGGCGACACGGTTTCCCGCGAGGTCCCCGCTACCGCCTCTCGTCCGCTACCACGCGCCCGTCCTCCAGCCGCACGACGCGCCGCGCGCGCGCCATGACGCGCGGGTCGTGCGTCGCGAACAGGAACGTGACGCCGCGCTCCTCGTTGAGCCTGCGCATCGTGTCGAGCAGTTCCTCGCCCGTCTTCGAGTCCAGGTTCGCGGTCGGCTCGTCGGCGAGCACCAGCGCGGGATCGCCCGCGATGGCCCGCGCCACCGCCACGCGCTGCTGCTGGCCGCCGCTCAGCTCGCCCGGAAGCCGGTTCTCCAGCCCCGAAAGGCCCACCTCCGCCAGCAGCGGCATCACCTTCGCGCGCCGCTGCGCCGCCGGCACGCCGCGCAGCAGCAGCACGAACTCCGCGTTCTCGTAGGCCGTGAGCACCGGCACCAGGTTGTAAGCCTGGAACACGAACCCCAGGTGGTGCAGACGCATCCGCGAACGGCCCGCCGCGCCCATCGCCGCGAGATCGCCGCCCTGTACCAGCACGCGCCCGCGCGAAGGCTCGTCCAGCCCGCCCACCAGGTTGAGCAGCGTCGTCTTGCCCGAGCCCGACGGGCCCATCAGCGCCGTGAAGCCGCCCGGCTCGAACTCCAGGGTCACGCCGCGCAGCGCCGGCACGCTCAGCGCGCCCTGGCGGTAGTCCTTCTCGAGCTCCTGCACGTCCACGATTTCCACGGTTCCTCCCGCCTACCGGTGCTGCAGGCACTCCACGGGCCTCAGCCGCGCCGCGCGGCGCGCCGGAAGCACGCCCGACGCCACCGTCATCGCGAACGTCGCGAGCGCGAACACGCCGACCTTCCAGACCACGACGTGCCCGACGACCCGCGTCTGCATCGCCACGCCCGCGGCCTCCATGGCCGCGCCGCCCGCCAGCGCCGCGTAGTCCACGCCTACGGTGCACGCCGGCCAGCAGAGCAGCAGCCCCGCTGCAAGGCCAGCGACGGTGGCGCCGGCTCCGAGCAGTGCCGTCTCCAGCAGCACCAGCGCGCGCAGCCGCCCCGGCGCCAGGCCCAGCGCGAGCATCGTGCCGAACTCGCGCACGCGCTCCATCACCGACATGACCACCGTGTTGGCGATGCCGATCATCACGATGACGAACAGCACCAGCATGAACGCGTACATCCCCGCCTCGTCGAAGACGACCCACTGGTGCAGATCCGGCAGCGCGTCGCGCCAGCCCAGCACGTCCAGCCCGGTTCCCGCGAGCGCGTCCTGCACGGCGCGCGTCGCGTCCGCTGTGCCGGCCTCGGTGCGCAGGTGCGCCGCGACCTGCGTGACGCCGCCGCCGAGGTCCAGGAGATTCTGCGCGGCGACGATCGGGATCTGCGCGGAAAACGCGTCGATCTCCTCGATGCCGTGGCGGAAGATGCCGCGCACGCGGAAGAGGCGGCTCTCGATTTCGCTCCGGCGCTGCGCCATCAGCACGACCTTCGAGCCGATCTTCAGCTTCAACGTGCGCGCCAGCGTCGCGCCCACCAGAATGCCGTCGGGCGATCCGTCGAGCCACGCGCCCTCGACCATGCGGGCCGGCGTCTCGCTCACGCGCGCTTCGCGCGCCGCGTCCACGCCCGTGAGGCCGACGCCCGCCGAGCCCGCCGCCGACGAGAGCAGCCCGTGGAAGAAGACGCGCGGCACGACGTCGGCGCCGGGCAGCGCCGCCTCGACGATGCGGACCACCGCGTCGGCGTCGTGTACCGCGAGCGCGGGCTCGCGCGTGCGCTGCCACCCGCGCGCCTGCACGACGACGTGGCCGGCCATCATGCGCACGCCCGACTCGATCATCTGCTCGTGCGCGCCGTCGCCGAGCGCAGCGCTCACCATGAGCAGCGCCAGCCCGAACGCCACCGCGCTGCCGCTGATGAGACTGCGTCGCTGGTGGCGGCGCAGGTTGCGCGAGGCCATTCCGAGCAGGAGCCGCGCCTCGTCCATGGCTACTCCTGCCTCATGGCGTCCACGGGACGCAGTCGCGCCGCGCGCACCGCGGGCCACAGCGCCGACAGGAGCGTCACCGCGAAGAGCCCGGCGACCACCGCGCCGACGCCCTCCGGGCGCACCTCCGCGCGCAGCACGGAGCTGAAGGCGAGGCCGCCCCAGGTGTAGTCGGGGAAGAACGCGCTCAGGTCGAGGCCGTGGCGCGCGAGCCACAGATCCAGTGCGAGTCCTGCCGGCACGCCGGCTGCCGTCGCGACCGCCGCGAGTGAAATCGCCTCGCACAGGACCATGGCGACGACGCGCGCGGGCGACATGCCGAGCGCGCCCAGCGTGCCCAGCTCGCGCGTGCGCTCCAGCACGCTCATGAGGAGCGTGTTGAGGATTCCGAACGCCGCGACGAGGAACACGCAGCCGAGCACGATCCACATGGAGGCGTTCTGCAGGTCCATCATGCCGGCGATGACGGGGTTCACCTGGCGCCAGGTGCGCACGAGCAGGCCGCCCGCCGCTGCACGCGCGCCGGCCGCGAGAGAGTCGATGCCGTCCCGCCGCGGGGCCACGAGGGCGATTTCGTGCACACGCCCTTCCAGCCCGACCAGCTTGTGCAGGTCGCCCAGGTGGACGAGCGCACCGGAGCGATCGGTCATCACCTGACCGGTCTTGAAGATCCCGCAGACGTGCCAGAGCGCGCTGCCGGTGGAGCCGTCGTCCGCCTGCGCGACGGCGACGAGCTCGTCGCCGGGCTTCGCGCCCAGCGTTTCCGCGAGCCCGGCGCCGAGCACGATTTCGCCCTGCGCCGACGCGGAGAGGAAGCTGCCGCCCGCGAGGATCTTCTCGTGGAGCGTGGTGACGCGTTTCTCTCGTGCGGGGTCGATGCCGGTCAGCCGCGCGCCGGCCGAGCGATCGCCGGATCCGACGAGGGCATCGGCGTACACGCGGCCGGAAACGCCCGCCGCCGCTGCCTGCGATTCGAGTCGTGCGATCAAGGCATCCGCGTCGTCGATGGCCTCGTGCAGGGAGCGTTCGGCGGGGTAGCCGGGAGCGTGGATCTGCACGTGTCCCAGGCCGGCGCGCACCACGATGTCGAAGACGTCGGCGAAGATTCCGTCCGAGATCGCGATGACGACCATGCTCGCGACGACGCCGGTCGCCATGGCGAGCACCGTGCCGAACGTGCGGCGTTTCTGGCGCCACAGGTTGCGCCACCCGATGCGCAGCAGGGACCAGGCCTGTTCCACTCGGACCTCCGACCGGGGGTGGAGGGTACTCCGGGCGGAGGCCGGCGTCCTCGCGATGCTTCCCGGTTCGAGCGTGTCTCCGCCCCCGCGGGTCCGGAAGGCCGGCGCGTTCTTCGGCGTTCGAGCCGCGCAGTCGCGGCTCCCGCAAGTCCGGCTCGCCGCTGCTCTCTTGGGGGCGCTCCTGCGCCCGGCGGCATCCCCCTCGCGGCCGCCGTCGGAGGGCCGGGCGCGAGCACCGGGACCACTGAACAAGATGTCTCACCGTGAGACATCTTGTTCAGGTGGGATACGACCAACCCCGCGAAACGACTAGGTTTTTCAATAGCAGCCAGGCGACCGATCCGGGCCCCTTGCCCGCCCGGGGAAACACGCGGGCCCGCGCCTGTCGAATCGGCTCCACCGAAGGCTGCGGCATGCGAAACTGCTGGGGCAGTCGCACTCGTGCGACGGGAGGAAGCGATGGCCGACATCGAAGGAAAGCCGAAGCTCGACGGGCGCCCGCTGCGCCCGGGCCACCCCTGGTACGACGCCGAGGATGCCGCGGAGTTGGAACGACGCTGCCAGCGCATCGCCAAGCTCCGCACGAACTCGGACATCGATCAGTGGCGCGAGGGCGACGAGTATCTGCACATCCGCGTGGGGAGGCTCTACCGTCAGGCGGGCTTCCCGTACATGGCGCCGTGGGTGCGCGCGCAGAAGCGTTCGCGGGCGACCGTGGCGCGCCGGATGCGGTTTGCCGACTCGTTTTCGCTGGCGGACGTGCGCCGCTTCGGCAAGGAAATGCTGGACTTGGGCGACGAGTACGTGGCGCTGACCCGCAAGGACGACCTGGATTGGACGCCGGCCTCGCTCGTCGTCCTGGTGCCGCGCGCCGGCGGTCGGCTCGACGAGGTGGCTTTCTCGAAGGCCGACATCGCCGATCTGGAGAACGCCGTGCAGCACCAGCGCGAACTGCAGGTGCGGCGTCGGCAGGATGGGGTGCCAGACCCGGATCGGCGTATCTACCAGGCGCTGGCGCGCGGCGTGGAAACGGCGGCCGGTCCGCTGGCACGCTTGGAGCTGCAGCCCGGCAAGCTCGACGGCGAAGCGACGACACTGCACATCGCCGTGCGGATGCCGGATCTGGCCTCGTTGGTGGCGCATCTCCAGGCGGTGCTGGAGCAGCAGCGTCTGCCGGGGCGCTGATTCCGCGGCGTCACCCGCCCGCCGGAGGCGGTGCCTTCGCGACATTCGCGGCCAGCTCGACCAGCTCCACGCGGATTCCTCCGTTGTCGAGCGTCGTCGCACGCTCCACCGGCAGCCCGAGCCCCGCGCGCCGCCCGCGCGCCGGCGCGAGAAACGCCCTCTTCCACGTCCGGAACGGACCGCGAAGCGCCGCGTCCAGCGCAGCGACCGCGTCGTCCGTGCCCGCCAGCCTCGCGCCGTAGGGAGGGTTCGTCAGCAGCAGCCCCGTCTCCGCCGGCGCCCGCAGCCGGCCGGCGTCGCAGCGCTCGAACCGCACGTGCGCCAGCACTCCCGCACGCTCCGCGTTGCGCCGCGCCGACGCCAGCGCGCCCGCATGCACGTCGGCGGCGAGAATCGGATGCGCCGGCGCGTGCGCCGCCGCCTCGGCCTCCGCCCGCAGCGCGGCCATCGCCTGCGCGGAAAAGCCCGGAAACGCCTCGATCGCGAATGCCCGACGCAGCCCGGGCGCGCGGCCTCCCGCCAGCAGCGCGGCCTCGATCGCCAGCGTGCCCGACCCGCACATGGGATCCGCGAACGCCTGCGAGCCGTCGTAGCCGCACAGAAGCAGCATCCCCGCCGCGAGCGTTTCGCGCAGCGGCGCCCGGGAGGTCTCCTGCCGCCAGCCGCGCCGGTGCAGAAGCTCGCCCGACGTGTCGATCGAGAGCGTGCAGCGATCGTGAACCAGCCTTGCGAGCAGCAGGATCGACGGCTCGCCCGATTGCGGCGAGGGCAGCGCCAGCGCCTCGCGCAGCACCTCCTCGACCAGCCCGGAGTGGTACAGGCGCGACTTGTGGCACGCCGCGTGAATCTTCGCCGGGCGACCCGGCTCTAGGAAGGGCGACAGGTTCGCCCGGGCGGAGCGGGCCAGCAGCTCGCGGCGCCCCGGGGCGTCGAACTCCGCGACGCGCAAGAGCACGCGGGTCGCGGATCGCAGCCAGAGGTTCGCGCGCGCCGCCTCGCGCAGGTCGCCGCGGAACGCCACCCCGCCCGGTGCCGCGCTCACGGCGGCGAAGTGCAGCGCCCGGAGCTCCGAGCGCACGGCGGGCTCCAGACCCGGAGAGGCGACGGCGAACAGCTCGGATGAAGGATGAAGACTGAAGGATGAAGACTGAAGTGTCTCGGATTCGGTCACGTTGTGACCCGCTTCGGAAGGATGAGGGATGAAGGATGAAGGCCGCATGATGAAACAGAAGGATGGAGGATGTCGAAACCGGTCACGCTGTGACCCCGCGCGCTCCACTGGAACCGACCGGCCGGAGGCGCTAGACCCGTGAGAGAGGCCCGCTCCGGAAGGGACGACGACATGGAACCCGGCGAGACCAACCCTGCAGCTCCTTCGATTCCGTCGTTCACCCCGGAGTCGCTGCCCGCGCCTTATCGCACGGCGCCCGCCGCCGCGCCCGGGAAACTCGTCGATCCCGTGTGCGACATGGAGGTGGACCCGCTTCACCCCCGCGGCGGCGTCGGCGTCGTCGACGGGCGGCTGTACGCGTTCTGCAACCCGCGGTGCAAGGCGAAGTTCGAGGCCGAACCCGCGAAGTACCGCACCGCGCGCGACCCCGTGTGCGGCATGGTCGTGGACAAGAACGAGGCCGCCGCCCGCGCCAGGGCAGGCCAGCCGCCGCGCAGCTTCTTCTTCTGCTCCCCCTCGTGCGCCGAGACGTTCCGCGCATCGCCCGAGCGCCACCTTGCTTCCGGGGGTGACGGTCCCGCGCCAGCGCCCGCGGCGGCGACGGCTCCGATGCAGACGGCGACGCCATCCGCTCCGGTCGAGTCCGTCGACTCGCCGAGCTTCGACATCGGCGGCATGCACTGCGCCTCGTGCGTCGGGAACGTCGAGAAAGCGCTGCGGGCGGTGCCGGGCGTCGTCGAGGCGCGCGTGAACCTCGTCACGCAGCAGGCGTCCGTGCGCGGGCGGGTCGCGCAGGGAGCCGTGGAAAAGGCCGTGGCGCAGGCGGGCTATCGCGCGGCGCGGCGCGACGAGGGCGGGGGCATCGACCGCGCGGCCGAGGCGCGGCGCCAGCGGATGCTCTTCGTCGCCGCGGCCGTCGCGACCGCACCCGTCTTCCTGATCGCCATGGCCGACCTGTCGTTCCCGGGCAGCGGGTGGCTGCAGGCGCTGCTGTCCGCGTTCGTCGTGTTCGCGTGCGGATACCAGATCCACCGCGCGGCCGCGGTGCGCGCGCTGCACCTGGGCGCGAACATGGACACGCTCATCTCGACAGGAGCGCTGGCCGCCTGGGGCTACTCGCTCGCGGAGCTGCTGCGGCCCGCACATCCCGGGATGCTGCACGTGTACTTCGAAACCGCGGCGATGATCGTGACGCTCATCCTGCTGGGGCGCTTCCTGGAGGCGCGCGCGAAAGGTCGGGCCGGCGACGCGGTGGCGGCGCTGCTGCGGCTGCAGGCGCGCACCGCCCGCGTGGTCGTCGACGGCATGGAGAGCGACATCCCCGTCTCGACCGTGCAGCCCGGCGACAGGCTCATCGTACGCCCCGGCGAGGCGATTCCGGTCGACGGCGTCGTTCGCACGGGCACCAGCGCCGTGGACGAGTCGATGCTCACCGGCGAGCCCGTGCCCGTGTCGAAGAAGCCCGACGACGAGGTCGTGGGCGGCACCGTGAACGGCCAGGGTTCGTTCGAGATGGAGGCGCGGCGCGTCGGACGCGACACGGTGCTCTCGCGCATCGTGCGCCTGGTCGAGGAGGCGCAGGGCAGCAAGGCGCCCGTGCAGCGCATGGCGGATCGGGTCGCCGGCATCTTCGTGCCGATCATCCTTTCGGTCGCCGCGGCCACGTTCGTCGGATGGTGGGCGGGTGCCGGCGTTCCGTTCACCGATGCGCTGCTCGTGGCGGTGTCGGTGCTCGTCATCGCGTGCCCGTGCTCGCTGGGGCTCGCGACGCCCACGGCGGTGATGGTGGCCACGGGCCGCGCGGCGACGATGGGAATCCTGGCGCGCAGCGCCGAGGCGCTGGAGCTGGCGGCGAAGGCGCGCATCGTGGTGCTGGACAAGACGGGGACGCTGACCGAGGGGCGGCCCGAAGTGACGGACGTCGCGGCGCTGCAGGGATTCGACGCGTCGGAGGTGCTGCGCCTGGCGGCATCGGTGGAGCGCCGCAGCGAGCACCCGCTGGCGGCTGCACTCGTGCGCGAGGCGCAGCGGCGCGGGCTGGTGCTGGCGGAGCCGTCGGAGTTCGGCTCGCAGGCGGGCCGGGGCGTCGGCGGGGTGGTGGAAGGGCGCAGGATCGCGGCCGGCAACGCGTCCAACCTCGCGCAATCCGGAGCGAATCCGGACGCGCTGGCCGATCTGGCGCGAGGCGTCGAGGCCGCGGGTCGCACGGCGATCCTCGTGGCGGTCGACGGCGCGGCGGCGGGCGTCGTCGGCGTCTCGGATCGGCTGAAAGACACGTCGCGCGAGGCCGTGCGCGAGCTGCGCGCGATGGGGCTCGAGGTCCACCTGGTCACGGGCGACAACCGCGAGACGGCGCTGGCCATCGCGCGGGAGGCGGGCGTCGACGAGGCGCTCGTGCGCGCGGGCGTGCGGCCGGACGGCAAGGCCGGGGCGGTGAAGGCGCTGCGGGAACGCGGCACGACGATCATGGTGGGCGACGGCGTCAACGACGCTCCGGCGCTGGCGGCCGCGGACGTGGGCATCGCGCTGGGGACGGGGACCGACGTCGCAATGCAGGCGGCGGGCGTGACGATTTCGCGCGGCGATCTGCGCCTCGTGGCAGGGACGATTCTGCTGTCGCGCGCGACGCTGCGGACCATCCGGCAGAACCTCGGATGGGCGTTCGGCTACAACCTGGTGGCCGTGCCGCTCGCCGCGGCGGGCATGCTCGCGAGCCTCGGCGGGCCGATGCTCGCCGCCGGCGCCATGGCCGCAAGCAGCGTGTCGGTGGTGCTGAACTCGCTGCGGCTGCGCGGGAGGCGGATCGGGTAGAGGCCGGGGGCACGCGCGGAACTCCCCCCCGGCTGTCCTGAAAGGCGGCCCCCTCCCCGACCCTCCCACCCCTGGACTCGCTAGACGCTCGCCGAAAAAACCCGGGGGAGGGATGGGGAGGGGCCGTTGTGATCGCAGGCGTCAGAGCGTCAGGCTGCGGCCGGGCGAGTGGAGCACGCGCTCGCGCTCCTCGCGGGCCGCGTCGGCCGCGCACAGACGCGTGTAGGGCAGCGCGCGCAGGCGCTCCAGCGCGATGGGCTCGCCGCACTCGTCGCACGTGCCGTACACGCCCGCGTCGATGCGCGCGATGGCCTCGTCGACGCGCCCCACCTCCGCCTGCACGCCCTCGCGCAGGTGCGAGGCGATGAACTGCCCGTGCTGGTGCGCCGCGGCTTCCTCCTCCTCGGGCGCCGGGTCGCGCGCCTGCTCGTCGGCCAGCTCGCGCGCCTGGGCGGCCTGCGCGTCGACCAGTTCGTGGCGGCGCCGCTGCAGAGCCTCGCGCAGCGGATGGAGTCTGCGGGTGCTATAGGGCGCACGGGCCTTCGTCATGGGGCCTCCCCTCCGGCCGGCGTGCGGCCTTCCACCGCCGCTCCGATCCCGACCGGCGGGAAAGTTATGGACGCTCCGGCAAGGATGAAAGATGAAGACTGAAGGATGAAGACTGAAGGAGTCGTCACTGTCGCCGGAGGAGGACTCGCCGGGTGCGAAGCGGCGCTGGTGCTCGCACGCTTGGGCCGCGTCGTCGTGCTTCGCGAGATGAAACCTTCCCGCCGCTCGCCC
>Ga0172369_10008933_pt1 | contig 11245 bp, 12 predicted proteins | sample LakKiv25m_FD_114539 | JGI IMG/M metagenome (GOLD analysis project Ga0172369, IMG submission 114539) | Freshwater microbial communities from Kabuno Bay, South-Kivu, Congo - kab_022012_11.25m | ecosystem: Environmental > Aquatic > Freshwater > Lake | place: Democratic Republic of the Congo... | reverse complement strand
TTTTGATGACATAGTGAGCTTGCGAGCTATGGCTCAAATGCAAGATCTGCTCGTTAAAAGTTATAATTATGGGAAGAAATCTATCTACGGGTGATTAGCTCAATTGGCAGAGCCGTCGTCTTATACACGACTGGTTCCAGGTTCGAGTCCTGGATCACCCACCAATTTCGACGATTGCCTTTATGGCAAGCGACGAAATATTACGGATTAACAGGACGAGAATGCCGCAGGCGCGACGGCGCCGAGGCGGGGTAGCGCGGATCGCCAGCAGGCGAGAACGCGTAACCGAGTCCTGGATCACCCACCATATTTTGAACGGTGTCCATATTTTGTTGACAATACCCAAGCAATGTTATAACATGTTCGTACTATGAAATATACACAAAAACTCATGAAAATAGGTAACTCTGTAGGTATGATTATTCCCAGCCAAGTGTTGGAAGATATGAATGTGGGTGTAGGGACAAAGATATATGTAGAACATATACAGGATAAGTTATTGATTGAAAAAGAGAATACCCGCAAAATCTCTCCGGAATTTCTTAAGGTAGCGGATTCACTAGCCGATAGATATCAGGAAGTCTTTAAGGAATTGTCGAAATCATGAGATATCTTAGTGTTGAGGAGATTCTGGCGTTACATGATTATCAAATAGAAAGGTTTGGCGGTTTGCACGGAATTCTCAATTTGGCAGCATTAGAGTCGGCAGTGAATAGGCCCACGGTTAACATAGGGAGTGTCGATCTCTATGAAACCGTTACTGAAAAGGCAGCAGTTCTTGCCTTTTCTATAATAAAAAACCACCCGTTTGTGGATGGAAACAAGCGAACGGGGTTACACGCAGCACTGACCTTCCTCGAACTCAACAACGTCAGGACACATTTTACGTCAGAATATCTTGTTAAACTGGGTGTTGGCATAGCTACCGGCCAGTACGATCTTAAGGGGACAGTTGGACTATTAGAGAAATATACATCAAAGCGTTGAGGAAGTAGATACGAACGGGTGACTGCGCCCTTGACACGTCCCAACGTTAATTGTAATATATGAACATCAGTTAGACACAAAAAGTGTATTGGAAAGATCTCTCCGCAAGGGGGATTTTTTCATTTCACGTGCTTGATATATTTCTATTGGGACTAGGATATCCTACGTTTACAAAACTCCAAGATCGGTCTTTTCGCTGCCGTCGGTTTTTTCAATATACTGAAGATATCTCTCAATGGTAGAAATTCTCTTGTGTCCGCTTATCTTAGCTAAGTGCAGAATACTTACACCCATTGATAAATGGTGTGCAACAAAAGTGTGTCTAAGATCGTTTACTTTGGCGTTTTCTACCCCTGCAAGTTTAAAGTATCTGTTGATGGTTGATCTGATGTTTCTGACCAACAGGGCATTGCCTGTTTTTGTAACAAACAGATGCTTGGCGTTATCAAGTGCAGGTCTTTCGTTTTGTAGGTATTTGTTAATTGCTTCTATTACAGCGTGATTCATTGGAATAGTTCTTGCTTCTTTGCTGTTCACTTTGCCTATTGATAGTGTGCCTTTGTCGGCTTTTATGTCTACATCCGCAAGTTTTAAACCTGCAAGTTCGGATATTGTTACACCTGTTTGAAGCAAAACCTCTATCATGGCATATGATCTGACATCGTCTTTTGCAGCGTCTCTTAAGGCGCGGTATTCTAGTTTTGATAGTATTCGTGGTTTTTTAGTCTCAAGTTTTGGGTGTTTGAGCTGATCGCCTATGTTAACTTCAATATGACCTTCTTTATGGAGGTATTTAATAAAGGTTCTTGTAGCATTTGTCTTTCTGGATATTGACTTGGGTGTGTAACTTGCGTCCGCAAGTTTTTTCATAAAATCTTCCAGGTGTTTAAGCTCAATTTGAGTAACTAAATCAACACCTTGATTTCCAAGGTTGCTTAAGAGCTGCTCAATGTCCTTGCTATAAGCTATCACCGTAGCTTCGGACTTACCTTCGCCCCTAAGTGTGTCTATAAACTTTTTATGCGCAGCTACAAGCTTTATCATAGTAAAGTACAAGCTAATTTATTAACCTATAGTCGGGGAGATTACGCCTCGACTTGTCAAAAGTCAAGCAGTGATCTAGTATCGATCTGATGTCCATGTTTGGTAGGATTAAGCTTATAGCTCTTACTATAGCACTTACGGTTTTGAGTGTAAATATGTTTATAGGAGCTTACTACACTCTTAAAAACACAAAAAGGCTGGAGGATCTAAAAACTGAAGTTTCAGGCCTGGAAGCTAGGCGCGACAGTCTTAAAGAAGATATCCGGTATAAGGCCACAGATGAATATATCGAAGAAAAGGCCAGAAACGATCTAAACTTGGCTAAACCTGGTGAAAAAGTATATGTTGTGGGCGGGCTTGAGCCCAAAGCCAAGTTTTCACCTCAGCAAGAAGACTTTAAGGTTCTTGCCAAGACTTCGCAAAGGGACGGGAGTGGTTTTAGAGATTCTGCTTTGTATCAGTGGTACACGCTGTTTTTTAGATAACTTTGACTTTAACCCGTGCTTCTGATAAATTTCTATTGTTCTGTATTGCTGTAACGCGGGGTGGAGGAACGGCACCTCACCGGGCTCATAATCCGGGGGTCCTGGTTCGAATCCAGGCCCCGCAACCAGTATAAAATACTTCAGCTAACGTTCTGTCCAGCTTACTTAAATTCTAATCCCTTTGTGAGAAGTTTCTTCGGAAGGACTTTTTGTTATAATCTAGGGGTAAGCCAACGTAGCTCAGGGGTTAGAGCGGGCGTTTCATAAGCGCTAGGTCGGAAGTTCAAGTCTTCCCGTTGGCACCACCTGATATACCGATGTTAATGGAAAGAACGTAATTTCCACTGTGTATGTGCGAAGACTTGAATGCCGGACCCGCCAAAGGCGGGGAGGCGGGGTCGCGAGCCGTAGAGTTTGTAGGAACGTAGTGACATAAAAACTCTAGGACGTGTGACCAAGTCTTCCCGTTGGCACCACCTGACACACTAATATGTCACCATTTGGACTGGGAGAAGAACATGTTGAGTGGCGAACATTGAGGACGTCTACTGATGGCCGAGAGTGAGCAACGAGACGTTTCTTTGAACACTATGCAAGGAAACATAACTTTAAAATCGTCAAATGCCAAAGTTTGCAGCGCCTGTAACGGTGAGCTCAAATTTATTGGCAAAATACCCTTTCGTATCGAACTAACTCCCAAAATGGTTGAGTTGTACTTTAAACCTGCTCGCGATGAATTCAAAGAGGCTTTACTTCCAATAGATATTTATAGATGTGAAACCTGCGGCAAACTTGAACTATTTGATCTTAACTTTTCGATGAAAGCTGTATAATTAACCAATGCAAAAGCGAATTTTAACAGGTGACAATCCAACAGGAAAACTACACCTTGGGCATTATGTTGGTTCTCTTGAGAACCGAGTAAAACTACAAGACTCATACGAAACCTTTATCATCATTGCCGATATGCATGCTTTTGCTTACCCAAAATATGTAGCAAATCCCAAAGTCGTCGCTGATTCAATTTTGCAAGTTACAATGGATAATCTTGCAGTTGGTTTGGATCCAAAGAAGGCAAAGATTTTTCCCGAATCGGCGATTACAGAATATTACGAACTTGCAACCGTGTTTTCTATGCTTGTTAGCTACGCCAGGCAATTTAGGAACCCAACTATAAAAGAAGAAATCCGGGACAGAGCTCTTGGCGAAAATTACTCGATGGGCTTTTTGAATTTTCCACTGTTGCAGGTTGCAGACATCCTGGGAGTAAAGGCTGATCTTGTTCCCGTTGGTGAAGACCAGTTGCCGCATCTGGAACTTACAAACGAAGTAGCTCGAAAGTTTAATGCAACATACGGCGGTAGTGTTTTTAAAGAAATTGAGCCAATGGTTGGACGGATGAAGAGACTTGTAGGTACAGATGGTAACACAAAAATGACAAAGTCATTAAACAACTGTATTTATCTATCCGATTCGGAAGCAGAGCTAAAAGAAAAAGTAATGAAAATGTTTACCGATCCCAACAGAGTACACGCAAACGATCCGGGCAGAGTGGAAGGTAATCCGGTTTTTATTTATCACGATACTTTTAACAAAAATACGGAAGAAGTTGCTGAGTTAAAAACACGGTATGCAAAAGGTACTGTTGGTGATGTTGAAGTTAAACAGAAACTCTTTGTAGTTCTAAATGACTTTCTTGCCCCAATTCGCGCTAGAAGAAGGCATTATGAGGAACATCCGGATGAGGTCATGGACATTATTTTGGACGGTGTAAAAACGGTGAGGCCGATTGTTGCGGACTCTCTTGATCAAGCCAAGAAGTTGATGCACCTTCTTTAGACAACGAGACGGGCATCAAGTATAATTCTCACGTATGTCAAACGAACAAACTAAAAAGAAACTCCAAAACGGTGAACTACCTCAAAAAATCATGAAACAAATGAAGAAGCAAAGTATTTTTAGTAACATTTTTTTCTACGTATTTGTGCTGCTTGGTTTGTATATCTTGATTAGTTCTGCCGGCAACTGGGGATCAGGCGGTGAACAAAAACCTTTAAGCGAGGTGCTAAATTTAATCAACGATAGTAAAGTTCAGGATGTGGTTGTGTCCGGCGATCGGCTGGAAGTTTTGTTAAAAGACGGTGGCAAAGTTGTTACAGACAAGGAAAGTGGCATAAGTTTTGATGAGATACTCAAAAGCAATAACATCGATCGCACTAAAATCGCCGGAAAACTGGAAGTTGAGCACAGGCTTACATTGGACCAGATTTTAACGCCAATTCTAATGTTCGGCTTTCCTTTACTCATATTATTTTTTATTTTTAGACAGATGCGTGGTGCAAGCGGCGACATCATGTCTTTTGGCAAATCTCGCGCCCGTGTATTTAATAAAGATCAGTCAAAAATCAATTTTAAAGATGTGGCCGGCAACGAAGAAGCCAAAAAGGAAATGATGGAGATAGTTGACTTTTTAAAGAGTCCCCAGAAGTATCGCAAAGTGGGTGCGCGTACACCAAAAGGTGTTTTGTTGGTGGGGCCTTCCGGTGTGGGCAAAACTCTATTGGCCAAAGCAATTGCGGGCGAGGCTAACGTTCCGTTTTTTAGTGCTGCGGGAAGTGAGTTTATGGAAATGCTTGTGGGTGTAGGTTCTGCACGCGTTAGAGACTTATTTGCAATGGCGAAACAAAGCCAGCCAAGCCTGATATTTATTGATGAAATAGACGCAATCGGCAGGCAAAGAGGCATGGGCATTGGTGGCGGTCACGATGAGCGCGAACAAACCTTAAATCAGATTTTAACCGAGATGGACGGTTTTGATACCAGAACTGATGTGATTGTTATTGCCGCGACAAATAGGCCCGACATGCTTGATCCTGCGCTGGTTCGTCCCGGCAGGTTTGACAGGAAGATAAACATCCCGTTGCCGGATCTTAAAGACAGAGAAGAAATAATAAAACTGCACATGAAGGGTAAACCTTTTGATGCTGAAGTCGATACCTCAAAGATTGCCAGAAAGACCGTAGGGTTTAGCGGTGCCGATATAGAAAATATGGTGAACGAAGCTGCTATTCTCACCGCCAGAGATAACAGGTCCACCGTAACTTTTAAAGATGTTGAAGAAGCATCACTTAAGGTAACTCTTGGTTCCGAAAGGAAAACTATCCAGACCGAAGAAGAAAGAAAACTAACTGCATATCACGAAGCAGGCCATGCTCTTGTGGCTGCCAACGTGCCCGACATGGATCCTGTTTTGCGTGTGTCAATTGTTGCTCGTGGGGGCTCGCTTGGCCATACAAGTATTAATCCCGAAAGAGATCGCTATAACGAAACTAAAACTCGTTTACTATCCATGATCTCAACAATTCTGGGTGGCAGAGCCGCGGAAGAAATTGTTTTTAAGGAATTTACAATTGGTGCATCGGATGACATAAGCAAGGCAACAAAACTTGCCCGCAGAATGGTCACGGAATTTGGTATGAGCACGCTTGGCCCTGTTTTTTACGATACAAGCGGGGATTCTATTTGGTTGGCTCGTGAAATTGGCGAGGCACATAAAATAAGCGAAGAGATGTCCTCAAAAGTAGATCAGGAAGTGAAAAAAATAATCGACTCGTGCTACGAGGGTGCAAAAAGCGTACTAATTGCTAAACGTGAGTCGCTTGATAAGGTAGCAGCAAAACTTTTGGATAAAGAAACGATAGATGGCGAAGAGTTTAAAGAACTTCTGAACTAAGGTTTTTTGCTGTTGCTCAACCATATACTACAATTATCCTATGACCGAACTTCCCATTGAGATGAAAAATGCTATGTTGAAAATTGCCCAAGCTCTTTCCGGTCGTGTGTATGCTTTTCGAGGGACAGTCTCGCTTGTTTTACAGGGTCTGGACATGAATGTTGATGATGTTGACGTTGTGTGTAACAAAGAAACTGCTCTAGACATGGGAGAGCTTTTTTCGGATTACTTAGTGCGCGAAGTAAAGTATTCAGAGTCATCCAAGTTCAAATCCTATTTTGGTGAGTTTAATATGGATGGCCTGCCTGCGCAGGCAGGTGTAAAAGTAGAGGTAATGGGCAACTGGCAAATTAAAAATACCAAGGGTGTGTGGGGTGAAATCCATGACGGCAGTCGGCGAGTTGAACTAATTCTTGATGGTCAACAAGTATATGTAACTCCAATCAAAGAGGAACTAGGGGTTTTTATGGAGATGGGTCGCTGGAACGCCTACCATAAAATAAAACGCCAACTACCGGATGCCAAAACCGAAAAACCAAAGGAACCTGATCCGCAACTTTCACTCTTCTGATAATATAAAACAGTATGCAGAAATTTCTGTTATTAGATGCTTACAATTTTATGCACAGAGCATACCATGCTTTGCCAAAGACTTTTCGTGATCAAAACGGAGAGCCCACAAATGCAGTGTACGGAGTTACGTCAATGCTTATTAACGTTCTCGGTCAAGTAAAACCTGATTATATAGCAGCAGCAATGGATACGCCCGAACCTACCTTTAGAGTTGGTGACTTTACCGGCTATAAAGCACACAGAAAACCCATGGAAGATGATCTGAACAGCCAGATTCCCAAGGTTGTTGAAATATTTAGTGCGTTCGGTGTGAAAACTTTTAGTTTTGAAGGTTTTGAAGCGGATGATGTTATTGCAACAATTTCCAGAAGATTTTATAACCAATTCGATTTTGTTATTGTGTCAAATGACCGGGATTTGTGGCAACTTGTGTCTGCGCATATAATGTTAATGGTAGCCAGTAACACCGGAGGGGATACAGCATGGATTGGTCAGAAAGAGGCAGAGGCACGCATGGGTTTTGATCCCAAACTTATTGCAGAGTACAAAGGTTTACGTGGTGACCCAAGTGATAATATTCCGGGAGTGTTTGGTGTTGGTGAAAAAACTGCTACAAAACTTATTCAGGAATTTAAAACGCTGGACACTTTATACAAAAATATTAACAAGGTGACGCCCGATTCCCTTAAAGAGAAACTGTTGAATAGTTATGAGCAGGCCTTGATGAGTCGCAACTTGGCCAAGCTCACCTACGATGTCCCAATAGATGTAGTAGCCGAAGACTGTAAATATTCCGAGTGGAATAAAATAAAAGTTCGGGAAGTTTTGCAGAAATATAACTTTAAATCTTTGATACGGCGTCTTGGGTTTGAGGATGCGTCCGGTAATAAGCAAAAAGCAAAAGACAAACCTGTCGATGATCAACTGGCCCTATTCTGATCGGGTGCTTTTTGTATTATGCTAGTATTTTTTTTATGACAAATAACAAATTTGGTGAAGAAGCTGCAAAATTATTAGAGAAAGCTCACCCCAACCCAAAAACAGAGCTTGTTCACAAAAACGAATACGAGATGTTGGTAGCTGTATGTTTGTCCGCTCAAACAACGGATAAAAAAGTTAACCAGATAACCCCAAAACTATTTGCAAGATACCCAAACTGGAATCACCTAGCCAACGCTGATCTTGGGGAGATGCAAAACGTTATTTACGGCGTCAATTTTCATAAAGGTAAGGCCGAAAGGTTAATCAAAGCTGCGCAATTTGTACTGACTAACTTTGATGGTAAATTACCCCAACAGCTAGATGAGCTTATAAAAATTCCGGGTGTTGCCAGAAAAAGTGCGAATGTTTTGTTAAACGAGCTTTGGGATATAGCGGAAGGTGTTGTTGTAGACACTCATGTAACAAGAGTTTCCCAGCGCCTGGGGTTAACAACAAATACCGATCCGGTAAAGATTGAAAAAGATTTGATGAATTTACTGCCCAAGAAATATTGGAGAAATTTTTCAGGTGCTTTAGTGCTGCATGGAAGATATGTTTGTGTTGCAAGAAAACCTAAGTGTTTAGAGTGCGTTTTGAATAAATCATGCCCAAGTGCTTTTGTTGAAAACTGTTGACAGTAAGGAAATACCAGCTTTAATATTAATTAAGCTGATCAAAGAAAGTGAGGAAGATGGGAAAGGAGGATATATAGAATATTGGTAGATGAGTGTTGGTTTAAAACAAATAGGCTGATAAGTGGAGGTCCCATGTCTAAGTTTCTCTCTCGTACGTCATTTTCGATGGTCGTCTTCGAGTCCCGCGCTGTGTTGTCACCCCCAGCCGCTTTCGACAACACCACCACACTTTTTCTGTGAATTTTTCTGTGGAGTTTTACTTTTTACTATTGTGTTTCTGAGATAATCAAGGTACTACCAATGTTACCCGAAACCTTTTCAATGTAAGTCCATATCACATCCTTCATGCCCACCTTGCCAACTCTAAATTCAAAGTATTCACCCGGAGCAATTTCTACAGGTTTGGTAAATTCTTTAAACAAAAAATTACGCTGCGCTATAGTTATTTGTCCGGTCGTGCCGTTTTTAATTCTAAGCATTTGTCCGGGAACAGCACGCGTATTAGCGGGTGTAAAACCAAAGTTTGTAAAACTTAGTTCCAAAACTCCGTATTTGTCATCTACCTGTTGATCTTGGGCTGACTTAACACTTTGTGTCGTTTCTTCGGTTTTTGTACTTTCGGGCGTTACTCGTTCAATTTCTTTACGAACTTCGGTTTCAAGATTTGTATCAACTACTTTGCCGTTTACATAAAAAGTAGGGGTTGCGTTAAGTCCAAGTTTTTCGCCAAACGCAACATCTTCCTCAACTTGCGCCAAGTACACAGGGTTTACAATATCGTTTTCAAATTGAGTTTTGTCCGCTCCAACTTGCACTGCCAACTCAAGCAACTTGTCTTTGGTCAGACTATCTTGGTTCTCAAAAAGCAGCTTAGCGTATTCCCAAAATTTACCCTGCTTATTAACTGCTTGTGCCACAACTGCAGCTGCTTTGGCGTTTGGGTGTTGAGGCAAAGGAAAGTGGCGATATGCAAGCTGAATATCCTGGGGATATTTTGCCAAAAGCCCCTCTACAATGTCTTGATATTGTGCGCAGGCAGGACACTGAAAATCCGAAAACTCAATAATAACAACCTTTGCATTCTCAATTCCCGTAACGGGAGTATGGTCTGATATAAAGTCTTCTTCTTTGATCTCTGACAAACTAGGGCCTTTGCGCGGTAATTTAGAAGCAGTAACAATGATTACTAAGAAAATCAAGGCAGTCATAGCACCTATGCAAAAAATGGGTTTGTTTCTGTCAATAAAATCAAAAATTACCTTTTTCATACTGTGTAAACACTTTACAAATTTCTTGCGTGCGAATGATATCACGCAGTGTAAATAATACAAACAGCCAATTACACAAGCGAGTCAATGTTTTCTGCGGTTTGGAGTTTGGTATTAACCAGATAGCGTGGCGATCTGTGATTGATAAGTACGTCTATTATGTTTTCTGCTGTCATACGCGCCATTTCAATTCTGGCTTCTCGTGTAGCGCTGGCAATATGTGGCGACAGGACAACATTATCCATGCCAAGTAAAGCAGAAGTTATCTTTGGCTCATTTTCAAAAACATCTAGTGCTGCTCCGGCGATTATGCCGTCTCTCAAAGCTTCAACCAGAGCTTTTTCGTTTACAATTGGTCCGCGCGCTGTATTTATTAAATATGCTAAAGGTTTCATTTTTCTCAAGGCATGTTCATCTATCAAATGTGTTGTTTCAGCCGTAAGAGGGCAGTGCAGTGAAACCACATCACTTTCGCCAAGTAACTCTTCCAGAGAAACCTTTTTTGCATCAAGAAGACTCTCGGCTTCGGTTTTGCGTGTCGGGCTGTTGTACACAATTTCCATATCCAGCCCATACTTTGCCATGCGCGCAAGCATTTGTCCGATTCTGCCAAAACCAATAATACCCAGCTTCTTACCCATTAATTTAGAACCAATAAACGAAGAAGGACTCCAATATCTGTATTTTTTATCTCTGCAGTACCTGTCTGCCTCAACGTTACGTCTGGCTAATGACAACATAGAAGCAAATGCAAATTCAGCCACTGCCTCTGTAAGATCGCCGTGCGTATTGCCAACGTAGATGCCTCTTTTTGTTGCTTCCTCAATGCCAATATGACCTGTGCCATCAGAGTAAGTAGCAATAAGTTTGAGTTTTTTTGCAGCTTTGAGATGCTTTTTTGTAACCTGATCGCTTGCAACCGGCACTAACGCGTCAACAGTTTTTAATGCAGCCAGTAAATCTTCTTCCTGCATCGGTGCACCTGTATTCATCTCAATTTCAATTTCCGGGTATTGGTGGAGAATATTTATACCTGCCTGGGGCAGTTCACGAGTAATCAGGACTTTCACAAGTTAATTCTATGTTGTGTGGTGTGGGGTGTAAAGGGGTGCCTGTTTCCATACTATCTTCCCGCACTGCCAAAAAGCTTTATTTTACTTTCAACAACTTTTCTCACTTCCTCAATCGGTTTTTCCATGATTTTGTATCCGGCTATTTCATCGGAGCTATTTAGCACTTCTTGCAAAGTCATTTTGTATGCAATTCGCATCTCGGAATTTACGTTTACTTTAACAATGCCAAACTCTCTTATTGCGCGTTTTACGTCGTCATCAAAAATGCCCGACCCTCCGTGCAAAGAAAAATAGGTATTTGGACAAAGCTCTCGCATTTTTGCTAATACATCAAAATCGATATGTTTGTTCTCCGAATAAATTCCGTGTATGTTGCCAAAAAAGCCGGCAAATACATCTATACCCGTCTGTTCAATAAAATTTCGGGCTTTTTCCGGATCGGTGTATTTGGTTTTATCCTGGTATT
>Ga0172369_10008930_pt1 | contig 11249 bp, 2 predicted proteins | sample LakKiv25m_FD_114539 | JGI IMG/M metagenome (GOLD analysis project Ga0172369, IMG submission 114539) | Freshwater microbial communities from Kabuno Bay, South-Kivu, Congo - kab_022012_11.25m | ecosystem: Environmental > Aquatic > Freshwater > Lake | place: Democratic Republic of the Congo... | reverse complement strand
GAGTTCTTTTGAGTCGATAGGCGGCTTGTCCGGCTCGAAAATGGATGAGAGGAACGGCGCGCTGGGCGTGGCGGCATCGTTGAATCCGGCGACGACGGCAAAAGCGGATTGGGTGCCGCTGGGCCACTGCAATAGCTTGAGGCACGTGCCGCCTGAGCCGCAGAGGGACTTGACGGATATCACGCCGGCGGAAGAAGTGCCTGCAGTTTTGCATTCCTTGGCCACGCCTTGGATGCAGATGGACTCAGCCGTCGGCACGCCTTTCTCGGTGTGCACGGCGATGACGTGGGCGCTGGTCTTGTCCGACTGGACCTGGATCTGCACGGGACGGAAGTCGGTGTTGAAGAGGAATGCCGTGACGAAGCCGGCAATGGCCGTGCCGGAGCGGATGATGCGGTTGGCCTTATCTTCCGCGGCCAAGGCGCGCCGCACGCCTGCGCGGGCCTCGCGCTGGGCTTCCGCGGTGCGGGCGTTTTCGATGAATTCCTGCGTGATGGGCTGCAGCGCGCCATTGCGCGTGCGCATCTGCTGGACGCTGAAAGCGGAGCGCAGGCGGGCCTCGGGGTTGGCGCCGGGAAGCTCGTTGAGGTTGCGCTGGAGCATTCCGCGCAGTCCGCCAAAACCTGGAGGAAGGGCATTCATGCGGAAGCGTGCCACTTCTTCATCCAAAGCAAGGATGGACAATGCATTGCCTTCCATGGCGCGGCGGACATTTACTGCAATCACGTCGGGCGGACTTCCGGCACGGATGTCGAAGGCATGGTCGCTTAAGCGGGCGTTGATGGCATCGATGAAATCCGCTTGCGCGGGCGCGGGCAGAGCGCGGATGCGACCGTCCAGGAGGTGTTCTTGGTAAGCTTCGACGCCGCGGACGAGGTTGCGAGTGTCCAGCTCGAAGATTTTCGCGTCGGATTTGATGGCCTTGTCAATCTCCAGTATGATACCGGAATGCTGGAAGTTGGGATCCCACAAATTGGCTGGATCCGGCCTGATGGCTTGGCCACGGCCTCTTACGGCGGACTGGGCACTGAGGGCTTCCTCGTAGCCGACGTTGTGAGCAGGAGTGCGGACGTATTCGAATTCCTGAGTCAACCTGCCGTTGACGATCTTCTCACTCTTCAGAACGCGTTCGGTGTGCGCCGGAATTTCGAATTGGTAGGCCGTGATTTCCGGTTTGGACATGATGCGTCTTCGCACATCCGGAGCCAAACCATCGAAGAACACTTGGAGGTTTCCGCGCTCTACAGCCGTATCGGTGCCAAGGCCCAAGCCGGCAAGGAATTGAGCGCGGACGAAGTCGGAATCGTGTGCCGCCATGTGAGTGGCAAGTTCATCCAGCGCGGCATTCGGGTGGCCTAATTCGCCCTGGAGTTGGCGAACCGTTCGCTCATCAAGCATCGACAAACCGCGCACTAGCGCGTTGTCAAAAGGTTGATTATTGTGGGCTTCGGCGGCCGAAACCAGCACGCGTGCGACTTCGCCGGCGGTGCGGCGGCCTTGCGGGCCGTAGAGGCCTTGGGCCTCGAGGGCGGCGATGATTTGTTCGGTGAGTTTGGCTCGCGAGAGCGGGCCGGCGCCTTGGTCGGGAACGCCTCGGAGGCTGAGGCGGTACAAGCCGATGGCGCCGCTCTCGAGGCGGTCGGGGCTGAAGCCTTGGCGGAGCGCGATGGTGATGGGAACGACGGGGTAGTGTTGCGGCTCTTCGCCGCCGATGAGCGAGTCGGTGGCGGTGATGATTCCGGCGCCGAGGGCGGATTGGATGATGAATGAGCTGAAGGCGGAGATGGCGGCGGAGCGGCCGGTGGCTTGCAGCACGCTGAGCCGTTGCGTGGCCGTCACGCCCACGTTGAAGGGAATCGGCACCATTTCAATCACGCCGGCCAGAAGCGTCGACGTGCACATGTCCAATGCGCGGCAGGAGGTGAAGCCGCGGCCGGCGTAGGCTTCGGCACCGGCCGCAGCGGCACAGCCGGATACCGTCGAGATGAGCCGGTAGTTCTGGGCAAACACTTTGGCGCTGTAGAGGAAGGAGCCGCCGGCAGTCGCTGGGGCGCTTGCAAGGGCCATGCCGGTCTGCAATGCCACGATGCCTGCGACGGATGCGCCCAGCTTGCTGACGACGGGGCCGCCGGTGCGCAAGCAGAATCCGGCGTCTTCGTAATACGTGGCGGGGCAGGGCTTGTCCTGGAAGCCTTCTGCGGCGCTGGGGCAGAGCTTGATGTCTTTTCGGGTGGCAAAGTCGGCGCCGTAGAGGCTGGAGTACAAGTCGCGGGCTGTCTGCTGATCCTGCGGGTTGGAGTCCGAGCCGTACTGGCCTAAGACGCCTTGGCGGAGGCGGCCCAAATTCTCGAAGACGTGCAGGACCTTGTCCTTGTCATTCGACGCAAACGCGGTGGAAGGCAAGGAAGTCAGCGCAGTCCATGTCTCGCGCGAGAACAATGCCTGCTTGATGGCGGCAAAAGCGCCTTTGCCCAGTTGGTTGCCGCTGTAGGAATAGATGGGCTTGTCGGCGGTAAGCAGGCCGGCGTTGGCCAGGTTGACAGGGCAGTCCTGCAGTTTGTTCACTTGCAGTTCGACGTTCATGCGGCCCAGCCATTCAGACGGCGAGGTGCCGCGGATGCCGCAGGCGGGATCCAGGCGGGCGGTGACCTGGTAAATGCCGCATCCAGAGAACAGGACCGAGCCGGCGGCGGACGTAGTGACTTCGACTTGGCCCAGTTGGTTGAAAGCGGTCCGCTTGAGGTTCTGTTCCAGCGTAGGCTTCTGCGTCAGGACGTTGTCAGCCGAGAGGCGGGCATTGGACAATTGGATGATGGTGGATTTGATGAATTGCTTATTCGAGCCGGATTCCAGTTGGCGGCAGAAGTTGTCCAGTCCGGTCATTTCCGTGGCCTGGCTGTTGTCGGATACGCGTTGGTTGACCAGTTCGCGGAACGCGTTGGCGAATGAGTACAGCGCCTTTTCGGCCTGCGAACTGGTGCAGAAGAACTTCTTGCAGAGGCGGAAGTCCAACAGGCGGGCGGCGGATTCAGCCGATGCCTGGGCTTGCGCCTTTCGTTCGGCTTCTTTTTGCGCGTCGGTCTTTTCCGGCTCCGGAGCGGGCGGCGCGACGACGGGACCGCCGGAAGAAGGTGCAGGCGGGTTGGCGTCGGGCGTGTCGGCGAATGCCCAGGACTCAAAAGAGGCCAGGTCCTGTTGAGCCCGTTGTTTGGGCGTGGACGTGGCGGCGTCGAAAAACGGCATGGCCTTTCCGATGGGCGTAGCCGGGTACAGCCCGCGGGCGGAGGCGGGGTCCCATACCTTGACGTTGACGGTCTTGACGGGTTTGAACGACTCGCCCAGGAACTCGATGACGTACGGGCCCTGGTTGCCTTGGCTGCCGGGGTTCGACGTGCAGGAAAGCAGGAGGACTTCCGAAGGGCGGACTTCGGCGCCAGGCACTAAGGCGAAGGTGCTTTTCTGGCCGTTCTCGACGCGGTAGCACGTCATGAGCGAGGCGCCCTTGCCGCCGATGCTTTTGACTTTGATGCTTCTTTCCTCGTTGTTGATGATGGAGAAGAAGCGCTCGTGCCCCGCGTCCTTGAAGTAGAGCTTGTCCTCGCCGGCGGAACTGACGTCGGCCAGTTCCTGCGCGTCGTAGTTGACCGACACCATCGTCAGGTCGGCGGCGCCTTTCTGTTCCTGGTAGCCCTGGCAGTCCTTCTCTTCGGCATCGAAAATCAACTTGAGCGGCAATTGGTGCTTTTCGGAAAGCGCGACGGGGTCGTTGTTGGCATCGTTGAACTTGAACGAATACGCGCCGGTCATGGACGAAGGCACCGCGGAGGCCTTGATGCACGTGTCCTTGTAGGCCAGGATGTCCTTGGGCAACGTCAGTTCCAGCGTGAAGCGGCGGCAGTTGTCCTGGCCTTCACGCGTTGGTTCGACCGCGATGCGTTGCAACTTGCCGTACACCGCCGGCTGCGAGAAGTACGCACGCTCGGACGGCACGGTCCCGCTTGACGACTCGGCGCCGGTGATGGATTGATAGATGGGCGCGTGTTCCAAGGCGACGGAGGCGTCCGGCTGGGACGCGACGGAGTCAAGCTGGATGCTTTGCTTGCCGTTGTTGAACAGGCAGATTTCCTTCTTCTGGCTGAAACCTTCCGGATTCTTGTTGGAGAACGTGACTTCAAGCGGGCCGGTTTTTCCGTCCTTGTCCAACGCTACGAATACGTCCTCGGCCGTCGTGGTGATGTCCAGGCGTCCTGAGCCTTTCTCGCACACGGGCGTGAAGGACAAACCCGAGCCTTTGGGCATGAGGAGGCCCGAGCCTTCGTACGCCGGAGGTCGGGCGGCTTGGATCTTGCCGCCGCCGGGATGCAGCGTCAGCTTCTGAGCGCTTCCCAACTGCGTCAATGCACCGGTCTTGGAGCCGAACGAAATCGGCGTCAGCACACCCAGGTCGATGTCGTTCTGGTTCTCCTTGAACCCGGCCAGGATGCGGGGCGGCACGGCCATGACGGAGTCCTCAGCAAACGTGACTTTGGCTTCCTTCAGCGCCTCGGCGACGTCCTTGCCGGCTGAGTCCTTGATGCAGGCCGTCAGCTCGATGGACGTGCTTGTGCTCACACTTTTTTCCTCGGCATCCGAAGCGTCGCCCACCACGAACTCGCTGCTCTCCGCAAAGACGACCTTGCGCACGGCGGGACTGCGGAACACATCAGTCGTGCCGGAAGAACCGCTGACGGAAAAAGACAGGCGGGCCGCGTCGTCGCAGGCCGGCAACACGGCCTCGTAGCCTTTGGACGTCTTCTGCACGGCAGTGCCGGCCGGCAAGGTGAATGAGACGGTTTCCGGCGGCGCGTAGGTGAACGAGCATTTCGCGACGGAGGATGGGTCGTACGGGATGTGGGCGTACGCGCCCTTGAGATAGATCAAACCGTTTTCGCCGGCCACGCGCAACACGTAGCGGCTGTCCTGCTTGGATACGCTCAACGCCCAGGACGCCTCCACCACGGCATCCTCGGTGACCTTGAGGGCGTTCTTGCCGTCCTGCGCCTTGAAGGCCTTCGGCGTCGTGGTGGATGTTGACAGGACGGCCAACGCGTAAGGCAGGGGCATGCGCAGTTCGAACGCCTCCTCGATGGGAAGATTGCCGTAGGCGTTGAGGCGCGAGCGCGAGACGTAGATGGACGAGCCGGCAGGCACGGTGAGGCGGCCTTGGACCAGGTCGACGGCCGCGTCGTTGCCGAACGCGAGGCGCTCGCCGGAAGGCAGTTGGATGGCCTTGAGGTTCTGCAAGTTGGCATCCGCCTGTCCTTTGGGCAGGTAAGACAACAAGTTTTGAGAGAACAGGATGTTGGACGTCCGGGGTTGCACGTTCTTGCGCTCGACCGTTCCGGGCAACAAGTCGAACGTCGCATCGGTCGGCAGTTTGACTTCGACGGGGTCCGCCGGCAACAAGTTCTGCAACGCGTCGTAGTTGAAGGGAATGCGGCGGAACGTGACAGGCGCCAAAGGCGGCACGCGGACCAAGCCGGCGGCAGCCAGACGCGCGTTGCCTTGAGCCTGCGGCGCCTGCACGCCTGGAGGCAGCACGACCTGCGCGTTTTCCAGCGTGACGATGGATTGTCCGGAGCCGAAGGGCTGCACGTCGGCGTCCGACGGAAGCGTCAGCGACACGCCCGTGGGAAAAGTCACGGTCCAGCCGCCTTCGGCCAAGGGCTGGACGTAGCGGCGGTCCAGTACGAAAGGCGTTCCTTGCGGCACCTGCGCGTCAATGGGAGTCACCGAGGCGCCGGGGCCGAACCACAAGAGTTCGCGAGTCGGAAGCAGGACGGACGTGCTGCCGTCCGGATTCGTCTTGGAACGCGCGTTGGCCAAGAATTCCATGCGCACGTCGATCGGCAGCGTGATGCGCAGGCCATTGGGAGGCTGGCACGCCAGATTGGCCGTGGACACGTCCAAACCGATGGACGCCGTCTTCTTGGATGAAATGCCTTGGAACGAGCCGTACACCGTCAAGGCGCCTTTTTTCTGCAAGTCTTCACTGAAGCAGTCGATTTCGCGAGGCAAAAAGGCCTTGACGATGAAGGCATCCTGCGAGCCGGAAGCCAGCGTCAGCGATGCAGGCTGTACCGAGAGGCCGAGCGTCTGCTCGACGTTGAACACCATCGGGTACGGGGCATTGTTGCTCACCGTCACTTCGACGGATTGGTCCTTGACTTTGGGCGGCTCGAGGTTGTACTGCAACGAATCCGGCGACACGGACCACGCGTCATCCACCGCCGTCTGCGAAAACACGGCGTCCACGCTGAACGGCACGTCGAACGATTCGGAATACCCTTTGCCCGAGACGCGCACGTGCACCGTGCCGCGCACCTTTTCCTTCAGTTGGCCTGCCTTTCGCGCGATTTGCAGGACGTCGTCCTTGATGGCCGCACGCAAGTCGAATGAGCCGGAACCTTTCGCCGCCAACGACACGGACGGCGTGGACGATGACACGTCGGTAATCTGGCCTCCGGATTCAAGCAATACGCTGATGGAGGCGCGCAGCTTGTCGGAAAGCTTGTTGGACAACTGAACGGTTGCGGACTGCGGCTCCTTGGAATCCACGTTCAGGACCAACGCCGTCGGCGTCAGTTCCACCGCGTTCTCCGGCGCATCCACCGCCACGGAGCCCTTGAACGAACGGTAGCCTTCCTTCGTCACTTCGAACGCCAAAGGCGAGAGCGATTCGGGCTGGACTTCATCCAGCACGTATACGCCGGAGGCGTTGCCCGATTCGACGGCCTCAAGCTCCCCCACGCTCACGCGCGCGCCTTCGATGACTTGACCCAAGGTATCCTTGACGGTGAAGACAAGCCGAGATGCCGACAATGCCTCGACGCGGTTGGGCTTGACGGCGACGGCCAAAGCCGGCGCGTCCGAGGCGAAGACGTTGACGAACGCCTCGGCCTCGAACAAAACGTCGCGGCCGTCCGAGACGTTGATGAATAGCGGCGCGTCGGCCGCGAGGCGAACGGCTTGGAACGAGAATTCAGCAGTTGAAAAGCGCGCGTCCGCCTTGATTCGGGCCGACGAACCCGACACGGAGGCCTGGCTCGAGTTGGTCCGGCCCGACAGCAGTTTCAACGCCGGCGTTCCGGACGACACGCCCAACACGCCGTCAGCCTCCAGGCCATACACATTCACCACGAGGCTGGCCGTCTTGCCCCAAGGCAGTTCCAGCTTCTGGCTCTTGCGTCCGCCGTATTGGAAGAACCACTGCACGCACGCGCGTTCCGAACAAGTGCCCTTGAATGACACGTCCAGACGCGCCGATTCGGACAAGCCATCGGCCGGGGCGCGCAACGTCTCAATGGGCGTGAAGAACGCCGAGCGATGCGACAGCACCACGGGGCCTTGCGAGCGGGTCTTGAAGCGCAAGGAGAATTGGCGTGTGCCGTTGAACGGGCCGTATTCGAACAAAAGCCCGCTGGCCTGCTCCACGCTGACCTGCGGCGCCGCGCTGACAGTCACGAATCCGGACAACGCCGGGTTGCGCAACGACTTGTACGCGAATCCGCCGACTTTATTGAAGACGACGGAGCGGTTCTGGCCGTCCGGAATCGTCACGCTCTGACCGTCATCAAATGCGAGAAAATGCGTCGCGTTGTCCTGATTGACGAACACGACCGAGCCGCCCTGCGTCAATTCGAACGCCGGTTGCGAAAAGCCATCCGCCGTCAACACGACGGGCGGCACGTCAAACATAGCCGTCGAGCCGGACTCCGCGCCTTGCTTCGTCAGACGCGCACCCGGCCCTTGTCCGCCCAGAACCGTTGCGCCGTCCAGCGCGACTTCGGCTTCGGCCTTGGCAAACTCGACGCCCGGCGACACGATGGCGTAACGTGCCTCGTACTCGCTCAACGGAGACAAGGCATTGACCTTGCGGCCGGAAAAATCAAAGACGCCGTCAAAACGCAGGCGCACGTTGCGGGCCACTGACTCGGCCGACAGCTCGAACGTGTAAAGCGGCATGCCGGCATAGACCGGCAACAAGACGGAATCCAATGAGGAATAGCTTTCGGCGGACACTTGGAACGATACGCCGTCGCCCTCCAGCACCGACAACGTGCAAGCACCCTTTACATCCGTAAGGCAGGACGCGTTGCCGGCGGAGACCTTGGCTTTGGGCAAAAGACTGCGCGTGAAGTGGTCCACGACCGATACGGGCACCGGCACGGCGACGGGCGCGAACGCAAGCTCGATGAGCGTCTCGTTCGACTCTCCGGACACCAAGACGGGACCCGATGAAGTGGTACGCACGCCGTCGGACGCCGACGCCTGGATCACGGACAGCGGCACGTCGTCGAACACCTGCACGCCGTCCTCGCCCGACAGGCGGACAGGCAGGCCCAAGGACCGTGAGCGGTTGTCCGACAGCCAGACGGACGCGCGGGAAACATCATTGCCTTTGCGGTCGCTCACGTGCACGCGCACGCGCGACGAGCGGTTGTCCGAACGTGCCAGGACGATAAGCTGGTCCTTCTGCATCGGCGAGACGAACGCCGGCAGAAAGCCTGCCTTGTACGCGGAAACGGCTAAAGATGATGAGAGCGAGACGTTGAACGACGCGATGCCTTCCTCGGGAAACGACTCGTCCAAAAGTTTTGAGCCGGAATACAACCGCACCAACGGAGAGTACACCGCATTGCCCGCCTCGTCGCGCACCGTCACGCGCACGCCGGAAAACTCGGGAGCATTCAACGAAAGCGAAATGGAAACGGCCTGGTCCGGCCGCGTCACATTCACGTCTTCAGCCGCCTCAACGAAACCATCCGCCGACGCGACGAGCCGCAACGACGCACCCAAGGGGACTTCCACGTCCGGAGCCGAGCCATCCTCGCCCGTCTGCACCGTCGCGACCAACGCATCCGCCTTAAAGACGCGGACCGTGGCGTTGGCCACGGCGCCGCCGCCGACTTGGGCATTGACGGCCCGCACGTGCAGGCGCGCCTCGGAAACACTGCCTGCTTTTTGGGGGAACAACTGCACGAAGCGGTTGATCTCGCCCACGCTCACGCGCTGCTCATCCGGCGTGAAACCCTCCTGCTCGGCACGCACGACGTACTCGGCGTTGCGCGCCACGGAGAACGAGAACGACGTCTGCTCCGCCACGCGCTCGACTTCTTTTCCCTGCGCGTCCAGAAGGATCAACGTCGGCGCGTCGGCGGCCTGCACGACCACCACCAGGCTCACGCCTTGGGCTTCCTGCAGGCTGGCCGCGACGGTCTTTTTGACCGTGCCGCCGGCCTTGACGTCCACGTTAAAATTGGGCTCGGAAAACGCGACGGAAGGCGAATTGACGTTGACGTTGACTTTCCCGGCCGGGACTTTTTCGAACACGGCGCGGCCCGACGAATCCGTCGTCGCGGAGGCCCGAAAATCGCCGGCATTGGTCAACGAAACGGAAACGCCAGGCAAAGCTTCGCCGGAAAACGTCGTTGCCGACACGACCAGGCCGCCGGTCGCGGGGCCTTGAGAAAAGAGCAGAAACGCGATGCCGGCAATCAAAAGCACCGGAACGACGAGCAAGGCGGCCGGCGGAATGCCTTTTTCCTGCAAGGCATCAGCCCAGCTGCGGAAAGGCAAGCCCTGCTCATCCGACCAATCGAAAAACGACTCGAACACTATGCGACAAACCCCATTTTACGAGGGCAACAGAGAATAAAAAGGGATGGCGGGCAACGAGACAAGCGGACAAGAAAGGCAACCCACTAAAGACCCGATTTATCCGGATGGGTCCAAACAAACCGACTGGACATACGACTGGGATTCGCGCGCCAACCGCCGGTCCAAAGTGACCAAAATTGCTTTGGCATCCATGGCGCCCAACAAGATAGGAACGTCACTTCGGTCAGTCAAACGAACCGAAGCAAAGCGAGCCTTAGACGGAGAAGGTAAAACCCTACAGCGGCCTCGGACAAAAGTAAAAAAAGCCTCGATATCCGGCACAGAGTAACCCTTGCTTAACAAGACTCGACGCATCTCTTTCATCACGTAATCGTTGGTCACCTTGGACTCCGAAGAGAAGAACAAAGCACGGACTTCAGAATGCCGACGCGCCAGCAACGAATAAAGAAAGCTAGAATCTAGGAATAGCGTCACCCGACCTCCTCCGCATACGTTTCAGAGCGTGCCTTGCGCAACTGCCCAAGAACCGCCGGAAGCGGACGCGCATCCAAGCCGTATTTCTTCTGCAAACGGACCAGGACCGCGTCATCCACCCAAGCCGCCTTGCGGACGCGGAGTTCTCCATCCACTACCTCGAACACGATCGGCGTATCCTTGCCGATACCCAACTCATCCCGCAGCTTCTTCGGAATCGTGATCATGCCATTGCCCGAGATATGACCCACAAACGACGCCACATCAACCACCCCCATCAAAAAAAATCAAAAACTTAATTATCAAAAATATGAGAAAAGAAGAATATAAATTCTCCGGAAAGTGGCACAATCAGGCAACGGGCTTCTGCCCCAGCAACACCCACGAATACGTCAACACATCTCTATAAAACGCCGGGTTCAAGCGCGCCAACGCCACCCACTCCGACATGGAGAAGACCTTCAGATTCACGTCACGGCCCAGACGTTCCGACAGGCGCGATGCCGAAACCGACGTCGAGTCCGCCACCAACAAAAAGTCGTAGTCGCTCCCCGGACCATCCTCCCCCCGCGCCGCACTGCCGAACAGCAAAAAAGCGTGAAGCCCTTTGGAATCCGAAGCCACTTGGTCCGATAGTCCGGTGTCGACAATGCGCGCAACGCTGAACGCGGCCTTCGCCGCCTTGAACGCAGGCGATTCACGCACCCAAAACAGGGTGGCATGACGCTCGGCCCGTTCCGACAACCACCCCTGCCGGACGAGGGCCTTGAGGGCACGGAATGCAGTCGCCGCACTCAAGCCGGTTCGACGGGCCAACTCGCGCCCATGCACCGAATCCCTCGGATGCAGGAAGAAATAAGACAAGATGCGGCCCTCCGGAGTATCGGAAAACCATTGCGAAAAACCGGCAGGCTTTCTTGACCGATTGCCGTGCTTTTTATGGTACACTTGTTTCATAGTAGAAACAATTGTTTCATTTATTTATATTCCCACGCGTTGGAATAAAAAAACCGAGAAGAAGCGCGACAAACACCGGAGGGGAACGACAAGCAAGGCAGCCGGCGGAATGCCTTTTTCCTGCAAGGCATCAGCCCAGCTGCGGAAAGGCAAGCCCT
>Ga0172369_10008928_pt1 | contig 11253 bp, 10 predicted proteins | sample LakKiv25m_FD_114539 | JGI IMG/M metagenome (GOLD analysis project Ga0172369, IMG submission 114539) | Freshwater microbial communities from Kabuno Bay, South-Kivu, Congo - kab_022012_11.25m | ecosystem: Environmental > Aquatic > Freshwater > Lake | place: Democratic Republic of the Congo... | reverse complement strand
CTGCCATGTCGCCCACTGCCCGACCTCGAACATGAAGTTGGCCAGCGGCAGCGCCCCGGTCGGGGCACTGCTGGCGGCAGGCGTCAATGTCGGGCTGGGCAGCGATGGCGCGGCGAGCAACAACCGCCTCGACCTGCTGCAGGAGATGCGCCACGCCGCCCTGCTCGCCAAGCTGACGGCCGGCGATGCGGCCTGCCTGCCGGCGCATCAGGCGCTCGCCATGGCCACTCTCGCGGGTGCCCGGGCGCTCGGCCTCGACCGGGACATCGGCTCGCTGCTGCCTGGCAAGGCGGCCGACTTGTGCGCGGTCGACCTCGGCGAATGGACGCTCCAGCCATGTTTCGATCCGGTTTCCCACCTGGTCTATACCGCCGGACGCGAACAGGTCAGCCATGTCTGGGTGGCCGGCAGGTTGCGAATAAAAGACAGACAGCCGGTCGGCGCTGACCTGTCCGCCTTGCGTCAAGCTGCTCTGCTGTGGCAGAATCAACTATTGAAAGAACATTAACCGACTCGCCGGACAGCAAATCAAAATTTTTTCCGCTTGTCACAGCTTGTCACATAATGTTTTTGGGTCGCCGCAAGCGAATTTGCAACACATCAAATTTGGGTCCCAAGAATTTCACCAGCACCCTTAATACGAATCGAGGATAGAAAAACCATGACCAAGCCCGTCACGAAGAACCTCCTGCTCGCCGCCCTGCTTGCCGGCATCGGTGTCGCTGCCCAGGCCCAGACACCCGGCGTCGACCTGAAAGGCACCGTTGGCTATGTCATCGATCAGCGCGGCTACGTCGCCAAGAGCGGCACCGGCCTGTGCTGGCGTACCGGTTATTGGACGCCGGCGATGGCCATCGCCGAGTGCGATCCGGATCTGGTGCCGAAGGCTGCCCCGGCGCCCGCCCCGGCCGCCGCCCCCGCCGCAGCGCCGAAGCCTGCCGCGGCTGCGCCGAAGCCCGCTGCCAAGAAGGTGACGCTGGCTGCCGATGCGCTGTTCGACTTCGACAAGGCTGTGCTGCGTCCTGAAGGCAAGGCCAAGCTCGACAAGCTGGTTGGCGACATCCAGCACATCAAGCTCGAAGTGATCATCGCCGTCGGCCACGCCGACCGCCTCGGCAGCGACAAGTACAACCAGAAGCTCTCCGAACGCCGCGCTGCCGCCGTCAAGGATTACCTGGTCGGCAAGGGCGTCGAAGCCAACCGCGTCTATGCCGAAGGCAAGGGCGAGAAGCAGCCCGTCACCGGCGACAAGTGCGGCAAGAGCGATAAGAAGACCAAGAAGCTGATCGAGTGCCTGCAACCCGATCGCCGCGTCGAAATCGAAGTGATCGGCACGCAACACTAAGCAGGGTTCCATCCTTGCCAGAAAAGCCCTGCTCTGCAGGGCTTTTTTGTTACGGGAGCACGTTCATGAGCAGCAGCGCCAATTTCGATCCCCAGGAGCTCGCCAAGTTCGGCGAACTGGCCCATCGCTGGTGGGATCCGCATTCCGAGTTCAAGCCGTTGCACGACATCAACCCCCTGCGCCTGGGCTGGATCGACCAATCCGTGGGACTTGCCGGCAAGCGCGTGCTCGACGTCGGTTGCGGCGGCGGTCTGCTATCGGAAGGCATGGCCGCGCTCGGTGCCGATGTCACGGGCATCGACCTCGGCGAGAAGGCGCTCGCGGTAGCACGACTGCACCTGCTCGAAAGCGGCCTCAGCGTCGACTACAAGCAGGTCGCTGCCGAAACGCTGGCCACGGAGCAAGCCGGGCAGTTTGATGTCGTTACCTGTCTCGAGATGCTCGAACACGTGCCAGACCCGGCCGCGACGGTGACCGCCTGCGCGCGGCTCGTCAAGCCAGGCGGCCAGGTGTTCTTCTCGACGCTCAACCGCAATCCGCGCGCCTATCTGTTCGCGGTCATCGGCGCCGAATACCTGTTGCGCCTGCTGCCACGGGGCACGCACGACTACGCAAAATTCCTGCGTCCGGCCGAGCTGGCGCGCTTTGCCCGCGATGCCGGCCTGGCGGTGACCGAGATCATCGGCATGAGCTACAACCCGTTGTCCCGCACTTACAAGCTCGGCAGCGATACCCGCGTCAACTACCTGCTGCGGGCGATCCGGCCGGCCTGACGGTCGCCCGTTCCCGCCGCCGCAGGGCAAACACCGCCGGCAGGGCCAGCACGACCATCCCGCCGAGTGCTAACAAAGCCGGCCAGAGCACCGGCCGGTTCCACACGGCGCGCGCCGCGTTGCGTACCGTCACATCGATCCGCTGATACTTCAGCGTGTTGTGGCCGACCTTGCTCGGCTTGCGGTTCTTGAGCCAGGCATGGCGCAGGCTGTAATCCTGCGGATGGAAGCCCCAGACCCAGGGCGTGTCCTCGTGGAGGATCGACAGCATGCGGTCGATGATCGCCTTGCGCTGCGGGCCATTCTCCATCGCGCGCATCTGTTCGAACAGCCGGTCGTATGCCGGATTGGCATAGTTCGCGGCGTTTTCGCCCTGATGTTTTACCTTGCCCTGCGGGCCATAGAGCAGGAACAGGAAGTTCTCCGGATCCGGATAGTCGGCGTTCCAGCCGAAATAGAACAGCTGCACTGCGCCCTTGCGCACCTTTTCCTGGAAGCGGTTGTAGTCGGTGCTGCGCACCACGAGCTGGACGTCGATCTTCTGGAACTGCTTGTTGAGCCAGTCGATGCGCGACTTGGCGCCGACGCCGGTGGCGGTGGTGTCGAGATTGACGATCAGCGGTTCGCCGGTCTGCGCATTGCGCCCGCCCGGCCAGCCCGCCTCGGCGAGCAGCCGCTTCGCCACCTCCACGTCCTTGCGGCGCGGACCGTTTTCCGTCCAGTCATAGACAACCGGATTGATGCCCATCTCGCCCGGCCGGTGGCCGAAGATGCCCGGTGGCAGCGGACTTTGCGCCGCGATGCCGCGACCGTTCTGGAAGATCGAAATGAACTCCTCCTGGTCGATGGCGATGGCGATCGCCTGGCGAATCTTCTTCGCCGCCTCGCTGTTACCCCCCACCAGCGGATCGAGCAGGTTGAAGCCCATATAGAAAGTCGAGGTCGCCACCGAGGTGGTCAGCCGGATGCCCTGCGCCTGCATTTCAGGGGTTAGCGTCACCTCGCCGCCAGCGCCGACCTGCACCGCCTGATCGAAGGAGTCGGAGGCAATCCCGGAGGCATCGTAATAACCCTGCAGGAACTTGTTCCAGTAGGGAATCTGTTCCTTCTCGCGCGTAAACACCACCTTGTCGATGAACGGCAGTGCCTGACCGCAATCCGCCAGCAGACCCTCCGCGGCGTCCTGCGGCTCGCCGTCGCAAGGATAGGTCTCGCCGCGAAAGTTCGGATTTCTTTCCAGCACCATGCGCGCATTTGGGTTGTTCTCGGTCAACATGTAGGGTCCGGTGCCGATCGGATACCAGTCGAGGGTCAGGTTCTTCTCCGCCATTCCAGGCTGACTATAAAAACGATCCACCTCCCACGGCAGCGGCGCGAAGAAGGGCATCGTCAGCCAGTAAAGGAACTGCGGATACTTGCCCTTGATGCGGATGCGATAACGATAGCGGTCGATGACCTCGGCGCCGTCGAGCGCGAAGGCACGCAGGTCGAGCCAGCCAGCACGCCGTCCCGCCAGCGCCGACGCGCGCAGCTGCGGCGCAAGTTCCGCCAGGCCGACGACATATCCGCTCATCAGGCCGAGGATTGGCGAGTGCAGCTGCGGATGCGCGAGCCGCTTGATGGCATAGACATAATCGGCGGCAACCAGCTCGCGCGTGCCGCGGTTGGGAAAATCGGCCAGCGTATGAAAGTTGGCAATGTCGGCGGGCTGTTCCGCAAACGCCGGATGCGGCTGGTAGCGGATGCCCGGCCGGATTTCAATCACGTAATCGGTGAACGCGATACGCGTCGCTTCGGCATCCGCCGGCAGCGGCCGACCTTGCGCATCGAGATAACGCGGCGGCGGCACCTGCATCGCCGTCGCCGGCACCAATGCGTAGGGACGTTTCAGATAATGGTATTGCAGCGGCGGCTCGTAGATCTGCGCCGTGAAGGTGATCTCGTCCTCGCTGTAGGACTGCACCGGATCGAGGTGCTTGGGGCGCTCGGTGAAGGCCGAATAGAGGATGTTGCCGCCGCGGTCGGCCGCCGGATAGGGATCGTTCCAGGCCTCGCCGCAGGCAGCCAGCATCAGGCAGCAAAGGAAAATCAACACCCCGCGCATGCACGAAGTGTAAAGGATTCGCCGTTATAATCGCGCCCCAAGTTGGGGACGGAACAAGGGAGGATTCAACCATGGGCTTTCTCGCCGGCAAACGCATCCTGATTACCGGTTTGTTATCCAACCGTTCGATTGCCTACGGCATTGCGCGCGCCTGCCATCGCGAAGGCGCGCAGCTCGCCTTTACCTACCAGAACGAACGTTTCTTCGATCGCGTCGGCAAGTTTGCCGCCGAGTTCGACAGCGACTTGGTCTATCAGGTCGATGTCGCCGATGACGCCCAGATCGCTGCATGCTTCGAGCAACTCGCCCAGCGCTGGGAGGGGCTTGAAGGGCTGGTGCATTCGATCGCCTATGCGCCCAACGAGGCGATCGAGGGCGATTTCCTCAACGGCATCTCACGCGAATCCTTCCGCATCGCCCACGAGATTTCCTCCTACAGCTTTCCGGCGCTCGCCAAGGCAGCGCGACCGCTGCTGCAAAAAGGAAATCATCCGTCGCTCGTCTGCCTGACCTATCTCGGCGCCGAGCGCACCATGCCCAACTACAACACGATGGGGTTGGCCAAGGCGAGCCTCGAAGCGGCGACCCGCTATCTCGCCTTCTGTCTCGGCCCGCAAGGCATCCGCGCCAACGCGCTGTCGGCCGGCCCGATCAAGACCCTGGCCGCCTCGGGCATCGGCAACTTCGGCAAGCTGCTCGCCTACAACGCCCACCACGCGCCGCTGCGCCGCAACGTGACGATCGACGAAGTCGGCAACGCCGCGGCCTTCCTGCTGTCCGATTTGGCCAGCGGCATTACCGGCGAAACGCTTTACGTGGATGGCGGCACGCACACCACCGCGATGGGCAACGCCGACCCGCTGCCCGGCTGAAGCATTACTTACTGCCTGGCGCCGTCCCGCCGGCGCCGACTTTCCCCCTCAGCGGCGCTCGAGCGCGGCGCTGTTGATCTTCACCTCGTACTGCCCGCGCAACGCGGCCAGCCAGTCGAACATCTCCTCCTGCGCCAGAAGCTGCTGATACTGCTGGCGCAGCATGTCAGCCGGGCCAGGCGCGGACGCGACCGCCGCATCGAAGGGCTTGACGCCATCGATGCGATAGAGCGCGAAACCCGCCGGAACCTTGACGCCGACGAAGGCCGGCAGCTTGTCGGTCGCCGCGTGGAAGATCGCCGCGCGCGAGGCCTCGTCGAGGTCCTGTGCGGCCATCCGGCTCATCGGACGCGCGGTACTCCATGACAGTGCAGCGGACTCGCCGCGTCGCAGTTTTTCCAGCGCCGCCTGCCCCGCCGTCGCGGCCTGTGCGAGACCGGCTTCGCGCTGGAGCGCCTTGGCGATGGTGCCGGCAACCTGTTCGAGCGGCAGGACGGCTGCCGGGCGGTGCTCGGCGACACGCGCCGACACCAGCGTGGTGGGCGCCGTCTCGATCGCTTCGGTGTTGCGGCGGTTCTTGATCGCATCCTCGCCGAAAATCGCCTGGGCCAGCTTTTCGTTGGCAAAGGGCTCGGGCAGTGCACCGCCCTTCGCCAGCCAGTCGGAAGACTGCACCTTCAGCGCAAATTTCTCCGCCGCCGGCTGCAAGCTGTCCGGCTGCTCATAGACGACGTTGGCAAAATTTTCGGCAGCCTCGGCATAGCGCTTTGCGCCCGCCTGCCGCTTCAGTTCGGCGATGATCTCGTCGCGCACTTCGTCAAGCTTCTGGGCCTGTTGCGGGCGGATGCCGGTCAAGCGGATGATGTGGATGCCGAAATCGGAACGCACCGGCTCGGAAACCTGGTCCTCCCGCAAGGCAAAGGCAGCTTCCTCGAAGGGCTTAACCATCATGCCGCGACCAAAGAAGCCCAGATCGCCGCCGTTTGCTGCCGAGCCAGGATCCTGCGAATGCTGTTTCGCCAGCTTGGCGAAATCGCCCGAGTTGGCCTTGAGCTGGTCAAGAATCTGCGCCGCCTTCTCCGCAGCGGCCTTGGCCTCGCCCTCACTCGCGTTCTTGTCGAGGCGAAGCAGGATGTGGCTGGCGCGCCGCTGTTCCGGCTTCACGTAGCGGGCGGCATTGGCTTCGTACCAGGCCTTGATCGCCGCCTCATCGACCGACGCCTCGCGCACGAAACGGTCCTGGCTGAGCACCAGATAATCGACCCGCAACTGCTCGGGCTGCTCGAAACGGGCACGATTTTCCTCGTAATAGCGCTTGACCGCATCGGCGTCCGGCGTGGCGCCGGCGAATTGATCCGCCCGCACCAGGGCGGCAGCCACCTCGCGCTCTTCGAGTTGCGCCATCAGCCAGCGATCGGCGGACAGCCGGCCGGCGAGAGCGGCATTCGCCACCGGCAAGCTTGCCTGCTGCAGCAACAAATCGCGGCGCAGCAGGGCCTCGAATTGCTCGACGCTCATGTTCTGCGAGGCCACCAGGGCCTCGTAGCGCTCGCGGGAGAACTTGCCATCGACCTGCAGCGAGGGCTGGCTGGTGATGACATCGCGCAACACTCCGTCGCCGACGGCCAGATGCCCCTTGCCGGCATACAGCAGCAGCAGCCGCTGGTTGATCAGTTCCTGCAGCACGCCGCGCCGGAACTCCATGCTTTCCAGAAGCTTGTTGGCATTGCCGCCGAGCTGCGGCCGCAAGCGCTCCTGCTGCTGGCTCAGGGCGCGCTGAAACTCATCCGGCGCGATCGGGGTGCCGCCCACCGTGGCCAGCTCGTTGCTGCCGCGCCCGCCGCGCACATAAGAATCCACGCCCCACAATGCGAAAGGCAGGATGATGATCGCCAGCACCAACTGGACGATCTTCTTGTTGTTGCGTACCGAATCGAACATGGTGAATTATCGAAGTATGAAAACCGGGGCCGGCCAGGCGGGATCTGCGTCCTATCATGGGCTTTTGCCGCAGATGCTTGGCGGGCCAGAAGATATGTCACAAAAAAATGTCTGTCCCTCGAACGCGCGATTCTATCCGCACCAGTCCGCATCAGCATCATTTCTGAACTGCCAATGCCAGAACCGGCATCAGGAAGTCACGTAGATCCGTGACCACCTCGGACAAAGGTTTGGGTGGAATCGAATTTTTGCGAAGGAACGCATTCCACTGCTTCTCCTTCAGCGGATCGGTGGCGAATTCATCGCTCAGCCCGATCGGCACCCCATCGGGAATTCTGGTTTGACGGCGATCGAATGTAGCAGCGACGGCCCGGATCAGGATCTGCCGGTCGAACTCTGAATACCTCGCGAGTACCCACAGATCAAAGTAGTCCTTCATCCGGCTGTTCAGCATACCGAGCGACGTCAGGGCCTCAAGCTTTTCGGCAACCACCGAATATCGGGGATAGACCCGCAGATGAGGGGATGGCATCTCATCAAGGATGACCGGGTAATCGACCTCCTCCGGGCCTGGCACCACTGCATCCCCAAAGCCAATATCGGCTTGCACCGGGCAGCGTGCCGTATCGAGCATACCCAACAAGGTGACTCGAATCCCGGCGTAGTTCGCCTCCTTGCGGATTGCAGCCGCCTTGACTGAATCCGGATCGAATACGATGCCATCGTCGACTTCGATACGACAGATGTCCCGAAACACCGTTTCCACCTGCGGAATTTCTGCTGAACCGAAGCCCAGAAAATCGGCGTCGTGCGTCGGCCGATGAGGCACATCGAACCACAAGTCGAATAGCAAGGCCCCTTTCAACAGGAACCGATCCCGCTCTGAGGAGATACTCAGGCGGTAAATCATGCGCTCCAGTGCATACCGGGTCAGCAGTAGGTTGTAGTCGAGTTTCTCCGCCCTGGCTTTGTTCAGCAGCCGGTCACGGATGGACGCCGCCAGGTTTCGACCACTCATGACATGCTATCCAGATAGGGGCGCATTACGTTGGCCACACGGCAAACCTTGGCGTAATGCCATAGGTCATCCCCTGTCATCCGTTTCGCGTGCCAGGCGTCGCGCAGGGCCTCCAGAGCCACGTCGAGGCCGATCTTGTTCCGGTATTTGAAGCAGTCGGCGACGGTCTTGGCGACGCCAGCCACGCGTACCGTGACGCCGTCAACAACATGATCTTCAACACCCTCCGTCAGCGCCGCACCAGAGAACCGGACAATGCGCAGCTTCGGATAGTCCAGTTTGGGGGCCAGTGCCTTGTTCTCGATGGCAAGCCACACCTCAAATGGAGCTTGAGTTGTCAGTCCATGAAACCGCAGGGCCGAGAGCAGGCAAACGACCCCCTTGGGAACACGGCGAGCCACCTCGGCCAGTGATCCGTGTTCAGACACCTGGCGGCCCGGTAGCCCGTAAAGACCTCGACCGACCCGTTCAAGTTGACCACGACGAACAGCCCGAGTCAGGGAAACCCTCGGGATTCCCTGTGCGGTCAGATCGCAGGGACGCAGCAGCCCCTGAGATCGCACGAGTTCGATTAGCCGGTCGGTGTTGGTGTTCATATGGAGCATAGTGTTGCACAACATCGGTATAAGTCAATATCTACCAATGTAGCGGAACTGCAATGTAGAAGCATCTCTCTACTGCGCAGCCTTGACTTCCTTCTGAAAGTAAGTGAGCTATACGGCCATCACGAAACCCAAAGGAATACGACATGCAGGCTTCGACCTACCCTGTAACTCCGCTGCGCCAAATCGCAATCATTCTGGCCCATTGCGTCCTGCGAATTCGGATCAAGCGATTGCCAAAGTCATGACAGAACCGAACTGTTGCGCAACGCGGTTGTGACATGACTCGGGTGATTGCTTCGCCGCTTTGGCTATCGCTTGCCTCTCGTGTCGGCGTAGCGACTTGGCAGGTTTCGTATGGGCTCCGGCCTTACGGAACTTGGCGAGTGCCACGAAGGGATTTCGTGGCTTGATTTTCGGTTTCATCTTATCCTTCCTTTCAAAGAACTGCTTCCAGCCCCTTTCGCTCCAGAAGGTTAAGCAGCTTGAGCGAGGGGCCGCTGGGGTGCTTGTCACCCACCTCCCACTTGCGGACGGTCGATAGGCTCGTATTCAGCACAGCCGCGAGCACGGCCTGGCTGAGTTGAAGGTGATCCCGCAGTGCACGGATCCTTTCGCTGTCGTAATCCGGTACCGGATCGAGGCACAAGGCATCGAATTTGCCCATCTTGCGCTTGTCGATGAAACCAAGACGATGCAGGTCGCTGGCCGTCTCATGCACAGCCTCAAAAATCCGGCTCTTGGCTTTTTGCCTAGTCTTTGTCGTCATCACAAATCTCCTGTAGTGATCCATCCCGGATCACCCCATCCAACTGCCGCCCTGTTCTGGCCAACAAATGCGTTGCGAGTTCCTGCAGTGCCTCCAGTTCATCGTCCGCAATGTTGGCTCGTTCGTTTTTCTCGAACCCGAAGACGAAGAACCATCGATCTCCCTTGTTGGTCGCAATCAGGGTTCGGGCACCGCCGCGTTTTCCGCGACCAGCGAGCCCAACTCGCTTTTTCACGACACCGCTACCAAGGTCAGCATCAATCAAGCCCCGGACCATTTCAGCGACAGCCGCACACAGCATGAGGTCTGACAACTCGGTTTTTCGCATCCAGCGGTTGAAATGCCGGGTCTTGAATACACGCTTCATGCGCTTATTGTGCCACTTAGTGGCACAGTTGTCCAGCCCACGTCACAACAGAATCAGCTTCAATCAGGGCTCGCGCAAGGAACGGCGCAGGGTATCGACACCCCACGAGGTGTTTATGAAGCAGCTACACTCACGTCATAACGCCGTTGCACTTCAGACTTGAATCCGCCAAACACGAGAAACCGACATTGAGTTCGAATCCCTTTTGGGGTTCAGAAATTGTTGCGAAAGCGGGCCGAAAAAGTCGGTGCAGCACATCTGCCGAGGCCACAGCTTTTGACGCCACCGGATCGTCCTCGCTTACGGATTTCAGACGAGTTTGCAGTCATGATTCGATTTATCGAAGATTCGAACCGAACGTGTTGAACTTTCAGCCAAAATCTCAGTCGCCAAATGCTGAAGGTACCAGCCAAGCGCGGATGGCGTGTCGAAGCTGAGAAATCGGCCGGCAGAAAGATCGGCGGCACCAACGTCTGCTGCGGTTCGCAAGTCATCAGCCAGGTTGCCTTGATCTCTCATCGGCACTGGGTAATCATCAAATTCAATGCAGCGTTGGCGATGCATTGCCTGCCCCGCAGCACTTCTTGAATTTCTTGCCGCTGCCGCAGGGACACGGATCGTTCCTGCCGATCTTTGGCTCCGATCGGACAAACGGAATCACATTGTTCGCGCGATCGGGAGTCGCTGGTTCCAACTTCTCGTACTGGCTCCAGTAGCCGTGAAGTTTGAGGATGCTGGGCTTGATCTCGTTCATCCACTTCTCGGCATCACCTTGGTCATCCGTGATCTCGATGCCCTCGAACGTACCCAGGCGCATGAACGGTGTAAACCAGGTTGGCTGCCCCACTTGGAGCAATGCCCACTCCCGTTCGGCAAACTGGAATCCGAGTAGAAATCCCTCGCACCATTCGGCAGCGTTCCATCGATGTCCCTCCCAAAAAATCGGTTCGAAGGATTCAGGCGCTGTATTGAATGTGCCGACAATGGTGTTGTAGTGGCGGAAGATCAGCGACATGATCCGGTTGGCTTCCCTCTCGCTGCTGAACTCCGGGGCATTCTCGGCGTCATCCATGTCCCATATCCATGGGATCCACTCAGAGGGGCGAACCATGCGGGGTCCGATGGCAATCGAGGTGAGATAACCCTCCAGCGTGGCAAAGTCCATCGAAGTATCTGCGATGCTGTCACTGGACAGGAAGTCATCAAGGATCGCGATCTCTTCGGTGGTCAGCGCGCCGTCAGTGGCCACCGAACAGGATGTCCGTGACGACTTGCCGATCAGGGAGTCGATACCGTCATCCGCAATGGTCCTCATCACTTCGTCGAATGCCAACTGGTCAGTAGCGAACTCATCGTTCCAAACCGTGGAGTTGCCATGCTCATCGACGACCTCGATGGTCCAACCGGTGTTCGGCAGGCGGTAGATCTGGATCTCGATCGATTTGTCGCCGATCGTGTAGGT
>Ga0172369_10008923_pt1 | contig 11258 bp, 10 predicted proteins | sample LakKiv25m_FD_114539 | JGI IMG/M metagenome (GOLD analysis project Ga0172369, IMG submission 114539) | Freshwater microbial communities from Kabuno Bay, South-Kivu, Congo - kab_022012_11.25m | ecosystem: Environmental > Aquatic > Freshwater > Lake | place: Democratic Republic of the Congo... | reverse complement strand
GCTCGTGTTCTTCGCCGATGCCCGCCTGGGGGTCGGCGCCGCAAGCGTTGAAGTACCGCAAGATGATGTGGCGAAGGTGCGAACACCGGTCCAGCCAGCCCAACGCCGTCTCCACCAACAGCTTCGATTCGCCGTAGGGGCTGACGGGACGGAGGGGCGCGGTTTCTGGAATCGGGACTGAATCGGGATCGCCGTAAACCGCTGCCGTTGAGGAGAACACGATGTTGCGAACGCCCGCCCGGTCCATGGCCGCAAGCAGGTTGAGCGTGCCGGCGACATTGTTGTGGAAGTAGAGCGCCGGCTGGCGCACAGACTCGCCAACGGCGATGAACGCGGCGAAGTGAATGACGGCATCGTAGCTCGCCTCGGCGAAAACTGCTTCCAGCGCGGGCCTGTCGTGCAGCGAAACCACACGCAAACGCCCTTCGGGCACGTTGTGACGGTACCCTTTCGAAAGGTCGTCGGCGACCGTCACATCGTGACCAAGACGAAGCAGAAAGTGAGTCGTATGTGAGCCGATGTAACCGGCGCCGCCCGTGACGAGAATTCGCGCCATAAAAAAGAGGTCCGGGGCCGCTCGAAGCGCTCCGAACCTCCAAGGTACCAGAATTGATCCAACTCGCTACTTGAGAAGACGCTCGATGGCTTCAGCAAGTTCGGGCGCATCCGGTGTTACTTTGGGCTCGAAACGCGCCGCCGCCTTGCCGTCCTTGCCGATGAGGAACTTGGTGAAATTCCACTTGACATCGCCTCCCTGCGCGGCCGTCAGATACGAATACAGCGGCGCGATGGCGCTGCCCTTCACACTGACCTTGCTCAGCATCGGGAAGGTGACGTTGTAGGTGCGTGTACAGAACTGCTTGATTTCCGCATCAGAGCCGGGCTCTTGCGAGCCGAAGTCGTTTGCCGGGACTCCGACGATGACCAAACCACGGTCCTTATACTTTTTGAAGAGCGCTTCGAGGCCGGCGTACTGTTTCGTGTACCCGCACTTGCTGGCGACATTGACCATCAGCACGGCCTTCCCCTTCAGTTGCAAGAGGGCGAAGGGCTTGCCGTCGATGTCTTTCATGGTGAACTCATGGATTGAACTGGCGGCAAATGCCGGCGTCACAAGCAGGGCGGCGGCCAGAAGGATGGATTGAAATCGGGTCATGGCATTAAGGATGACGGGCCGCAACCGAACGGTGCAAACAAGTGGGAATCGGCTGGAGACGGCTTGGCTGGAGCTTGACCAAACGAATTCGATTTCCTCGTAAGTCATTTGTTATTATTTATTTACAACAATATATAAACATCGCGCCAAAGCGCATACGAGTTTGTACAGATTGAGCCTGCCGCCGGCCCGGCAGCGGTGAGCACCGCGAAAGCGTGGTTCGTAGGACCTCCCCCCGGCGGCGAACGGGAGGAGTGGGTTCGTTTGGTCGTGGTCCTCCGGTTGTGGCTGGCGGACGATGGCGAACGGCGTACGGGCGGAAAGATCCAAAAACCGGTAGGGTTTTGGGCGATCAGCCCACACCCGCACGTTTTCGCCGGGGCGGGTGGTAGCCACCGCAGCGGTGGCCGGGAGGGTGCCCGGGGGCTTTTGCGGGGGAGACAGTACCGCGATTCGCTCACGGCGGGTAGTCTGAAAGAGATGGAGTCGTTCACCGTGGATGCAAAGCAGGCGGGCGCCCGGCTGGATCACTTTCTGGCGTCGCGGATGCCGGCGTACAGCCGTGCGCGATTGCAGGAGTGGATCGAGGCGGGGCGGGTGCGGGTGGACGGCGCGGCGAAGAAGGCGAGTTACAAGCTGCGCGGCGGCGAACTGATCGGGGTCGAGCCAGCCGAACTGAAGCCGCTCAAGGCGGTAGCCGAGGCGATCCCTCTCGACATCCTGTATGAAGATGCCGACGTGGTGGCGATCAACAAGCCAGCCGGCATGGTGGTTCATGCCGGAGCGGGACGTCATGAGGGGACGCTGGTGAATGCTCTGCTGCACCACTTCGGCACACTGTCGGGCGTGGGCGGGGAGCTGAGGCCAGGCATTGTGCACCGGCTGGACAAGGGAACCTCGGGGGTCATGCTGGCGGCGCGGCACGATGCGGCGCATCGGGAACTGGCGCGCCAGTTTGCATCGAGGACGGTGGAAAAGACATACCTAGCCCTGGTGGAAGGCGTTCTCATGCGCGACACGGGCCGGGTGGATCTCAAAATCGCGCGCGATCCGGTGCGCCGGACGCGGATGACGGCGCGGCTGGAAACGGGCCGTGAGGCGCATACTTCGTATCGCGTGGTCGAGAGATTGAGGCGTTTCACGCTTCTTGAGGTCAAGATCGGGACTGGACGGACCCATCAGATTCGAGTTCACCTGGCTTCGATCGGGCATCCGGTGGCTGGGGACACGCTGTATGGGGCCGCAACTCATGCGGCGGGCAGGCCCTGGCTGCACGCCTTCCGGCTGAAATTCGCGCTGCCGTCGTCGGGCGAACAGATCACAATCGAAGCGCCGGTGCCGGAAGAGCTTGAGGCTTGGAAAACGGGCCTCCTATAATCGAGTCAGAGAGAGTCAATGAAATCAACGCGACGCGCCTTCTGCTTTGGACTGCCCACGGCGGGAGCTTTGCTCGGCCGACAGCCGCCGGCACAGCCGGCCGACCCGGCACAGACGATCACGCTTGAAGTGACCCGCGTCAACCTGCTGTTCACCGTGTCGGACAAAAAGGGCCGCTTCGTGACCGATCTGAAGGCAGGCGACTTTGAGGTGCTTGAAGGAAAGCGGCAACAGAAGATCCTGGACTTCCTGGCCGAGTCCGACATGCCACTACGCATCGGCTTGCTCATCGACACCAGCAACAGTATCAAGGCACGGTTCAAGTTCCAACTCGAGGCGGCGAGCGAGTTTCTGAACAGCGTGATCCGTCCCGAAAAGGACAAGGCGGTCATCTACAGTTACGACACGACAGCAGAGATGGTACAGGCGCTCACCAGCGACACCGGTCTGCTCAGCAAGAAGTTGATGGGGCTGCGGGCCGGCGGTGGAACGGCGATGTTCGATGGGTTGGCTGAGATCTGCCGCGATCATCTTGGCAAGGAGCAGCCTCCGCACCTGTTCCGCAGGGCCGTGATCATCATTGGGGACGGCGAGGATAACGCGAGCCGGATTTCACGCGACCAGTCGCTGGAACAGGCGATCAAAGCCGACACAGTGATCTACGCGATCTCGACCAACAGCACAAAGATAGAGACCAACGGCGACCGGCTTCTCAAATACCTGGCCGAGGAGACAGGCGGCCTGGCCTTTTTCCCGTTCAAGGCCGAGGACCTGACGCAGGATTTCGAGAACCTGGCCAACGAGTTGCGCAGCCAGTACAGCATCATGTACCGTCCGGAGCCGATGCACACCGACGGGCTGTATCACGAGGTAAAGATCCGGCTCCGGGAGCGTAAGGGGCTTCAGGTGCGTTCGCGCAAGGGGTACTACGCTCCCAGGTCGTAACCCTGTGAACGCAGGGCGTCTGGAAACCTTTCGAAACGGCAAGCTGTGGTTCTTGCGTTACGGCCGCCGGGCTTCGACGACGCGGGGATGACCGGCGAGGTCGTTGGTCGCGTTCAACCCGGACCAACCTGATTTGAAGAGCGCAGGAACGCTTTCGCCCTGATCGTAGCCGATTTCGAGGATGAGCCAGCCGCCTGGTGCGAGGCGGGTCCAGGCCTGGGGGATGAGGCGGCGATAGGTATCCAGGCCGTCCGGGCCGCCGTCGAGGGCGAGACGGGGATCATGGTCGCGGACCTCGGGGTCGAGCGCGTCGATCGCCGAAGACGGGATGTAGGGCGGGTTGGCGACGATCAGGTCGAAGGGGCCGCCGAGCGATTCCAACAGGTCGCCGTGGACGAAGTCGACCCGCGCCGCGAGCGCGGCGGCGTTGGACCGGGCGATTTCCAGGGCCCGAACCGAGATGTCCGAGGCTACAGTAGCCTCCGGTTTCAGTTCAAGGGCAAGCGTAATGGCGAGGATGCCTGAGCCGGTGCAAATGTCGGCGATGCGGCGGGCCGTGGGCTTGAGGGCAAGGGCGCGCTCGACAACGTGCTCGGTTTCGGGGCGCGGGATAAGGACGTCAGGGGTGACGCGGAAGCGGCGGCCGTAAAACTCAGCCGACTTCAAGATGTGCTGGACGGGCTTGCCGTTGAGCCTTTCGTGCAGGTAGCGGCCATAGTGGATCCATTCGACGGTGGAGAGTTCACATTCCGGGTAGGTGTAGAGATAGGTCCGGTCGCGGTTGAGGGCGTGGGCGAGCAGGACCTGGGCGGTGAGGCGGGCGTCGCGGATGCCGCCATTTTCAAGCAGTCGAGCGCCCTGGGCAATGGCTGACCGGATATCAATCATGGGCGGAACCGGCGGGCTTGGCAAAGACGCAACGCCCGGTCTGTTTTGGAGCCGGCCCTGAAAACTGCTCTGTCGAAAAACACCCCGCGAACCTGCTCTTAACGTTCGCGGTCCGTGAGCGTGGGGGGATGATTGTCATGGACTTTGGCGGCCGCGGCGGCGCCAGCCGGACGGTTTGGGTTCGCGGTTGGTCAGCCTCAGGTGCTGGTTCATCGCATGCGGTGCGGATTCGTCCATGCGGAGCGTCAGGCGCTGGATGCCTCGACCTGCTCGCGGAGCTTTTGCGCGTTGTAAAAGGTGGCGCAGGCGGTCATTAACTCTTCGAGATCGCCTTCCATGATGCGGTCGAGTTGATAGAGGGTGAGGCCGATACGGTGGTCAGTGACGCGGTTTTCCTTGAAGTTGTAGGTGCGGATTTTCTCTGAGCGGTCGCCCGTGCCCACCTGTGAACGGCGATCGGCGCCAATGGCCTGTTGCTGTTTTTCGAGTTCGAGTTCGTAAAGCCGGGAGCGAAGAACGCGCTCGGCCTTGGCGCGGTTCTTGATCTGGGATTTCTCGTCCTGACAAGAGACGACCAGCCCGGTGGGCAGGTGCGTCAGGCGGACGGCCGAATAGGTGGTATTGACCGACTGCCCGCCAGGGCCGGACGAGCAGAACGTATCGATCCGGACCTCCTTGGGATCGATCTTGACATCAATATCGTCGGCCTCAGGCAGGACGGCGACGGTGATGGTGGACGTATGGATGCGGCCCTGCTGTTCGGTGACGGGAACGCGTTGGACGCGATGGACGCCGCTTTCGTACTTGAGTTTCGAATAGACCTTGTCGCCGTTGATGAGCGCGATGACTTCCTTCGAGCCGCCGGCCTCGGAATCGGAAGCCGAAGTGACCTCGATCTTCCAGCCCTTGGTTTCGGCGTAGCGCGAGTACATTCGAAAGACCTCGGCGGCGAAGAGCGAGGCTTCGTCGCCGCCGGCGCCGGCGCGGATTTCGACCAGGACGTTCTTGTCGTCGTTGGGGTCCTTCGGCAGGAGCAGGAACTGGAGGCGTTCGGAGAGTTCGTTGAGGCGAGGTTCGAGCTCGGCGATTTCGAGTTCGGCCATTTCGCGCAATTCGGGGTCCTTCTCGGTCAGCATGGAACGGGCCTGTGCGAGATCGGCGGCCGATTTTTTGTAGTCGCGGAAGGCGGAGACAACCTCTTCGAGGTCGCGGTGGGCCTTGGCCGTCTTGCGGTAGGCTTCGGGATCTGAGATGACGGCGTGGTCGGCCATTTGCGAGGAGAGGTCCTCGAACCGGCGTTCCACATCTTCCAGTTGTTTCTGAAGGTCCATTGGGGTGGGGCTGCGGCCTCAGGCGATAACGAGTTCGCCGCCGTTTCGCTTTTCGATTTCGAGCGCGCCTTCGAGGGCGCGGATGGCTGTGGCGGTCTGGTCGTCGGAAGGGGGCTGAGTGGTGATGCGCTGCAACCAGAGTCCGGGCGCAACCAAGGTGGCCATCAGACTGGCGCGGCGCTTGGCGGCGAAACGGATGGCTTCATAGCTGAGGCCGGTGATCAGGGGCAGGGCGAGGACCCGGACGGTCATCTTGGCGGCGAAGGTCGGCGCGGGGATGAGCGCGTAGACGGCGATGGAAACCATCATCACGACCAGCAGGAAACTGGTACCGCAACGGGGATGCCAGGTCACGAATTTTTGGGCGTTTTCGACTGTGAGCGGCTGGCCGGCTTCGAAACAGAAGACGGTGCGGTGCTCGCCGCCATGGTACTCGAAGACGCGGTGGATGTCCTTCCAGAACGAGATGCCCCACATGAAAGCCAGGAAGATGGCCATTCGGATGATGCCGTCGGTGAGGTTGAACAGAATGCTGTTTTCGAGCGCCGGGACCGACTTCCTGATCCACTCGGTGAGCACGAGCGGGACGAACTTGTAGAGGGCGATAAAGAACGCGAAGGAAAAGACCAGGTTCAGCGCCATCGCCCAGCCGGGGATCTCGCCCGATGGCCGGTCGCCGGGCGCAGCAGATTTGCCTTCGGCCGCCGCCGCATCGGCTGCTGTGACGTCGGCTGAGAAGCGAAGGGCTTTGACGCCGAGCCACATGGCCTGGCCCAATGTGCCGACGCCGCGCAGGACGGGCAGTTTCCAGATCGGGCGTTTTTCCGAAAGCCGTTCGAGAGGGTATTCCTCAGTGGCGAAGGATCCGTCCAGTTTGCGGATCGCGACACAATAGGCGTGCGGGGTGCGCATCATCACGCCTTCCATGACGGCTTGTCCGCCGACGAGGGTCTCTTCGCCGCTTTCAAGCACGGGCATGAGTTGCGTATGCGCAGCAAGCCGGAAGAAGTTCTTCCAATCCAAGGTGGGTTCCGCCTCTTTCACCTTGATTATATCGTAGGGGGCCGCTCCGCCCGTGATCCGGCGCAAGCGTTATGCCGCAGCCCGGCGGACTTTGCCCCGCAGATGGGCTTCAAGGATCCAGCGCAATTGAACCGGCTCAAACGGAGAGGCGCAGTAATCAACTGCGCCGGCTTCAAGCGCGTCCAGCCAGCCGCTGACATCCGGCAGGCGGCTCACGATCACCACGGGCTTGCAGCCATAAGCCGAAATCCGCTTTGAGACCTCATTGGGATCCCATCCGCAGAAAACAATATCGGCCGACCGGGGTTCATCGGTCAGATGGCAGGAGATCGAGCGGAGGGCATCGGACAGCTCGTGTCTCATGGGCTCTTCAAGTCCAGTGACATGGACCTTAAGACTCTGCACGCTGTTGTTCATGACGACCTCATTCCACATATCGTGTACACTTCGCCCCCTCCGATGACGAAGCTCTTGCACCCGCGGCCTGATGACCGCTGCCACCACCCGCCCATAGGGTGGTGCTTGTCCCCATTGTGGGAACATTCGCCAGTCCGGTCAAATCAATTAATCAAGAGCCCGGTGCCGGCCATGGATCCGCGGAATGGGCTGGTAAACTGGAGTATTCCGGATGCTTTGGACAAACGGGGCAGCACGCGGCCGCACGAGCGGAGGAGCGATGCGCGCCGGAGCCGAGGCAATCCTGGCATCAGGCAGGAGTGATCGCATGGCACAGATTGTGCGGCATCAGACCATTGCAGTGAACGTCGGCGGAGCCGTCGTCGGAGGCGGCCGGCCCATCGTCGTGCAGTCCATGACAAACACGGATACGGCCGACACAGCGGCAACGGTGAACCAGGTGGCGGCACTGGCGAGGGCGGGATCGGAACTGGTGCGTGTGACCGTAAACACGGACGAGGCGGCGCGCGCCGTCCCAGCGATTCGTGAAACGTTAAGCAACTTCGGCATCCAGGTCCCCATCGTCGGCGACTTCCACTACAACGGGCACATCCTGCTGAAGAAGTACCCGGAGTGCGCCAAAGCTCTCGCAAAATATCGGATCAATCCAGGGAATGTGAACATCGGCCGGAAGACGGACGACAATTTCCGGACGATGATCGAAGTCGCGCTGGAACACGGCAAGCCGGTGCGGATTGGGGTGAACTGGGGGTCGCTCGACGGGGTGCTGCTAGCGCGCCTGATGGACGAAAACGGGCGGCGGAGCGAGCCGAAACCTCCCGAAGAGGTCATGAAGCGGGCGCTGGTGCAGTCGGCGATCGAGTCGGCGCAGGCGGCCGAGAGCTACGGGATGGGGCGGGACAAGATCATCCTGAGTGCGAAGATGTCGGCGGTGCAGGATTTGATTGATGTCTACCGGATGCTGGCTGGCGAGTGCGACTACGCGCTGCACGTCGGCTTGACCGAAGCGGGGATGGGGGCCAAGGGCATCGTGGCGACGACGGCGGCGCTGTCGGTCTTGTTGCAGGAAGGAATCGGCGACACGATCCGCGCCTCGTTGACGCCGCCGCCGGGCGGGGACCGGACCGAGGAAGTCCTTGTTTCTCAACAGATTCTGCAATCGATGGGGCTGCGGAGTTTCACGCCACAGGTGACGGCCTGTCCGGGTTGTGGACGGACGACGAGCACGTATTTCCAAACGCTTGCGGAGAAGATTCAGGGATATCTGCGGGAACAGATGCCGGTTTGGAAGGAGTCGCATCCGGGTGTCGAGGAGATGAAGGTGGCCGTGATGGGGTGCATCGTCAATGGGCCGGGGGAGTCCAAGCACGCCAACATTGGGATCTCGCTGCCGGGGACGTTCGAGGAGCCGAAGGCGCCAGTGTATGTGGATGGACACCTGGTGAAGACGCTGAGAGGGGAGCGGATCGCCGAGGAGTTCATGGAGATGCTGGACGACTACGTCGACCGGCGGTACGCGCCGGCGGCGCAGCCATAGACCGCTCGGCACGGGCAACTCATTCGATTTGGCTTCGGTTTGCGATATGCTGCCCATCGTAAGCCATGTCGAAACTCACCCTTTCCCTATCCGCCGTCCTGATGCTGGCGCCGGTGGCCAGCGCCCAGATTGTTGAGGAGTTCAATCCGCCCAAGGCGAACTGCTGTCTGGCCAACGCCGCGCAGGGTCTGGCTGACCAACTTCAGGACTGGAACCAGCTTGGCCGTTACCATGCCGACAATCTGAGACTTCAGGCTTTGCCGGCCGATCCGAAGCGCGTCGTCTTCATGGGCGATTCGATCACCGACGGCTGGAAGCTGGCCGAGTACTTTCCGGGTAAGCCGTATGTGAACCGGGGCATCAGCGGGCAGACGACGTCGCAGATGCTGGTGCGGATGTTTCCCGACGTGATCCGGTTGAAGCCGGCGGCGCTGATCATTTTGGCCGGGACCAATGATGTGTCGAAAAACACGGGCCCGCAGACGCTGCAAATGATCACGGACAACTACCAGGCGATGACGGAACTGGCCAAGGCGCACGGGATCAAGGTGATCTTCGCGACGGTGATGCCGGTGAGCGATTACACTGCACGGCCGCAGACGGCGCGGCGTCCGCCGGCCGACATTCTCAAGCTGAACAAATGGATCAAGGAGTATGCGGCGGCAAACGGGCTGGGGATGGCCGACTACTATGCAGCGACCTCGGATGAGAAGGGCTTCCTCAAAGACGGCTTTTCGAACGACGGTTTGCATCCGAACGCCAAGGGGTACGAATTGATGGCGCCGGTGGCCGAGGCGGCGATCCGCAAGGCGTTGGAGTAGGCATGTCGTTGGAATCGCTCATGGCCGCGGTGCGGGTTGGGCGGATGGCGGCGTAGCCGTCCGGACGCGGGCCGGGCCGGCGGGGTGGTAAACAAAAAGACCGACGGCCGGGTGCAAAGTGTCACGCTCATCGGAGGCTGACAAATGGATGAGAGTGAATTTAGCGTGGAGTTGGCCGGCGCAGGCGGGCTGCCACAAGTGGCATCAGCCATGACGGAGTTGGCTGAACACGCGCTCGATCCGAATCCTTTCTATGAGCCGTGGATGCTGTTGCCCGCGCTCACCATACTCGACAACGTTGATCGCTTTAGCGCCGCGTTGGTGTGGAGGCGGGGACGGGACGGGCCGGCCGAACGGCCGCAGTTGGTGGGCCTGTTCCCGGCTACCGACGGGCGCCAATACAGGTGGCTTCCCATCTCGGTGTCGCACATCTTGGCCCACCTGTATTGCTTCAGCAGCACGCCGCTTGTGCACAAGGAATATGCGAGCGAGGCCCTGCAGGCTTATTTCGACTGGTTGAGCAAGCCGGGCGCTCCCGTGAAAATCGTCCATTTCGAGAAACTTCCCGCAGACGGGGCGTTTCATTCGGTGCTTGTCGACATCATCCGTTCGCGCGCGCTAATCGTTCACGTCGAACGGCGGTATCTGCGCGCGGTTTATCGGTGCATCACGGGAGCTTTGGATGCGCGAGGCGTGCCCGTTCCTGAGCGGTTGCAGAAACGATTGGACCGGCAGAAGACTCGGCTGCAGGAGATCGGAAATCTGGAATACCGCCGTCTCGATCTCCAGGGCGACGCTGACGAGTGGGCTCAGGCGTTCTTGGATCTGGAGGCATCCGGCTGGAAAGGACGAAAAGGCACAGCCCTGGCATGTTTGGAGAATCACGCCCAGTTCTTTCGTGAGATCGCGAGAGGCGCTCATGCGCTCGGGCGGCTCGATATGTCGGGCTTATGGTTGAATGACCGTGTCATTGCCGCCCGAATCGGGTTTCGGGCTGGAGATGGGGTCTTCCTCTTCAAGATCGCCTACGATCAGACATACGAGAAGTACTCGCCGGGGAACCTGCTTGAGCTCGAACACCTTCGATGCGGGTTAGGTGGGGGCGAGGTGTGGGAAGACTCCTGCGCCGCCGCCGGGGATCTCACTTCGCGGAGACTTTCCCCCGACTGCCGGCCGGTGGAAGACATGGCCGTGAGCCTTGGATCAACCTATGGGGACTTCATCCTTTCCATTCTTCCGCTCCTGGCGTTCGCCAAGAGGTATTGCCTCCGGCTGTAGGCTGGGCTGAAGCGCGCAGGAGTGCGCGGCTCGGACTTGGTGGCGGGACTGTCAATGCGTGAGCGGCTCACCCCAATACTCATCTGGGGTTGGAGTGAAATCAAGGGCGAGAGCAAATGGGCGTCCTGGGCCTCATCCACCGATGGACTGGCGTGGGCTCAGGATCGATCAAGCTGGTGGAGGCCTTGGGCGAGCAGCCACATGGCGAGAAGGAACATGGCACCACCGATGAACCTCATGGTGTACACATAGCCGTTACCTGTCAGCAGATGACGGGCGCGACCGAGCAGGATGGCGATGGTCACCTTCGAGCCGACGAGGCAGACATAGAAGGCGACAAGGAACGCGGCCGGGGCGGCGAGTCCTTTGGCCGAACCGCGCAGGACCAGGGGCGCACCGACGGTGATCCAGAACAAATAGACGTGCGGATTAAGCAAGTTGAGCGTCACGGCCTTGAACAGTGACCGCGGTTCAGCGCCTGCCGG
>Ga0172369_10008921_pt1 | contig 11258 bp, 12 predicted proteins | sample LakKiv25m_FD_114539 | JGI IMG/M metagenome (GOLD analysis project Ga0172369, IMG submission 114539) | Freshwater microbial communities from Kabuno Bay, South-Kivu, Congo - kab_022012_11.25m | ecosystem: Environmental > Aquatic > Freshwater > Lake | place: Democratic Republic of the Congo... | reverse complement strand
TCAAAGCACAAGCTATTTTTGAACGAGACAAAGATTATGTGGTAAAAGAAGGAGAAGTAATTATTGTAGATCCGTTTACCGGGAGACTACAGCCGGGGAGAAGATGGAGTGAGGGAATCCACCAAGCAATTGAGGCGAAAGAAGGAGTAAAAATTGAAAAGGAGACTCGTTCTTCTGGTTCGATTACTTTTCAAAATTACTTTCGATTTTATAAAAAACTTTCTGGTATGACCGGTACAGCTGAAACTTCCGCGGAAGAATTTATGAAAGTTTATGGTCTCGACGTTATTGTGATACCAACCAATCGCCCAGTTGTGCGAATCGACCGTCCAGATGTTATCTTTCAAACTGAAAAAGGAAAATTTCAAGCAATTGCCAAATTGGTGAAGGAATTAAATAAAAAAGGCCAACCGGTTTTGATCGGAACAATTTCGATTGAAAAAAATGAATTGTTATCTGTTTATCTAAAACAGGAAGGAGTTCCACATACAATTTTGAATGCTAAAAATCACGAAAAAGAAGGAGAGATTATAGCTCAAGCAGGGCGTAGAGGAGCAGTGACAATCGCTACCAACATGGCAGGGCGAGGAATAGACATTAAGCTTGGAGGAAATCCAATAATACCCGAAGAATATGAATTTGTAAAAAGTGTCGGAGGACTTTTTGTTTTAGGAACAGAAAGGCATGAAGCAAGACGAATTGACAATCAGCTTCGAGGGCGTGCCGGACGTCAAGGGGATCCGGGAGAAACTCAATTTTTTGTTTCGCTTGAGGATGATTTGATGCGTGTTTTCGGTTCCGAAAAAATAAAAACGATGATGGGTCGTTTTGGTATTCCAGAAGATCATCCGGTTGAGAATCGCTTTATTGGAAATCAATTAGAATCTGCTCAAGCCAAGATTGAAGGTTTCCATTTTGACTCTCGAAAACAAACACTTGAATATGATGATGTGATGAATCACCAAAGGCAAGCAATTTATGAAAGACGTCAGAAAATGATGTGCTCTGATAGAGAAGAAATTGAAAAGCTGTTAAATAAAATTATTGAGGATAAACAAGCCTTGGAGCCAGAAAAAGAAGTTGGGAAAACCATAAAAGAAAAAAGAGAAAAGATAGGCGACCAAGCTTTCTTTGAAACAGTTCGCCGAATTGCCCTATATGCCACCGATGTGCTTTGGATGGAACACTTGGAAGCGATGGATTATTTGCGTTCTTCAGTGAATTTGCGTGCCTATGGTCAGCGAGAACCAATCGTAGAATATAAAAAAGAAGGACTTTTTATGTTTCGTGAAATGGAGGAGGCTTTTAAGGAACAAGTATTTTCGTTGATTGAAAATATGAATACCGATATCAAGATAAATGATCCTGAGAAAAATGAACCCAAAGAAGTTTTATTGACTAGTCATGATGAGCCTGGTGAATTTTCAGATACTAAAAATATTTCAGTGGCGGGAATGAAAGAAGTTGGGCGTAATGACCCATGTCCTTGTGGGGCTATTAACCCTGCCACCGGAGAAGTCTATAAATACAAAAAATGTGGACTTATAAATGCACCACAGCATCGTAAATCTTTAGTTAATTAAATTTTTATGGCAACTTTAGAAATCGGAGCAATATATAAACACTATAGAGGGACAAAAGCTAAAGTATTGTGGGAAGGGTATCACTCTGAGACATTAGAACCATTAGTTTTTTATATGCATTTAGAAGATGGAGTAGTTTGGGCTAGGCCTAAAAAAATGTTTTTGGAGAAAGTAAAAGTAAATGGTAAATTTGTTCCGAGATTTAAAAAAATTAATCAAAAGATTTTAATAAAACCAAGCGAAAAGTAGCTTTATGAGTGAGGAAGTAAGAGATTTCCAAAACTTGATAAATAAAGACAAATATCAAGTTTTTCTTTTTGCTTGTTCAGCGTATTTTCCATTTAATTTTGCCAGGCACCCCTGGTTTGTTTTAAATAAAAAAGGAGAACTTTCTAGGTGGGAAGTGAGACAAGAAACATACAAAGAGAGTGGGAGTCATTTATATCTAAATGCGCAACCCTTGTTTCAAGGCATTAATGTGTCATTTTTCCTTAAAAAATATTTTTGGAAACCAGAACTTTTGGGATTTATTGAAGGGGATGAAAATTCGAATCTAAAAAAGATAATAGATTTCATTGAAAATTCAGAAGAAAACTATCCATATATTTATCGATATTCCTTGTTTGGTCCAAATAGTAATACTTATGTGCAGTGGATATTGAATAAATTTCCAGAATTTAATATAAAACTTTCCTGGCGACATTTTGGCAAAGATTTTATATGATTGACTGAAAATTTTTTTAATGTTATTATCTGAGCGATAAAAGTACATCGAATACTCACTAAAAACAATGGGGATATGACAGAAAAACTTTATGACAAACTTCTATCTGAGGGATGGAGGTTAGTAATTATGGAAGGAGTTGGTGGTTTAAGACTTCTATCAAAAAAGGATGAAATTTGCGTGGTGCATATTTCCCTAAATTGCTATAAGCTTAAGCCAACCAAAATTCTAATTGAGATTGACGCTGTTCCCCCGGTTGGTACGGCAAATGGCCCTGGTCCTGGTTCTGGCGATGCCTGCTGAAATCGTATTGCCCGAATTGCGAACATCAAATCCATTTTCGCAATTCGGGCTTTTTTAATACAAACCAAGATCTATGTTATACTAAACACATAAGAGTATGTTTAATTTAATCAAAAAACTTAAAACATTGAGATGGAAAGTTAAGTCAGAAATAGCGACATACTATTATGGAAACCCAGCTAAAAAATTGAAAATAATAGGTGTTACTGGCACAAATGGCAAGACAACTACAGCCACACTTTTGTATAAAGTTGCTCTTGGATTAGGTTACAAGGCTGGTTTTATTGGTACGACCAACATCATGATAAATGAACAAGAGCTTGTCATGAAACGCAAAATTCCAACAACGCCCGATTCCATTTCTCTAACTAAAATATTTTCTAAAATGGTTGAAGCAAAGTGCGAATATGTTTTTATGGAAGTTTCTTCTCATGCGATGGATCAAAATAGGGTGGCCGGAATAAATTTTACCGGCGGAGTTTTTACCAATCTTACTCATGATCACTTGGATTATCATAAAAGTATCGAGAATTATTTTTTAGCAAAAAAGAAATTTTTTCAAATGTTACCAAGTGACGCCTTTGCACTTTCGAATATTGACGATGAGCATGGCAGAGAAATACTGAAGGAGATACAAGCAAAAAAATATTTTTATGGTATCGACAAGGAGGCTGATTTTAAAGGAGAAATAAAAAGCAATGATTTTAGCGGACTCAAGCTCGTGCTTGGTGGTGAAAACATAGAATCAGATTTACTTGGTAAATTTAATGCTTACAATCTGTTGGCTGTATGGAGTACTTGTAAATTGCTTTGTTTTGATATGGTAAAAGTTACCAAAATTTTTGAAACAATCGAAGCGCCAACGGGACGATTCGAACATTTTATGTCGCCAAGTGGAATTTTGGGTATCGTTGATTATGCCCACTCTCCTGATTCATTGAAAAATGTCCTTTCGACCATTAATGAAATAAAAAACAAAGATGCCAAAGTTGTTTGTGTTTTTGGTTGTGGAGGGGATCGTGATCCGCTCAAAAGGAGGATTATGGGCAAGATTGGTGCAAGCAATTCTGATATTCCTATTTTTACTTCCGATAACCCAAGGAATGAAGATCCAGACAAAATTATTGCTGAAATGAAAACAGATTTATCAATGGCGGAAATAGAAAAAACAAAAACAATATCAAATAGGCATGATGCAATAATCGAAGCCGTAAAGATTGCCCAAAAAGGGGATATCGTTCTTCTTGCCGGAAAGGGTCATGAAGATTATCAAGAAATTCGTGGAGTGAAAAACCATTTTAATGACATGGAAGAATTGCAAAAAGTTTTGAAATAATTAACACATGCAATCAGAAATAAGACAATGTAATAAATGCCAAACAGATTTTCTTCTAGAACAAAATGATTTCTCATTTTATGAGAAAATGAAAGTGCCGGTGCCTAAAATCTGTCCAGATTGTAGATTTAAAATGCGAGCTATGTGGCGTAATGAGACGACTCTTTATTCAGGACGCAAATGTAATCTTTGCCAAAAAAGTGTTATTACAATGTATAATCCAAAATCCCCATATAAAATTTATTGCTATGAGTGTTTTTATTCTGAAAAATGGAATCCAAAAGATTACGCGATGGAATATGATATGTCTCGCCCCTTCTTTGATCAATTAGGAGAATTTTTCAAAAAAGTCCCTAAAATAAATCTAGGTATCTCTGTTGGCGATGGGCAAAATATAAATAGTGAATATGTGAATATGGCAGGAGGTTGTAAAAATTGTTATTTAGTTTTTAATACAAGCCCTGCTGAAGATCTGATGTATTCTAGGGGGGTAAAAAAGGGGTTAGATTCTTCGGATATTTATTTTGGTGTCAGCCTTGAGCGTTGTTATGAATGTATAAATGTTCAAGATTCCGCGAATACCCTATGGAGTCAAAATGTTTCTGGGTGCGTAGATTCTCAATTTATTTTAAATGGTAGTGGTCTTACGAATTGTTTTGGGTGTGTTAATTTAAGAAATAAAAGTAATTGTTTTTTAAATGAGCAGTTAAGCCATGAAGAATATAAAATAAGGGTTAATGAAATAAGGGGAAGTTATAAAAAAATAGAAGAATTCAAAAAACAATTTGAAAAATTTAGAAAAACGTTGCCAAGAAGAGCCAATAATAATTTGAAATCTGTAAATTCTGTAGGGGATTATCTTACTGAATGTAGAAATGTTCATAATTCCTTTGAGGTTGCCAAATCAGAAAATTGTCGCCACCTTTTTTCTTCAAAGATAATTAAGGATTCTTTGGGGACTATTGGTTTTGGTACTCAATCAGAATTGTTACTTGAAGTTGTTGCTACTGGATATTGCAGTAATGTGATAGGTTCTTATTGGCCTGAAAATTCTAGTAATATTATGTATTCTTTTGACATAAGAAATTGTCAGGATTGTATTGGATGTGATGCACTTAAAAGTAGTAAGTACTCCATTTTTAATAAGTCATATGAAAAAGAAGAATACGAAAAAATAAAAGCTCACATTGTAAAAGAGCTCACAGAGCTTGGAATCCATGGACTTATGATGCCTATAGAGATTGCACCATTTGCTTATAACGAAAGCATTGCAGAAGATAACTTGCCTCTCTCTAAAGAAGAAGCTCTTAAAGAGGGTTATCGCTGGGAAGATGATATTCAAATGACCAGAGGTAAAGAAACTCTGTTACCAGAAAGTATTCCCGATAACATAAAAGATGTGGCTGATGATATCACAAAAGAAATTTTGCGATGCATGAGTTGTGAACGTAATTACAAAATAACCGAGCAAGAGCTTGTCTTTTATAAAAAAATGATTTTGCCGGTTCCTAGAAAATGTTTTTATTGTAGATACCAAAATAGAATAAAAAGAAGAGGTTCATTCAAGTTCTTTAAAAGAAATTGCGACAATTGTGGCAGGGAAACTCATACAAACTTAACGAAAGAAGATGCGCCTATAATGTACTGTGAAAAATGCTACCAACAAGAAGTGATTTAAATTTATGGAAAATAAGATATGTAGAAAATGCAAAAACGAATTCACGATTGATCAAAATGATTGGAATTTTTACGAGCGAATGAAAGTGCCGACGCCAGAAAATTGTCCAACATGTCGCCAGCAACAAAGGATGCTTTTTAGAAATTTCAAAACTCTTTACAAGCGTCCTTCTAGTAAATCTGGCGAAATGATTATATCTATGTATAACTCTGATGTTCCATTCCCAGTTTGGAGTATTTCCGAATGGTGGGCAGACGATTGGGGGGCAGAAACTTATGCTATGAATTTGGATTTTTCTCAACCATTTATTAGACAAGTTGGTGAACTCGCAAATAAAGTTCCTCGTTTTTCTATAATGAACACAAAAAGTGAAAATTGTGAATATTCAAACATGGTTCTTGCTTCAAAAAATTGTTATTTAAATTTTGGTTGCACGTATAATGAAAATTGTGACTATGGGCATATTGTTTGGAATTCAATTGACTGTGTAGACAATCTTTACATATTTAAATGCGAACTTTGTTATGAATGCATAGACTGTGTAAATAGTAATAAATTATTTTATTCACAGGAGTGTGAATCTTGTGCAGATTCTATTGGGCTTTATGATTGCCGGGATTGTGTAAATTGTATAGGCTGTGTTGGCCTCAGACATAAAAGTTACTCTATTTTTAACGAGCAAGTAACCAAAGAAAAATATCAAGAGTTTTTATCTAAATATCCTATAGAGGAAGAGGCAAGCAGAATTTATATTCTAGGTAAACGAGAAGAATTAAGGAAAAAACTTCCAGCTCGAGCAGTTTTTGGCTCTCATAACACGAATGTATCCGGTGATCATATTTATGGAGCGCATAATGTACATAAATCTTTTGATATAAAAAATGGTGGTGAAAATAGTAGATATTGCTATACGGTAAATAAACCGATCGAATCATTTGATATATCGTTTACTGTTGGAATAGAATATGGTTATCAAATTTTAACTGGTGGAGGTAGTAACAATATGATCAGTACACATTTAAATTTTGACTCGAATTATACTTATTATTCAGATACTTGTTATAACTGCAAAAATTGTTTTGGCTGTTTTGGGCTGAGAAATAAAGAATATCATATTTTAAACAAGAAATACGAGAAAGAAGAGTACGAACGTTTAATACCGAAAATTATCGAAAATCTAAAAGAGAGCGGAGATTGGGGCAATTTCTTTCCAGTCGAGATGAGTCCTTTTGGTTATAATGAAGCTATTGTCAACGAATATATGCCACTTGATAAAGAAGATGCACTTGCACAGGGATTTAAATGGCGAGATGAAATTCCCCACACAAAAGGGCAAGAAAATTGTAGCTATAATGATCTACCAAAAGATCCTAAAGATTACAATGATGAAGATTTACTTGGCAAAATTTTAAAATGTGAAGTTTGTGATAAAAATTATCGTTTCATTTCTCGCGAGATTGCTTTTTATAAAAGAATGAATTTGGCGCTTCCGGTAAAATGTTTTAATTGTCGTCACCAAGCAAGGATGAATGCCAGAAATCCGAGAATTTTAAATGAAGTCATTTGCGTGTCTTGTGGCAAAAACACACAAACTACTTATCCGAAAGAAAAACACAAAATTTATAAAATATTTTGTGAGGATTGTTATAAGAGAGAGGTTAATTAAACTGAGGCATCTTAGTATAAGATTAATAATCTCCTGTAAAAATAATCCCTACCAAATATACGCCATGGCGTATATTTGGCAAATAGAGTATAATCATAGTATGCCAAATTATAAGGGAATGAGGGTAAATCTGCTTGGGATTCCGGAAATTAATTCTAGAAAAGGGATTCGCATAAAAGAAAAAAATAGAAAAAGAGAGTTTTTTAAGATTTCCTTTTCTTCTCCCTTCCCTGAAAGTGCACCCAAGAGTTTAATAGTAATGTATGATATTCCACATTTACAGAAAAAGGAACGTGATTGGCTTCGTCGTCATCTAATAAGGTTTGGATATGTCATGATTCAAAAAAGTGTTTGGGTCGGGCCCTCTCCACTTCCAAAAGAGTTCGTTAATTATTTGAAGGAAATAAAAATAGAGAACTATTGTCAAACATTTAAACTAGCTAGTCCATACGATCCAAACAGGAAGCCTTTTAATTTTTAGTATCTAAAAACACACAATACCAAATATACGCCATGGCGTATATTTGGTATAAAAGATTTTAACAATAAAGCTGTCCAGTTTCTTGATTTTTATGTTAATATCAGAACATGAACGACTGTCGACAATTTTTTAAAGGGAAAAAGATAACTGTCATGGGCTTGGGGCTTTTGGGGAGGGGGGTAGGAGATACAGCATATCTCGCAGAATGCGGGGCGGATTTGATTGTGACAGACCTAAAGACCAAAGAACAGCTTGCGTCATCTTTGAAGATTCTTTCAAAATACAAAAACATTACTTACAGTTTGGGCGAGCACAATTTAGAGGATTTTAGAGATAAGGATATGATTTTGAAGGCTGCAGGAGTGCCTCTTAATTCTATTTATATAAAAGAAGCAAAAGAAAATGGAATCCCTGTGGAAATGAGTGCATCATTGTTTGCAAAAATATCTGGAATCCAAATTGTTGGTATAACAGGCACAAGAGGAAAATCTACTGTGACGCACTTAATGGCTCAAATATTAGAATTAGCAGGAAAAAAAGTACTTTTGGGTGGCAATGTTCGAGGAGTTTCAACTTTACAACTTTTGAAAAAGGTAACAAAAGACTCTGTTGCGGTTTTTGAGCTTGATTCTTGGCAATTGCAAGGTTTTGGCGATGCAAAAATAAGTCCGAATGTTGCTATTTTTACGACATTTCTTGATGATCACTTGAATTATTATAAAGGTAACAAAGAACTTTATTTTAATGACAAAGCAAATATTTTCAAATATCAGAAAGCGGACCCGCCTCGACTCGCGGGGGCTCGTCGACGCGAGGCGGGGGATGTTTTTGTTGCAGGTGAAGGTGTGGCTCAAAAATTACCTGCAAGTATAAAGAAAAATACTTTGATTGCTCGAGCAAAAAATTTACCAAAATCATGGCATATGAAAATCCTCGGCGAGCATAATCGCTTAAATGCACAGTGTGCTGTGCTTGCTGCAAGAGGTATGGGGATAAAAGAAAATATTATTCGAAAAGCAGTAGAGAATTTTGGTGGAATAGAAGGTCGTTTGCAATTTGTGTGTAGTGTCCGAGGTGTAAAAATTTACAATGACAATAACTCTACAACTCCCGATGCAACTATTGCCGCCTTGCGTGCTTTGGGGAGTCCCTCCGCTAGGAAAGTCCTAGCGGAGAATAGGAAAATCGTGTTAATCATCGGTGGTGATGATAAAAAACTGGACACCAAGAAATTATTGCAAGAATTACCAAAATGGTGCTCGAAAATTGTGATGTTTCGTGAACGAGGAACAGATACGATAAAAGAGCAAGTTTTCAAATTAAAAAAGAAGGGAATTGAAGTTTATGAAGAGGAAGGCTTGCCGGCAACTGTCAAAAGAGCATTTAGTGTCGCAAAAAAGGGTGAGACCATTTTATATAGCCCTGGATTTTCTTCTTTTGGAAAATATTTCAAAAACGAATACGATCGCAATGATCAGTTTATGGGGTTAGTAAAAAAATTACCTGCCCGCAATGCTAAAGCATAGCTTTTGCAGGTGGGAAATAAATTTATGGCAAAAGAAATTGAGAAAAAGTATACAAATAAGCAAACGATTGCAATATTAAAAAGATTGGTTGGTTCTTTAGAAAAAGGAAAAGCATTTCGAATGCAAATTAAGGGTAAAAAGGTATATGTTTCAAAAGAATCAGAAATAGAGATAGAGTATGAAAAGGAAAAAAAGGAAGAAAAAATAGAAATTGAAATTAAGTGGAAGAAATAAATTTATGAAAAAAGTTGTTTTTATTTGCAATGGAAATATTTTAAGAAGCCAAATAGCTAAAGCCATATATAACAAATTAGCAACAGACGGTTCGATTGCATATAGTTATGGAACACGAGTAGAAGCCAAGGGTAGACAGGGAATATTGATTTCTTCTGTAAAGGGAATGAATGTAACTATTAATGAGTTATTGAAACAAGGGATTGATATTTCAAATGAACGCTGTGATGAATTAAAAGAAGAATATTTACAGAATGTAGACAAAATAGTGGTAATGGCCGACAAGGAATATATTCCAGACTGGCTAAATAATTATAAATACGAATATTGGGAAATAATTAATCCAGATTATTTTGGTAGTGAAATAGCAGTTGATATAATTGAAAGTATAAAAGAAAAAGTGATAAAATTAATTGGATAAAATAAATTTATGAAACTAATTCTTGGATCAGATTTAAGTTTTTTGTTGAAATATGGTTATAACTTGACCGGTATTTCAAAAGACCGAATGAAGATAGGGTATGTAAATACTGCGGCCAAAGGGTTAAATGAGGAAAAGCAACTTTTTATGCAAAAAGTTAAAAATACTATCAGAGAAAACGGATATAATTTTGAAGAAATAGACATAGAAGGTAAAACTTAAGATGAACTAGTAAACTTTTTTAAAGATAAAAATGTTATTCATGTTGATGGCGGAAGTACGACTTATCTTTTAAGGGCTGTGAAAGAAACCGGATTTGATAAAATCTTGAAAGATTTAATTGATCAAGGATTGGTGTATATAGGCACAAGCGCTGGGTCTATTTTAGTTGGGCCAACAATAGATTCAAGTTCTGGTACAGAAAATATTCCAAAAGAAGAATTAAAAGCGCTGGGGTTAGTGCCCTTTGTAGTTAAATCTCATTATATAGATGAAAACAAAGACAAGTTATTAAAAGACATCAAAAATCTGGGATATCCTATTCACATTTTGCGAGATGGCGAGGGAATATTTTGCGAAAATGGAGAATGTAGATTTATTGGCGATAATTCTGAAACTATACTAGAATAAATTTATGGAACAAAATCCACTTGAACAACAAAATAGAATCGATGTTTTAAGAGAAGAAATTAAAAAAGACTTGATTAATACTTTCGAAAACAAAGAAGAAAAATTTATAGCTAGATTAGATAGTCTCGTTAAACAGTTAGGTTCTTTTGAACAAAATGGAATGATTTTTAACAAGGAAGAAATTACCAGGGCCTTAAAAGAAGCGGTAAATATTGAAGATAAAGAGACTTTTGTAAACCATATGATGAAAACCCTGGAGCCGATTATTAGATTTAAAGTAAATCAGTCAAGGAATTTTGATAAAGCTGTTAGAGAGTCTGACGAAGCTAATGCTGGAGATTTAAAATTAAGTGAATTTTTGTATTATTGCGTTGAGAACAATGCTACTATTAGTATTCATCTTCAAGCAGGAAGGGACTTTATGACCAGAGATAAAATGGAAGATTTTCAAAAAGATATAGAGAGTGGTTTTTCTAAATTAGCTGAAATTGTAGAAAAAGACAAGGAAATAGAAAAAATAACAGCGATTTCTTGGATCGTAGCGATAAAGGGGAGTGCCAAGCGTCTAAAAAAAATGGGGTTTACTATTGTTGGTCCAATTTCGGAAGAAACAAGAGAAAAACATTTTAAAGAAGACACGAGGCCTATTTCGGGGGCTTTTATTAGTAGGGAAGAT
>Ga0172369_10008919_pt1 | contig 11258 bp, 13 predicted proteins | sample LakKiv25m_FD_114539 | JGI IMG/M metagenome (GOLD analysis project Ga0172369, IMG submission 114539) | Freshwater microbial communities from Kabuno Bay, South-Kivu, Congo - kab_022012_11.25m | ecosystem: Environmental > Aquatic > Freshwater > Lake | place: Democratic Republic of the Congo... | reverse complement strand
TCAGGATATGGAATATCAATTACAATAATTTAGAGCATTGTTCTCTAGGCGGGAGAACGCCGAATGAGATGCTTGCATTAACAAACTAATCAACCCGCCATATGTATGTGCCTAAAACAATGGATTATTTGGGTCAATTTTAGATAAAAAGTCCCAAGATGTTGACAAACAATGTTAGGCTGCTATATATTGCTTATAGTTGAGAATAATTAATCGCACTTTTTACCATTAAAATGGCAGTTGCTTGCCGGAAAGGAGTTTTCCATGACGCCGAAACAGAAGGAAATCGCGGTACGATTCATCGTTGAATCCGATGCGATTGAAGCGATTTATTCCGATGAATTATTGGTCAGGCGGCAGATTGATCAGGATTGGCAAGAGGGCCATGTCGGCGTTTTGCTGATCTTGCATGAGTTGGCGACGCACCGCATGCCTCTCACCCATGAGATCGTCTGCGCCATGCAGGGATTGATTACCGCCGAACAGCATTTGAAGCAAGGCGGCGCGCGCCTTAAGCCGGAATACGTCGGACAATATCGGAAAATAGCGGTCAATATCGGCGGCAAAGCCGCTCCCGCGTTTGAAAAGGTTCCGGCTTTGATGGATGAGTGGCTGAAGCAGGCCAACAGCATACCCTTGAGCCATTCCTATTCCGTCAATCATGCCGACCTGATCCGGATGATCGCGCAGTCGCATTTCCAATTTGAAACGATCCATCCTTTTGCCGATGGCAACGGCAGAAGCGGCCGGGCATTCGTCTATTACCTGTATCGCCGTCTCGGCTTCAGGCCATTCTATTTTTCCGCTGTTTTGCGCTTTAATGATTATTATCGGTGCTTCGCTGATCCAGCTATGATGGAGGATTATTTCTTAAAGAGATCCAAGTGAAATATCGTTCATTATTAAGCGATGCTCCGGCGTCGCTTTTATTTTTTGCTTATGATTGTGTTATAATCCAGTTATGAATTTTCTTCATAATTTCATTCCCAATCCTGTTTTGGTGCAAATCGGTCCGATTACTGTCCATTGGTACGGCTTGATTATCGCAGCGGCTCTAATTTCCGGAGTATTTGTCGCGGCGAATTTGGCGAAACAAAAAAATAAGATATTGGATGATGTCTTTGATTTGGCGCTGTGGCTGGCAATCGCCGGAATAATCGGCGCGCGGCTGTATGATGTCTTGGTCGTGGATTGGGGTTATTTTTCCCGCCATTTTATTGAGATATTTTTTATTTGGCAAGGCGGGCTGGCGATCCATGGCGCGATAATCGGCGGATTGATTGCCCTAATAATTTGGAGCAGGAAAAGGAAGCAGGAGATCTGGATCTGGCTGGATATCGTTTCCGTCGTATTACCGCTCTCGCAGGCGATCGGCCGGTGGGGCAATTATTTCAATCAGGAACTGTTCGGTCGGCCGACTGATTGGCCTTGGGGCATTCCTATCGCCGAGAATCTCCGTCCGGCGATTTATCAGTCTTATCAGTATTTCCACCCGGCATTCTTGTATGAATCCATTTTGAATTTTGTTTTATTCTTGATCTTAATGATTGCTTATCAAAAACAGCGATTGCAATCAGGACAGCTATCCGGGCTTTACTTGATCGGTTATGGCATCATCAGATTCATAATGGAATTCATCAGGATTGATCCGACGGGAATGCTTTTCGGCATCCGTATACCGCAATTAGTCAGTATTGCGGCAATAATAATCGGTCTGACAATCCTAATAATCAGGCCAAAATTTAATAAATAAAAAACATCCGCCGCGGCGGATGTTTTTTTGATAAGCGATGTTCTGCAGGCCAATTTTCTTGAGTTCGGATGGACTGATCTGGCTAGGCAAGAAAATTTCCTGAAAGAGTTATTCGAGCCGAGGCCCAAATGATACTTCCGGAAAATTCCCATGCTTGTCGTGCCTAGCCGGAACAGGCCATCCGGACGATCCGAAATAAAAATTTTCTCAAAAAATTTTTTGGAAGGTGACTTTTTGGAAGATCGCGATCCGCCCAGAAAGGCGGACTGGCCCGCAGAACATCGCCTGCCTGCCGGCAGGCAGGCCTACCGCGCAAAACCCTGCAGACAAAGAAAGTACATCAAGGGAATATCCGAGCCGCAGCCAAAATAATCCTCCATATAATTCCTATGCTTGTCGTGCCTGCAGAGTTTTGCGTGTCAGGCCGGTTTATAATGTTCACAATAGGGTATCTTAGCAGAAAAAAACTTGATTGTCAATCCGCAGGATTACAATCATTTTTATTGAAATAAAAAATAGCTAAATTTAGCTAATTATATAAACTTACTGGGAAATTTAATACTGCTATATGTTAATTATAACCAAAAATCAGGCAGGGCGCAATAGCCGGTTGGACTAATTATTGATCAATAATAATGACTTTATTTTTGGCTGATTTTCCATTTTTGATCGTAATCAGGCTTTTGGCGATCTTAAAATGCTTCGCCAGCGCCTGAATCAATTGCTCGTTCGCCTTGCCTTCGGTAGCAGGCGCGGTCAGATGCATTTTATAGACGCTGTCGGTAATCTGTTCAATTTTGATGTGGCGGGAATTGGGCCGGACTTCAACGAGGATTTGCTTCATAGCTTTATTTACTTTTTCATATTTCTCATCCCTTTAAGCAGTTTAATATCCTGTTTCAGCAAGGCGTCATGGGGCGTTTCCAGAATCAAATTGATTTTTCGCTTCTTGGCCAAGTCGGTTATGGCTTCAAATCCGGCCAGTCCGATATTGCCGGCGCCGATATGCGCATGACGGTCCTTGTGCGAACCGAACTCCGAGGCGCAGTCGTTGGCGTGGATCAGTTTTAATTTTTTCAGTCCCAGCATTTTGTCGAATTGCTTGAAGGTGCCTTTGACCGATTTGGCGTCTCTTAAATCATAGCCGGAAGCGAAGCCGTGGCAGGTATCGAAGCAAATGCCGATATTAAATTTCTTAAGCTTTGCTGAGTTGATGATTTTGGCGATTTCTTCAAAAGTATCGCCGATGATCGCTCCGGCGCCGGCCGACATTTCGATCAGGAATTCCGTCTTGCCCTTGTAGCCATCAAGTATTTTAATCAATCCTTCAATGGATTTTTTTATTCCCTCTTTTCCGCCCAATTCTTTGGCGCTGCCCAAATGCGCCATCAAGTATTTTGCGCCCAACATGGATCCGCGTTCAAGCTCTTCCCGGATGACGCTGATTGATCCGTAATATACATTGTTCTTTGCGGATGCGAGATTGATATAATACGGCGCATGGATATAGCTTTCCATCTCATATCGGCGGCAGCCGGCTATGAAATCCTTGATCAGCTTTTCGGTGATCGGCTTGGCTGGGCCGCCTTGCGGCGAACGGGAAAAGAATTGGAAGCATTCCAGCCCGATCTCATGGGCGCGAAGCGGAGCTTGGGCGATATCTCCTGAGGCGGAAACATGAGCGCCGATTTTGGGATAAATCTCTGCCATATATTGTTATGATACTTGAATTGGTAATTTTGGGCAAATGAAAAAGCTCTCCTGACGGTTTCAGGAGAGCTTGGTAATGAGCGTATTAGAAATCGATGGCGTAGCGAGGCAGGCAGAATCTTTCAGTAAAATGGTACATGACATCCCTCATTTGCTCGATGTCTTTTTCAGCGATTGATTCTTCACGCGCCAGATCGATGATTTTGGCCGCCGCATCAGATTTTCTATTGGACCATTCCCGATATAGGTTTGACGTTTCGGCAAAAAACCAATTTTTCGGTTGGATGGCAAAAAAGAGCAGGAAGTATTGGAAATAGTCCCAGTTCCAATCGTGGCGGAAGTCAAACCGTTGAAACATCAGGACGCTGTTATCGAAAAATAACGTGTCGGTCTGCTTGCCCGTGTCGTACCAGCGGACGATTTCTTCCGCCGGCGGCAGCGATGTCTTGTCGGCCAAGCGGAAGATTTCCGCCAGCGGATTTTCCATGAATTCCATCGGCAATTCCTCGCCGTCAACGAATTCACAGATATAATCATGGTGCCGGATCATGCCGTCAAGAACTGCCGCCATATTCTCATCGATTTCCAGGCGGAAGCAATGGTAGGCGAGATTGGCGCCGAAGATCTGATGTTGTAATCCCGACTCTCTGTCCAGGAACCTTCCGATATCATGAATGATGGAAGCCCAGGTGAATAAGGCGATGAAATCCATCTTTTCTATGTCGTGAGTTTCTCGCAGCCTATTGAGATTCGGACAAGCCTGGGAAATTTCCATGGCGCGCTTCATGACTTGCCGGCTATGGGTGATTCCATGATCTCCGCTATGCCAGTATCGGTAAACGGCTTCCGGCAGGACTCCCAGTTTGGCGCAGATTTCTTCGTTGCTGCCCTTGGCGTTTTCGAAGCCTATAAGCAGGCGGTAAAGCAATGAATGTTCAGTCAGCATATCAATCGAATCATAAAAATCAGCGGGTTCCGGTTTGCCGTGAACGGCGGCGAAAATTTCATTCATCATTTCGTCTGATCCTTTCGTTGCTTTTCCGGTTTGATAATTCCATCGATCAAGCCGAACTTGAGCGCTTCTTCAGCAGTCATGTTTTTCGCTTGACGCATGGCCTTCTCTATTTGCCTGCGGGTTCTTCCTGTCCTGTCCAGGTATGAATTTAGCATGGCGGAACGCGAAACATCCAAAAATTTGATTTTTTCAATCAATTTCTTTTGTCCATGAAGCTCATCCCATGATACCCAAGAAGTCCTTGGATTGTGAATCAGAAGGAAGGCGTGTTTTGCGGCCAGCCGGATGTCGCATGCTTGCAAGATGACAGTCGCCATCGAATTGGCAAAACCGAATGCCTTGCCGATTGTCTTGCCGGGATAATTGAGGATCAGGTCATAGATGTCAAGACCGATATCGCAATCGCCGCCCTTGGAAGAGATAAGAATTTCAATTTCCGGATAATCTTGCGCTGTCAGGCGAATTAGCGCTTCACGAACATACCTGAACATGTCCTGATCGACTTCGCCCGCTAAGTCAATGATTTTTTTCTGCAATAGGTTGCTTTGCACTTCAGAAAGAGAATCATACCTGGTCATGGCTGCCGCTCCTATCTGGTTAGTTGAAATCAATTGCGTTTTTTATACATCAATTGTCAAAGGCCGTGATTGTCAATATTATAATATTTTAGCCAGATTGTCAAGGCCAAGCCAGATATCATAAGTCCGGAGTATTGCGTCCAGAAATAATGGTCAAAAATGGAGATGGCCAGCATCGCGCCCAGCGGAGCCAGATAAATCAGGTTATTTGATTCATATATCGTTGATTTTAACGCCAGAATCAGCAGGATAATCAGAAGCGCCAGGCCGATTAGTCCTAATTCGGCTAGAATAAGCAGGCCGGCGTTATGCGCCGGTTGCAGGCCGTAAGCCGCCATATAGGGATATATTTGGGCTAATTCAACCGTATAATTATTGATGCCGACTCCCCAAAGCTGATTTTGCGCGATTATGGCCCAAGCCTGAGTAATCTGGCTAAACCTGTCGCCGGTTGAAATGGCTTCCAAACGGTTGGATAAATCCGCTCGGGTTGAGATCAGCGGCCAGAATAAATAGGCGAGCATCAGAAATACTGAAATTATGCCGGAAATCAGCGTGGCGAAGCGCCGCTTTTCCCGATCAGCAAAACATTTAAGGCCGGAATAGGCGAGAAAAGGCAGGATCAGCGCCAAGGCCAGCCAAGCCGATCTGGAAAAGGCGAAGAATATGCCGGCGGAAATGATCAGACAGGAGACGAGGATTATCAGAAGTTGTTTTTGAGAATTTTTGGCTTCCAGCCAGAGAAGCAGTCCGGAAATGAGTCCCAGAGCCAAGAATCCGGCCAGGATATTAGGATGGCCGAATGAGCCGTAGGCGCGCAGCCATCTGCCGTCGGCGGTTTCAATGACTATGTCGCCCAGTTGGCCGGCCGAATGGGCAGAGATGCCCAGCCATTTATTGGCGCCGATATCCTGCGATAAGAATTGCCAGGCCGCCAGCAGTCCTTGCAGAACGGCTGAGAGCATTATCGCCCAAAAGATTTTTATACGGCTTAAATTTGAATTCAAAACCAACAATAGTAGAGCCGCGGTTTCCAGCAGATGCAGCCAGAGGTAATAGCCGGCGGATTTATCGGCAGACCATAATATAGACAGCCCCGAGTAGGCGATGAAAAGCCAAAGAAAAATGATGAACAAATTTTGTGTTCGTTGAAGCCGGAAATTTTTTAGCGCGCCGGAAATTTTTTTTAGGTCAAAATTATTCGCCAGCCAGAGTAGGATGATTGCGGCCAAAAAAAGTTCGCTGGCATATATCTGGCCGGTCAAAAATTGAGATTTAGCGCCGTTTATCAGCCGTTCATTGAAAATATAGACTGCTTGCCAGGGAATCAGGAATATATAAGCCAGGACCAGCCATTTTACGATTTTATTAATCTTGTCTTTCATAATCGATCAGGCGATTAAAATTATTTTCAAACAGCTCATTGAATTTTTGGCGCTTATCGTTGTCATGCAATTTTATCATCCCGTCCGCCAATCTGACTTTTTTGCCGTCGTTGCCGTCGTGGTATTTCTGCGGCATGATTTTAAGCTGCCAATTCTTGACTACTGATTCTGCCAGTACTTGAAAGATTATTTCCAATAAACTTTGACATTTGTTGCCGCTGACGATTAATTGATGTGAGTTGATATCAATTTGGGGCTGCCAGTTGGGCAGGGCTTGCTTGATCCAGCCGTTTGCCTGCCAGAATGATGCGACGGATTCCGTTGAGCCGCTTAAAAAAGCAAAGCCGCTAGCGCCATAATAATAATAATAATCATTCTCATAATTGGCTGGCGACAAGTCCAGATTTTTCTCATCAACCAGATAGCTGGCGCAGATCTTGTCGCGGGAAGAATTCGGCGTGGGGCGCAAATGGAAAAGCTTCAGGAAGATATTAATGAATAATCTGGCCGACCAAGCGCGATTCTTTGACGTGATTAAAAACAAGTCAATATCGCCGTCGCGCCGGGAATTCTTCAGTGCCAGCGAGCTGTAAATGGCGACCGCCCTAACCCAGGGGAAATTGCTTAGCAATCGGGCATAGAATCGGGCTTTCTTGAGCTTTAGCAGGGCCAGCCGATAACGGATTAGGCGGCTGGCAACGATGTTTTCCCTGCCTGCTAAAAAATACAGGCCTTGCGAGCTGCCGATTATCCGGTTGAGATTATTGCCGGCCAGTTCGGTTTGGATTTGCGATAGCGGCAGGGGATAATCGGAGTATTTTCTGATTTCCAGAAGCGTCAGAGGATAATCCAAGACATCAAAATGAGCTAGCGCTTTAAGAATTGATTTTTCAGCATCACTAAGTGTCATATGTTTAAATCTAGCATATTTCCGTCAAATATAAAATCATCCGCGCCTGAGCGGATGATAAATTGAGGCCACGGCGAGGATCGAACTCGCGAATAGCGGTTTTGCAGACCGCCGCCTTACCACTTGGCTACGTGACCATTCTGATATCCAATATAGCAAATGCTGGCCATTAATTCAATAGTTTGCCGAGAATCAAAAAGCCCTCCGCAAGTGCGGAAGGCTTTTATTATGCCGCTTATTTAGCGGCGATTTTTTGAGAACAAGACCAGGCTGACCAGTTGCCGTCCCCAAGCCTTTTTTCAATCGCCCATTTGGTGGACGCTTTGTAATCAAGCTTATCGGCATCGGAAATGGTCGTATGGATGGAGTTGATCTGCCACAAGCCCTTATCATTGGAGCCGTTGCTGTTTTTGCCGTTGATAGCCAGAGGATCCCAGCGGCTTTCGCAGTTGACGATGGCAAAACCCGTGCGAGGGTTCAAGCCGGCTTTTACCAGCTCTTCATAGACATAAGCCTTGATTTTATCAATAGACTCTTTTGAATTATCAATATCCTCGCCGACATATACCTCACCTTCAATATGGGCGATGACGTTTTTGATCGTCGCTAAAGCCTCAATAGTTTTGACGCTTATGGATGCGCCATCGGCCATGGCATGGCTATCGAAGATTATCGGGTCGGCCGAAGTGGCCGCATGTCCGTAAATTGACTGTCCATAAGGCATTAAGCTGGCAGCCGAAGCCGCCGGCGCAATGACAGATTGGGCGATAAAGAACAATCCGACGATATACGGGGTGTAATTTTGGACTGTTTTAGTCATATTTGGGATTAATGATAATTTCAGCCGGCTTTTTAAACTAAAAATCATCCATATAATTAATGGATGACTTCACAACTGAATAAGCCAGTATATCAAATCAAATTGATTTTGTCAATAGTTTAAACTCAAAAAATTGTCGTTTTTGGTTTAAATTTAGAGATAATAAAAAGTGGATAACTTTTATTTTAGCTAAATTTAGATATTATTTTAATATAATATATTCTTTGCCAAGGATTGACAAAATATTAATGATATGCTATTATGTAATAATCTGAATTTGGGCAATATTGAAGCAATTTCGCAGATCTTTACCGGCGGCTTAAGGGCACGCTAAAAGAAAGGATTATCATGGCGACTTTGAAACAGAAGATCGGTTCGCGGCCATTCCGGATGCGGCGGCAAAGGCGCATCAATGAGCGGCGGCGGAAAATCGCCGAGGCAATGAGGCGGGACAAGGACGCGCATCATAGCTGGTATCGGAGGTTGATTGAGAATAGTTTTTGGGACGACTCCAGGGTAGTTGAGGTCTTGATTCCGGCATTGGCGATGGTCAATTCGCCATCGCAGGTGCCGCGGAAGTTGGAAGATGTGATTAAGGAAAATTGTGACGGGGCGACACCGATCAGCTTCATGATGCGGGCGGCTGAATATTACGGATTGCCAGCGTCGGTTTTGACTGAGGCCGAGCGGTCATCCCGGCCGTATCGCGATTGCGACGAATCGCCGCTTCCGATTCAGACGCGTTCGCCGCAATTGCAGATGGCTTTGGCCGACCGCCAGCCTCGGTTTCCGCGGCTGCGCAGCGCGCTTTATTGGCTCCGCCGACTGTTAATCGGCCGCGTCTAGATCGAACATTTCGTCCCCGCACAATCATGATGATTGGGCGGGGCGTTTATTTTGCCCAAAAATATTATTTGATGTATGATTCACCCTGTTTAATAACAATAAATTTAATAAAATTTATTGTAAGATTTAATTGTAATAATAACAATATTTGGATGACATAATAATTTATAAATGCTAATATATTTATATGCTTTGATATTAAATCTTTATTTAACAGGGTAAACATGATAAAAGAAATGCCTCAAAATAAAATAAATGGTTACGCTGACAGCTTCATTCGCTGGATCGGCTCATTCTCATCGCTTATCGTCCACACGATATTATTTTTGCTTTGCTTTGTTTCGGGAGTGATATGGAACCATTGGGATACCATACTTCTGGTTTTGACGACCATAGTTTCTTTAGAGGCGATATACCTGGCGATATTCATCCAGATGTCAATCAATAAAAACACCGCCAGTCTGCAGGCGGTGGAGGTCGATATCGACGAGTTGCAGGAAGACGTGGAAGAGATTGCGGAAGATGTGGATGAGATTGCCGAGGACGTGGAAGAGCTTAATGAAGAGGAAACTAAAGCCGAGACTCAGGAAGATATGGATCGGCGGCTGATGAGGGAAATACAGGAGAATATGCAAAAAATCTCTCTGGATTAACAACAGTTGACCAAGATCAGGAATTAGCTTTTTTCTCCGCCAGCTTCCAGACATTCCTAAGCAGACAGGCGACCGTAAGCGGGCCGACGCCGCCCGGCACCGGAGAAATGAATTCGGCGACTTGGTAGACTTCAGGATTAACATCGCCGACGGTCTTGCCATCCACCTTATTGATTCCGACATCTATTATGATCGCGCCCGGCTTGATCGCCGGTTTTTTTAATGCTTTGGCCTGGCCCAGCGCAATGATTATTATGTCATAGCCAGTGCTGTCGCTGGGTATCTTATGTTCTTGTTTGATTTTCTTTATCTTCAATCCAGACTTCAAATGCTTTCCTATTTCCGAAATAAAAACATCGCTATTGCCGATAATCAAGGTTTTCTTATCAGCCAGTCTTTCTTCCGTTGATTTTAACAATTCCATTATCGCCGCAATGGTCGGCGGCACGACCGGTCCGCGATTGAAGCCGTCGGCATCTTTTTTCTTATCAATCAGCTTGACGATCTTATTCTGATCCAGTCCTTTGGGCAGAGGCAGCTGCAACAATATGGCATCGGTGTCCGGATCTTTGTTCAAGAAGCTTATGAGCTCTTCCAGTTCGTATTCGTCAATGTCGCCATAGCATTGGGAGTTGGCCAGATACTTGCTGAATCTGATGCCGACTTTTTCCGCCGCTTTTTCCTTTAAGTCCACATACAGTCGCGAAGCCGGATTATCGCCGATCAGAATCACGGCCAATCCCGGAGCGTAGCCCGCTTCCAGGATTTTTTTCCTGACAGCCAAAAGTATCCTATCGGCTTGCGCCGCGCCGTCAAGGATTTTGGCTGATTCGGTTTTAGATGATATTTTTGGCACAAAATCGCTAATTATTAATCAGTAGACTGTCAGCGGTTATCTTTTTCCATCATATCGCAAACTGCTTGATTTTTCAAGCGTTTTCTGGTACTATAGAGATTATCAAATAAGCAAATTAACCGCTCACTTGCCATGAATGTCTCAGAACTCTCCCGCAGAATGAAAATAACAACCCAGGAATTGCTCGATAAATTGCCGAGTATGGGTTTTGATATCGGCAAAAGGGCGATCAAAGTCGATGATCGGCTGGCCTACAAGATCATGGAAGCATGGCGGATGCAGGAAAAGCGCGATCGCGAACAGCAACGATTGGCGGAAATCCGCGAAGGCGCAGCGCAGGCGGAAATCATCCGCGCCAGCGGCGGAGAAATTAAGATTCCGCCGGTCATTACCGTCAGGGAATTTGCGGCGGCGATCGATCAGCCGATTACCAAGATCTTGACGACTTTGATGAAAAACGGCGTTCTGGCTTCCATGAACGAGCGCATTGATTTCGATACCGCTTCCATCATCGGCGAGGAAATGGGCTATCGCGTCCTGCCCGCCGAGGGCGATAAGACGATAAATGAACAGGCTGAAGTCTCCCAGGAAAGGCTCAAAGGAATTCTGACTGACGTGGAGGGCCATAAAGTCGTTCGTCCGCCGGTTATCGTCATCATGGGCCATGTGGACCATGGCAAGACAAAGATTCTTGATGCGATCAGGAAAACCGATGTTGTCGCCACTGAATCC
>Ga0172369_10008914_pt1 | contig 11261 bp, 12 predicted proteins | sample LakKiv25m_FD_114539 | JGI IMG/M metagenome (GOLD analysis project Ga0172369, IMG submission 114539) | Freshwater microbial communities from Kabuno Bay, South-Kivu, Congo - kab_022012_11.25m | ecosystem: Environmental > Aquatic > Freshwater > Lake | place: Democratic Republic of the Congo... | reverse complement strand
CTACGATAAGCCATTGCTGAAGTTTGAGCGGTTGCTTGAAACCTATTATGCCTTCGCTCCGGCCGGACTGGTATCCTTTCTTACAGCAATTCCTGTCTGGATCAAAGAAAAGATCTTCCTTAAGAAGATCATCTACGAATCCCTCAGGGAGGTTCAACCGTACGATAAAAAAAGGATGAGGCTGCTTTTCCCCGAGCACCATCTCTCTCATGCAGCCAGCGCGTTCTATCCATCGCCATTTGAAGATTCCGCCATCCTGACAATCGATGGTGTGGGAGAATGGGCCACCGCTTCTATATGCCATGGCAATGGTTCAAACATCACCCTGCTGAAAGAGATGAAGTTCCCGCATTCAGTCGGGTTGCTATATTCAGCTTTTACCTATTACACCGGGTTCACCGTCAATTCAGGCGAATATAAACTGATGGGGCTTGCCCCTTATGGCAATCCGGATTCGGAGCGGACCAAAAAGTACATTAACCTTATCAAAGAGCACCTGGTCGACATCAAAGACGACGGTTCGATCTGGCTGAACCAGAAGTACTTCAGGTATGCAACAGGATTGAAGATGGTCGACAACAAGCGCTGGGAAAGACTTTTCGGGGTCCCCTACCGTAAACCGGAATCAACGCTTGAACAGCAACACTGCGACCTGGCTTACGCTATTCAGGATGTGACCGAAGAAATCGTGATGAAGATGGCCGAAGAGGCCAAACGCCTCACCGGTTCTGAGAATCTCTGCATGGCCGGAGGGGTTGCCCTGAACTGTGTGGCCAATGGGAAACTGCTGAGATCAGGTCTCTTTAAAGAGATCTTTATTCAACCGGCTGCCGGGGATGCCGGAGGAGCTGTTGGATCCGCGTTAGCGGTTGACTATCTCTATTTTGATGAGAAACGGGAAGTGGTTGCAGGATTGGATTCCATGCAGGGAGCCTACCTGGGACCGGAATATTCCAATAAGGAGATTGAGCTGATGAGCAGGAAGTTCAAAGCTCCTTACCATAAATATGAAAAATTCTCCGAACTGTCAATCCACACGGCCGGCTTGCTGGAAGAAGGAAATGTGATTGGCTGGTTCCAGGGAAGAATGGAATTCGGTCCACGTGCTCTCGGGAACAGGAGCATTCTCGGTGATGCCAGGAACAGGGAGATGCAAAAGAAACTGAACCTCAAGATAAAATACCGTGAAGGATTCCGCCCCTTTGCCCCATCTGTGCTCATCGAAGATAGCAATGAATTTTTTGATCTTACAGCCCCCTCGCCCTACATGCTCCTGATTGCCGATGTCCAGAAAACCCGCCGGAAAGAGCTGCCTGAGAAGTACAATGAGCTTCCCCTGTGGGATAAGCTCTACCACATGCGAAGCGATATCCAGTCAGTTACACACCTTGATTTCTCTGCCAGAATCCAGACCGTTCATAGAGAGACCAACCCCCGATACTGGGAACTGATCAATGACTTCAAGAAAAAAACGGGTTATGGGGTGCTGGTCAACACCAGTTTCAATGTGCGTGGCGAACCCATCGTTTGCAATCCTGAAGACGCATACAAATGCTTTATGAGAACGGAAATGGACTACCTCGTCGTCAGAGATTATCTTTTTGTGAAAACCGAACAGCCCGACTGGCAAAACCGTGAAAAATGGATGGAAAAATTCAAACTCGACTAAGCTTCTATGAAAGATAAAATCAAGATCGTTTACCGGGTCATCCTGATCCTCACCCTTTTTCTTGCGATTTTCTTTCTGCCGCGGGTAGCATATGACTACAGTCCGGCCTTTTTCCTGATCACCATGATGATGACCTTTATCCGGATCCTGTTGATTTTTGTTTTACTCATTGAACTGACTCGCTTTGTCAATGACTATGTCATCAGGATAAAACTGCCCAACTGGATCAAAAACCTCACCGCCCTTGCTTACATCCTGATCGTTCTGTTCATGGTGATGGAAGGGATCTTTATGTTTGTTCCCCGAAGCCATCATGCAGGCATTCCTCTCTGCTCCAAAATCTGGTTCTTCAAATACTGGAAACCAATCAACCATTACGGATTTAGGGATAAAGAGATCGATACCACAAAACAGGAGAATCTCTTTGTTGTGGGCGATTCCTATACTGCCGGGCACGGTCTGAAACACATTTCAAACCGTTTCTCGAACATGCTGGACAAAGATCTTTCATTGCAAAATAATGAAATACAGGTAATTAACCTGGGAACCAATGGTGCTGACACCAAAGAGGAGTACAATGTGACCATGCAATTCATAAAGGATTCAGGGATCAAACCCGGTATGATCATCCTGCAATATTTCGGGAATGACATTGACCGTGTCGCGATCAACAACGGATTGCAATTCTCCGGGTTTGAGGCTTATGCGGATGTCCCTGCCTACATCAAACAGATCGTACAAAGCTCCTATTTTCTCAATTACATTTATTGGGTGTTTCCCCATGGAGATGCCAACAGCTATATTGACTTTCTAAAGGAGTCGTACAATGACCAGGAGGTATTCGAAAAGCATCTGGAGGATCTGAACCTGTTTATTAATTATACCAGGATGGACTCGATCCCTATGCTTGTTGTGGTCTTCCCATTCATGCAGGATATCCCGTTCAGCGAAGAACTTTATATCGGGAAGATCACCACATTCCTGGATCAGCAACAGGTGGATTATATTGATGTATCAAAACTTATCTTTGATCTGCCTATTTCTGAACGGGTTATCAACAACAACGACACGCATCCTGGCGAACTGGTGAACCGACTTGTGGCCGATACAATTGAACATTATATTCGAAACAAAAAATTATTCTGATATGGAATTCCTCAAGGATCTATGGGCTTTCTTCAAGGAGCGTAAGAAGTGGTGGCTGGCCCCCATCATCATCATCCTGTTGCTGCTTGGAGTCATCATCATTTTTGGGGGAAGCAGCGCCATTGCCCCCTTCATATATACTCTCTTCTGACATGAAACCAACCAAGAACAGACAGAAACAACTGGAAACCACTCTGGTGATAGCCACAGGGTTTCTGGTACTATTTCTTATTTTTCATCGTCAGTGGATGCTGACCGTTTCCCTGGTTGTCGGATTGGCGGGAATCCTCTCCTCTTTTCTCGCCGGATGGATCACATGGCTGTGGGATCTGCTTGCGAAGGGGTTGAACCTCTTGATACCCAAGCTACTCCTTGGAATCACCTTTTACTTAATCTTATATCCGCTCGCCCTTTTATCGCGGCTGAGCCGAAAAGACCCTTTGCTCCTCTCCAGGAAACACACCTCCTGTTTTGTAACTCGGAATATTCAGTTTGATAAATCCAGTTTTGAAAAAGTCTGGTAAGGAATCGTTCATCTGACAATTTGCCTGACCAGCTCAAACGCTTCGGCATAGGCGCAGTTTGACTGGCTACCCCTGAACTCAGCCAGAGACTTCATTCCGGTCATGATCTTGTTCTGGTAACGACCTACCACCTGCGATTCGTGTGCCAGCGAAGCTTCTTCCTTGATATGATAGAAGTTGGTGATATCAACAAAATAGTTGACCTCAGAAAAGATCTTCCCCACCCTGGGAAATGGCACCTGTTCGTATAGGAGAATTTTATCCACATGACGGGCAGCGGCAAAAACAGCTTTCAGCGTATTTATATGGTCCTGATGTGAATCCCCGTTCCAATGCGTGTAAACGATATTGATATTTCTTGCCTTGATCACCCGTTCAATCGCAAAGATTGAATCCCTGTCGAAAGGCACTTGCTGATCCAGGAACTCTTCAATGATCACGTCACATCCAAGAATACGGGCTGCCTCACGAGCCTCTTTCCTCCGGATATCCCTGGCGTGGACCACCTCATTCTCAAGATTCATGGCATCGCTTGCACTCATGTGGAGGATGGTAACCTCATCGCCCTCAAAAACATGACGGGCAAGGGTTCCCGCACAACCAAATTCCACATCATCGGGATGGGCGCCAACGGCTAAAACATGATTCATGGTCGATGTTATTTTACGAGATTTAAAGGTTGGTGGATCAGGGCAGTCAGTCGGTCCCTGCCTATGTTGAAAAGAGCGTCGAAGAATCCCATATAAGGCATAAAGGAGGGGCTATTGATCTGCGGGTAAACAGGATGGGTAAATTCGTGAACCAGTACATCCACACCGGAACCTTCAAAGGCTTCAAACACACCATATTCCCGGCCTACCGGACCTGAGATGTAGAGATCGGCGCCGACTTTCCGGCAGATGGCCAAAAGCTTCGACGGGCCGTATTGCTCCTCAATCTCTTTATCGTTGATTTCGGATGCCTTGATAAATTTCGGCTCAAAGCTGAAGAGCTGTCCCATGTTCCGGTACGTTTGCAGCATCGCATCGGTGAAATCAAGGTCACGGGAGGTCAGGACATCCTCGCACCCTTTGAAATAGAGATCCGTCAGCGCCATGTCAAAAAAGGGGGCATGATGGTAGTAATTGCGGATCGTCTCTTTGTGCTGGCTGATCCACTCCACTCCGGCCGTCTTCATATCATAAATGATGGCCCGGCTTGAAGCATTGATCGGTATGGTAACCCATTTTGCTTCACCATTGCACAAAAGCCGGTTCCGGTTATGCGGCTCTCTGGGTTGGCGCTGCACCGTGTCGAATACTACAAAAAGATCGGTATAACAAAGTCGTGCAATATAATTTAATGCAGGAATATACCTGGGCTGACTGATGACAGTGTTCATAATCTTTTTTTGACAGGGTATCTTTGCAAATATATATTAATATCTTTGTTTCACGACAACCAAAACAAAATCTTTGTCCTATGTTCGTGGCATTGACAGTACCTGCATGGGTTAAGAAACACAACCACCCAATAAAAAATATCCATGAACTTCCTGAGAAATTCATTGAGCAAATCAGGGAGAACCTGAAAGACAAGAAACCTCCAGACCCTGTCATTTCCATCGGGATTATCGCCTACAACGAACAGGAGCGGATCCTTAGCTGCATCTCTTCCCTGGCTTCACAAAGATCGAACTATCCGATTGAGATCATCATCGCCAATAACAACTCCACCGACCATACTCAGATGTTGCTCGATGAAGTTGGCGTGATCTCCGTGTTTCAGCCAAAACAGGGGGCCGGGTTTGCCCGTCAGGCAATCATGGATATAGCCAAAGGGACCTACCTGTTGAACGGGGATGCCGACACACTTTACCCTCCGACCTGGGCTGACGAAATGGTAAAACACCTAGAAAAGAAAGGGATATCAGGGGTTTACAGCATGGACAATTACCTTCCCGACGGCAAACGGGGCCGGTTTGGGCTTATGTTTTTTGAACTCTTCAGGGATCTATCCCAATACCTGAAGTCATTCAATCGGCCGGAGTTAAGTGTTGGCGGAAGCAGTTTCGGCTTCCGGCTGCAGGAGGGAAAAGAGATTGGCTGGCATACCGGAATCAAACGGGGCGAGGACGGAGCCATGGCATTTGCTTTGAAGAAATACGGGAAACTGAAATTTGTCAACACCATGAAAGCAAGGGTGTGGGCAACCACCCGCTCGCTTGAGAACCACGGGAACCTTCTTAAGATTATCTTCCAACGGATCACCAAAGAGGCATCTCGATTCAGGGAATATTTTTCAAGAGAGAAAAAAGGCTATGATGACCGTGAGGATAACCTGATCAAATAACGAACTTCAGATGTCTATGGATATTCTCAACAACCAAATGATCCTCCCCCTGGTGTCTGTTATATCCATAAATTACAACCGTTCCGACGTTACCTGCAAGATGCTGGAATCACTGTTTCAGGTGACCTATCCCAACATCGAGGTGATCATCGTTGACAACGGCTCTCCCGATGATGATCCCGCTGTTATCAAAAAACGCTTTCCCGAGGTCACACTGATCGAATCGGGCGAGAACCTGGGTTTCGCCGGCGGGAACAACCTGGGAATCTGCATCTCAAAAGGGAAATACATTCTCCTGCTGAACAACGATACGATCGTGACACCAGGATTCATCGAACCCCTGGTCAGTAAAATGGAGGCTGACCCAGCCATTGGGGCAGTCAGCCCAAAAATCCGTTTTTACTTTAAGCCCCAGTTCCTTCAGTTTGCCGGACTTACCAATATTAATCCCTATACTGTCAGAAGCAAAGGACTGGGCTATATGGTTGAAGACAAGGGCCAGTTCGACCGGGACAGCCTCTCGGCCTATGCCCATGGCGCCGCCATGATGGTTTCCAGGGAGGTGGTTGAACAGGTTGGATTGATGTCGGTCGCTTTCTTTTTATATTATGAGGAACTGGATTGGGGTTACCGTATAAGAAAAGCCGGATACAAGATCTATTACGTGCATGACTCCCTGGTCTACCACTTGGAATCGATATCAACCGGTGCCCAAAGCCCCCTGAAGACCTATTACATGGAACGAAGCAGAATCCTGTATATGCGCAGGAACGTCAGGGGAATAAAATCCATCATTCCGATCCTTTTCCTTCTCCTGGTAACGATACCTAAAAAGATGACCTTTTTCGCGCTGGAGGGAAAATTTGACCTGCTCAGAGCCTATTCAAGAGCAGTTGGCTGGCAATTCAGCACTATTTTCCGAAAATTCATCCACGAAAATCCGACATGCTGATCCGTAAAAAACTGGCCCGTTATCCCCTGGTTTCAATCGTAGCGGTAAACTATGATCACCCTCAGGTAACCTGCGATTTTATCGAATCACTGCACAAGATCACCTATCCCAATTTTGAGGTCATCATCGTTGATAATAAATCCCCGAATGATGACCCCGGGATCATCAAGGAACGATTTCCGAATGTCATCCTCTATGAAAGCCATCTGAACTGGGGTTTTGCGGGAGGGAACAACCAGGGAATCATGCGTGCCAAAGGAGAGTATGTTCTCCTTCTCAATAACGACACCATCGCGGATCCCAATTTCATGGAACCGTTGGTGGAGAAACTGGAGACCAATCCGCAGATCGGTGCAGTAAGCCCGAAGATCAGGTTTTTCTATGATCCGGAGATTATCCAGTATGCTGGCTTTCATCCCATCAATCGTCTGACTGTCAGAAATTCAGCCATAGGTTTTCGTGAGAAAGACCAAGGGCAATTCGAGGAAGACAGCGAGACAGCCTATGCTCACGGGGCCGCCATGATGGTCCCCATGCGGGTGATCAAGGAGATCGGACTGATGTCCTATATTTTTTTCCTCTATTACGAAGAGGCCGATTGGAGTTACAGAATAAAAAAAGCGGGGTACCAGATCTGGTATGTCCACAACTCACTGGTCTATCACAAAGAATCGGTATCAACAGGGAAACTGAGCACCCTGAAAACCTATTACCTGAACCGGAACAGGCTCGTATTCATGCGCCGGAACATTGAAGGGAGGGACTTTTACCTCGGGATCGTGTACCAGCTTGCAATCGCCATCCCGAAAAATATTGTGGTGTTTCTCATGAAATTCAAACTTGGGTATGTGTATGCCTACCTCAGGGCAATCGGCTGGCATTTGAAGAATATGGTGAACCAGGACATTCATAACAATCCATCCCTCTAAGAGGGCGATGGGCGAATGATCCTTTTTAAATAAGCATCCCATGACGGAACCCAGTTTTCACACTGAAGCGCATCCCCTTGTATCGGTCATCACGGTCAACTATAACCATTCTGAAGAGACCTGCCAGATGCTGGAATCACTCTACCAGGTGACCTATTCCAACATCGAGGTGATCGTGGTTGACAATGGCTCCCCGGATGACGAACCCGCTGTGATCAAAGAGCGCTTTCCCCGTATCACCTATATCGAAACCGGCAGGAACCTCGGATTTGCAGGGGCAAACAATATGGGCATCGAGGTTTCCGGCGGAAAATATATCCTGCTCCTGAACAACGATACGATCGTACCCTCGAACTTTCTGGAACCTCTTGTCGGGAAAATGGAATCGGATTCCAACATCGGAGCCGTCAGCCCCAAAATCAAATTGTTCTACCATCCCGGCATGATCCAGTACACCGGGATCACAGAGATCAACCCCTATACCGGCAGAAGCTATGCCCGTGGACTTTACAAGATGGATGAAGGGCAGTTTGAAGAGGACATCGAAACTGCATACGCACACGGGGCCGCCATGATGATATCCCGGGAGGTGCTGGAAAAAGTCGGCCTGATGTGCCCGATTTATTTCCTCTATTACGAAGAGTTGGACCTCGGGTTCAGGATCCGGGAAGCAGGGTACAAGATCTGGTATGTTCATAACTCGGAGATCCTGCACAAGGAGTCGGTTTCCACCGGGAAGCTTAGTCCGCAAAAAACCTACTACCTGAACCGAAGCAGACTTCTCTATCTGAGAAGGAACGTGCACGGGATCCACTTTTTCATTGCCTGCTTGTTCCAGCTGTTTGTTTCGATCCCGAAAAACTCGATAAAATTTATCTTTCAACACAGGATTGACCTGTTTTCGGCATATATGAAAGCGATCGGATGGCAAATAAAGACGTTCGGCGATCCAATGATCAATTCAAACCCCCGTTTGAATAATTTGAGGGTAAAAACCTAACAAACTTGATTATATTTGCATTGAACTACCCGTGATACCTACTGATTCTGATCAATATGATTGAGACCATCCTGTATGACGCCTGGATTGTAGTGCAGATCCTGATCATGGCATATCTGGCCTTCGGAACAATTTATATCTTTGTATTTGCCGTTGCCTCCGTTTTCCCTTACCTCCCCAAACCATTGCCCCTCCTCAAGCAACACAGGATTGCCATCCTGGTTCCCGGTTACAAGGAGGATGCCGTGATACTGGAAACAGCGGAGCAGGCACTGCTTCAGGATTATCCAAAGGAGCTGTTCGATGTGGTCATCATTGCAGATTCCTTCTCTCAGGAGACGATGGCAAAACTGGCTCAAATGCCGGTCACGCTGATCGAGGTCTCCTTTGAGAAGAGCACCAAGGCAAAAGCGCTCAACGCTGCGATGGCGACGTTGCCGGATAACCACTACGATATTGCCCTGGTTCTGGATGCAGACAACATCATGGTCAAGGATTTTCTCACCCGGATCAACCAGTCATTCAACAATGGATATATCGCTGTACAGGGCCATAGGGTTGCCAAAAACAAGGACACGGCCTTTGCCATCCTGGATTCGATCAGTGAAGAGATCTCCAACAGCATCTTCAGGAAAGGGCACAGAAAGCTGGGTATTTCATCCGGGCTGGCAGGTTCGGGCATGGCGTTCCAGTATGATTTCTTTAAAAAAATGATGTCGGGGGTTCATGCGATTGGTGGATTTGACAAGGAGATCGAACTGATCATGACAAGATCCAGGGTGAAAATTGAATACCTGGACAAGTGCGAAGTTTTCGATGAAAAAGTTCAGGAGAAGGATGTTTTTGTCAAACAAAGAAGAAGATGGTTGTCGGCCCAGATCTACTATGCCTCATTTTTCCCAAAAGCTTTTTCAGACTTTCTCCGGCACCAAAACTTTGATTACCTGGATAAGGCAGCTCAGATGCTTCTCCCCCCGAGAATCCTCCTGATCGGGTTCCTTCCGATCTTTTCGGTTTTATCGTTTATCACCGATCCTCCCTGGATGGTGTGTTTATGGCTGACCCTGACAATTATCATGGTGGTTGCCATCTTTTTAGCGATCCCGCGGAAATTCTACAATAGAAGCCTGCTGATAGCATTGGCGGCTGTCCCTAAAGGATTTATCTATATGTTCTTCTCCCTTGTCAGTTCAAGAGGTGCCAATAAGGGATTTATCCACACCACGCACAAAACCTCAAAAGTGGAATCAAAAAACAGTAAATAACAGCAGATATGAAGATCGGTATCGAAGGACAACGGTTGTTCAGGGAAAGAAAACACGGGATGGATTTCGTGGCTCTTGAGCTCATCAGGAATATTCAGGAGCTGGACAAAGAGAATGAGTATTTTGTCTTCATTAAACCGGGAAAGGATCGGTGCCTCGAATCGACAGAAAACGTCAAGATCATTGAACTCAACGGTAAAACCTTCCCCGTGTGGGAGCAGATCGTCCTTCCAAGAGCTGTGAAAGCCTATGGCTGTGACCTCATCCACTGCACCAGCAACACCGCGCCGAATTTTGGATCCACCCCACTCATCCTTACCCTGCATGACATCTTCTTCCTGGAAACCTTCAGCCTGTTTGCACGAAATTACTCCCTGTACCAACGTTTTGGAAATACTTACCGCCGCTTTATCGTACCTGACCTGGTTCGCAAAGCCAAACGGATCATCACAGTATCCAAATCAGAAAAGTCAAGAATCGTTGAGTTTTTCCATTTGGATGGAAACAAGGTCAAAGTGATTTACAACGGGGTTGGAGAAAAGTTCCGCTCACCGGTAACTGATCAGGAGAGAACCAGGATCAGGGAGAAATACAACCTGCCGGCCAGGTATCTGTTCCACCTGGGGAACACCGATCCGAAAAAAAACACGGAACGGTTGATTGAAGCATACATCCAGTATTTCGATGTTTGCAAACAGAAGATCCCTCTGGTGCTTGCGGATTATCCCGAAATGCTGATACACAACCAACTGCACAACATGTCAAGACTGGATGTGAAAGAATACATCCATCGTCTTGATTATGTGATCAATGACGATCTTCCTGCCATGTACACAATGGCGGAGTTGTTTCTTTACCCATCCCTGCGCGAGAGTTTCGGCATCCCCCTGCTTGAAGCGATGTGCTGTGGCACGGCAGTGGTCTCTTCAAATGTATTTGCCATGCCCGAAGTGGCGGAGGATGCGGCCTTTCTGATCGATCCCTCCCAGCCGGAATCCATCGCCTCCGCCATGAAGGAGATGATCGCCCATCCTGAGATCCGGCAATCTTACATTGAAAAGGGAGGGCACCAATGCACAAAGTTCTCTTGGAAAAAGATGGCTGCCCAGGTAATTGAATTATATCAGGAAGTAATAGCTGAAGTATAAACCCTCGCAATATGCTGATCAGAAACCAGGATATCATTGTCACCGGACTTCAACCCTGGGATATTGATATCGGGAGCAACTGCAAAAACATTGCCCTTGAGTTTGCCAGGCACAACAGGGTGCTTTATGTGAATTCACCTCTTGACAGGATGACCTTTCTCTGCAAGAAAAATGACCCTAAGGAATTAAGCAAAAATAAAATGAACATTTAACAAAATGTATTATCTTTGTCATAAACTAAAAAAATGGTTTATGACAAAAGAAGAATTCATCAATAATACGAGACAGAAGTATGAT
>Ga0172369_10008909_pt1 | contig 11264 bp, 16 predicted proteins | sample LakKiv25m_FD_114539 | JGI IMG/M metagenome (GOLD analysis project Ga0172369, IMG submission 114539) | Freshwater microbial communities from Kabuno Bay, South-Kivu, Congo - kab_022012_11.25m | ecosystem: Environmental > Aquatic > Freshwater > Lake | place: Democratic Republic of the Congo... | reverse complement strand
AGTTTGTCATATTTAAGAAGAGTTGGAATAAAGCTTAGTCTGTCATAATTTTCATCACTTCCAATTGAAGAGAAGGCACCATACTTTCCTATATCTGTTGAATCTATAAGAAAATGAGTTGTGTTATGAGCATAAAGAAATTCTAATGCTTCCCGATTGTTAGGTGTTGTTAAGCCATACCTGCCCATTAAGTGATCCCAATAAGAAATGGCGTTTCCTCCGTCTAATACCGTTGCCCTGTTACCCATTGACTGAACCCAATATCCATAATCCCACCAGTGCCCAAATACAGCATTAGGCAAGGTGTTGTCTCTAACCCATGCCATCGCTTTTTGCCATTGTTGAGTATAAACTGAGGGGATATAATATTCTGCAGTTCCGGCGCTTCCTTTGTAAAACTGAATTGCTGAAAATATAGAAGCAATGATAAGAATTACTGAGATTATTACAAATAATGGTTTCTTGTTATCTTTTCTTGTTATCGCCTCTGACGTTGTCAAGACGAGAAGATAGGATACGAGAATTGAAGCTGATGGAACTAGGAGCATCACAAGTCTTACTGCTCCTCTTGCAGAAATAAGCGAGAAGAAGAAAAATGAGAAGATAAATATTAAACCAAAGTCTATTTCTTTGAATTTATCCCTTTCATTCCTTCTGTGATAATTATAATAATGATAGCCTAAAGAGCAGACAAGGGCAAGTAAACCGATTATGTAGAATGAAATGCTTAATGGGCTTGAGCCATTTAGTTTGCTTGATGGGCCGTAATTGCTGAAGATGAGAAGGAATAGGAAAATTGTATAGCCAAGAGTTGTAATTATCTTTTCTTTCCTTGAAAGAATATGCATCATTTTATAATAAAGATAAATAGAACCTATGAAGAAGAGCCAGAAGAATATTGGAATTCCCCTTATAGACGGACCGAATGTGTCTGCCCAACCATTAAAGTCTGGGCGGGCGTTTTCTGCAACGGTTAAACCGAGTCTATCTGTGACTGGTTCAATTATTGGCTTGGCAACGTCTTTCAATTTGTCGATTATAAAACTTGGTCCATAAATAATTGTAACTAAAATTATTCCCAGGAGGACAGATAATATTAAAGAAATAACTGGTGAAGGAATGTGCGTTAGGAATTTATGTTCCGCATATTTCTTTAATGAAGTGTTGAATATGATTTCATGAACAATTAGAACAAACAAAACTATTAGTGGTATCAAAGTTGTTGTTGAACCAATTAAATTGCTTAGAGAATATCTTGTTGACATTAAACTCATTAAAAGATATGAGGAGATTATCCAGGTTGAATAAAGATATATCTTTCTTTTATCAATTTGCCCGAAAAGAAAAGCAATAAGAGTTGTTAGGGCTATTGTTAATGGAACATAAATGTAACCTCCCCAAACTCCTGCCATTGCTGCAGTTGATATTCCTGCTAAGACTGCAAAGATTAGCTCATGAGATAACTTCTTTGCTCTCCAAGCAGAGATGAAGAAATAAAATGCTAAGAATAAGAAGAAGAACCCTGAAGACTCTTTTTCTGGAATGCCTGCGATTGTTCTTGGAAGCAAAGACGGGAGAATTGAGAGAAATAATGAAGAGATGAGTGCGATAATATTTGCATTAATCTTAGAGGTATTTGTTATAAATATCTTTCTAACTAAAAAGAAAAAGACAATTACTGTCAGAGCAAACATAAATACCGGGAAGAGAATTGCTGATTTTTCTACTGAGAAAGTTCCAAAGAAATTGATAAAATTGTGGAACCAAACCATTAAATAAGGGTGTAAAAGAAGTTCTTCTTTTGTATTAAAGCCCAGGGGAATATATCTCATTGAATCTACTGCCGCTAAACTCCCGTTAACTATAATTTCCTTTGTCCACCTTAAGAATAAGAAAGGGTCTAAGTCAGGACCAAGAGTATAGGTGTTTGTAGTTATGTCCCATAGGCCGGGATTTCCTGTAGATGGATTGATTTTCAAAGGAAGCATCCTTATCTTGACTGATATAAACACTATGACTGCTAAAATAAGATAGACAATCCAAGAATAGCCAGATTTTATATGGTGGAGAAGCTTCTTTTTCCTCTCTTCAATTACGTTATCGCCCATAAAAATAGATATTTTTAAGCTTTTTAAATGCTATTAAACTGTAACAATTAGAACAAAACGGGAGTTATGAAAACTTCAATTAGAGCAGCAATGAACAGAACAACGACGGCAATTATTACTAAATTTAATGAATCCTGAAGAACTTCCCAGAACTTTTCTGTACCTGCTTCATGCTTGATTACTGCGACTGAGATTAGTCCTCCTGCTAAAGCAACTATAAAATATGCAGCTATTTCGGGGATTCCGTGAGTCATATATTTCGCCAGAGAAACCGGAAAATTGGAAATATTTGACTTAGAGAATATTCCTATTGCCGCTGCTATGACTGATGCATTCCAGGCAAGAATAAATATAACTCCTGCACCAAATATCAGAGAAAAAATGAGAGTGAAAAATAATACATACATATTATTTGTAAATATAAGAAAAAGTCTTTCCTGGCTTGTAATAAACCCGGTGGTTACAATTGTATTTTTTACTCCGTATTGTGAAACACAATCTGCAAAATTGGCTGGACGATTAATCATACAGTAGGTTTCTATCTGCGCTCGAAAACTTTCGGTTGAAGATAAAAAGATATACCATGCTGAGAGCGCAACGACAAATCCTAAAAATAACCACATAAAAGCAAGAATCGCTCTTTCGTGCTCTTTTAGCAGAGAAACTGCTTTACTGGAAGAAGTTATTTTATTTTCTTCGAGTTTGATTGTATAATAAACGAAGGGCATTGAAAACATTACTGTGAACGTGACAATAAGAATACCTGAATATTTTGAAAGAACTGCGTCTCCTGCAAAAATCCAATTGACTATCAGCATTGAAACAGAAACATAGAATGCTCCTACAAAAAAAAGCTCCCAAGGCTTTCTTTCAGCTTTCTTCGGATTAATTAACATCTCTAACATCTTTTTTGTTCTACCTATATATGAAACAGATTATTCTTGCTTAAATAGTTTTTTATTGAAAAACTATTTAATAATCTTGTATAATAATCATTATAAACAGGTAATTTATGTGATTTTATGCTTGCTAAAGAACAGCTTATAGTTCCTGTCTATCTTAATCTGCCTTGGTTGACTGAAAGATATGTGAGATTGAATGCGTGGCAACCCGTATGCCATTGGGTTCCTGATGATAAACCAGAATTCACTGAACATCGTGAATGGGGAATAATTCCTTGTAAAAGTAGAACCGAATTTAGGGCTGGAGATGTAATTTTATTTGATGAATATAACGAAGGAGAAGATGGTGGAGAATATTGGAATAATAGATTTTATAGGGTTTCTCAAGAGCATATTGATAAAATATTTGGAGGAAGACCTTTAAATTTAGGAAGGAGAACGACGACAAAAAGAGAGCTGATAGAAACCATTGCTATGGAAACAACTTTGCTTCCTGTCGGAGTTGCTGTACATCCCCCTGCTTAAGTTATATTTTTATATGGTATTTTCCTTAGAATAGAATGAAAAAGGGGCTTTCTAAAATATATAGAGACATAAAAAGTGTGAAAATACAGGGTGCAACTAATGTTGCGAGGACAGCAATAGAAGCATACTATCTTGAGCCGACTAATGAGAATAAGAAGAAGTTAATGGGACTTAGACCAACAGAACCTATGCTTGTTAATGCATTAAATCTTGTCAATAAGATACCTAAGGATTCTATATTAAAACATTTTGAATTTGCACAAAATAAGATAAATCACCTTGTTCTTAATTTGGTTAAAGACAAAATAAAGATATACACCCATTGCCATTCTACGAATGTTATAAATGCGTTAGTATTTGCGAAGAAAATGAGCAAAAACTTTGAAGTTTTTAACACTGAGACGAGGCCATTATTTCAGGGAAGAATTACTGCCAAAGAGCTTGCGCGAAATAAGATAAGGGTTACAGACTATGTTGATTCCGCGATGCATGAAGCGATTGAGAAGTCTGATGTGATTTTCATCGGGGCAGATGCAATACTTAAAAATGGGGCAATAAATAAAATAGGTTCTGGAGCAATTGCTGAGCTTGCGTTCTTACACAAAAAACCCTTTTATATTATTGCAGACTCATGGAAATATACTCCTAAAAATGTAGAAATAGAAGAGAGAGATTTTCATGAGGTATGGAAAAATGCTCCTAAGAATATAAGGGTTGAGAATCCTGCCTTTGAGAAAATTGATAAAAAATATATAACTGCTGTTATCTCTGAGCTCGGAGTTTTAAATTTTGATGAGTTTGTAAAGAAAGTTGATAACGGAAAATTTCTGAAATAGATCTATTAATTAATATGTCCATTTATCGCTTTAAGAATTTTACTATGAAAATTAACAGATACTGAAGCAAGTCTCTTTCTTATAATCTTCTCATTTATAGTAAATATTATTTTAGGCTTAACTCGGCTTTTAAAAGGCAACATTCCTCTTTCAAAATCCTTTTTTTCAATTAATAATCCCTCTTTTGTTGGGCTGCTGGTAATTAAACAACAAATTCTATCTTGACTTTGATTTACAGAAGAATTGGATATTATTAACGCAGGTCTAACCTTGCTATTTGTCAAATCAGTATATGGAAACGGAACAAGGACTATTTCTCTTTGCTCATCCATTCATCCCACCTCTCATCATATTTATTATCCCATTCTCTCTTTAGCACTTCCTCCGAAGCAAGCATAGAATAAATGCTCTCTTTTTCTTCCACATCTAGCTTTTCCAACTCTTCAACTCTTTTTTTAATTATTTTTCTTACAAACTCACTCCATCTAACTTCCGAAAATTTTCTCATCTTATTATATACTTCCTCTTCAATGGATAGGGTTATATTTGTCATTCATAAATAAGTGAGCTCACTTATTTAAACCTTTCTAGATTTTAGAATTCTGAACTTCTTTTATCATTCTCATTAGAGTTTCCTTATATATTTCTAACTGCCCTGAAAGTTGTATCTTGGCTTCATTTAATTTTTTCAATTGTGCAGTTATTACATTTAGAGTTTCTTCTGGGGTTTTTTTTACTACAATGCCTGCACCAACTTCAACATATAATTCTTTTGATTTTAGTTCGGTTTTAAGATGAACTCCCTTCCCTACGGAAGATAACATCTCTTTTTCATTTGTCTTTGAAATATGAGAAATGCTGTCTTTCATTTGTTGCATTTCAGAAATCTGATTTTGCATCAGTTCTAAATGCGTTTCCAATTCTTCCGCCTGTTTCTTTATCAATGATGCTTGAAATAATACTTCTTGATTAACCATATTTATTCTATTTTGGCAGGGGTTTTAAATCTTTACAAAACGATTGCTCCTGGAAGATTTCTAAAGTCGTTATCTAGAGTTATCAAAGAAAGTTTATTCTCTAAGGCGGTCGCATAGATAATTGAATCTGCCATTGGTACTTTGTTTTTATGTGAGATTTCCGCGGCATTTTCTGCAATTGTGTTTGTCACGTCAATAAGAAGGCTTTTTATTTTAATTTGGTTTATTCTTCTAGTTGTTTCTTCTTTTCCAAGCCTTTCAAGAAGTTTTCTTTTTATTTCAAATAACGACAGAACAGACAAGAAGTTAGTTTCATTATTTTCTATATATTCCGAATGTTTACCCTCAAATAGGTAGGATAACCACACAGAGCTATCGATTATTTTAGAACCTATCACTTTTTCTCCTTTCTTCTTGTAATTCTCTCAGGATGTCTTTGGTAGTTTCCCCTTTTTTTAGATATTTCTTTAGGCAACCCGCCATAGATACTTGATTAGCATTCTTAGTCGCAGAGATAACTATTGCTTCCCCATAAGAAGATACACCATACTCTTGCTTTAATTTTTTTAGGAGTAAGAGCGTTTTTTCATCCACTTGTATTGTTGTGGTTTTCATACTATATCCTATAGACTATAGTTTATAAAGCTTTGGGATTCTCAATCTTCCAAACTTCAAGGGTTTCAAAAAATAGTTTTTCAGATGAGATAATATTATGAGATAGTGATAATTTTTTTAGCAATTTCAATATCTTATCTTTTGGAGTTAATGAGGATAAAAGTAAGAGAAGAATTCCATTTTTGTTTAAATGTGCTTTTGATTGTTTAAGAAAACGCAGAATTATTTCGTCTCCGCGTTTTCCTCCTGTTGTTGTTAATTTTGATTCTTTATCTTCGTCTTTGTTTTCGGGAAGATAAGGGGGATTGAAGATAATTAAGTCAAATTTATTCTTAATATTGCTAAATAAATCTGATTTTATTAATTTAATTATATAATTATTAGATTTAATTATATTTTTTAGATGGTTAATTGCTTCTTCGTTTATATCTGATGCTGTAACTTCTTTTGCGCCCGAAGATAAAGAGGATAGAGCTTGAATTCCTGAACCTGTACCTATGTCTATAACAGATTTGTTTTTTGAATATTTTTTTACTTGCTTTTCTAAAAGATAAGAATCTTCCCTTGGAGAGTATATCATAATATTACTTCAATGCCCCAGTCATTGCATTAAGAATTGACTCGCCGAAGAGCATTAGTGCGATTAAACCTCCGACTAATAGCAAAAGAACAAGAACAAGAATTATGATTAGGGCGAGATGCTTTTTCTTTGGTTTTAAAATCTGAGGAGATGCTGAGGGGGCGGTTGGAGTGGACTGAGGAGAAGCAGTAGGAAATATCTTTAGCTGGGATGGATGTGAAATGACTTGAGGGGTAATGTTTGTAGCGCCTGTGGAGATTACATTTACGGACTCTCTTACGTCACTTGGATTATATCCTGCGTTTAGAAAAGTTTGTGCCGCCTTATCCAATGACTCTCCTCTTTCCAATGCGTTTCTTAGCCCAGAGATTATTTCATCGCTCATGTTATCTTTAATTAATTAGAGTATTAAATGCTTTCCATTTGAAAGCAAATGAATATTTTTATCTAACTGGTAACCCATTTCCTCTGCTAATTTAGCTCCAGCCGCTAATTTCTTTGGATCGCCGTGACTTGGAATTATATGCTCCGGATTTGTTATCTTAATCAAATCCCTTAAATCTTCTCTTCCTCCGTGTCCAGAGACATGAACGTTGTCAAAAATTCTGACTTCGTGTTTTTTTAACCTTTTGTTTAATTGTTCTTTCTGCAATTCATTTACTGGAGCAGGGATTGTTTTTGATGAAAATATTACTTGATCTTCTTTTGATAGTTTATATGGGAGTTGTTCTCTGGACATCCTGTCTAAGATTGAACCTGGCTCTCCTTGGTGCCCAGTACAGACAAGAAGGTAATCTCTCTTATTTTTATTGGCTCTTTTTAATATTCTGTCTCTTTGATCTTTAAATGTAAGAATTTTAACTTGATGTAAAAATGGGGCATTTTTAGAATTCTTTGCTGCTTCCATATATTTTCCTAAACTTCTTCCTATAAAAATGACTTCCCTATTTAATCTTCTTCCTAATTCCGTTATTGTTTTAAGTCTTGCAATGTGAGAAGAGAAGGTAGTTACAACCATTCCTGAATTTTCATTATGTGTTGAGAAGAAAACATCTTCTAACAACCCTTTTGCTATTTTCTCGCTTGGAGTTTTTCTGTCGTCTTCTGCGTAAAGACAATCTACAATTAATGCCTTAACTCCTATTTTTGATAATTCTTTTAATCTTCTATAATTTGGGGGCTCTCCAAAAATTGGGGAGTTGTCAAGCTTGTAATCGTTTGCGTAAAGAACTACTCCTTCAGGAGTGTGGACTGCAATTATTGCTGTTTGAATTGTTGAATGAGTCATATTAAGAAATTCTACCTTATATTTTCCTTTTATTGTGTTACTTCCATTTGGATTTACTGAAAGAATTCTATTGGGTATTCTCTGGTTAGAATCTGCCATCATTAGTTTTAAGAATTCCATCGTGAATGGGGTGCCCATAACCTCTGCTTTATTGTATCTTGGAGCAATGTAAGGAATTGCCCCTACATGATCTAAGTGAGCGTGAGATATTAATAATGCTCTGACTTTGTCTCTTAGATTTTGTTTATCTAAATATAAGTCATCAGGCAGTGCACCTATCGCCCTCATTCCTTTTTCTGTTGGAATTTTCTCTTTTTCTTCTACGCCAACTATCGCAGGAAGAAATAATCCTGAGTCAAAAAGAATAACATCACCATTTACTTCAAGAGCAGTCATATTTTTTCCTACCTCATTATAACCTCCGACTGCATGTATTTTCATAATTATAATATGAAAAGTTAGTTTATATAATTAATTAGTTGTTAAGGATTGTTATCGGTTGGTTTATATATAATCTCTTTATTATTAGGTTATGAATGATGTTAAAGTTGGACAGAAATATAAGCATTACAAAGGTAAAACGTATGAGATTATTGCGATTGGTAAGGATAGCGATACATTAGAAGAAGTTGTTGTTTACAAAGGATTATATAATTCAAAGGAGTTTGGCAATAACCCGGTTTGGGTTAGACCCTTAAAAGAGTTTATTGAAGAAGTTGAGGCTAATGGGAAGAAGGTAAAGAGGTTTGGATTAGTTAACTAATATGATAAACCAAATAAGAAAAAAACTAAAGAAGCATGAAAGGACAAGACATAGATATTTATTAGTTTTGGATGGAGTTAAAGTTGAAGGATTGCTAAAGATAAATAAAATTCATTTTAAGGAAGTTGAATTAAAAGTTAGAAGTTTGATTGAAAAGCAAAAAGATAGGGTGATTATTAGAATTAATAGGGGAGATATTGATAAAGTTAAGGAATTGTTTAAAGAAAATAAGATAAAGATAGCTAACATTTCTGGGACATTAAGGGGCTTGCTTAGATAATACAATTAAAGCTTTCCAAAAGCTTTAATTATCCTTATTAATTGAGTATAACATGAATAATAAAAGGGGGCAGTTTCAGATATCCTTTAGTATGATATTTTCTATTCTTATAATAGTTGCGATTGTTGCGGTTTCTTTTTATGTTATAACTTATTTTCTTAATCTTAGCAAATGTAATCAAGTAGGATTTTTCCTGAATGATTTGCAGATTAAAATAGATAAGGCGTGGGCATCTGGAGATGTGCAAGATGTGTTTACGGGAAGTCTTCCTGGAAGTGTGAAAGCTGTGTGCTTTGGAAATTCGACTACTCCTGCCAGAGCTGAAGATATAAAGATATATAGTGAATTGAAAAACTCTCTGTTAACTAATAAAGACAAAAATCTGTTTTTCTATCCTCCTTCGGCTTCGTGCTCTTCAAGTCTTGGATATTACAACCTTAAACACAGTACTCCTTCATTAGGGAAGTTCTTCTGTGTTAATGTTGTTAAAGGCAAAGCTCAAATTAAACTTATTAAAACAAGTTCTGATGCTCTTGTTAAAGTTTCAAATGTATAACAAAAAAGGTTTTGAGATGAGTTTTGGATGGATATTTGCAATATTAGTCGGCGCAGTGATAATATTTTTAGCCATATATGCTGCGGGAAAATTATCTGGGCAAGAGATAGATATTACTAATACTGAATCTGCTAAAGAGTTGGGAATATTGCTAAGCCCCATAGAAACAAACCTTGATTCTGGGAAGTTATCCTTTATTAAATTCCCCAGGGAGACGAAAGTAGGGAATATGTGTTATGAATATGGAAATTTTGGAGAGCAGAAGATAAACACCAGTGGAGATAGCGGTGTTGGGTCGAGCGCCGGAGGAGTATCAAGTACTTTCCATAATAAGTATATTTTTTCTAAGACGGTTAGCACTGGAAGAACTTTTTATGTTTTTGCCATGCCCCTTGAGTTACCTTATAAGATTGCAGATTTGATGTTTTTATGGAGCGATAAAGAGTCTTATTGTTTTGTTACTCCCCCGAGGGCTGTCGAGGATAGTATAAATATGAGTGGAATAAAGAATATTTATTTCGCAAATAAATTTACAAATTGTCCTTCAGGAAGTAAAAGAGTTTGTTTTGGAGCAGGAAATTGCGATATTGTCGTGTCTATAGGTGCTAATGGGGGCGGGACAGTTGTTAAAGAGAATAAAACTGTTTCCTTTATTGGTCCATTGTTATATGGAGCTATATTCTCTTCTCCTTCAATTTATGAATGTCAGGTTAAGAGATTGATGAAGAGGAATTCTGAGCTTGCATTGTTATATGCAAACAAAGCTGATGCGTTGGGAGCAAGGGGATGCAACTCTAATCTGCAAGCAGACCTTATAGCTTATGCGGACAGAACCTTGAAAGTTAATAATTCTGCACAATTAAATGGTATTGCTCTCTTAGCTGAGAGTCTTGGAAGGAGGAATGATGATTTGCTCTGTCAAATGTTCTAAGGGGCAGATGAAGATACAGGAAATGGCTTTTGTTTTAGTCGCGATTATGATATTTTTTGCTCTTATTGCGATGGTTTATTTCTCTATAAGAGTTAATAGTCTTAAACAGGAAGCTGGAGATTTGAGAGCTCAAGAGGCTGTAGAAATAGTGAGGAAACTTTCTGCCAGCCCAGAGTTTATGTTTAGTGCGTTCTCTAAAGAATGTAGTAGTTGCATAGATTTGGACAAGGTTATGGCTTTGAAAAATAGGAGAGATTATCAAGAATTCTGGAGTCTTGACAGATTGATTATAGAAAAAGTGTACCCTGATGATGCGGGAGAATGCACGCTGGGAAACTATCCTAATTGTGGAAGAATTACGTTAATTGATAAAAATACGAGTTATACTTCTGAAAGAGCGTATGTATCTTTATGCCATTGGGAAAATTATAAAGAAGGTTATGTTAAATGCGAGCTAGGGGTTATATCTGCTGCAGGAAAGGCAATAAAATGATGAAAAATGTAAATAAGAAGGCACAGGAGGAAATAGTTGGTTTTGTATTAATAATGGTTATTGTTGCTATAGTCTTCCTTGTCTTTTTGGGGATTTTTATAAGAAAAGGTATGTCTGGAGCAACCGAGACTAATGATGCGGGAGATTTAACGCAATATTTGACTAGTTTGATGCAGTATACAAGCGATTGTGCTATTGCGTTTGAGCCTGACTTTTCGAGCGTTTCTGAGCTTGCTAGCAGTTGTTATATGAATGAGCTATGTGCGAATAAGAACGTTGGTGCGTGTGAGGTGCTTAAAAGCAGTGTAAGTGGTATGCTTAATAGTAGTTTGGAAATGCTTAACATTGGGGAAGGAAGGCCTTATACTGGATATATATTTAATATAAGTTATTATGAAAATTCGAGCTCT
>Ga0172369_10008906_pt1 | contig 11269 bp, 9 predicted proteins | sample LakKiv25m_FD_114539 | JGI IMG/M metagenome (GOLD analysis project Ga0172369, IMG submission 114539) | Freshwater microbial communities from Kabuno Bay, South-Kivu, Congo - kab_022012_11.25m | ecosystem: Environmental > Aquatic > Freshwater > Lake | place: Democratic Republic of the Congo... | reverse complement strand
GCCACCCGCTTGAGTTCGCGGATGGAAATGGCCTCATCCACTTCAAGCCGCCGGCAGCTCTTTTCGCAGGGATGGGGGCAGACGCGCCCCAGAATTCCGGGCAACGGCAGGTCCCGCATAATGATTTCAATGGCCTCCCTGTACTTGCCCGCCTTGACCATCTGCACATAGCCCTGCACATTCAGGTTGGCCGGGCAGGCCATCCTGCATGGGGCCTTATCCAGCTTCTCGATGGCGAAGGCCCCGGGAATGGCCTGGGCGTATGGCTTATATGTGGCCTTGCGGTTTGCCAGCTCCATGTCGTACTCGCTGGGTCTGACAACGGGACAGGCCTCTGCGCAATCCCCGCAGGCAGTGCATGCATCGGAATCAATAAAACGGGGGGTTTTACGCAACGTTACAGCAAAGTTGCCCTTTTCGCCGTCGATCGCTTCAATTTGAGAACATGTGTGGAGTTGAATATTGATGTGCCGGCCGACCTCGACCAGCTTAGGCGAGATGATTCACATGGCGCAATCGTTGGTGGGGAAGGTCTTATCCAGTTGAGACATGACCCCGCCGATGGCAGGGGTTTTTTCCACCAGATGGACAAAAAAGCCGGAATCTGCCAAGTCCAGGGATGCCTGCATGCCGGCGATGCCGCCGCCGACGACCATCACCGAACCCCGGACGTTCTGGGCATTTTCTGCTGTCATTTTTGACTCCTACCTATTTGAAAGCATGTTATTTTTGTCTTTTGCCGTTAAACAGTCTATAATATTTTGCTGGTCGAGTTTATATAGAAAAAGGTTTTTTTTTGTCAAGGAATATTTCAAAACCTATTCTCCTTGCTCGAAGATTTCCTTTGTGATGTAATTAAACGGGTTGCCCGGGGGCAATGCAGCCGATGTGAAAGATGTTGAGATTGAAGGCAGACCGTGGCCCAAGGCCAAAGCAGCCGAGACGGAGCAGGTTCAGCGGGATTCCGAAGTTTGCCCGGAACTGCGGCGCAACCTGCCGTGCTGACGGATAATATAGGACCGAGAGGCTGATAAGAGGTATCTGTGATGACTGACATCCGCACCCTTCTTGTTGACGACGACGAGAATTTTCGAAACGTTCTTGTCAGGCGTCTAACCAAAAGAGGCATCTTTCCTGAACAGGCGGAAACCGGGGAGGCGTGCCTCTCCATACTCGAAAAAACGCCGGTGGACGTGGTGATCCTGGATGTCAAGATGCCCGGCATGGACGGGATTGAGGTGCTCCGGCATATCAAAGCCGACTATCCGGGAACCGAGGTTATCCTCCTGACCGGTCATGAGTCGGTAGAGGACGGGGTCGAAGGGATTCGGTCAGGCGCCTTTGATTATTTAACCAAGCCACTGGACCTGGAACATCTTGTGTGCAAGATAGAACAGGCCTACTCACGGATCCAGTTAGCGGAAGAGAATCGAAGGGAGGCAGAATCAAGGTATCAGACCCTCCTCCAGAGCGTCACCGATTATGTGATTGCCATCAACAGGAATCATCAGATTATCATGTGCAATAATCTCTTCATGAATGAATTCGGAAACAATCAAGGGTGTTATTGTTACAGGGCATGGAAAGGGAGAAATGAAACGTGCCGCGACTGTCTTGTTGAAAAGGCCTTTGGAGACGGCCGGTCGCACGCAAGCGAGGAGAGCGTTGTGAGGAAGGATGGTCAACGGGCTCAGATGCTCGTCAAGTCCACGCCGGTCCTGAATGAGAAGGGGAAGATCGCATATGTCTTAGTGACGGCGACGGATGTCACGCTCAGGCGGCGTATGCAGGAAGAATTGAGCAAGGTGTCCGGCAAACTGGAGGATATGATCGGCAAGCGACTGAGAAAACTGGAAGAATCAGAAGAAAAATATCGAACCATATTTGAGCGGTCATGGGATGCCATGATCCTGACAGACCACAAGGGCGACATTCTGGAGATCAACCCGGCAGGCCTCGAACTCCTGGGATACAGGGGCAAAGATGAGCTTTGTTCGACAGGCTCGGCCATGGGTCTCTTTGAAAACAGAGATGATCTCTCCCGGTTTCAGAGGCAGCTTTTCAGCGACGGCTTTGTAACGGAATTTGAAACCCGAATTTCCGCTAAAAACGGGGGACCGTTTGACGCCGTCATCACCTCCAGCGTGGTCCTCGACATTATCGGTCAGATTACCGGATACGTGATGTTAGTCCGGGACGTCACGATCAAAAAGAGCGCGCAGCAGGAGATCGAAAACAGGAATTTCCGTCTTGCCGTCTTGAATGCCATTTCAATGACGGTGAACAGCAGCCTGGATTTGGACAACGTCCTGAACAGGACCATTGACAAGATGGTTGAGATCCTCGGGACGGACTGTGTCCGCATCTACCTTCTGGATGATAATCGGGAGATTCTCAACCTGGCGGCTCACCAGGGGTTCTCTCCCAACTTTATCAACAAGAGCTTCATGCGGTCGCGGCGGGTAGGAGATGGTCTGCTGGGAAAAACCGTGCTCACGCGGGAAACGAGGATCGTGGATAATTGTCTCCGGGCGGATGAGCCGTATGTGGACGCTATTGTGGAAGAAGGGGTCCAGTCTACGGTCTATGTTCCCCTTCTACTAAAAGGAGAAGCTGTGGGGGTGATGTGTACGTGCAGCCATGAGCCGTTCACATTTTCAGAAGATTATGTGGATTTTCTCACAGCCATCGGCAACCAGATTGGCATGGCGCTACATAATGCCATGCTCTATGAGAGTGCCAACAGAACCTATCGGGAACTCAAGGATGTCCAGGAACAGGTCATTCGCTCGGAAAAGCTTGCATCATTGGGAAGATTGTCCGCCACAATTGCCCATGAGATCAACAATCCCATTGCCGCGGTGCTCACCTATGTCAAACTGATGATGAAGCTTGTGGACCGCGGCAGATTCTGTCAGGACAGGATCGAGGATATCTTACGATACCTCCAGACCATGTCATCGGAAATGACGCGATGCGGAGACATCGTCAAGAATCTCCTGGCCTTTTCCAGACAGACTCGAATCGAAATCAAGGTGCAGGATATAGAGCCGATCATTCGCAGGACCCTGGATCTGCTCTCTCACAACCTGACGCTCAAAGATATCCGGTTGATCGTAACCATGCCGCCCGATTTGCCCCAGATCAGGTGTGACTTCAGACAGATTCAGCAGGCCCTTCTGAACCTCATCATCAACGCTTCAGAGGCCATGGATAACGGGGGCACCCTGACGATTTCAGCCGCTCCGGCAGAAAAGGACGGTTTTCTGGAAATCACTGTTTCCGATACAGGTGGCGGGATTTCCGACGAAGACCAGAAGAGCATCTTCGAGCCTTTTTTTACCACCAAGGAGGAGGGGAAGGGGGTTGGTTTAGGGCTGTCCGTGGTCTACGGGATTATCTCCAACCACAATGGTTCCATAGAGGTGGAAAGCGAAGTCGGCAAGGGAAGCACCTTCAGAGTCCTGCTTCCTGTCTGCTGAGGTGGGCCTCTTCAACGGAGTTGTACGGATGGATTCCTGAGTGGGGACATGCCAGTCACACAGGGCCAGAGATTCAACGATCCTCAGTGATATTCCCATCCCCAGCAGGACAGCACAACAACAGACAACGGCAGTCTCCCAACCCCTGGGCTGGATGTGGGGTCGCCGGAAGCCCGGTGCGGGATTGCAATGGAGGAACAGATTATGCCCAAAATGCCCCGTATTCTCGTTGTTGACGATGAACAGCCGATGCGGGAAAGCCTCAATGACTGGCTGAAAGAGGATGGATACAGGGTCGGCCTGGCCGCCAGCGGACAGGAAGCCGTCGATATGGCCCGGAAAGAGCCGTGGGAAGTGATCTTGCTCGACCTGAAGATGCCCGGCATGGACGGGCTCAAGACCCTCAAAAAACTGAAGGAGGTAAGACCCGATGCCGAGGTCCTCATGATGACCGCCTACGCGACCGTGGAAACGGCTGTCCAGGCCATGAAACAAGGGGCCTTTGATTATCTGGTGAAGCCTTTTGATCCTGACGAGGTGGAGGTCCAGATCAAGAAGATCATCACCCACAAGGAGTTGGTCCTGGAGAACATCCTGCTCCGCAGGAGGCTGGAAGAAACCTATCAGTTTGATGAAATCATCGGGAAAAGCGATGCCATGCAGGAGGTTTTTGAGCTGATTTCCCGGGTTGCGCCAACGGATTCAACCGTGTTGATTACCGGGGAGAGCGGCACGGGTAAGGAATTGATCGCCAGGGCAATACACGGGAACAGCAGCCGTTGTTTTATGCCGTTCATCGCCGTGAGCTGCGGCGCACTCCCGGACTCCCTGCTGGAAAGCGAGCTGTTCGGTTATGAAAAAGGGGCGTTCACCGGGGCTGAACACACGAAAAAGGGCCGTTTTGAGATGGCCCACAGGGGGACCCTTTTTCTGGATGAGATCGGTGATGTGAGCCTCAAGACCCAGGTGGATCTCCTGAGGGTGCTGCAGCAAAAGGAGGTGCAACGTCTGGGCAGTGAGAAGGTGATGGAGGTGGATGTCCGCATTATTGCAGCCACAAACCGTGACCTGGCCAAGGCCATTCAGGAAAAGCGGTTTCGGGAGGACCTCTATTACCGTCTCAATGTCATCCATATCGAGGTCCCTCCTTTGAGAGAACGGAAGGACGATATCCCCCTTCTTGCGGATGAATTCGTTCGGAAATACTGTCTGGAGATGAACCGGGAAGAGGTAAAGGTGGGGCCTTCCGCCATGAAGCAGTTGATGGCATATGACTGGCCCGGAAATGTGAGGGAACTGGAAAATATCATTGAACGGGCACTGGTGATCGGCCGGGGCAACGAGATATCGGCGGACGATCTCCCGTTTTCACGGAAGGAGACGGGGCCCGAGACATTCCCCAAGTCCTTAAAGATGATGGAGAAAGTGCATATCGAGAGGGTCCTTGAGGCGGCCGGATGGAATATTAGCCGGGCGGCCCGCGATCTGGATATTGATCGGCAGACCCTTTACAACAAGCTCGAAAAATATGACATCAGAAGAGGGGATGAATAACGGGTCTTGGCGAAAGGTGTCATCATCTGCCCGATCGGTCCTGTGGATGAGGGCATGCTTGACCGTATCGCAAGGCATATTGAGATGCGGTGCAGCGTTGCGTGCAGGGTCAGCGCGAAAACCGACATACCCGAATATGCCTATGATGAACGGAGATGCCAGTACAATTCAACAACGATCTTGAAACATCTCATCGGATGTTGCCCCGACGACGTCTTGGGCTACCTGGGAGTGACCCATGTGGACCTGTTTGTTCCAATCCTTAAATACGTTTTTGGCCTGGCAGAGATGGAAGGGCGATGCGCTGTTATTTCCATGTGCCGGCTGCGGCCGGAGTTCTATGACCGGTCCCCGGACCTGAATCTGTTGGAGGAACGGGTGAAAAAGACGGCCTTGCACGAACTGGGGCACCTCCTCGGTTTGACCCACTGCAAGAACCGCCGCTGCGTCATGTATTCCTCGGTGAGGATCGAAGATACCGATATCAAGCGCGCGGATTTCTGCCCGACCTGTTCGGAGTTGTTCACCTGGCGTGTTGATACATGCGTCACCGTTCACGGGTTCAAAGGTTCAGAGGTTCAAGGTTGAATTTATACCCGCGGATGCCGCGTTGGTGCGCGTTACGTGCAATGAGAACCGCCGAGCAGACCATTCGACTCCCGAAAGCCGGTTGCCCATTTCAAGCCATTAACCACGGACAGCATATCTTGCAAGGTCTTCGGGCCTTCCATTCTGTTCTTGTAACTAACCCTGAATCCCGCTGCAGCAAGAAACCCAGAACCTGTGAACCCTTATATACATGCCTTTCCCCCCGCCGCCTGTAACTGTCAAATTGCTCGGCAGTATGTCTATTTATTCGGCATTGATCTAAGATGATAAATAAATCAGCAGGTTATTTCCAGCATGGATTTTTTGATACAGGGTGTTTGCCGAGAATATCGACATCCTGAAGATTCTCGGCAAAAAGGACATCCTCTTTGAAGGTTGTATTTTTATATTCAAAATCAAATGGTTATATCAATTATCGGGAAAGAGGAGATCCGTTGGCACAACCATTGCTACTTCCCTCCATGACATGACACCATGACCAAATTTGGATAAAGATGGATTTTCAATTTAAGGAGGGAGAAATGGAAGCAAAGGCAAAAAAGGAATCCATGAAGATCGTGCCGCCGGGGAAGAAGAAATGTATATGGATGGAGGCAGGGGTGGTTTCATACAAGCTCTGTGACAACAATTATGACTGTCCCACCTGTGTCTACGACCAGGGGATGCAGCTCAAGGTGGCGCGGCAGAAAGAGGCTGCACAGTTATCCAGCATCCATACGTCTCCTGATACGTTCACCCATACGTGGGTGGAGAGCATGATGGAAATGCCTGCTTCCCGGCGCAAGTGCCGTTACATGATTACCGGCGAGATCGACCGGAAGATATGCCCCAATGCGTATGAGTGCGGCAATTGTTCATTTGACCAGATGATGCAGGAACGGCTACAGGCAGAGCCCCTCCCTGTGGAGTCCCGGAGCGACGCAGCCGGGTTTGATTTGGCAGAAGGCGTTTACTACCATGAGGGGCACACCTGGGCCAGACCGGAATATGGCGGGCGTGTCAGGGTCGGGCTGGATGATTTTGCCCAGAAACTCATGGGAAGGCTCAGCAAAATTGAAATCCCAGGCGTGGGACATGAAGTGACGCAGGGCGAGGTTGGTTTTCAAGTCAGATGCAACAACGAGACAGCCCAGGTCCTTTCTCCCGTGGACGGTATCGTATCCCATGTAAATCACCGGCTCCTGGATCACCCGGAACTCATCAACGCGTCTCCTTATGAAGAGGCATGGGTCTTCATCGTTGAGCCCACGAAGCTCCGCAAAAATCTGAAGGGGCTTTATTACGGGGAAGAAGCGCGCCAGTTTCTCCATGAGGAAACGGATAAGCTTTTCGCCATGGCCAATGAGGATCTGAGAATGGTCGCGGACGGCGGCGAGTCGGTGACCGACATCCTTTCCGAGTTGAAGGCAGAGGCCCGGGCAAAATTCCTAAAGGCCTTTCTGAAGACCTAATCCGAGGCTTTTAGGGGTTTCTCCATCCTTCTCCGTGACGCTGGCAAAGGCTTGCCCAGCAGGGGACTGCACAAGCCTTTGCCTTCACGACCGATGGGAATGCATGACGAAGGGTGGCCGGCCATACCCAACAGGGCTTACCCGTTCATCCGAATGGTTTTTTCTCCAAAGAGACTGAATCGAAGCCAATCGAATGCAAAGCGCATCAAGGTCACATCATCCCTTCCCAGTTCCTCTTTCAGGCCCGAATCGATCTGGAAGCGATCGAAGAATCCGCTGTTAAATAGGAAGTCTCTGAACCTGTCCAGGTTATAAGAGGCCATGAAAAACATCTGATGCTTCTTTTCGATGTGGGCCGTGGGGCCAAGGCTGCGGGCCGATGTGACGATTCCACGCCATGGATCATTCATGGCCGCATATTTTTTCACCCCCTCGTGATCCAGCCATTCCTCCAGGGTCCAGGCCTTCTTTTCCCTGAACCCCAGGCAGTGGGATTCGGCCACCATGAAAAATTTCTCTTGGGCCTCACGGGCGCCATCAGCCATGGCCGAGGCCCTCCCGATTGGATACAGTCGACAGGCCTCCGGTCGGTCTTCATAGATGGTACAGCCCTCGCTGGACACAAATGGACAGGCACCTTTAGTCTCCCTATTCATTTTTAGTTGGACCATGGGAAAACGATGGTGAGGGTCGATGACGGTCTCTGTATGCTCCGTTAGGAATTGATCGGATGAAAGTCCAAGTCGTCTTTTCATGCGAAGGATGTCGTAGGGCGCGAGGATGAGTCGGAGTCGGGCGCAGCACTGGGTAAAACAGGGGATTTCCCTGTGGCAGGCAAAATGGAAGCGGTTGTCCATGAGGGGTCTGAATGCAGCCTCTTCACGGGGGCTATCCATTGGAAGCATCCTCTTTGGGTATAGCGCTCTCCCTGACGCGCAGGGTTTTTTGCCCAAAAAGGCCAAACTTCACCCAGTCAAAAGAAAATTTAAGAAGTTCCACGTCACTACGCTTGAGCTTTTCGATGGTGAGGTCATCCATTTCAAACCGGCTCATAAAGGAACTCTCAAAGACAAATTTTCTGAATGTATTCAGATTGTATAATGCCATGAAGGTCATTTGAAAAATCTTGGGGTTATCGATGTCCAGTTCCTGTGCCTGCAAGGGGGCCGTGATCTCTGAGAAAAGGTGGTTCATTTCGTCATACATGGGAACCCCTTGCTCCACCAGCCAGTTTGAAATCCTGTGAGTTTTCTTTTCATTGAGCCCTTTGCACCGGGAGGCATCGGTGATCAGGCTAAAGGTGCCGTCATCGTTCATATCCAGGGGGTACATTCGGCACGGCCACGGCCTGTCGGCATATACGGCACACCCCTTTCCGCTAACAAATGGACATCGTTTGTCATTTTCGTTCATCCTAAGAACGACCATTGGGATCAGGTGTTTCTCCTTGGGGATGATCACAGTATACCTATCGAGGAACTGGTCGGAGGGAGTATCGAGTGCGTTCTTAAGCCTCAGGACATCATAGGGGGTCAGCACGATCGTGACATCCTGACAGCATTCGGTAAAGCAGGGCACATGAGGGCCGCAATCGAACTGAAAGACATGTTCTGCATCCATTCTTGTCCGCTCGTCATGGGGTTTAATAGGCTTTGATTTCTTCATTCGGGGCATTTCCTTTCAAATATCGACGAATCGTCGACAGGCCGAATTCGTCATATGTGGGTGATTCGCTGTATATCGGCGTCCATTTGTGCATGGCGCAAGGTAAGCGCTCATGAGGTCTGATTTCAGGCGTCTGAATCTCCAAACCCATATGAAACGGACGGGCCAGATATCCGTCTAAGTTTACTCGGCAGATCTAAATTGCTTGACACATGCTGCCGGGTTGTCTTTTATAGTGCGGTGATCTATATCAACAACAAAAGGACCGGGTCAATCAAATTGTGTATGAGGAGGATATTTCGAGCATGATAGAGAGGACATTATCGATTGTTAAACCGGATGGGGTTTCAAGGGGTCTGACGGGGACTGTTATCGGTCGTTTGGAAGGGGAAGGTTTAAAGATCTTGGCCATGAAGATGATCAGAATGACCAAGGCACAGGCAAAGGGATTCTATAAGGTTCACGAGGGGAAACCGTTTTTTGAAAGTGTGACCGATTTTATGTCTTCGGGGCCATGTGTTGTCATGATATTGGAGGGGGAAGAGGGGATCAGGAGATATCGGAACCTCATGGGTGCAACCTATTACAAGGAGGCGGAAGCCGGTACCATCCGCAGGGATTTCGCAACGGACATCGAAAAAAATGTGGTACACGGCTCTGATTCAGTGGAAACGGCTGGATATGAAATCAACTATTTTTTCAATGCGTTGGAGGTAGCTGGCGGATAGGAAAGATTACCCGTCCCCGGAGGCCGGTCCGGCGCAATTATCCAGGGACGGGTAAGGGTAAGATGGAGACATGACCCACCGTCGGCAATTGATGCGTCGGGCATCTATCAGGGCCTGAAACGCCAACAGTCGGGAGTAACTCACCCAAATTAAACTTGATTCAAGGGATTTAAAATCTTTGGGAAACCGCTCAGATGAGGTCTTCTCTTACCCCGGTCTTATTGATCCTTGTTTTCGCTCTCTTTCTTTTCTTCCTTCAGTTGTCTAATCTCATCTTTGAGAGTTTCAACTTCGCTCTTGAGGGAGGTCGCGCTGTCGTCAAAGGTGTCCGGGGTGTTTCGTTTGTCTTTGAGTTCCTCGAAGCCTAAATAAACGGCCAAGGCACCTCCCAGGATCAACATGGCCGGAACGCCTGCCGCCAGGGCCTTGAAAAAGTACACATGATAATAAATGATCCCAATGATTCCCAATATAAGAGCTACCAGTCCTCCACCTAATGCTGCCATTCGTCATACCTCCTTTGTCTGTTTGATTTTTGATTATTCAAATTATTTTAATTAAGTATATCCAATAGATATAAACTTCGTGCCGCAATGCTAAGGGTCACGTTAGCATAATGGAAAGGGCTTTTCAAGAATTTATTGCTTTTGATTGTAAAAAAATAGATGTTGACACAGTCTGCGCGACCCTTATTTTTCATCGACCCGGCACGCCGGCCCATAGGGTTGTTCGGATGATCTCGGGTAGCCCGCTCGCGTTGACCCAACCCGGATAAGCCAGGAAATCGCCCTTAGAAATCCTTGAACCTGAAAATACCAAAGTTCCCCGGGGTATATTCGCACAGCGATTTTTTTGTTGGGGCAGAAATTTGGTCTATATCTGAGTAATTAGACGTAATGCTAAGCGTACACGAGAAAATCAGGCATTTTTTGCCTTTGAATGCCATTCTCAATCTATTATTGGCATTGAAATATGGGACACAAAAAAATATATTGACTATTTGTGCATCGACAGGTATGTTGCCAGCGTAGCTCAGATGGCAGAGCAACTGATTTGTAATCAGTGGGTCGGGGGTTCGATTCCCTTCGCTGGCTCCAAGGTGCGATCAACCAAGACCTCAAACTGGAGAGGTTCCCGAGTGGCCAAAGGGAGCAGACTGTAAATCTGCCGGCTCAGCCTTCGGAGGTTCGAATCCTCCCCTCTCCACCAGCCTCCAGCTTCAGACAAATAGAGAATAGTATTTGCCCGCTGAATGGCGGTGGAATGACAAAGCAAATATCATACCCTGCGCTGGACATCTTGATGGGATTGATATGATTTTGGGCGCAGATTTTTTGGATTATGCGGCAGGGCGGTTTGCTCAGCGATTCCAAAGCGGAGGAGTATTGGTGCTTCAAAGGCGGGAATAGCTCAGTTGGCTAGAGCGTCAGCCTTCCAAGCTGAGGGTCGCGGGTTCGAATCCCGTTTCCCGCTCCAAATTTTAGGATTAGGCGCAGATGCACCGCCATTGCCGTTAAAGGCGTTGCTTCGTCAAAGGGGAAGGGCGTTGCCCGGCAAATGCGGGCGGAGCGAATGTTTTATGTTTATACTTTTTGGGTGATGCGCGATGTGTGGCATGCCCACGTAGCTCAGTAGGTAGAGCACATCCTTGGTAAGGATGAGGTCACCGGTTCGATCCCGGTCGTGGGCTCCACCCAAAATATGGCCAGGAGACAACGGTTAGGCGGTGTGTATGTGGGGGGGCGGGTGGTGAAGGTATTGGGGGTGAGCGTATCGGTTG
>Ga0172369_10008903_pt1 | contig 11270 bp, 11 predicted proteins | sample LakKiv25m_FD_114539 | JGI IMG/M metagenome (GOLD analysis project Ga0172369, IMG submission 114539) | Freshwater microbial communities from Kabuno Bay, South-Kivu, Congo - kab_022012_11.25m | ecosystem: Environmental > Aquatic > Freshwater > Lake | place: Democratic Republic of the Congo... | reverse complement strand
TGCGAAACGCTCATGCGATGCGGCCTGTCCTCTCCAACTTGCTAATCTGGAATCTCGGAACGGACTGCCAGTCTGTTCGAACTTTTATTCCCATCCCCGCCGATCGTTAATCTCTGACCCGGCGGAGAACACGGCAACCCCGCGGTAAATGATTTTCGAGTGGTTTCGTATTCTATCACATTACTCGCAATTCCCTCTACACCGTCAGCCACAATAGCGAGCCGGTATCCAGATAATTATGCAGCACCGCGGCATTCTCCGCCGCCCGCGGCGAAAATGGCGCTCAAAGCGGAGAAGAAGGTATACCCGAGCGTCCATGATTAACATACAAATAATAAACGACGATTACGAAGGGCAGGTATAAGGCCGCGATGCCCAGGTATTTTCCACACGACCGGCGCGTCACCTGGTCGAAGATCCCCGGCATGTTGTGCCGCCCCCAGATGCCCCCATACCACCCCATCGCCCACTCGATCCACATCAACGGCAGTCCGAGCAGGAGCAAGACGCAGAAGAAAGGAATCAGGAAAGCGCCGCCGTCGTATTGCAGCATCAGCGAGGGAAAGCGGAGGAAACTGCCCAGCCCGACCGCGCTGCCGGCCACGGTCAGTATTACACTGACGCGACTCGACCAACGTTCGGCTCTGCGGTAGACCATCCGTACTGGCTCCGTATTGCGAGGGTTGCGTTCACACTACCAGAGACGAACGGCAGTGTCAACATGCCATTCCCTGGCCAGCGGGGGCATGTCAATCATCTCAATCAGTATCCTTGCCGAATGTCGGAATCCATGCTTCTGACGAGACCATCGCGAACGGCCGATGGGCTGCGCGGCAAGTGCCGACGGCAGCGGAGTCCCATGCCCGGCTCGAGGCCGGGAAGGAGTCCAGCGTTAAGCAAAGAATATAAAAACGGACCGGCTGGATTACCGGTTTTCGCCAATACCCCGGATGCATTCGCTCTCTGTTTTATTAATCATCAATCGCTTGCCAACAGGCGCAGCTTTTGTCTTTGGTTGCGGCGCAGCCACCCGCTGATCACAGAGATAACACAGGTTACTTATCGATAAAGTTTATTAGTAGCAATTAATGCTTTCGAGTGAATATCCTTGAAAAGGAGAAATCATGACCACCACTGTGACAAAACCGGCGGCGGCAAAGCCGATGGTAGAAATTCCGGGCATGGAAACGGGAAATGCACCTATTCCATTGGTAATAGGTGTTACCGGACACCTTGCGATCCACCCGGCAGCGCAGGAGGATGTCCGCAAGCAGGTTATTGCGATTATCAAGGGCCTGCAGAAGGACTACCCGCATACTCCGCTGCTGGTATTGTCGCCACTGGCGCAAGGGGCCGACCAGTTAGCAGCCGAGGCAGCGTTATCGTGTTTTGACAGATCTGACCGTTTGGATCGCTTGTGGGTTCCGCTGCCGATGCCAGAAAACACTTATCTCAACTATTTCGAACAAGATGACGCAAAAAAGCGGTTTACCAGCATAAAGACCAGAGCGCATATATTCAACTTACCAGGCGCGCCAGAAAATGCGGACTATTATAAGGATCAAGCGAATCGTGATAAGCAATACGCCGCGGTCGGGGCTTTCATCGCGCGGCACAGCCAGATATTGATCGCATTATGGGACGGCAAGCCACCTAATTCGAAATGCGGTACGGCGAGCGTTGTACAATATCAATTAAAAGGCATTCCCCCGCCCTTCCGGCCCGCCATGGCCCCGCTCGATATCGTGGAAAATGGTCCTGTCTATCACGTATTAACCCCACGCGCACCAGTTTCAACCGGGAGCGAGGCAGATGATAATAATGTTTCACCCGGAACCAGAACACTAACGATTCTGCTGCCAGAACGGGAGGAAGTCGATTACAGTTGGGAGAGTTACATCCGGGTCCTTCGGCATATCGAGAATTACAATGCCGATCTTGCCCATGCCGCGGGGAAGAAGAAAGCGTGGGTAAAAAAGGTTGCGAAAAGCGCGGACAGGCTGCTTCCCGCGAAGGAGCGAGAACAACTTCCGGGCGCAATAAAGAAAATGATCGGCGCATACAATGCGACGGATATACTTGCGCAAAGCAACCAATCGGTCAGGCTTCACGTCACCACCGCGCTTTTCATAGCCGCTACACTGGGTTTGCTGGCACTCGAATGTTTCAATGACGTTCACTTCTTTAACTCTTATCCCATCATGCTGGCGGCATATCCATTGATCCTGTTTGCGGCGGTGATCGCGGCCTTCATGACGAAAAGGAAGCGAATCGACGCCAAACACCTGGATTACCGCGCGCTGGCCGAAGGATTGAGGGTGTTGATCTTCTGGCGTATCGCCGGTATTCCCGACGATATTGCGGATCATTATCTGCGAAAGCAGCAGGGAGTGCTGGAATGGATTCGTTATAGCCTGCGGACGATAGATTTATTTAGTTCTGCCGGCCAGGCGATAACAGCGGCTCCGGGCGGCAGGCATTTAGTAGCGGAATATTGGCTGAAGCCACAGGCCGACTTTTTCACAAAAAAGTCGCAGAACAATCATCGCGGCCATTCGAGACGGGACATAGTTGCCCGCAGCTTATTTTTCACGGGACTGGCCATCGCCCTCGGAGTAAGCGGCGTGTTGCTTTATCAGCAGATCGCCAAGAACATCGAGTTCAACCGCGGGTTGCCCGAATGGGTCGATTACTCGATCGTGTTGATGACGCTATTCCCGGCGATCGCCGCGGCCCAGGTCGGCTACGCGGAAAAACTGGCGATGGCTGCCCAGGCAAGGCAATACCAGCGCATGCTTTACATATACAGGCGCGCGCGTAGAGAGTTGAATAAAAAACGGCCCAACATCGATATAAGCGATATTCACCCATTGTTAACCGACCTGGGGAAAGAGGCGTTGATGGAAAACGGCGATTGGGTGTTGCTGCATCGGGAACGCCCGCTGGAGGTGCCGATCGGGGGATAAGGTGGTTTCACGCAAAGGTCGCAGGACGGCTGCGCCGCAACCAGAGATAAGATCTGCGTCCGTTAGCGAGAAATCGCGCATTAGAATGCAGAGGGATGCGGGCAAAGTCCACGTTAATAATACAAAGCTAGTGTAGACTTACGCTACCCGGCAGGTCGTTGCTGTTGTCTAAATAAAATAGATATCTTCCATTTTAACGTGAAAACAGGTATAGTTGATCGACAATACTGGTATATAACTACCAGTTGTATTAGCGAATCCCAGTGGACGGTCGGCATGCATGCCATCTTCTTCCCAGAGGGCACATGATTGCCGGTGATATCGCAAATCCAGCTTACGGTATCGGGAGGTACATAGTAATGACAGCAGAAAAGAAAGCCATCACCGTGGCTGAAGCCGGTCGTAAAGGTGGAAAAACCACTTCCGAGCGGTATGGTCATGAGTTCTACGAAGCGATCGGGCAGAAGGGTGGCACTATCGGCGGCAACACCACTTCCCGACGTTACGGCCAGGAGTTCTATCGGGAGATCGGCAAAAAGGGCGGGCAAAAGGTGCGCGAATTGATCGCCGAAGCCAAACTAGCCCGCGGCAATGGCTGAGAACTCAGGTGATCGCGGCGCCGGCGTCCTGCCGGCGTCGCGTGTGTAATTACCGTAATACCAGCGTAATCCAGGAACTCATAGCCCTTTCTTACAGCTTCGGCGTGCATTCCCACAGGAAGCCCGAGCGTTCGCAGTTGTCGGTTTCACCCATGTAGATGGTGCCGTCGGCGCTGACGCAAAGGGCGTGGACAATGATGCAAGTCTCGTCGCGGACCGGGTCATAGACGGGGCCGAGATCGATGAGCTTGCCGCTTTCGCGGTCGTAGGCGGCCGCGCGGGTGCAATACATGGAGCCGCCGCCAAGGTAGAGCAGGCCGTTGGGGGCGATAGCGAGACCCTCGAGGCGGCCGCCGGGACTGGCCATGGCGAGGAAATCACAGTCACCGCTGGCCTTGTTCACACGGTAGAGGGCGCCGTTGCTGCCGCCGACATACATGTAGCCGTCATTGCCGTCGATGAGGTTGGCGATGGCGGGGTTGTTGCCGCCGACGGGGTAGAGGTAGCTGTCGAAGACGGTGTAGCCGCCGTCGGGGGTGTATTTGTAGAGCTTCGGGCTGTTGGTGTTCACCTTGAAGACTTCATCGGCGATCTGCTCGGCTTCATCATTAATGCCGGGCCAGCGCATCATCTCGGTGGATTGCCCCCACAGGCAGCCTTCGTTGTCGCAGCGGAGCTTATGGCCGCCAATCCACTTCATGGAGAACGGCTTCCTGGTCTTCATATCGAACCCGAACTGGGTGTTGAGCGGGTAGCCGTTGCCGTAGATGATCTTGCGCTTGCGGTCCAGCGCGATGGACTGGATGTAGTCGTAGGGCGAGGGGACACCGAGCACGTCGTAAGTCTTTTTCACCGGATCGAAGGTGAAGAGCTTGCCGCCGGCAGCCTCCGGGTGGTCGGCAAAGGCATGAAGTCCGGCTATCGCGCCGACGATGGTGCCATCGTCGTCGATCTCCAGCGAGCGGTGGATCTTGGTGTCGAAGCGGTCGGCGACGCTCTGGAAATTCAAGTCCTCGAATTGCTTCGTTTGCGGATCGAAGGCGTGAAGCAGGTCGGTGCGCCAACTGGTGAGGCCGCAATAGACGAGATTCGTGCCCGGGTGATAGAGCAGCGAGACGAAGGAGACGAATTTGTTGAAGGGCGGGACCGTCTGATACTGGTCGAAGGTAAAGCTGCGCGCGGCCTTCACCAGGCCTAGAGAAACGCGATGGACGCCCAGGTCGTAAGATTTGACCTGGCAGGTTGCCGTGCTGGTGGGCATAGCGGTCTCCTTTGGTAAGGTAGAGAATGCTGAGGTGTTCTTCGCCGGAGAATGGCAACGTCCTCTTGAGTGGTGAATAGTGAATGGTGAATGATAATTCGCCATTCACATCAGCTTGCCGCCGTTTAAGGAAAAAGCCGGAATTCGTGTATGGTATAATATTCAAGTCATGACACAGTTTTCCGACACAACGCCGGAAGCGGAGGCCGTGCTGGTCGATTTGATGCGGAAGACGCCGGGTTGGCGGAAGCTGCAAATGGTCGGACAGCTCAACCGCATGGTCCATGCCAACCTGTTGAGCGGCCTGCGGCAGCGTTTTCCCCATGCTGGTGAAGTGGAATTAAGGCGACGAATGGCCGACATTTTGCTCGGACCGGAACTGGCATTGAAGGCTTACGGACCGCTGCGGGAAAATGGCGCCAACCATGAATGAAGAGCCGATAGCCGTCACTTTACTCGTCATCGAAGCGCTCGAAGGGTTGCACATCCCCTACTTCATCGGCGGATCGCTGGCCAGCAACTATTACAGTATCGCCCGCTCGACGCTTGATGCCGACATTGTGGCTGCAATACGACTCGAACACATCGACCCGCTGGTCCAATCGCTGCGGGGTGCTTTCTATATCGATGCCGGAGCCGTCCGTGATGCGGTGCAGCGCCGCCGTTGCTTCAACGTCATCCATCTGGCGACGATGTTCAAGGTGGATATCTTCGTCGCCGGCGAAGATGCCTTCACGCGCGAGCAATTCAATCGCCGCCGGATGCAGGTGGTCGCGCAAGATCCTGAAAAGACGGCTTTTGTCGCCGGTGTCGAGGAGATGATTCTAGCCAAGCTGCAATGGTATCAGGCCGGTGGCGGCGTCTCCGACCGGCAGTGGCGCGACGTGCTGGAGATGCTGAAAGCCTGCCGGGAGCAGCTCGACGATGAATACCTCGATCGCTGGGCAACCGAGCTCGGGATTGACGTGCTGCTGGCGAAAGCGCGAAAGGAAGCTGGTTAGTGGTGAATGATGAATGAAAGATATCATTCGCCATTCGACTGTTTCATGATTTCTGATCATCGGGTTGATGCAGATAAACAGCCAGGTCGTAATACCCTTCAACATCCGGGATGATGCCTTCATCGGCCAGCAGGTCCCGCTGTACCGACCGTTCCTGCCGCTTGCGGAGTATACCGCGGCGTCCCTCACAGCCGATGACTCGCCACCAGGGCAGGTCGGGGGCGAGCCGCCCGCTGCCGGCCATGATCCGTCCCACGGCAATCGCCGGCACGGCAAAATCACAGACGCCGGCCGCCAGCCCGGCAAGCTGACCGTAGGTCATCACCTTCCCGCGGGGGATGCCGCGCACCAGGCGGTAGATGCGCCGGCAGCACGCCTCCCAACGGCCTGCATCCTCATTCATCATTTCCGCCTTATACCGGCAAAGCTTGCACCACAGCAATAGAAAGTGGCTGGTGGATGCCACAAAAGGCGGCTGCGCCGCGACCAAAGACAAAATCTGCGTCTGTTGGTGAGAAATAGCGCATTAGTAATACATGGCGGCTGCGCGGCAACCAAAGACAAAAACAGCGCCTGTTGGCGAGAAATTCAACATTAGTAATACAAAAGGGGACATCGATAGCCGGACGGCGAGTGCGCGAACCCGGCGCAGGCGCCCGTGTGCCAACCGACGCAATTCTCGCGGGTTCGCGGTCCGTTCGATGCCCCTTGTCAATAATACCGCCGACTGGCAGAATAGACAAGGAGTTTAGCAAGTTTACCGGTGACAGGTTACAGTCTTTTGCTGTGGCCTGTCACCGGCCGCTGGAGGAAACATGAACCTGAGCCATCGCGCGGATGATTGGGATACCTACCGCATGGATTACGGCTCGCCGCATCTGGAGATCGAGCCGGCAGAGCGCGAGATTGCGGTGGTGGGGGAGGCGCTGGCGGCACTGCGCGCGGCGGGCGCGCTGCCGCGCGTGGAATACGATCAGGCGAAGTTCCTTGCCCACCGCCGGGCGGTGCGCGAAGCATTCGACATCCCGTGGACGGCCATCACCCCGCGCATGCAGCGGCTTCTATACGCCATCAACGCCATCGCCCGGCCCCGCAACATGATCGCCGCCGGGGTGTTCTGCGGCAATACCTTCATCTCCAATGCCGGCGCGGCCGTCGGTCCGGGCGCGTGCTACACGGCGGAGGCGCTGGTCGGCGTGGAGATCAAGCCGGAGGAAGCCGCGCGGGCGGAGCGCAACGTCCGCAACATCGACCCCACCGGCGTCGCCCGCGTGGTCGCCGCCGACGCGGTAGAGTTGGTGGCGGCCTTTCCCGATCCCATCGACCTGCTCTACCTCGACGCCGACGGCGACCGGGGCCGCGGCAAGGGCATCTACCTGGAGATCACCGAAGCCGGCCTCGATCGCCTGCCCCCGGGCAGCCTGATCCTCGCGCACAACAGCGTCAACTGCGCCGCCGCGCTGGCCGATTACCTGGCTTTCGTCCGCGATCCCGCCAATATGCGCGCCAGCGTGAATGTAATCATCGACGGGGAGGGATTGGAGGTATCAGTTCGATAAAAAATATTCGCTGTGCGTCAGGATTTCCCAGGTTTCTCTGAATACGCTTTAGAGTTTCGATAAAGGTTCAGGCGTTCCCGGTATTCTTGCAGATCATTCGGATCTGTTTCCATTGAAATCGCCTGCTTCTGGTACTTGATTGCCTCGGAGAAGTTGCCCGCTCGGGCATGGGCTGCTGCCAGAGTATCGATATGACTGGCGTTCGTCCAATTTTCCATTTTACAGGCATCGAGCGCATATTTTACAGCTCTGGCCCCATCCTGCCTCCCCGGATCCGGCGTGGTGGCAAGATGCCAGGCCATCGTGTTGTAGAGCCGGGAGTCCGGCTTCATACTGACGCTGATTTCGAAATCTTTTGTCGCCTCCTCCTGTCGTCCGGAAATTTCATAAGCGATCCCACGCATCGCGTAAAGGGCGGCATGCCGCTCCGGGGAGATATTATCGTTACGTATTCGCGTTATAGCCCGGGTACATGCGTCGATACCCTCGGGATAACGCTTTTGCTTCAAATAAACAGCCGCAAGACGAATAAAGTGTTCGGTATTGGGATTCAGTTTCACGGCACGCTGATAATGATTTAACGCCAGTGCGTAGTCTTTGTTATCGTAAGCAACGCGGCCTTGTGCAGCAGCTTCGTCGGCAGCCTTCCTGGTATAAACCTTGAAGAGCACTGCTCCAACCGCCATCAATACCAGAATCCCCAGAATAACCCCAATCCAGCGAACCGTCATGCTGCTCCTCCCTCTTTTCGCGTGGTGAGTAATGAAAAGCGCAAAATGATAGCAATATCCTTCCGCCATTATGACCGATACCATTTTGCAATTTTTTTACTGATCATTAACTCGTTTAACCGGCACATACCCGCTGTCCGCCACCACCCGCTGCCCCTCGGCGCTCAACAGCCAGTCGCGCAGTTTCGCGGCGGGGTGGTCGGCGGGCAGGTCCTTGCGGGTGACGATATAGACGTCGGTGGCCAGCGGATAGCTGCCGACAGCGATGGTTTTGGCGGATGGGGCGACGCCGTCGATAGCGAGCAGGCGGCACTGCGGGTCGTTGACCATGATCCGCTCGTAATAATAGACCGAGTACCCACTCCTTTCCGTCGAAGCGAGGTGCGGCGATTTGCTTTCCTATTATACCACCTATGTTGGACAGCCATCGGTGATACCCACATCGGATGCAATCAGTCCGATAACAGCCTGCTACATGAGCATCACCAGTTTCCCTCTCCGTTCGCGGCGGAGTGTGGTGATGATGCGGCGATAAGTCAACATCATGCGCACGGAACGCACGGCGGCGCTGCCGGCGTTTTACACCCAGGTGATCGGTTCGCTGCCGTGCCGCAATGCAGTGACAAGGGAGCCTCTGCCGGTTACTGCTCCAGCGTCCGCAGCGACGACAGCGACAGCGCCGGTTTCGCCGGTTTGGAAGCTTTCGTCATGGTATACGACGAATTGACGTGATGGACGCGAAAATAGTAATCGCCGAAGTCGTCCGCGCCGAAGGTGGTGAATTTACAGGAGTAGGTATAACCGGCGTAGCAGCGGAAAACCAGCCGAGCGTCGAACTCCTGGTCGCCGCCGTCGTCGTCCATATCGATATAGGTATCGTCGTTGAAGTCATTGGCGCCGCCCCACCAGGCGATGATGAGGGAATCCACCTCGGCGCTGATCATGTCGATGCATATCCAGCCATCTTTTCGGGCGGTGAAGTGGATAATATCGGCATATGCGCCGCTATCGAGCACGGTGTCCTGGCTGGTGATGCTTTCATAGCCTTCGGCAAGGGTATTGTTGATGCCGCCGCTGCAGCCCGCCAGCCCGAGGAAGAGCAGCGCCGCGACGCCGGCCAGAGAAAGGAATGTGATGAAACGCATGGACGTCCCTCCAGTCATCTATTATACGCCTGCCGGCCTGTGTTGGTTTCATGTGCGGAGGGGAAAAGTGATAAGTGATAAGTGATAAGCACACACTCGTGCTCTTGCTCATGCTCGAAAAGGTTTTCTTATGCCAGGTAAGCCTCACAAGCATGAATGATAAGCGATGAATCGCAGATAGAAGCAGGCGATACGATGTCGTGGTTTCGATATGGCAATAGAACCGTGGAAAGAATCGATCAGCTTATCTGCCTACTCAACCACCGAATTCACCTTGCCTGGTATAGCGTATTAACAACAGGTTTTTTCCTTGGGATTTTCAACCCATAGATACGAGCTAAACTTATCACTATAACTGCTCAACCGACGTAAGCGTCTCCGCCTTCGCCGGATTGCGCTCGCCCAGCTCGCGGTCGGCGAGGAGGATCATCTCTTCCGCCTGGCTGCCGCTTATCTCGCGGATGCGGGCGACGGCGGGGCCGGTGATGCGGGGCGTATAGGTGGCGGGCAGGTCGCCGCCCTGGGCCGGCGGTAGCTCTACCGCAGCCAGCAGGTCCACGATGGTGTTCACGTCCGGCGCGGTGACGATGGCGCCGACAATCCGGCGTTCGAGCTCCTCGCCGGCGGCGCGCAGCAGCTCGTCGCGCTGGCCCTCCTCCGGGCATTCCACATAGATGCGGTCAAGCGGCTCGGTGCCGGAGGCGCGGATCGTCAGGTAGCACTCCCGCCCGTCGGCATCTTCCAGCACCACCTCTACCAGGTCGCCATGTATGCCGCCGCAGTAGACCGGGGTGAAATCGGCCAGCAGCGGGTCGGGCATCGTTCCCTCTTCCCCCATGTCCGCGTAGCGGTCCAGGTAGGCGTCCACCAGCCCTTCCTTGGCCACGTCCGGCGCCTCGACGTCGCGCCGCGCGGAGACCAGCTTGCCGTATTTCGCGATGAATTCGTCCCACAACACACCAAGCGGCAGGCCGCGAACGGCGCACATGCGCAGGGTGAGCAGCGCGCCCCACAGGCCATCCTTGTCGGGCGTGTGCCCGCGCGAGGTCATGCCGTTGCTCTCTTCGCCGGCGATGAGCAAACGCTGCAGGCATTCACCGAAAAGTTGCTGAATGCGATCGGGGTTAACCTCACCGGCGCTCAGCACTTCCTGCAGCCGGTCCATCATCACATCGGCGATATTTTTGAACCCCACCGGCACCACATGAGTGAGGAAGCCGCTCATCCGGCCCGGGTCACCCAGCATCACCTGGTAGTTGGGCGCGGCGGCGTGCGGCACGATCGCCGCCGGGTCGGCGGGCGGAATGATCTTCTCCCGGTTCGCCTCCGCCACCCGGTCGAGCAGGCGGGTGGTGACATTGTTGCGGATGAGCTTCCCCGGCTTGCCGTTAAAGGCAACGGTAAGCAGGTAATGGGCCAGCAGCGGCAGCAGCCGGTTCATCATGAAATAATCGCCGTTCTCATCCACCACGCCGAAGCGATCGGAGTCGGTGTCGAATCCCAGCCCGATGATGCGTGGAAATTCGGCCTTAAGCTCGCGCACCTTCTCCGCGCAGCGGGCGATGTGCGGCGGCTCCGGATTGGCGTAAGTCAGCTCGCCGAGCAGCGGATCCTTCTCTCCATGCAGCACGGTATAGCGGATGCCCAGCCGCTCGCATGCCGCGCGCAGATAGCCTCGTGAAGCGGAGTGCATCTCGTCGATGACCACCATGGCATTTCCGACGCCCCAGAACTCGCGCATTTCCGCGGCGACGGCGGCGGCGGAGTCTTCCGGCTCCGCCGCCTTGCCGGAAAGGTCGCTGATTAACGCGTAGGTATACTGCTCCATCGGGTCGAACAGCGTGACTTTGCCGCGGGGACGGTCCACCGGCACGATCGACTCCTCCAGCAGCAGCTCCATCGCGCGGCGGCCTATAGTGTCGGTGGCGCGGGTGGGCGCCACCGCGCCATAGGGGGTATTGTAGCGAATGCCGTGATACTCGTTGCCGAGATACAGTCCGGTAGACGG
>Ga0172369_10008901_pt1 | contig 11272 bp, 8 predicted proteins | sample LakKiv25m_FD_114539 | JGI IMG/M metagenome (GOLD analysis project Ga0172369, IMG submission 114539) | Freshwater microbial communities from Kabuno Bay, South-Kivu, Congo - kab_022012_11.25m | ecosystem: Environmental > Aquatic > Freshwater > Lake | place: Democratic Republic of the Congo... | reverse complement strand
ACCGGGATGGCCACCCCATCCCGGCATCTTTCTCCAACACAACACCAAAGCAATAAACCCGACTTATTGCCATCCGCCCTGGTTATTGAGCTTGGGGGGTGACAAATGTCACTATTACAGATTGCGCGCCAGGCCAAGACCAACTGCCCGGCACCGACTTTGTGCGCCGGAAGGTAACGACCGGCGTGAATTCAGGATTGACCTGCCGGATTGTCGGGAGGGTAGAGAAAGGTTATGCATGTGCTGTGGAGAATTCATTCCGCGGAAACCTTTCCCTGTTGACGAAAGTGAGATACCCCCGATGAAAAAAGCATTGTTCGACCAGGACTGGCGCTTTGCGCTGGAAGCCGGCTCCTGGCGCGAGGAATTCCGCGGGAAGCCGCTGCCTTACCAGCAGGCCGCCGATGATACCAACTGGCGGCGCGTGGACCTGCCGCATGACTGGAGCATCGAGCTGCCTCGCCGGGCGGATGCGCCGTCCGGACCGCGCGGCAGCTTTGCGCAAGATGGGGTGGGGTGGTATCGCAAGCGCTTCACGATGCCTGAGTTGGGAGACGGGCGCGTGTATGTCGAATTCGAGGGGATTTACCAGAACGCCGAGATATGGCTCAACGGGCGCGCGCTGGGCGTGCATCCATATGGTTATACCACCTTCCTGCTCGACATAACGCCCTATATCGTAACCGGCGAGAACGTGCTGGCGGTGCGCGTAGATAACGGAGATTACGAGCACACGCGCTGGTATTCCGGCTCCGGCATTTACCGGCACATCCGCCTGCTCACCGCCGGCCCGGTGCACGTCGCGCATTGGGGATTGGCGGTTATTACGCCCGAAGTGACCGATGACGCGGCCACCATCGCGGTGAAGACCACCGTCGAGAACCACTCGGACACCGACCGCACGCTTGCCGTGATATGGAATGTGACTGCACCCGGCGGAGTGGGAGGCGCATATGCCAACAGTTATGTCACCGTGCCGGCCGGCGGTTCGGCGGATGCCACGCAGACCCTTACCGTGACTCACCCCCTGCGCTGGTCGCCCGACACCCCGCATCTTTATCGCCTGGAAACCGAAGTGTTTGACGGCGATACCCCCATGGAAAACATCGTGAATGGGAGCGCGACCTGCCTTGACCGCGAGGAGACGGCTTTCGGCATCCGCACCATCGAATATACCGTGGACCGCGGCTTCCTGCTGAACGGGCAGCCGCTGAACATGCGCGGCGGGTGCGTGCATCATGACTGCGGCCCGCTGGGCGCTGCCGCCATCGACCGCGCCGAGGAGCGCAAGATCGAGCTGCTGAAGGCCAGCGGCTACAACGCCGTGCGCACGGCCCACAATCCGCCCTCCATCGCCTTCCTCGACGCCTGCGACCGTCTCGGCATGCTGGTGATGGACGAAGCCTTCGATGTGTGGCGCGCGGAGAAGATCCCCTACGATTACCACCGCCACTTCGACAGGTGGTGGCGGGACGACCTGGACAGCATGCTCCTGCGCGACTGCAACCACCCCTCCATCGTGGTGTGGAGCATCGGCAACGAGCTGGTCGAGCGCGCGCGGCCCGAGGGAGCGGCGATTGCCCGCATGCTTGCCGATCGCGTGCGCGAGCTCGAGCCCACCCGCCCCGTCACTGCCGGCATCTGCACCGTGTGGGGCGATGAGACCACCTGGCGGGACACCGACGGCCTGTTCGCCACGCTGGACCTGCGCGGCTACAACTACCGCGACGAAGTTTACCACGAGGATCACGAGCTCTTCCCGGAGAGCGTGATCATCGCCTCCGAAACCTCCCCCACGCGCCAATACGAATACTGGAAGGCGGTGGAGGAGCTGCCGTACGTGGTCGGCGACTTCGTGTGGACGGCGCTCGATTATCTGGGCGAGGCGGGGGTGGGCCGCGAGTATTTCGAGGGAGAGGATGCCCGGTTCCTGCCCGACTGGCCGTGGACGGTGGCCAACTGCGGCGACCTGGACCTGTGCGGGGAGAAGAGGCCGCAATCTTATTACCGCGACGTGCTCTGGCATCGCCGGGAGACGCCGTATATCGGCGTGCACGCGCCCGTCCCCGACGGACGCAAGGTGGTGCTCTCGAACTGGGGGTGGAGCGACGTGCAGGCGAGCTGGACCTGGCCCGGCTGCGAGGGGCATCCGCTGCCGGTGGAAGTCTACTTCGACTGCGACGAGGTGGAGCTGCTGCTGAACGGTGAATCCCTCGGCGTCGTGCCGGTACCGGTCGAAGCGAAATATATCGCCAATTTCACCGTTCCTTATGCTCCCGGCGAGCTGAAGGCCATCGCGCGGAAGGACGGCAAACCCGTCGCCGAATCCACGCTGCGCACCGCCGGACCGCCGTCTCAACTCCGCTTAACACCGGATCGCAATACTGTTCGCGCCGACCATAACGACCTTTGCTATGTCGCCGTCGAGGTGTGCGACGAGCAAGGCCTGATCGTGCCATCGGAAGCAGTGTTCCACGTGACGATCACCGGTCCGGGCCGCATCGCGGCGGTTGCGAATGCCGATCCGCAGAATACCGGTATGTATACCGGCCATACGCATACCTTGTGGCGGGGCCGCGGGTTGGTCATCGTGCAACCGTCAGGAGAGGAAGGGGGCATCGAGTTGTATATCACCGCCGACTGTTTCCTGCCCGTGCAGGCAGTCATTCGCTGTGAATGAGATGGAGCGCGGATTGCCAGTCCGCCCGCGGGGTCGGTATTGGAGCGCGGATTGCCAGTCCGTATGCGAATCTTTTACGGACTGGCAGTCCGCGCTCCATTTTCACGTCTGTGTCATATCCGATCCGTGGCAGACAAAATATCCAGCGGCAAACTGTAACATTTTGCTATTTTAATTCGTATAATGAATAATACAGATACACATCCCCTGGCAGGAGGTCGAAGTGAACCATATATTCACGTTTCGATATACTGTGTTGCTGCTTGCATGTACCGTATTGTTTGTCTTGCCGGCGCTCGCTCAATCAGCTCCCGCCGAAACCTTGCTGATCACGGCTATTGACACGCCGTCGCTTGCCCGGGCATTCGGCGTTGACCTGAATAACGCAACCTTCGAAGTTAACACTGATATAGTCATCTGTCATCTCGACGGGAACGCCGGAAAGATAGCGGATTTTGCCGTCGGTGTATATTCCAATATCGAGCAGGCGCAGCAAGCCTTTACACGCGGCATGCATCAATTGCCGATTGCCCCGTTCGTGCCGGAGAAACCACTTGCCGGAGAGCAATTCGTCTACTGGAAAAGCCGCCTTACCAATAGGGTTTTATTACGTAGAATGAATTGTATTGTGTCATTCCGCTCAACCATGGAGATACCCGAGATGGTTGCGCTGGCACAGCAAATCGACGGCATACTGCTAAATTCAGACGAGCTCGCTCCGAAAGGTAATGCGGTTTTTATTCCCGCGGTAACAATCGCTGCTCCGGCCACGGTACCCATTGGCGGCATGGCCGAGATTCGCCTTCAGAGCACTGCCGGCAATCCGATCAGAATTATGACATCCGAAAAGTCGGCACTGGTAGAAGCCGGGGGCGTCAGGTTTGCATCGACGGAAGCGGAGGGGACGAAAACGGTCGTCATTACCATGGCAACGGCCGGAAATGTCATCTTCACCCGGGAAGTGACTATCGAAGTGGTCTCAAAAGAACAATACGCGATCGGCAGGCCGGTGGGTTGGGCAATCCCCGGCGACACCCTGTATTTTCTTACCGATCCCAACCTCGCTTGGGAGACAATTCCCTTGAAAGATCGCGAATGGCTACTCCTGCATCGCGGAACATTTCAATATATCGCCTCCGGTGAACGGGAGCATTATAGCCGGCTTGCGCTGGACGATCTGCGTAAGGTATTCAAAGCCGACTGGCTGCCGGAGCCGGAGCTTTTCACCGTCTCACTCGATCATGCAACCGATACCCCAACACGTGTTGCTTATGCATCCTATACACTCAAGGAGAAAGGATGCAATATCGTCTGCCTTGGTGGCATCGGCACTGGCTATCTGTGGTATATTGAGCAACCTTATCCTCTGCCGCGCGAGACGAAAGAAATTTCCGTGGAGGATGTGCTGTTATCGTCGCTTATAACACCGGATGAAGTTGGGACCGAAGTATTGCCGCAAATCAGCGTTATGCATCAATCATACGTCCGCTTCCGATCGTTGCAGCCGCGGGATGAATTCCAGCAGGTTAAAATTCTGCTGATAAAAGTGTCGTTTCCGGATTCGTTGAATTTGCGCTTCCCGAATTATCGTTGATCTCAAATAGCGGTCGATCAGGCAGCTTCTTACCGGACATACCCTCGATTTTCCCCGGCAGACTATCATTCATGGTATTCGAACCGCTGCATCGCCACCACGTTCGGCAGGTTCTTCAGGCTCCAGGAGGTGTGGCCGAAGGAGCAAGCGATGACCTTGCCTTTCCACTCCGGCTTCACCGCCACGCGGTAGAGGTTCTTGATGCCGACGGGCGCGCCGCGGTTCTCCGTGCCGATGGTATCGCCGGGGGCGAAGAAGACGCCGGTGACGAAAGTGCCGTCCGGTTTGGCCGCGAGGCCGTCTTCGAAGATGATCTCCGCGCAGTCTTGCGGCACGTACAGGTAGTGATACGGATAGGCGTAGTTGTCGAAGTCGTCGCCGCCGTGACTGTTGTAGACGATGACGTTGCTGTTCATTTTGAAGCGGTTGAAGCCGCCGCGGAGGCGGACGTAGTAGCGCATGCCCGCCTTCACTTTGACGGTGAATTTCTTCATCTGCCAGGTGCGGCCGTCGATGGTATCGGTGTAGTCGAAATGCCCGGCGCCGCCGACCGGCTCGTTGAGGATGATGCCGTCGTCACTGAACAGGGTGAAGCGGGTGTCATGTCCCTCGCAGCCGACATCGAAGGAGATGGCGCCGGTCGTCTTCGGCACGAAGTAGGCGGTGGGGTTGCGGCCGAAGCGCCAGGAGGAGACATTTACCGGCTCGGTGAAGACCGCTTTCGCGAAGTCGAACTGGAAGGCGGAGACATCGTAGCGTTTCGGATCGCTCTGCAGATCGGCGCGGAATTGGGCGTCGATCTCCACCTCGGTCAGCCGTTCCTCAGTGCCCTTCGGCACGATATTGCCCTTGTCCAGCGGCGAGATATACCACTGCCCCATGAAGGCCGACGTCTGCACCATCATCAGGTGGTGGATAGAGTAGAGATACTGGAAGATGCGGTCCTTATTCTCCTGCGTGCCGTCGTGAGCGTAATAGAGCTTCATGAAGTGCACGTAGGCCTTCAGCTCGTTGATGCGCTTCCACTCCGGGCTCCCCGGCGCTACTGCCGCGTCGGCGGCCCGCAGATCGGCCAGGCTGAGGCTCACCTCGCCCGCGCCCTGCGGGTTCAGGCTCCAGCGGTCGTACATCCTCTTCATTGCCGGCGCGGCCTTGCCGAAGCACTCGGTGAGATACTGGTTATACAGAAGGCCGAAATCCTTGGTCAGGTCGAACTGCAGTTGCCCGGCCAGCCACCAGCTATGTCCCATCGGACCGGCGGCGTCGGTGGTCTCCATGTAGAGGCCATCCACCTTATTGTCCCGCCAGAACTTCAGCTTGTCCTTTATGCCGTAGATGTTGAACTGTGGCAGCCCCTGCGACCACTGGGTGATGTTCCAGTAGTCGTAGAGCCCCATGCTGCCGGTGATCTTCCCGGCCCACACCTTCACCATCTCCTGCGGCAGGTAAGCCGTCTGGAAGGCATAAGGAACAATGACGGGATAAACGTTTTTGCGCAGGGCGAATTTCGGCGCGAGGGCATTGGTGGAGCCGTCGCCGTAGGCATACATGCTCACCACGATATGGCTGTCGTTCTCGTCATAGTCCTTCGCCACTTCGTTCGCCAGCCACCACCACTTGTCCGCGTGGTTCCAGCCGGTGATGCCGGCGAAGCCGTCCGGCGGGAGGGGATCGTCGCCCCCGCCGCGGCCATCTTCCGGGTCCACGCCGATATTGATGAAGGGCACGGCAGCGCCGTCATATCTTTTATGCACCCAGGCTTTATAGGCTGCCACCGCTTCGGGGATTTCGATCTTAATGCGCCCGCCCTGTTTGCCGGCGTCGCTGTTGAACCATTCGGGGTGGGCATCGAGCAGCGCCTTGTTTTCCAGGTAAAACGCCTGGCCGGCGTGCCCTGCGCCCGCGAAATCGGCGTTGATGCGGTTGCGCCGCTTCCAGGCGTACCACTTCGTCTTATACTCATTTTTCGGGTCATGCGGCCCGATCACATCCAGCCCGCCGGTACCGAAGTATCCCCGGTTGCGGAAGGTTGGCGCCACCCATTTGCCGGGGATCGCCGCCGGGTTCAACTTCGCCGGCTTCACAAACCAGTTATCGCCCGGCCCGTACCAGTGAAAGCCCAGGTGATCGAGCAGCGTATAGACCGCGTTCTCGAGGCCGTTGGCGGTGGTGAATTTGATGAGCGTCCGCGCGCCTTTCCGTTCCAGGTAAAACTCCTGTCCCGTCCGGTTGGCCGCTTCCACTTTCCACACGTCGATGATCCCCGCACGGTAGTCCGCCAGGCAAGCCTTCAGATCGGTCATCGCGTCGCAGTCCTCTCCCTGGTAGCGGATATCGGTCGGCGCCTCTATCACCGCCGGCGTCGCTAAAGTCGGTTTCGGCGTGGGCTTCGGCGCGGAAAGCGCCGGCAGGCAGGCGAGCAAGGCCAGCAGTATGCAAGGCAAGGCAAAGTGTCGCATCGGTGTGGTAAACTCCCCATCCGGCTTCCGGCGCCGGAAAATCGATATCTTCACCTGCAAGGATACCATACTCCATTCCAGAGCAACAGGTTTCTCCATCTCCACCTTCCTTGACGCCTATTATCGGAAGTCAGATAATATTCGCGGAATAACTTATCGGGAGGAAGTTATTATGAACGCTGTACCGGAAGAGTATATGTCGCTGGAAGAATATTTCAGGCTCAGACTCGAATCCATTGGATGCGCTCTGTCACTCGCCACGATATACAAGCGGATGCAATTCGAGAATGCGTGAGCACCACTGAGCTGCCGGTTATCTCAGCCCCAGCTCACGCCAGAGCGCATCTATCCGCATTTTTACCTCGCCGTTCATGCGGATTTCCTCCGGCCACTCGCGGGTGAAGCCTTCGCCGGGCCATTTCTTCGTGGCGTCAATGCCCATCTTCGAGCCGTAGGCAGGCAGGCGGCTGGCATGGTCGAGGATATCCACCGGGCCGAGGGTGAACTGGATGTCGCGCTCGGGATCGATGTGGTTGCCGGCGCGCCAGATCACCTCGTCGATATCCTGCACGTTCACTTCCTCGTCCACCACGATCACCGTCTTCGTATTCGAAAGCTGCCCCAGCCCCCAGACCGTGTGCATCACCTTGCGCGCGTGGCCGGGGTATTGCTTGCGGATCGAAACGATGGCCAGGTTGTGGAAGGCGCCGGCGATGGGCAGATTCAAATCGGCGATCTCCGGCGCCATCATCTGAATGAGCGGCAGAAAGATGCGCTCGGTGGCCTTGCCCAGGTAGCCGTCCTCCATGGGTGGGCGGCCCACGATGGTGGAGGGATAGATTGCATCTTTCCGATTGGTGATGCAGGTGACGTGAAAGACCGGGTAGTCATCAGCCAGTGAGTAATACCCGGTGTGGTCGCCGAAAGGTCCTTCACAACGGCGCTCATGCGGATCGACATAACCCTCGATGACGAAGTCGGCGTCGGCGGGCGCTTCCAGGTCGCACGTCTTACACTTTACCATCTCCACGGGCCGCTCGCGCAGGAATCCGGCGAAGATCATCTCATCCACGCCGTCGGGCAGCGGCGCGGTGGAGGCATAGGTTATGGCGGGATCGCCGCCAAGCGCCACCGCCACCGGCATGCGTTCTCCGCGCGCTTCGTGGGCGGCATAATGCCGGGCGCCGGTTTTATGGACCTGCCAGTGCATGCCGGTAGTGACGGCATCGAAGACTTGCATGCGATACATGCCGCAGTTTCGCCTGCCGGTGTCCGGATCGCGGGTGAAGACCATGGGCAGCGTGAAGAACGGCCCGCCGTCGCCCGGCCAGCAGGTCATCACCGGCAGTTTCGTCAAGTCGGGCGGGTCCATAGTCACCTGCCGGCAGGGGGCGGCGGAGACGGTTTTCGGCAGGTAGCCCGCCAATTGCGCCAGCCGGGGAAGCTGCTTCAGCTTATCTACCATAGTGGTGGGCGGCTCGCTCTGCGTCCAGGCTCGCACGCGCTCAGCGAGCGTCTCCAGCGCGGCGCCCAGCGCGAATTCCGTCCGCGCCGGCGTGCCATATAGGCCGATGACCAGCGGGAAGGCGGCGCCCTTGGGATGTTCGACGAGCAGCGCCGGCCCGCCGCGCTTCACCAGGCGGTCGGCCACCTCGGTAATTTCGAGATATGGGTCGAGCGGGGTGGAAACGCGCAGCAGCTCGCCGCGCGATTCCAACCGCGATATATAATCGGCCAATCCGGCAAACGGCACGCTATAACCTCCGGAGAATTCAATGTTTATATCCTACAGTATTTGTTGCAAAGCGACCAGCAGTCACCCTTTTACTCTCCTTTGCATGGGCATACTTTCCTTGACACTGAAAACGATAATAGCTAGTATATGTTTGGCCATATATACTTCCGATCACGGGGAAGGCACATGTTAACCCTTGACGATGCCCGAACAATACTGCGGAACGAAAGAGCGCGACTTACCCCGCAGCGACTGAAGGTGATCAAAGTTCTCATCGAGAACTTTGATCACCCGACCTTCGATCGTCTCCACGAAATCGTCAGCAATGAATCTCCCACCATTTCGCTGGCAACGGTATATAACACGGCGATCCTGCTGGCCCGATACGGCTTGATTATCCTGCTGCACGGTGGGAAGTATGGCCTGCGCGTAGACCCGGATACCGTTCCGCACGCGCATGCTCATTGCATACGATGCGGCCTGGTGCTCAACGTGCCGATCAACAGTCAGGCATCCATCGATGACAGTGCCTTGCGGGGATTCAAGCATGCCAGAATAGAAACATCGATTTTCGGTTATTGCGCCGGGTGTGCCGAGTTATCGAGTGAGGAGTCGCTCGCATAACCGCTCGATATTCCGCCGTATTTCACCGGAGCGCGCGCGAATGGCGCGCGCTCCGGTGTTTGGCAGCGGCAGGAGACGAGCGCCGCGCGAGCGAAATATTCAGTTGAGGTATGTATCATGACAGACGAGCGATCGACACCAATAATTATCGACGGGCACGGGCATGTGAACTGGTACGGGTATGACGCCGACCGGCTGGTCGCCAACATGGACGAGCACGGCATCGACGTGATGTGGTTGTTGAGCTGGGAAGCGCCGGCGGAGGAGATCGACCTGGGTTATGCCGGATGCTTCTGGCCGCAGACGGTGGGCATGCCTTTCACGGATGTGGTTGATGCGGTGCACCGCTACCCGGACCGCTTCATCCCCTTCTACGCGCCAGACCCGCGCGAGCGAGACTCGCTGGCGCGGCTGAAGGGAGCGGTAGAATATCTGGGCGTGCGCGGCTACGGCGAGTTGAAAGTACGCATCATGATGGATGATCCCCGCGCGCTGGAGACCTTCCACTATTGCGGCGAAGCGGGTTTGCCGGTGATTTTTCACGTAGACGTTTCGCTGCCCCGCCGGCAGTTCGGGCAGGACCCCGGCTACTGGTATTGCTGCGATTGGGAGAACATTGCCCGCGCGCTGGAGTTGTGCCCGAAAACCGCCTTCCTCGGCCATGCCCCCGGCTTCTGGCGCGAGATATCCGGCGATGCCGATGCCGACCCCGCCAGTTATCCGCAAGGCCCGGTAACGCCCGGCGGTCGCCTCTGGCAATATATGGATTCCTATCTCAACCTGCATTGCGACCTATCCGCCGGCAGCGCGCTCTACGCGTTGAGCCGCGATCCGGCGGTGGGCAAGCAATTCCTGGATAAGTATCAGGACCGCTGCATCTTCGGGCGCGACTATTTCGACGACCGCATGCACCGCTTCATCCTGGATTGCCACCTGTCCCCGGAAGCGACGGAGAAGATCCTGTGCGGCAACGCGCTGCGGTTGGTGCCGCTGGTGAAAACCGTAACCGCATAATAAGGAGAGGGCATGCCGACTACCTGCCAAATCGTGATCTCCGGCGAAGCGCGCGCCTGGTATGCGGGCGTGCCGTTGGGAGAATATTTCCTCAACGCGGAAGCGGCGTATGAGGTGGCGGTTCGCTCGCAGGAAATGGTACGGGAAAGGTTCGGTCTGGAGATCGGGCCGGCATTGATGGGCTTCTCCTACGGCGGTCAATTATGCCTGGGCGCCGATGTGGAATTTCTCGATAACGGCAACCCGATGATCCACCCCTGCCTGGACCGGTTGGAAGATTTTCGCGCCTGGGAGTCGCGCCACCCTTTCGATCACCCGCTGATGCGGCAATTTGTGGAGATCTGGCGGGAAGTGGACGGTCGGCTGGGCGGCGGGAAGGTGGAATTATCGTTCGGCAATGAAGCGCCGTTTACCGCGGCGCTGCTGCTGCGCGGACCGGAGTTTCTCATCGATATCGAAGAAAAGCCGAGATTGGCCCGCGAATTTCTCGATTTTCTCACCGGGCACTGGCTAACCTGCCATCGCGCTTGCTGCGATCTGAAGGGTACGCCGTTCACCAGGTCATCGATCTGGCTGGCGGATGATTTCTCCGGCTTCCTCCGTCCGGAGGCGTTCCGCGAGCTGATCCTGCCTTCTTACCGGCGTATATACGCTGCCACGCAAGCATCATACCGCGTGCTGCACTCCGAGCTGCTGCGCCCGGAGCACCTTCCGCTGCTGGGGGGAGAGGTGGATTATTTAGATCCGCACGTCGATCAGTACCTGACCGTTGACGATATGCGCGAGGGTCTGCCGGCCGGCATGGACTGGGAATGGCGGATTATTACCTCGCACTTGAACATCAATACGCCGGCGGAGCTGCGGGCCGAGTATGAGGAAGGCGTCCGCGGCGGCGCGCCGAACATCAAGGCGGTGGTGATGCCGGAGGCGCCTGATGAGAACGTGCGGGCGATAATCGAAGTAGGTAAACGATATGATAAGGTAGATTGACTTACCACCAAGGCACGAAGGCAGAAAGAAGGGAAATAAAAAATGAAAATCGTATAATGTGGACTTTCGCACTTTTTAGGTAAAATGAAAAAATATCCAGGATAAAGAGGGAAACATAACTGCTTTTAAGAACATAGGTACTTAGCTTACTTATGCTCGAGGTTGCAGTTATGTTT
>Ga0172369_10008900_pt1 | contig 11273 bp, 10 predicted proteins | sample LakKiv25m_FD_114539 | JGI IMG/M metagenome (GOLD analysis project Ga0172369, IMG submission 114539) | Freshwater microbial communities from Kabuno Bay, South-Kivu, Congo - kab_022012_11.25m | ecosystem: Environmental > Aquatic > Freshwater > Lake | place: Democratic Republic of the Congo... | reverse complement strand
GTGTGGTTTTTGGTGCAATTCGTTGACCATAACACCGTAGCTCGAGAAAATTGTGGAAGAAAGAAAGTTCCTTGACAAAAAAACGAGCTCAAAGGGGAGCGAGGGATGTATATAGAAATAAGCAGGGCGATTGTTCTGTTGGTCAGCGTGGTAATCACGGCTGGCCTGTACCACCAAGCCTACAGGGTTTGGAGAACTAAGAAGGTCGATGACATCACCGCAACGATCGTTGTGGCTATCCTGCTCAATGAGTTTGGATGGCTTAACTACGGCGTGGCGTTGTGGGAATGGCCAATCGTCGTCGTGTCGGCTGTCAATTTGCCGGCGGCGATAGCAATCGTCGTTGGCTACTTCAAGTTCAGGAGGAAGGGAGGTATGCGAGGTGAGTACACGGCTCAAGGCAGTACTAGACAAGCAGTATAACTTCGAGGAGCTTTACGCTAGGTACCCCATCGGCGAATATCCTCCTCGGAAAGTAGTTTCGGGTGTGGGGGTTCTTCCAAGGGTTACTATGGGTGGACGAGAGTATCTTCAGTTCTCGAGTCTCGACTACCTTGGGCTGGCGACTGATTCAAGAGTGCGCGATGCAGCTAAGAGAGCTATCGACACTTATGGAGTTGGTGCGCTGGCTTCGAGGATCGCAGATGGGTCATTGGACATCCACGAAAGGCTCGAGGATGCGATTGCTGGTTATCTGAATACTGAAGCAGCGGTTGCATTCACTGCGGGTACTCTGGCAAATATAGGTGCCGTCCTAAGCACTCTAGCTTCTCGACTACCGTTGTTACTCGGAAGGCCTCCTCGTATCAAAAAGGCCTTCTTCGTGGACAGCGCAAGCCACCAGAGTATACGGCTGGGATTAGAGATAGCCGATACCCGTGACGTGCCAGCTCATAAGTACAGACACGGGGATATCGGGCATCTGGAGCATCTACTCGAGAGGCATCCATGTGATGCGAGCGTGATTGTCACCGATGGGGTTTTCTCGATGGATGGTGACGTAGCCCCTTTGCCGAAGATAGTCGAGCTTGCCAAGCAGTACGGTTCCGTCGTCTATGTCGACGACGCCCACGGTGTTGGCATTCTAGGTAAGACTGGGCGTGGCACCGCTGAACTGTTTGGCGTAACAGCCGACATAGATATCCAGGTGGGAGTTCTGTCGAAGGCATTCGGTGTCCTTGGAGGATATGTTGCAGGTCCTCGATGGTTTATTGATCTGGTTCGTCTTTCGGAGACACAGATCTTTACCATGGTGATACCGGCTGCCGAGGCGGCTGCTGATACCGAAGCCCTACGAATAGCACAGGATGAGCCCTGGAGGCGAGAGAGGGTTCTTTCACTCGCGACCTATATGCGGCAAGGGCTTGAGCGTTTGGGCTTCTACACTATGGGGAGCACGACTCACATTGTGCCCGTCCTGATTGGGAGTGAGCGTGACTGTCGAAACGTTGTCGCTCTTCTTAAGGACAATGGCATCGTGACTACCGCATATGAATCGCCGGCGGTTCCAGTCGGGAAGGCACGTCTCCGCTTTTTCCCGACCGCTAACCACTCCATGGCCGATATTGACAAGCTCATTGATGTGATGAGCTTGTACGCTGCGAGCGAGAGCTTGCAGGGTGCAGGAGACAGGGGAAGGCAACTCGTACATGCATAACCTGGGGCTGGTAGCAAGTTATTCGCATAACTCTGCACCAGCCCCTTCTCTTTATTGTCGTATGCTAATATGAACATAATGAACGAAGTATTGGATAGCTTATCTATCATCACGGCAGTTGGCCTAATATCTTTGAGTGTGTTAATCACACTACGGGCAAGCAAAAATTTGGCAAATCGGCTTTTTCTCATATTTATTGTTGCATCGACAATCTGGTTAGTTGCAAGTTATAGCACGTTTCTCGTAGGCAGAGGGGTGATTCAAAACAGGACTCTTGGTATGTTTTTTCTTCGCGGGTCTTACACCGCGGCAGTTTTTGCGTCTTACTGTCTATTCCTGTTTAGCCTGTACTTCCCGAACCACTTGTCCTTCAGAGGAAACAGTCGTCAAGTGATTGGGGTGGTATCGTTTATAGCCGCTTTTACGGGAGCAATTTCATTGGTATCATCATTTATTACTGACTACAGTATTGATCTCAATAATTCACTGATTATTGCGCAATATGGAGGTACTCAATCTGTTTTTTGGATTGGGTTGTCGCTAATACTCTGTGCTTCAATCTATATTCTGGTGGAGCAATACATTCATTCAGATGGTTTGGTTAGAATACAGGTTAGGTATTTATTCATAGGTATTATTCTAACACTAGTTTTTGCTCTAAGTACTGACTTAATATTGCCAAGCTTTATGAAGAGTGATGCAACCGCTAACTTTGGGCAGTTTGGTATCCTCTTCTTTGTTGTAGCTGCTGCAGTTTCCGTCTTCAAGCATCACCTTATGTCCGTTAGAGTTATAGCAACAGAGATACTAATATCCATTATTATTCTTGTTTTGTTAGTCCAAACAACGCTTTCAACTAGTTGGGGGCTAGTGCTGCTTAGGAGTATTTTTCTAATTGTCGTAGCATATTTTGGGATTCTTCTCACCCGTTCAGTTATTCAGGAAATTGAGCGGCGCAAAGAAGTCGAACAACTTTCCCAAGAAAAAACTCAAGCCTTGGAAGAGCTGGAGACGCGTAACAACAACCTCACTGCTCTGCAGAAAATTGCCCAGATCGTTCTAAACAAAAGCGAGCTAAAGCCAATGGTTCAGTCGATCCTTGACGAGATCCCGGAGCGTTTTACGTCCTGCTCTGGAGCGTTAGTTTGCTTGATCAAAAGAGGCCAACTAACCGCGCTGGCGATTACTCAAGCTGGAGACCAGTCTTTATTGAAAAAGATGCCCGAGTTGGTTGCTCAGCTAGAACATTACTCTATTCCCCTGGAAGAAGGCGAAAATCTTTTGACGGAAACAATTTTGAAGCACAAGTCTTACGGCAGTAACAGTCTGGCCGATTTTGTCAGCCCACCCCTGCCCCGCGCCCTAGCGATGACAGCACAAAAATTAGTTGGCTCTCGTTATGTCTTCTCGGTTCCGCTCTACGCCAACGCCGATCCACTGGGCGTGATTATGTTTAGCTATCTGCATAGCAAAGAAGAGCTTGATGACGCTGACATCGAAATGGCTAAAGCGGTAGCCGATAATATGAGCCTTGCTATTCAGCGGGCGGTAGCTTTTCAGAAGCTGAAAGACGCCAACGAGTACCTTTCCCAAATGGACAAGATGAAAGATGAGTTTATCTCCATGGCTTCACACGAACTGAATACACCGCTGGCAGCCATTGAGGGCTATCTGTCAATGATTCTTGAGGAGAAGATGGGAAGTGTGGACAAGCAGTCTAAGGTATTTCTCACGCGAGCTTATGAATCTAGCAAACGGCTGGCTGACCTGATTGCTGACCTGCTTAATGTTTCTCGTATTGAACAGGGTCGCTTGAAGCTAAGATTTTCGAGAGTAAATCTTTATGATCTGGCCGAGTCAGTGGTGCGTGAGCTACAAGTGAAGGTAAGTGAAAAAGGCCTATATTTGAAGCTGGAAGGAAAAAAAGCCGATTTGCCGGAAACTTGGTGCGATGCCGATAGAATTAGGGAAGTTATAGTTAACCTTGTTGGCAACGCGGTTAAATTTACGGAAAAAGGTGGCATCAAAATCAAGCTTGTCTCTGTGGGCAAAAAAATTACCGTGGCAGTGGAGAACACCGGCCGGGGCATAAAGGAAGAAGACCAGGCCAAGTTATTTCAGAAGTTCTCGCAAATTCGCCGCGAAGTAGACCAACAGCCCGGTACTGGTTTAGGACTATACATCAGCAAAAATTTTATCGATCTTCACAAGGGTAAAATTGGCCTACGTAGCGTAGTGGGCAAGGGAACCACTTTCTATTTTGAGCTGCCAATTTACGTCACGCCTCCGAAAGAGATTGCCGGAGCGATGATTGAGCAGAGCGATTCGAGCAAGGACCATTTAGTGGTTACTGCCAACAGCCTTACACGAGAAGCCACTTCCACTCCCAATTCCAAATCCACTCCTAATCCCGACAGCCGTGGCCTTGCAACGGCGACAAATGGAACAGGCGGGAAAAAATGACACAAGTTCAACCCCAGATGTATCTTACGAGGATACACGAATAATAAGTGCAATGGTCTGTGGATATTCACTCAAAAACATCTCCCGATAGGTGCATAGAAGGAGTATTAGCAACGTCTGTGCAGCCGACGCTCTGGTAGAAAGAGTCGGCAGGAGTATTGCTCTCTGTTTGCAGAAGTAGATACCGAGCATTGTGTTTGTTGGCATAGTCCATTGCTTTTTGCCACAGGGTTGTACCTATACCTCGTCGTCTGTATGAAGCGCTTACCGCGAAATAAGGCGGACAGAGAAATCTCTTTCCAGTATGATCGGCCAAGGTATCCATTGGGCCAATAAGACCAACAATCCGCTCGTCTTCTATAAAACAGAGAGTCGATTTGCCATGTTCTGGCTGGCTAAGAAAGGGAAATGAGTGGAGGTCAGGCTCTTGCTCCAGTAGTTGAATTGTCTCCCGAACTTTTTCTGGCAAATTGGTAAACGGCTGGATTTTTTTTGGGGTACTGTCGCAATAATCAATGTTGTCAGGGCCAAAAGTTTTGAGAAATGTTTTTATAATGCGGACAGATTGCTTTTCCTGGATAAAATGGTTGAAATATATTTTGGCACCCTTCCGATTTACTTGAGTTGGTAAGGATGTTTTGTGGATTGTCTTCAAAACGCTCTTTACGTTAACGGGGGTATCAGAATATATATAAAACTTAGTAATCTCTTTAGATTTTGTGCTTATTAGCGGCATGATTATTGTGTTGTTTTTACATATCATTATCGATTCAGAAAGAATAATCTCGGGATTTTTGGTATACCATCGTTGTTTCTTGTCGTAGGGTAGGATTGTGGAGTTTGTTGCTAATAAGTCACCTAAAAGAAAGCGGTCATGCCCACCGTCAAGGAGTGCCGGGCCTAAAATAGGTAAATTTTCGACAGGATGTCGTAGGAGGGAGAGCCAGAAATCAATCAACTTACTTGGAGTATGCGATCTTCCAGATATGGCTTTCATTACCCTAGCTAAACGAAAAAAAGAAGGGGGGTCAACAGCTGGCTGCTGACCCCCGGCTGGGCTTGATGAGAGTTTCTTAGTCTCCGTCCTCGTCATCGCCCTCGTCTTCCTCGTCTCCGTCCCCTTGCTCCCAAGGGTTGTCGTCTTGAGCCTCGCAGGAGCATCCCTGGGCAGAGAGCCGTTGATCAAGATTGCGAACAGTCGACGTCACTTTCCTCACCTCCCTTCTTGCAGATGTAAGTAGGAAGAACGCCTGCCTTCTGATGTAACTCTAGCTTTGGTCGACAGGTTTGGCAAGTTTTCTTCCATAAACAGTTGACACACTTCTTGGCAGGCGCCAACATCTCGTCTGCCAGCCGAGGTAGCTCGTCCCAGACCGAGCTTTCACAGTTAAGCAGGTTTAAGGCGGTGGATCGAGCTATCATACATGGACTGACGTTGCCTTGACAGTCTACGTGGAAGAAGCTCTTGCCGGCCCGGCATCGAGTAGACGACTTCTTGTGAGATCGATCGCGGTAATCAACCATAGCTGCTTGAGTGCTGGCATCACCGGCTAGAGTGGGAGCGATGGTACGATAGGTGTGATGTTCAAACCCTCGCTCGTCTGCCAGCTCAACCATCCGAGCTAACTCGCTCTCGTTAGTCTTAGTCAGGATGATATTCAACCGGACTCTTAGTTTACAAGATGCCGACCAGTTTAATCCCGCCAAAAATCGCTGGAATGATCCAGCTATCCCGGTAAGCGATTCATAGGATTGCCTGGTCGCGCCGTAACAGCTTATTGTTACCCTGTACGGTGGTGTTGTGGCAATGACCTCCGTGTTTCTTGAGTCAGTAAGAAGAGAGCCGTTTGTCGAGATCATAACTACCATGCCAAGCTCGTGAGCAGCTAGGTAGATAGTTACAAAGTCACTACTCAACAACGGTTCACCACCAGTTAGCTGAAGCATCAAGGCTCCAGAGTTGGCAATCTGCTGAAGGATGAGAATTTTGTCGGCAGTTCTCAGCTCCTTGGGTCTTTCGCTACCAAGATAGCAGTGAGAGCAACGATAGTTGCACCTACTTACTATCTCATATGACGCTTTTGCGAACTGATGGCGGGTGCTTTGACGAACGCATAAGAGGTCTTGAGTCCCCCTATTGAGAGATCCGTGATAGCCCAATTCCCTTAGGTAACCTCCAAGCCAATCAGGTGTTTGATCTTGCTCTGAAGGTGACTCGTGGAGTAGTTCTTTGTATTCATCTTCGGTGATATCAACTATCCCTGGTCGATTGCGCTGTGCAATCACAAACCCTCCCAGCAGGGGAGAGCAAATGAAGGGTTGCATATCTACCTCCGTGTTAAGGTTCTAGCTCTGTGCAAATTGTACGCGGTAAGTAATCTGATAGCAAGTGCGGTATGAGTATTTTGTTGTCGTTTGCAGTTGTTAGCAATTGTGATAATCTGTGAATAATGGCTGAAGATTTCAAAAGCGTACTATTAGTTGATGATGATTTGACACTGCGGGAGATGTATTGCGAGCGGCTCAAGGCCGGTGGTTTTACGGTAGAGATGGCCAAGGATGGCGAGGAGGCCTTACAGAAGGCGCGTGATAACCATCCTAATGTTATTTTGCTAGATATTATGATGCCGAAGATCAATGGGCTTGATGTTTTGAAGCAGTTGAAATCCGATGACGCGACCAAGACAATTCCAGTACTGATATTAACTGCCTTAGTCCAAGATCGTGAGCGTTTGGAGAGTGCCACGCGAGGGGCTGATGGCTATATCGTCAAGTCGGAGACGATGCCGGGCGAGGTGGTGGATAAGATTAAGGCCGTATTAGAAAAACCCTCTACCACCCCCGTTCAGACAGATCAGCCAGCAGAAGAGAAACCGACCGAAGAGCCGGAAAAACTTGCTAGCTAGCCCTCACAGCTAGTTACTTGAGCGCCTAGGGATATGAGTTTGTCTAGGAAGTTTTCGTAGCCACGCTCCAACACATTAAAGTTGTCGATTCTGCTTTCACCCTCTGCGGTAGCGGCGGCAATGATATAGGAGAAACCGGCGCGCAGATCGGGGATAACAATGTGCTGACCGGTGAGAGAAGTTGGCCCAAATATAGCCGCGCTGTGGCGATAGTTTTGTTGGGCAAAGCGACAATCTCGCCCACCCAAGCATTCGTTGTAAAGCTGAATTTTTGCCCCCATTTGATTTAGTGCCTCGACGTAGCCAAAACGGCTCTCATAAACAGTCTCGTGTAGTATGGAAACACCCTCCGCTTGCGTTAACATAATCACAAATGGTGGTTGCCAGTCGGTCATAAAGCCCGGATGTACGTCTGTCTCTATAGAGATTGATGACAATTTCTCCTGCCCCCGGAAGAACTCAATTCCCTCATCAGTAACCTGGAACTCTCCTCCTACGCGGCGAAATTTATTTAAGAACGTCAGAAGATCTAGCTGACGAGCACCTTTGACCATTATCCGACCATTTGTTGCCACAGCGGCGCAGGCCCAAGAGGCAGCTTCCAATCGGTCGGGGATGGCATGGTGTTGAAAACCAGATAGCTTTTTTACGCCACGAATTCTAATAATTCGCTCGGTACTAACAGAAATGATCGCCCCCATTTTTTGCAAGAGAGCGATTAGATCGATAATTTCAGGTTCAATGGCGGCGTTAGAGAGCTCGGTTAGCCCATCTGCCATCACGCTAGCTAAGATTACCTGCTCCGTAGCACCGACGCTAGGGTAATCGAGGCATATTTTGGCGCCCTCTAGCCTGTTTGCTGTTAGAAGATAGCCATCTTGCCGAGCCGTCACTTTTGCGCCCAACTGCTCAAGTGCCTTGAGGTGAAAATCGATCGGCCGTGGTCCGATGTTGCATCCGCCCGGGGCAGGTAGAACTGCTCTGCCGATTCTTGCTAGCATTGGCCCGCATAGCAAGACGGGAATACGACTCTTACCGCTAAAGTCCAGAAGCTTATGACTATTAGGCAGAGAAATCCGCGAAGCAGTAATCGATAGTGCCTTTTCTCCAGCTTGCTCTATCCGGCCACCAAGAAGCTTGATGATCCGCGACATAATCTCGATATCTTCAATGCCGGGAACGTTGAACAGTTTACAGGGCTCGTCGGTAAGAAGTGCGGCAACCATATGCTTTGGCACGGCATTTTTTGCTCCCGTCAAAGCCACCTCACCTCTTAGAGGACGACCACCGCGCAGACAAATTATTCCGTTTTCCGCACTCATGTCGTTATCATAGCAAAATGTTTCAAGGTGAAGCGAACGGATCAGATCGGCCGAAATTGCCTTCTGTCTCAACTGATGGGGTGGTAGCGTAGGAAACTAAACTGGCTAATGATTGTTTGGCCTGCTTGATCAGCTCGGCGGCGGTGTCAAAGTATTCAGCGGGACTGGCTGCCAGGTAGAAAACTTCTGCTGTTACCGTAGAAGAGCTAGAATCACCATTAACACTTAACGCCACAGAAGTAATTTTATTCCAACGGGAGAAACTCTTTAAGGCGACAAGTAGTCTTCGAGTGTCCGCGAAGCCATATTTGCCTGTGATGGTGAAGGTAGTTTTTTCATTTGACTCCGTGGGAGTACTAGCGGTAGTTGTCCCGACGCCGCCTGGTCGGGCGCTACTCTCCTCGGAGGTAACTATCGGCGTACTGGCGGCGGCAGAAGAGCTTGCGCTGGTTTGTAAAGGAAGTGAGAGTGTGGCATCCAGTTTTAGACTGGCTAGTAGTCCTTCAAGCTGGAGCATCAGCTGATCGAGATCGGTTGTCTTGGGCAGGGCAAGAGTAGCTTTTTCAAATAATGTCTCTACCTCGTCGGAGTTTTGCTTCAGGGCCTTGCCAGCGTCTACTCTTGTTTGCTGGGCGGCTATTTGGCTGTCAATATCGGATAGCTGGGAGCGGGTATTTTGAATGGCGCTAAGAGCCGGCGGTAGAGCTAGCCAAATGATGGCAAGTGTCTCTAGTAGGAAAATCGCTGTGGCAACCCAGAACGCCTTGCTTTTTATGAGGGTATTCATTGCTGATTCTCCTTGACTACTGCTTGAATTGTAAAGCTGTAAGCTTGCGAGCTAGTTTCTTCCCGATCGTTGATAGCGGTAATCTCGGCCTGAGTAAATTCGTCAGAGCTGTTAAGCTTGTCTTTGAAAAGAACAATGTCTCGTCGACTGTTGGCCAGGCCATTGAGGCCAACGGTAGTGGCGTTGGCGTCTCTGGCTAAGTGAAGATCGGTTAACTGAACAGCGGCCGGAGTATAGCTGGCTACTCTGTTGAGCATATCTACCCAGTCAGTACTGTCGGAGTAAGTTGTCTGAGCGTCAAGGCGATTTTTTATGAAAGCCGCTTGGCTCAAAACATCACTGTTGACTTTGGCGGCTGACTCCAGCGAGGAAAGCTGTCCCTGTTTGTCGCTAAGGCGGCTGTCTAAAACAAAACGATATGTCCAGACGCCGGCGCTGGCTAGGGCGATCAAAGAGCCGATAATGATGTAGACAGAAATAAGTGCATAAACTCTGGAGGCCAACTTCTCCTTCTGTCTAATTTCGAGAGGTAGTAAATTTATCATCGCATTGCTAGGCCGACAGCGTCGGCGAAAGTTCGACTAATATTCTCTGGCACGGGAAAACGATGAGTGTCGATTCGGGAAAATGGGTTGCCGATGGTGGTTTTGAAACCGGTTTCTTGCTCGAACAGCTGATCGACACCCGGCAGGTTAGAGCCACCGCCAATAAGAATTATTTCGTGAATTTTTGTGCCGGCGCAAACCCTATTCTCGAAAAATTTGGTTAGATGGACAATCTCGTCAAAAATCGGGCTTAGCTTCTCTCTCATACCAGTAGGAATCTCGTTGAGGAGTTTGTTCTCTTGCAGAGCGCGAAATCCGATTGGGACAGTCGAAATTAGCCGCAGAGCCGAGCCCTCGGCCACGAAGGTGCCAATGGCGCTAACGCCAAGGTCAACCACCAACCGCGCTTCCTTATCGTTGGTGTTGACTACCGATCTAACCACCGCCCCCGGCTTAATATCTAAGCCGACGGGGTCTAAGTGGGCGCTGTGGCATAGCTCTATTACGGAATTAACCAAGGTTTTCTTGGCTGCCACCGCAAATACCAACAGAGCAGGCGTGTCAGTAGTGGCAGGTTGTTTAGGCTTAGGCTTGCCTTCTTCTTTTTTAGGATCCTGCAGGACGCTGTTGAGCTGACAGGCGCTACCTGTTGTCTCAAAATCCAGCAGATAATCATCTAGATTTATCGATAGCTTCTCGGCCGCTTCGAAGGGGATGGCTTTCTTTAGCTCTGCCTCCGGCATAATTGGCACGGTAAAGGCGCCGGAGAAAATAACAGATTCCGGTAGAGCGGGCACGACGCGGTTAAAGGAGATGGCGTGGGGTTTGGCGCTGTGCATTGCCCCCTGAATTACCTTGGCGATCTCCGGAATGTTTTTTATCTCATCGGTGGACCATGAATTGGGAGGAATCGCGGCGGTACTCATTCCGATCAAGCGAAAACCACTGGACTGTTTCTCCAGCCCAATCAGCTTGATTTTGTCGAACCCGATATCAATTCCAATTGTGCTTTTTCCCATCCCTCCACCTAAAGCATAACAAATTTATTCTTTGCTGTCCGAGCTAGAACTTAGACGCTAATGAGTAGATTGGTCCCAACACAGCCGTGGCGATAAAAGCCACCCCAACACCCATCAGAATCAACAGAAACGGCTCGATGAGGGTGGTGAGGTTTTTAGTAATTTGGTCGACCTCTTTGTCATAAAACTCGGCCACTTCTAACAAGACACTATCAAGCTCACCAGATTGCTCGCCCAAACTGGTCAGCTGGCTGACCATTGGTGGGAAAACCTTTTCCTTGTCGACCGCTGCCGAAAAGGGCTCGCCGGTGCGCACCAGCTGTTCGATCCGGTCGAAGGCCTGTTCATAAAGCACATTTTGGATAGTTTTCTTGATAATCTCAATTGATTGTAAAATGGGCAGACTTGATTGAATTAACATTGCCATAGTGCGAGAGAAGCGAGCCATATAGACTTTTTTGGTCAGGCCACCAAAAACCGGCAGACGCAGTTTGACGACATCATAAACCACTCTTCCTCTGGGGGTGCGACAGTAGTAGTGGGCGGCAAAGTAAAGTCCTACGCCTATCAAGAT
>Ga0172369_10008898_pt1 | contig 11273 bp, 9 predicted proteins | sample LakKiv25m_FD_114539 | JGI IMG/M metagenome (GOLD analysis project Ga0172369, IMG submission 114539) | Freshwater microbial communities from Kabuno Bay, South-Kivu, Congo - kab_022012_11.25m | ecosystem: Environmental > Aquatic > Freshwater > Lake | place: Democratic Republic of the Congo... | reverse complement strand
TTCCTTGCACATATTATTATTTTCTATGGATATTAATGCCCTACGGGCAATGTGCAATGGTTCATTTTGATCCGCCAATAAAAGAAATAATTATTTTCCAGCACATCAAAATAAAATGTAGCCGAGAATACAACTAATTGAAGAAGAAATAAAAGATCAACTTTGCATTTCAAATTATTTTTGCCTGCCTGTTAGAATTAAAACCCCGTAACAAAAAATGTAAATATTGGTATTGTTACATATAAATTTTTTAATTTTGCTTCTTAATACAAATTAATATGAAAAAAGAACTTCTCTCAATTTTACTGACATTCATAGCATTGGCAGGTATTTCACAACCGGCAACTAACTTTACATGCAATGATTGTAAAGGAAATTCACATGATCTTTTTACCGAACTCGACGCAGGCAAAGTGATCGTTTTGTGTTGGGTTATGCCTTGCGGATCCTGTGTTGGCCCTACTCTTACGACCTATAATGTGGTTGAAAGCTACCAGACAAACTATCCAAACACTGTTTACATGTACCTTTGCGATGACTATGCGAACACCAATTGTGTTTCATTGAACAGTTGGGCAAGTGGGTATAACGTTGTAAATGCAACACTTTTTTCCAATTCGGCAATCAACATGACCGATTACGGAACACCAGGTATGCCGAAGATAGTAGTTGTGGCAGGTACTGATCACCAGATTTTATATAATTCGAACAATTCTGTCAATGCTACTTTGCTTCAGGATGCGATTAACTCTGCTTTATCAACTACAGGGATCGAAGAACCCGGAAACAGTTCTGAGTCCATTTCCCTTTTGCCTAATCCGGCAAATGGACCATCCGTGTTAACCTGTAAGATTGAAAAAGCTTCAAATGTTAAAATTGAGCTAATAAATCCGGAAGGTAAAATGATAAAGAACTTATTCTCCGGTAATCTGGCTGAGGGCGTACACAACATAGAGCTGAACTTTGCTTCATTTAATTCCGGGATTTACTTTATTAAATTCAGTGATGGCATTCAAACCAAAATGTTCAAAATTGCCGTTGTACACTGACATTAAATAATAAGTTTTCATAATCAATACTGATTGACCCATCTGTCATTTATTAATCCGGTTGATCAGTGTCAATTTTAAACTGACATCTTCATGAAAGTTTCCATTTTAATGCTTTTAAGTTTGGTTTTTTTAGCAAACCAGGCTTTTGCCCAGTGTTGTGCAGGTGGAAGCGGCAGCCCGATTGCCGGGGGTACCTCGCAGGGAGTTTTATCAGCGAAGCAGATTGAACTGAATACGAACTTCCAGTATATCAGTACAAATAAATTTTATACTGGGGACGAACCAGATACACTTAAGTATTTTGACAGTTTCCACAGCTCATACCAGTATTTCAGGCTGGCTTATGGTGTAACCGAAAAGCTTACGATGTCAATTGAAACGGGAAATTTTTTCCTTAAGGAGGAGATAGGATTGAATAATGATCCTTCCAAAACTTACAATACATCAGGAATTGGAGATTTAATTATTTTTCCACGCTATGAGGTATTTAATTTAAAGAAAAAGAAAATCGGAGCTGAAATAACTGTAGGCTTAGGCTATAAAATTCCTCTGGGAAGTTATAATGATTCCACCGGGAATGTCGAACCTTTTTCAGGCCAAACATTTTATGTTACGAATCCACAGGCAGTTCAACTTACCTCCGGCGCTCAGGATATAATTTTTTATATGTTCAATGCAGTTAGATTTCCCTCAAGGAATTTCCGCATCTTCGCTACCGGCATGTATATCAAAAAAGGATGGAATCCGCTGGGCGAAAGGCTGGGCGATTTTGCAAGTGTGGGCTTGTTTGCCGGAAAAACTTTTTTCGACAAGCTCGGGATTACCCTTCAGCTTCGCCGCGAATGGACTGATGAAATAACACTAAACAATAATATTCTTTTATACGCTTATCCCAATTATGATGTTGATGCAACCGGATTTACCAAAGTATTTGCAACCCCTCAATTAAATTTCACGCAGGGAATATTTACTGTTTATGGCCTTATTGACATTCCGGTATATCAAAATGTGACTAAAACACAGGTCGGCACAGAATTACAGGCAACTGTTGGTTTATCATTCCGCTTTTTTGCAATGAAAAGTTCATCTGAAAATATTCTTCTGGGAAATTACTCTTGTCCTATGCACCCTGAGATTACTTCATCCTTTGAGAGTAAATGCCCCAAATGCGGTATGGATTTGGAAAAAGTTAAATAGAATTAACTTTCCCCGTTTATGAGTTTTTACAGAATTAATCCCCCTTTGGAAAGCCAGTCCGGTTCTACTTTGCATGGGATGAAAGGTCATATTGCTATTTAAGTCGGCAGTGAGGAATGTTGCCCTCGTATATAGCAAGGCGGACTGAAGATTGCCGACTTTAGAATAAAGTAAGAAATACTTAGTAAGAATTTCTTTTCACTTCCAAAATCTTACTTTACTTTTGTATGCATCAAAGGTATATAGACAAAGAATTTTGATAAGAACACGACCATTTTCATCTTTAAAGGAGTCCTACTTTGTAATTGCACTTTTCCTTTTTCTATGGATATATCTATTTTTAAGGGTAGTCCATGTTACTTTCATTGTAGATGAAATTCAAACCTGGTTCATTTATATCATGCACTTTAGGCTGATGCCAATGAGTAGCTATGTTGATGCAAACAATCATATTTTAAATTCTGTTTTAGCCTGGATTTGTTCCCAGCTTTTTGGTACGTCACCGGCCATTTTAAGATTACCTAATTTTCTCTTCTTTCCTGTTTACTTTTACTATTCCTACAAAATTTCTCAACTCATCACTGACAGGTTTGTTCGTTTTTTAGTTTTTCTTGGATTGGTGATGACTCATCACCTCTTCGATTTTTTCGGACTTTGCCGTGGTTACGGGATATCAATGGGATTGCTGATGGCAGCCTGTTATCTCCTGGTACAATACTTTGGAGATCATAAATTAAAGCATCTTGCCATTGCTTTAATTTGTTCATTTTTCATGGTTTGGGCAAATCTCTCCCTGCTTGGAACTGCCTATATCTTCCTTGCTTTGCTTACTTTAAATGTTTTAATTCAGAAAACGACCCTAAAACAAAAAACATGGTTGCTTATAATTTTATTTATAGGCTTTGCATTGGTTCTGGGGTATTCAACCTGGTACGCATTGCATCTCCAAAAAATCGGTAAACTTTATCTCGGAAAAAATGAAGGCGGCTTTGTCGGTGTAACTGTGCTTTCTTTGTTCAACATCCTTTTCCGCACGAAAAGCATGATGCTGTTTCATGTTGCCGCTCTTTTGTCAGCAGTGATCGCTGCAGGTTTAGTAATGCAATTTCAGGAAAAAGGCTTCCGTGCATATCTGGAGAATCCCAGGCAATTGTTCGCTCATCTGTTGTTTGGCAATGTTTTACTGATTTTTTTCTGCCATTGGATTTTCGGTGTCGTATATCCTCAGGAACGGGCTACTCTTTATCTGTTCCCAATGCTGCTTATTGCAGTCGGTTATACTGTTGATTATTTTATCGTAACTTTTGGGAAAAGACATTTCGCATACTTTTCTATTCCTTTGTTGTTGATTCCAATTCATTTTTTCTTTTCTCTGAACCTGGATTATATTGCGGCTTATCGCTGGGAAAACTATCCTGAACGATATATCCGGTACATTGAGAAAAATTCATCACGCTGCGACGTGTACCCGACTGTAGGAATTCAGGATGAAGACCGCTTCGCTTACTATAATTACCGTAATAATGGAAATATCCCTTATACCAATGAAAATAATTATCCGGATACAGTTTCTGATTTTCAGATTGGCAAATACACGGATAATCCTTATTGGCGTTCACTATACGATTCGCTTGACTATTATTCCCGCAGTGATTTCGTGTTACTTAAGCGGAAAGTTTTTTTGAAAAGAACGCCTATATTAAAATATGAGAATATAACCACAAAAGGGATGACCAATACCGAATTTTTTGGTTTTGCATCAGTAGAAGGGTACGACAGTTTAAAAGGGACACATTTTCTTTATTATTTTGATCTTGTGGTATCAAGCCCGCAGCCTTTATTTGAGGGATTTGTTGTAGCCTCGGTTCATCATACAAAAATTTATGAGCGCCTCCGGCTTGACCGGATTGCAGAACATTGGGATAAAAGAAGGATAAAAGCAGGATTACTGATTAGCGCAACGCATGATATAGTAAAAACGCCACTTGCATATCTATGGAACAAAGCAAAAGTGCCTTTCTCAATTGAGGAAGGGAGCCTTACGATCTACAGGATTGGCGATTAAAAAAATCGATTTAAATAGAACCTTAAAACCGGTCACTGTTATAAAATATCCAATTTCTAATATTTAAAATCTAATATCTCACTTCCCTTTTCTTCTTAAAAATCTCATCCGGTCAAAAGGAGAAAAAGAGTGATGAATCTTTAAATATCCATCCTTTACAGCAGTCACCTCTTCTATTGTATAAAATGCTTTGGGATTGAAAGTATGGACTTTTTCAATATATTCCTTTATATCTTTACGGTTTATGATGGAAAGGATCATTTTCACTTTTCCCTTCATGCCTTCCACATCAACTTCAGTGACACCGAAACCGTTTTCTCTGAGGTTTGCACTTAATAGTGATGTTTCTTTTTGAGGGATTACCCTGATTAAAACAGTTCCTATTGACATTTTTTCCTCGAGTACAATCCCCAGATAATTTCCCATGGCAAAGCCGCAGCCATAAGCAATATAGCACATGACATTATCAAGATGCTGCATGATCTGGCCAATGGCCAACAACCATATCGTGACTTCAAAAAACCCAAGTACCGGAGCCAGGTATTTTAATCCTTTGGATACAAATATCAGCCTCATGGTGCCGATAGAAACATCGAGTATTCTCGCAATAAAGATCAGCATCGGAAGGATCACCCAGGCAAACAGGTCGGAATGAATAAAATCAGGTTCCATTATTTAACACTTTTATTGATTCAGCAAAATTAATTCAATGACGCCGTTATCGAAAGTTTTTCAGCTCATTTCATTTTATTAAACTTTTTGCCGGATAGAAAATATATCTCCACTTACGATAAAAAGTCGCGGTAAATTTTCCCCTGAAATACATACTTTTGCAATGAACTTTAAAAAAATATCGTTAAGATTCATCGGCTGATATGATTGCCGGATTAATTTAATTCATTTTACCTTTGAATATTTACACCCGAAAAAAGCGCTGGAAATGGATATTGTTCATGATAGCCATACTTATCGTTATCCTGTCGCTTTGGTACACTAATGTTCTGGTAAGGGAAATTGCACGGGATGAACGCAATAATATCAGGATTTGGGCAGATGCTATTTACCAGAAAGCAGAGCTGGTGAATTACACCGATAAATTTTTTGATCAGATCAAAGAGGAGGAACGCAAAAGAGTTGAACTCCTTGCAGATGCATACAGGATATTGACCATCATCGAGGACTCCGATGTTCTCAATTTCTTTATAAAATTTGTTTCTGAAAACACTACAGTACCGGTCGTATTAACTGATAATACCGGTAGAATAAAAATTACCACAAATGTGGATTTCAATCCGGATTCTGTAATTTATCTGCGTGGAGATTTACTTAGGGAATTTATGGTTTATCCTCCCGTAAACATTATTTATGATCAGAATAAACACGATTACTTATATTATAAAGAATCAAAACTGTTCACTGAATTAAGGGTGATCATTGATGATCTGATCCATTCCTTTTTTTCAGAGGTTGTGATCAATTCAGCGTCCGTTCCGGTAATTATTACCGATAGTACCCGAACAAGGGTAATAGAATATGGGCTGCTTGATAAGGAAAAAACCGGTGATTCGTTGTATCTCAAAAAGACCTTGCAACACATGGCATCCGATAATGATCCCATCGAGATAGAACTAGCCGATCAGGGTAAACGATTTATTTTCTACCAGGATTCTGCTTTGTTGACAAAAATTCAATATTTTCCATACTTCCAGCTTGGCGTGATTGCTTTATTCTTATATATATCCTATATCTTTTTCAGTTCAGCACGCAAATCAGAACAAAACCAGGTTTGGGTCGGACTGGCAAAAGAAACAGCCCATCAGATCGGAACTCCCCTGTCCTCGATGATTGCATGGATTGAACTGATGAAAATGGAAGGAATAAAAAGTGAAACGATAACTGAATTAAGCCAGGACATTGACCGTTTAAATAAAATTACCGACAGATTCTCCAAAATAGGTTCCGAACCTAAGTTAAAACCTGAAAATATCGTCCGGGTGGTTTACGACAGTGTCGCTTATATCAAATCAAGGGCATCCCGTAAGGTAAACTATAATATTCATCAACCGGTTGAACGAGAGATTTATGCTCCCATCAATCTTCATCTTTTTGAATGGGTGATCGAGAATGTTTGCAAAAATGCCATCGATGCCATCGGTGGCGAAGGAAATATTGACATTGATATACGGGAAGAAGAAAATCTGGTTCTGATTGATATCGCTGATAACGGTAAAGGCATTCCCAAATCAAGGTTCAAAACCATTTTCAATCCGGGATATACCAGCAAAAAAAGAGGCTGGGGACTCGGGTTGTCTCTTGCCCGCCGGATCATCAATGAATACCACAAGGGAAATATTTTCGTCAAAACCTCTGCCCTGAACAAAGGCACTACGTTCAGGATTATTTTGAGAAAATAGTCCGGAATAAAATTAGGGTCATTTTAAAACTTATATCCAAGTCCGATAGTGAAGCTTTGAACGAAGTCTTTTGTGATATACTCTCTGTTTTCCTTGCCCGATAGCCAGAAGTAGGGAGAATAGAGTACGTGAGCTATTACCTTTTTCCAAAGGTAAACACGAAAACCTGCATTAGGTTGGAAATTTTCCATCATTAAATCCATAAAAAACAGGGGATTCGAGATATACAGCAAGAGGACGGGTTTTATATAATTTTACCTTCTCCTGGCATACTACAAACGAACAGGAAAAAAATAACACCATAAAATAGGCATATTTCATTATCAGGGGAATTATCTGACTCAATGATTGCTTTATATCACTGATAAACCACCTTTTCCGTGATCACCTTTTCCCCAGCTTGCAATCTGACAAAATAGATGCCTTTGGGCTGGGTGGAAATATCAATTTCGGTTATGCCTGGCAGAACATTTTTTCTTTCGTAAACCAGGCTGCCCATCGAATTAATAACCTCTATCGAATAATGTGAAAGGCTTTCGTCGTCCCATTGAATTTTGAAGATGCCGGGATGAGGGTTTGGAAAAATCGAACAATCATTAGAATAGTGATTAATAACTTTTAAGTCTTCTCCTTTGTTATCAAATCCATTATAAACTGAGATAGACCCTTGATAAGTAATCTCTTCACCAGAACAATTGCTCGTCAAAACTAATGAATAGTAATATACTCCATCTGAATTTTGCCCTGAACCATCCCAAATACAAGTATGTTCATTATTAATAATTGATCCACTTCCGGTATAAATCACATTTCCCCAACTATTCCAAATCGTCAGATTATAAATATGTGCACCAACAACTGAAATACATAATTCATCATTAATTTCATCACCATTTGGAGTTATTACAATAGGGATCCAAGCACAAATAGGCATACAATAACACGGTGTTGTTTGTGCAAGAAACTGACTTCCTTCTTCAGCTTTAAATCCGGTTTTCAAGCTAATTGAATTTCCTGCTCTAAATATAACATCACCATTTGGGGGGACTATTACCCACCCATCTCCTGCAATAATAGCGTCTGAGGCATGAGTCAACGAAGGTGGATTAGTATTTGAATAATATTTAATCACATCTGTACAACTATATTGGCATGGCTCGCATGAACCTCCGCAATCAACACCGGTTTCGGTTCCATTCCTTTTACAGTCGTTGCAATTTGGAGAGCTCCCGCAACTTCCGCACTCTAATCCTCCGCAATCAATTGCTGTTTCATCACAATCTTGATAGCTGTTATTGCAATGATTAATAGTACATATCTCTAAGTATTTTGTAATAGTAGCCCAAAAATTACCAAGTACATCATAAACATACATTTTTATTGAATGAAATCCTTCATATGTAGCACTGAAATAAAGTTCATCAAAATCTTCCTCTATATATATATTTCCAAAAGGGTCATAAACGGTCCAATTTACATCTGATCCAATAAAACCTGGTATGGTCACACTTTTATTACATGTATATGTATTATTCCCGTTGTGTTCAATAGTAAAATCTGCGAAGAAACCACTTTCAAACACATTTATATAATCTTCAAATGTCACTTCATCATAACCAAAAGTATTTTGAACGAGTAATGTTACATCATTTGAATTCCATTCGTTATACTGCACTGTTGGATTAGGTAACCATGATTCTCCTGGATTTCCATTTTCAAATGTCCAATGCCAAAAAGTAGGATTGCCAAAACTTTCATCAGTAAACTGAACATAACTTCCTATATTTGTACTCGTTGTGTTTGCAGTAAAATTTGCAAATATATTTTCTCCACCTGATTCAATTACTTCAATATAACCAGATTTTGTCTCAGTATTACTTTGTAGATTTTTGGTTATAGTAAGTTTAATGTCGTATATACCAGGTTCTAAAAATAATATATTGTATGGATTTTCAGCTACATTATCAGTTATACCGTCATTATTAAAGTCCCATGCCCAGGTATCTGGACCCCCAGAAGACTGATCAAAGAAATTAATTGTTGATCCAGCAGAGACTGATTGATAATTACTGTAAAAATCTGCATCTAGCGGACTATTATTTTCCTGAACATTAACATTTAGTTGAAAGGTACTTTCATCTGTTCCGTCCGAAATTATTAGCGTGGATAAATAAAGTCCAGGAGTTAAATTAGAACCGTAGAAAATACCTTCTGCTGGAGGATTTTCTGAGTATGATATACTTGGATACCCACCCTGGAAGGTCCACTCCCAGCTTGTTGCATTCCCGGTTGATGTGTTGGAAAAAATAACATAGTGACCTCTAATTACAGGATTTGGTGTTGCAGTAAAACTCGCAGATAATACATCCTCTACATGAATATATTGTGTTTTAGTTTCTGTTTTACTGCAATTTTCATTTGCTGCCACTAATGTTACATTATAAACACCTGGTGAATTATAATTAATTACAGGGTTTGGCAACAGTGAACTACTTGGTGTCCCGCCTGGAAATGTCCAGTAAAAACCATAAAAAGTAGAAGCAGATTGGTTTGTAAATTGAATGCTTTCACCAATTGATATATTAGTTTGATTAGCAGAAAACTCAGCGCCTTGATTAGGAGCAGGTTTGTAAAAAGATAATTGATTAATATTAATAATACCGCCACTAAAATATTCTGTTGGACAATTGTCCCATGTATGCACAAACATAGGCCATGGACCCCATTTGGATTCTAATATCAAGTTTCCTGAATTACTTATAATAATTGCGGAATGATCACCAGCATCTGAATATGCGACTTTTGTTGCCTCAGGATCGTTAATATTAGTTAGTATATAACTACCTTCACCATTATTATAATTATTCTTATAAGTGTCATCCCCTGGATCATTCATCCAAAATTTATCAGCATTTTCGTCATCAGATAAATACCATGCTCATGCATGACAATTATACTCATTGGATGCTGGAGCTGATGATGTTAGACCGACATCTTTTTCAGCATACGCTGTAAATGCAATAATATCCTGAACTGTCCAATATTCTTGATAATCGAAGCAAAGTGATACTTGAGTACAATTTTGTGTGTAAATTGAATAAATTTGTGTGCCTATTGGTGGTACAATAGCTGAGATATAATCTAATTTTACCTCTGAGTCTGAACCATATTGATTGCTAACTGTTAAAGTCATAGAATAAGTGCCTGTTGCATAAAAAAACACTTCAGGATTTTGCGAATTTGCATTTGTATTATTATAGAAAGAATAACTAGAAGGGGTAATAACCCAATGCCATGTAATTGGATTGTTTTCAGATAAATCTATAAGTTTGCATAAGCATCCTGGATAGTTATATATAGGGATTGTTGTAACGCCAGTATTTGTGCTAAATTGTGCTATAGGAGGAATTTGGCAAATAGAATCAATCGGTCCTACAATGATGACCAATAGAATTAGAAGTATTGTTTTCATAATTAACTCTATTTTATTTTAGTTTTAATAAACTCTTCGGAATGTATGATTACTTCATCAAGAAATTGTACGTCAATATATAGATAATTCTTTGAAAACAAATTATACCTATCATCTGAAGCAAAATTTGTAGAAAAATATTTGATATCATTTTTCTTAATAATTTGTAATGCAAGATTTACAGAAGTAACTCTTGAAAGGTTTCCATAACCTAATTCTGCTTTTTTTAACTTATAATGCGAAATTGTGCTTTCAAGAAGTTCATATCTAGAACTATCATTCAACCCACTTAATATTTTGTCCTGAGAAAGTAGTAATTCAATACACATGTAATCAAAGACATTCATTATTATACCTACTGAATCTTTATTTCTTTCATAACTTTCAGGTGACATCGTTTTATATTTATAAAGAAGTTTTTCCCCTGCATCTTTCCTAGCCAATAATTCCTGAAAACCATTAAAGAAGTTTAAAATATTATTAAATGCTTGTATATAGTTGTTTGCCGCGGTAATTTCACCAATCAATGGATATTTTATACATGTCTCAACCAATCCGAGTGTTGACATGTTTAATAATAATAAATCTGGAATCTGGCATGCTTCAACTCTCTCGGCGGCATTTGATAATTTATACCAATCTTGTGTCCCTGGTTTAACCGGAAACTCGTAAGCGTCGGTAGAAAGGTTCTGAGAAAAAAGACTATTTGAAGGATTTATAAACAAAATCCACAGTAGGATACATATATAATTTTTCATGAGTTATCATTTTATAAGTTTTGTAATTTCACTTTTCAGAACCTCATTTTCATTTTTCAAATCAATAACATACAGCGTCAACTCTTCAATTTTCTTTAACAAAAGTGCTTGCATTTCACCAACTTTAATCCCGTCCTCCATTACCTCTTGTTCGGTTGGTATTTCAGGAAGGTGACCGTTTTGTTTTATATAACTAAAGTTTCGCACATTATAAAAGCGAGAGTTATGAACAAAAATTGTTAATAAAAAAGCAGCATAAGAGTTGGGTTAATAGACTAATGTTTAGTATTTTAACCAAGTATTTCAAACAACAAC
>Ga0172369_10008897_pt1 | contig 11273 bp, 9 predicted proteins | sample LakKiv25m_FD_114539 | JGI IMG/M metagenome (GOLD analysis project Ga0172369, IMG submission 114539) | Freshwater microbial communities from Kabuno Bay, South-Kivu, Congo - kab_022012_11.25m | ecosystem: Environmental > Aquatic > Freshwater > Lake | place: Democratic Republic of the Congo... | reverse complement strand
TTTTTGATCTTTTTTCCTTCCAACAAGTGAACCTGGATCCAGCCTTATCTTTTAGCAAAACTTCATGCTCCAGAAGCCATTGGCTACTGGCTAAGGACCTCACCGCTTATCGAGCCAAACGTTCAGTGGTTCCTCAGGTCACCGACCAAGGCCAGAAAACCCCTTGCGCATTGCTCGATTTCTTTGTATAATGAGCCGCGTTTTAAGGAGGAAAAATTATGGCACTGCAATTCACCACACGCATTGACAAAAAGGGTCGAGTCCTTTTGCCAGTTGAAATTCTCCAAGCACTCCATCTTGCCGCCGAGGATTCCGTCGTAATTGCCGCAGAAAAGGGAAAGATAACGCTTCAGCCTGTCCGCCGAGACCCAGATCTGATCAATAAAAATGGCCTGTTAGTGATTCGCCCGCAAATAACCGGTGAGTTGGCCAACGCAGTCGAGCAAAATCGAGAAGCCAGAGTTGCAGAATTAGCAGACGATATGATAAGATGAAAGTGCTTTTCGATACCAGCATTCTCGTGGCCGCAATGGTGGAAACGCATAAGTATCACGCGAAGGCCATCGATTGGCTGACAAGGGTTAAAGAAAAAGAAATATCTGGGGCGGTAGGTGCACATACGCTCGCAGAGCTATATGCCGTATTGACCACTCTCCCAATATTTCCGCGAATTTCGCCCGTTATAGCGTTGCGGCTTATCGAGCACAACGTTTTCCCGTTTTTCGAAGTCATTGAGCTTACCAAGGAAGACTATCAATCCCTCATCAAGAGGCTTGCCGAGCAAAACGTCAGAGGCGGCGCCCTGTATGACGCCCTGATTGCCGAAGCTGCATCGAAAGCAAAGGCAGACATGCTGATCACCTTGAATCCCGCCCATTTTCAGCAGGTGTATCCTTCTTTGAAAGATATCATCCAAGAACCTTAAAGAAAGCACGCTCTAACTGAATTGTCGGTTCGCCAGTTGAACTATTAGCACTGTCGCCGGTCTGATTTTCTGGCCGGCCAGGAAGCCGACAATCTCGCCAGCGGACCGGCCTATCGTTTTTGCCTAAAAGGCACCTCTCAATAATTCAGCAACTCCCACAGGTGTCTCCTAACAGCCTACAACCTAAAAAGCTCATCTTCCTAGTTCAGCAACTTCCAACACTTCTTCTGCTTCTCCACCCATGCGCACTTTAGTCACTTGCCACTTTAATCACTCCGCAGCGCCACTTCATTCGCCGTCATCTGTGCCAACGTCTGCGCTTTACGAATCAACCGCAGTTCCCCATCTCGACGCAGCAGCACCTCCGGCGCTTGCACGTGAGAATTGTAATTGAAGGGCGTCATGGAGGCGCAATAAGCCCCGGCGCCGCCGATGACCACATAGTCGCCGATTTGCGGATCGGCCATCACTCGCGGCACGATATTCCCCAGCTTGTCCAGACTCTGGGAATCGCCACTTTCGCAGCAGCGACCAACCACCACGCGCAGGTCGCCCTCCGGATCGAAAGCATTCAACTCGAACTCGGAGGACAGCACCTTTCCTTCTTTTGAAACAACATAAAACGGGTGCTGTGAGCCGTAAAGCAGCGGGCGGGCATTAGCTTCCATTCCGCCGTCCAAAACGAGGAACTCGAATCCCTCCGTCCCGGTCTGTTTCTTGTCGATGACGCTGGTGATCAAACTGCCGGAATTTGCGACAATAAAAGTGCCCGGTTCGATTTCCATGATCAGTTTTCTTCCGGTTCGCCGATAGAATTCTTCTATCTTCTGTTTGGCGTACTGACCTAAAGCTTGCATGTCCGCCGGCTTTTCGTCAGGCATGCGGGCTTCTTTGAGTCCGCCGCCAAAATTGACAATCTGGGCGTTCGGAAAATATTTCTCCACAAAGCTCAGCTCCCGATCCACGTTTTGCTGCCAGGCAATCGGATCGCCACCGGAGCCAATGTGAACGTGGACGCGATCGAAAACCAATCCCTTGGATTTGGCGAACGACAGGGCCTTGTCCATGTCGGTCAAATGCATGCCAAAACAGGAGTATTTGTCCCCGGTATTACGTGTGGAGGACTCGCCGGAGCCAACTCCCGGATGTACGCGCATAGAGAGAGTCATTTCGTTCGCAGCAGCGAAATCGGCTACAAGCTGCAATTGTCTCATGGAGCAAACGTTATATTGCAAACCGGCGCTCAACATCGCTTCCAGATCGGCCCGGTCCCTGCCCAGCGGCACCTCTTGCGTTGTGTACATCATTCGGTCGTAAGCAATCCCAGCCATGTGCGCCCGGCGCGCTTCGTTGAGGGAGCTTACGTCGAGGTGAAGGCCTTGGCCGGTGATGAGCTGCAATAACGCCTTGCTAGAGTTGGCCTTCATGGCATAGCTGACTCGCAAGCCGAAAGCATTCGGCATGGCCAGCGCTTGGCGGCACTTTTCCACGATCAAGCTTTCATCGTACAGATAAATTGGCGTTCCAAACTGAGCGGCAGCCTTTGTCACGGTTTTTGGCGTCAATTGACCACGTCCCAAATTGGATAGCGACATACCCACACCTCGTTTTATGAATTCAACTTGTTCCAGCTAACAAAATCCTCACGCAGTGCTCGCAATGGACGCAAAGGGCGAAAGCTTGGCGGGCCTTGCAGCTTTGCGTGAGAGAAAAATCTCTCAGGCTCGATTGCCACTGCTGACGAACTTGACCACAGGTCAAGCCCGAAAATTCTTCCGGATACTTTCTACCGCCTTTTCTACCATCGCCCGGTGACCAAAGGCGCTCAATCTAACATATCCCTCGCCGCTGGGGCCGAAACCGGCACCAGGCGTACCGACCACGTGGGTTTCCCGAAGCAGCTTGTCAAAGAAATCCCAAGAGGTCATGGCGTTGACTGTCTTCAGCCAAATGTATGGAGCGTTGGCGCCGCCGTAGGCCGTCAATCCCATAGCCGCAAGCCCCTCGCGGATAACCCGGGCGTTGCCCATATAATAATCCACCAGCTTTTGGCACTCTTCTCTGCCTTGCTCGGACAAGGCAGCAATCCCGCCTTCCTGCGCAATGTTGGAAGCGCCATTGAAAAAGGTGCACTGCCGGCGATTCCATAAGGCGTGCACTTGGCCCGATTCGGCGTCCTCGGTCAACAAGGCTTTCGGTACAATGGTCCAGCCCAGGCGCACGCCGGTAAAGCCGACGCTTTTGGAAAAGCTGTTAATCTCGATGGCACATTCTTGCGCCCCTTCAATCTCGTAGATGCTTCTGGGAAGCTGCGCATCTTTTATGAACGCCGAGTAGGCTGCGTCAAAGAGAATCACTGTTTTCGTCCTTCTGGCGTATCTCACAAAGGTGCGCAGTTGATCTTTGTTCGCCACAGCCCCGGTCGGGTTATTCGGACTGCACAGATAGATGAGGTCCACTTTCTCAGCCGGCAAATCAGGAAAGAAGCCGTTTGCTTCATTGCAGGGCATATAGACAAAGTCCCGGTAGAGCCCTTTCTGCTGATCGTACCCGCCACTTCTGCCGGCAGCCACATTGGTATCCACATAGACCGGATAAGCAGGATCTTGCACTGCAACGACGTTCTCAGCGCCAAAGATGGATTGGATATTGGCAGAATCCGGTTTGGCGCCATCGCTGACAAAAACTTCCGATGGATCGATGGAAGCGCCTCTCTCCCGGTAAACTCCGGCGATAGCTCCACGGAGACGCATGTCCCCTTGTTCATCGCCATAGCCAGTGTAGGTGTCGCCGGAAGCCAATTTCTCGACACCTCGTCGCAGGCCTTGGATGACCGTGGGCGTCAACGGCTCGGTGGTATTGCCGATGCCTAAGCGCAAAATCTCCACGCCTGGATTCTGAGCTAGAAATGCCTTGGTTCTCTTGGCAATTTCCGGGAACAGATATCCGGTCGCTAATTTAGTAAAATTTTTGTTAATTGTCGCCATTGTAATTTTCCAAAAAGTCGTTCGAGTTATGATTCATGGGGTGTGAATTTATGAACGGAGAAGGACAGTTTCCTGAAAGCACCGAGCTTTACAAAGCAGGTAAGATCCGACCGAACCGAAATCAAGCTGCGAAGGCAATACTTGCCCAAGAGGCACGGAGGCTCGAAAAGCACTTTAAAAGATATGGATTTTGATTTCTTCCCTGACCTCCGGCCTTCAAACCAAATCTATCCGCCTGGGGCTGAACACCTATCGAAAGATTTCTTCTTCAATAGTTCCCTCAGCGACTTTGACCACCGGCCCGGTCATGGAAAGCTCAAAGCCCTCACCAACAGTAATATCGAGGATGCCACCGGGCATGTGGACAAGGATTTTGGAGTCGCACAGTCCCAGCCGATGCGCCACGGCCGCTGCTGCACAGCTACTACTGCCCGAAGCCAAGGTGTAGCCCGCTCCTCGCTCCCAAATCTCGATCTGAATGTTATTTCGATCCAGCACCTTCATGAACTGCACGTTGGTGCGGTTGGGAAAGCGAGGATCATTCTCGATCAACGGTCCAGCGCTCCTCGCTTCCTGTTCGGATACCTCATCGCAGATCAGCACGCAGTGCGGATTGCCAATGGAGGCCGCACAAAATCGATAATCTTTGCAGGCTACTGTGATGGTTTCATTCAAGACCTGACGCGGCGGGCCGGTTACGGGAATTTTAGCGCTGTCAAAGGTCACTTGGCCCATCTCCACGGACACCATTTTGCCGCTGGGATGGACTTGCGAAACGACTTCGCCGCTGGCGGTCTGAATCGTAAACGGAGACTCGCCGACCAAGTCCATATCCCACAGAAAGCGGGAGAAGATGCGCAGACCATTACCGCTTTTCTCCGCCTCGCTGCCGTCGGGATTGAAAATGCGCAGGGCAAAGTCGCTTTCGTTAGTCGCCATCGGCCCCCATAGAATGCCATCTGATCCTACTCCATAATGTCGATGGCAGATGAGCTTGATTTCCTCCACAGTCAACTCCCAGCCGACTTCAGCAGGATTCAAAACGAGGTAGTCATTGCCAAGAGCCTGATACTTGTAAAAGTTCACTGCTTAGTCCTCCGTACTCTCTGTTCATAGCAAGTTTAATTGCTGCAAGATGACCCGCATCTTTTCCTTATTGGGCGCGGACATCGGCACCAAGGGCAAGCGAAAGTTCTCTTCCACCAGTCCCATCATGGCCACCGCTGTTTTCACCGGAATGGGGTTGCTCTCCACAAAGTTGAATTCCATCAGCGGCAACAACCGGTAATGCAGCTCCCTCGCTTTATCCCAATTTCCGGCAAAGGCTCTGTGAACCATCTCGTGGAGCAAGTCCGGCGCTTCATTGGCGACCACCGAAACGATGCCGTCTCCGCCAAGCACCAGAACTGGCAGGGTGAGTGCATCGTCGCCGCAGAGCACCAGGAAATCGCTCGGCCGATTGTGCAGAATTTCCATGATCTGCGACAGATTGCCGCTCGCCTCTTTGATGCCGATGATGTTTTCCACCTGCGCCAGGCGCAAGGTCGTCTGCGCGGTAATGTTGGATCCGGTCCGTCCAGGGACATTGTAAAGTATCAGCGGCAATTTGGCCGACTCGGCGATGGCTTTGAAATGCTGAAAGAAACCTTCCTGCGTCGGCTTATTGTAATATGGACCGACAGAAAGAATGCCGTCGGCGCCGGCCTTTTCTGCATATCGAGCCAAGGAGATCGCCTCGTGGGTGGCATTGCTGCCCGCGCCGCATAGCACCGGCACCCGCTTGTTGGCCTGTTCGATCACAATGTCCATTACTTGGTGATGTTCTTCATGCGTGAGGGTGGCGCTTTCGCCGGTGGTGCCGCAGGCTAACAGCACGTCGGTGCCCTTTTCGATCTGCCAGTCTACCAAACGTCTCAGTCTGGTTTTATCCACCTTGCCGGATTTTTCAAAAGGCGTGATCAGTGCGACGATGGTACCGCGAAAAAGAGAAGTGTCCATTGAGCCTTCCTTTCAATAAGATAGACCTGTGAGGTTTAGGAAACCTCACAGGTCTTTTGCCATTGACTGCATAAAATCATCCATGGTGAAAATGCCTTTTTTCCCGACGATCCATTCAGCAGCGCGAATGGCCCCTCTGGCAAAGCCTTCGCGCCCGTGCGCTTCGTGTTTTACCTGAATGAAATCCGCTGCGGAATCGAATCCCACTTCGTGGGTGCCGGGAATTCGACCGGCACGGGTAGAAGTGACATGCAAGGCTTGTGCAGGAATTTTGCCTTCGCTGGTTTTTCCGAGGACGCTCGTCTTACCGGGCAAGTGCGGCAAGAGCGCTTCAGCTATTTTATACGCTGTGCCGCTTGGACTATCCGCCTTGCCGGCGTGGTGCCACTCGTGGACGTAGCAATCATAATCCCGCAGCGGGCCGAACAATTTAGCGGCGTATTCGGCAAGTTTGATGAATTGATAAACTCCTATGGAAAAATTGGCGCTGTAGATGAGCGTCAGGTTTTCAATCGCCACGACTGTTTGAAGCTGATCCTTCCAACCCGTGGTTCCTTCTACAACGGGAACGCCCAGCGCCGCCGCGGCTGTGAGGGTATTGACGACCGATTGGGAAAGAGAAAAATCGATCAACACTTCCGCGCCATTGAGGTTGGCTGTTTTAATGAGCGGGTGGTCAATTTCAAAGCGAACGCAAATTTCGTGTCCCGCTTGCCTTGCCTGCGTTTCGATCTCCCTTCCCATGCGTCCGTAACCGACTAAGCCGATTTTCATGTTTCTCACCTCTGTAGTTACTTTGCGATGCCGCTACACCGCAAAAATCTTGGGGTCAAGCTCTCCACTAAAGAATTCATGATGCAAGCGAGTAATCACCTGCGGCAAAAGCGACTCATCGATGACGAAGCTGATATTGATTTCCGAAGCGCCCTGCGAGATGAGATGGATCCCTACATCTTGGACCGCGCTGAAAATTCTGGCTGGCATGCCGGGGGTCTTTCGCATTTGCTCTCCCACCAAGCAAACGATGGCCTTGTTGTGTTGCACTTCCACTTGCGCGAAACGAATCAACTCCCGCTTGATCTCGTTCAGTTTTTCGGCATTATCGACGGTAATGGAAACGCTCACTTCCGAGGTAGAGACCAAGTCCACCGACGTCTGGTAGCGGTTGAAAATATCAAAAATGGTGGCCACAAAACCGTGCGCCATCAACATGCGAGTGGAGGTTATGACGATGACGGCAATGTCCTCCTTGTAAGCAATGGATTTGACGATACAGCCGCTACCTCCATTAGCACCCAAGCTCTCGGCGATCTTGGTGCCGAAATCCTCCGGGCGCATAGAATTGAGCACATAAACCGGAATTCCCCGTTCGACCGCCGGCAAAATGGTGGACGGGTGCAGCACCTTGGCGCCAAAATACGCCAACTCTGCGGCCTCCCGAAAGCTCATATACCGAATGCGTTTCGCGTCCGGCACCAGAGATGGATCGGCGGTAAGAACGCCGTCAACGTCCGACCAAATCTCGACTTTTTCGACATTGAGCATCGCGCCAAACAAGGTTGCGGAATAATCCGAGCCGCCGCGACCCAGTGTGGTTATTCGGCCATAAGAATCGCGGCCGACGAATCCTTGGGTGACCGGCACAACTTTTTTTTCAATCAATGGCAATAGCACATGCTTGGCCTTTTCCACAGATTCGGCAAACATGGGCTGGGCTTTGCCAAACTGCGAATTGGTCACCATGATCTCCCGCGCGTCTGCCATTCGAGAGGCAATACCAATGGATTTCAGGTGTGCACTGACGATGTTCGCCGACAAAAACTCGCCAATGCTGAGCAGCTCGTCCATAATGTATTTGGCAATATCGCCGGCCTGCATGATCGTGGCGCAGACACTTTTTAAGTGATCCTCTGCCTCCTGAACAGCATTTTGCAGGGACTCGACTTGCGACACACCCAGCTCGTCAATGATCTCCTTATGTTTAGCTAAAATGTAGCCAGTGATCTCTTCCATTTTGACGCGGTTTTTCTTGGCTGCCACCTCGCTTAAAGTCACCAGATGGTCGGTAACATGGCCAACTGCCGAAACCACAGCTACCGGACTGGACTCCAGTCTGCTCTTGATGATGCCGCCGACGCGACGGATTGCCTTTGCATCGGCAACCGAGGTACCGCCAAATTTCATCACTATCATAGCTTGCTTGTTTTGCTCCTTATTGAAAACGCAAAATCTGTTAGGTTTCAGAAACCTCACAGATTTGCTTCTATCCTAAAACAAAAAAGGTTGACCGAACCGGAAAAGCCCAATTCAATCAACCTACTGTTTTACGAGTTGAAAAAGTAATTCAGTACGTCGGTTAAATAGCGCTCCACGAATCGTTTTTCAGTGACAGTCCAGCAGCTCTTAACTGCTGGCCCAACGATTATGATGGCGGATCACAACCATTTCGGCCCGCGGCCCTTTCAATGCATCTCAGCGAGTCCGCTGACTCTCGATGCAATTACTCATGCAACGGGCGCCTCTATTTAATCGGCAAAAAATTTATGGGGCAATAATAGCGAATTATGCCCTAAGATGCAAGGGATTTATTGGCCCTTTTCAAGTCTATTTGTTCGACTGCAACCCTTCTTGAGTCTGCAAACTCGAATGAACAGTTCAGTGTCCAGCAGCCTCCTCGCTGAGAATTTGTCGCAGCACCGCAATTGCACTCTTCACATCTTCCTCACTTACGTCGAGATGGGTGACAAAGCGAACACGATCTTTGGCGAAGGCAATCGCCAGCACGCCCCGTTCTTTGAGTTTTGCTACAAACTCAGCCGTATTAAAATCGCTTTTAAAAGTCGCGATAACGATGTTAGTCTTGCAGGCATCGAAATCAACCGACACATTTGGAAACGAAGCCAGACACTCAGCAAGCTGGCGTGCACGGAGATGATCATCGGCCAAGCGATGCAAGTGATTGTCCAGCGCATAAAGGCCGGCCGCTGCAAGGATTCCGGCCTGCCGCATGCCGCCGCCGTAGATTTTTCTATAACGGTGTGCTTCGTCGATGAAGGCTTTAGAGCCGACCAGAACCGATCCGACCGGCGCCCCCAATCCTTTGGAAAGGCACACGGAAACCGAATCGAAAAAGCCGGCGTATTTGTCAAGCGGAATTCCGGTGGCAATATGCGCATTCCAGAGTCGTGCGCCATCCAAATGCATTCTTAGATTTTTGCGCTCGGCCAAAGCGCGAATTCTCTCCATTTCTTCGATGGGGAAAATGGCGCCGCCGGCGCGATTGTGGGTGTTCTCCAGCACTACCAACCGGGTTTGCGGAAAATGATGATCCGGTGGTCGAATCGCCTCCTCGATCTGCGCTGCGGTAATCGCTCCTCGCACTCCCGGAACAGGGCGCATTTGCACGCCCGAAAGCAAGGCGGGGCCGCCACCCTCATAATTGAACGAATGGCAGTTGGCCTCACAAATGACCTCGTCTCCGGGTCGGGTATGGCAATTGATGGCGATTTGATTGCCCATAGAGCCGCTGGCAACAAAGAGCGCGGCCTCCTTGCCGAGCTTCCCCGCCACTCGCTCCTGCAATTTGTTCACCGTCGGATCTTCGCCAAAAACATCATCCCCAACCTCAGCCTCCGCCATCGCTTTCCGCATTCCGGGTGTCGGTTGTGTTACAGTATCACTGCGTAGATCAATATACCTCATAGCACATTCCTCTTCTTTTCTCCTAATCGTACTCTTACTCTTAATCTTACTCTTGCTCCCCTCAAAACAAACTCAACTGTTTCTCCGCCTTTTTTCTCGACAGCGGAGTCAATCGATCCCGTTGCACCAAGCTCTCCGAAATCGCCGCCAAGAACCGGGACGCCGTCTGTTTGCGCCGCTGATTGAACAGCATGCGCGTCCCGGCGTGCGACAAATACAAAAGCTGCTGAGCCCGCGTCATGCCCACATACAAGAGACGCCGCTCTTCCTCCACGTCGGCTTCCTGAGAGCCAAAACGATGCGGAATGATTCCCTCTTCGCAGCCGACAATGAAAACCACCGGAAATTCCAATCCCTTCGCTGCGTGCAACGTGAGCAAATGCACCCGGCCCGCACGCTCGTCCAAAGAGTCAACCTCTTTTTGCAGCATGAGAACATCCAAGAATTCTGTCACGCGATCCGCAAATGGCCTTGACATGGTCACCAACTGCTTAATAGTCTGCGAAGAAGTGCTGGTCACCTCATCCCACACTAGAGATGCTTGCTTCCAGACGAATTGGATAAGCTCACTGACTGAGGTGTTTTCCGGCAGGGTTATAAGACTCTGCAAAAAGGACAGGAATTCTTGCACCTCTTTCGAGGTGGCTCTCTCCTTCAGTTGTGGTAGATTCTTGCTGTCGAAATCTTTGGCCAGATTAATTTGCTGCAAAACAGTATCTGTCAAGTTCACCTCGGCTTTTAGAAAATGCCCGGCGATGGTTTTCAAGGACGATGCCTTATCGGAGGCAGCCGACCGGATTCTCAATGCAGCGATCACCAACGGAACGATTCCTTGCATAGGGATGGAGGATTCCGCCAAGGTCTCATAAGGAATGCCGGAGCGAGCTAGCGCTTCGCTGACAGGAGGCAGAAGCTGCTTGGTGCGCAACAAAACCGCAAAATCTGCGAAGCTGAATTTCTGTGTCGAGCTGCGGTCGTTCACCCGGCGCGTGTCTATGGAATAATGACTGGTGCCGCCGACGAGTTGCTCAATCTGGGCGACAACGAATTCGGCTTCCGCCCGATCACTGCTCGCCTGATGAAAATGTATCTTCACTTGCGGGGCAAGATTGGACCAGAGGTCATCCCCTTGGAACGCCTGCCCGCCTGTCAACATTTGCCTGGAAGCCGACAAGATATTTTGTGCTGACCGGTAATTCCGAGTGAGGCGAATGACTGTAGCGTGGGGAAAGTCCTCGGAGAATTGCAGGAAATATTCTCGACTCGCGCCACGAAAGCCATAAATCGCCTGATCCGGATCGCCAATGACACAAACGTCCCGGGCCGCAATGGCGAAAATCCTGAACAGCTCGTATTGAGCCTGATTGATGTCCTGGAATTCGTCCACTGCGATAACCTGGAATCTGCGTAAAAGCTGCCGCCGCTGTTCGGGATTGTGCCGCAAAAATCGCACGGTCAGGCCGATCAAATCATCATAATCCACAGCATTCAAATCGACCAACAACTCCTCGTAAGCCCGAAAAAGCTGGGGAAAATTTTCCGGCAGATTTTCCATCATCTCTTTGGGAAGATCTTCCGGGGCGAACAATTTGGTTTTCAAGGAGGAGATTCGTTCCAAGGAAGCGCTGGTAACACGCTGCGCGCTGCGCTGCTGTAATTGC
>Ga0172369_10008896_pt1 | contig 11274 bp, 9 predicted proteins | sample LakKiv25m_FD_114539 | JGI IMG/M metagenome (GOLD analysis project Ga0172369, IMG submission 114539) | Freshwater microbial communities from Kabuno Bay, South-Kivu, Congo - kab_022012_11.25m | ecosystem: Environmental > Aquatic > Freshwater > Lake | place: Democratic Republic of the Congo... | reverse complement strand
TGCAGGCCGCTCACGACCTCGGGCGGACGCGGTCGGGCAAAGTGGTCAAGCCGCTGCGGGATGCGGCGTAGTCCACAGTGGGGCGCCGCCGCTTGCCTCGCTCGGGCCAGGCGCCAGGTCTGGCGCCAGGGCTGCAGCGGCGCCCGCTGGAGGGAGCCTTGTTGGCCGTGGCCAAAATTCACAAGACTTCTGTGGACCTGGCACACCGCCCACGAGGGCTATGTGCGCGGCTGCGCTGACGGCGACCTCGTGCCCTGCGCCCTTTCGTTTGCCGCCGGTCCATGCTGGAGGTCCGCGCCTACGGCGCTGGCCCCCTGCTGCGGAAATGCCGCGCCGGCGTTGTGGACAAGCACATGCAACGTTTGTGATTGCTCAAGAACTCCCCCGCGACCGCACGCACGCCGCGCTGCGTGCCCAGATCGCCAAGGATCAGCTCCGCTGTCTCGTTGCCGCCGCCCGAGCTTGCGCCACTCACCAGACAGACTTGTCCTTCATCGGAACCTCCTGTTTGAGTTGGGTTGGCGCGCTGCACCTTGACAGCCACGCGCTGCCGGCGTCTGCTGTGCCGCAACCATCGCGTCCCACGCGCAACTGCGGGCTTTGAGCCCGTGAGGAGCAAACCTATGAACCGCATCGGCGTTCTCGGATCCGGCATCGTCGCGCAGACGTTGGCAGCCGGCTTTCGCAAGAAGGGCTACGACGTGCAAATCGGCACGCGCACACCGGAGAAGTTGAAGGACTTCGGCACCAAGACCGGCATCCCGGCGGTCACGTTCAGCGAGGCAGCGAAGTTCTGCGACATCGCCGTGCTCTGCGTCAAGGGCAGCGCCGCGGTCGAGTCGCTAGGGACGATTGGGATCGAGCATTTGCAGGGCAAGATCGTCATCGACACAACCAATCCTATCGCCGATGCGCCGCCGCAAAACGGCGTGCTACAGTTCTTCACCGGGCCGAATGACTCGCTGCTGGAAAGGCTTCAGGCCGCAGCGCCGAAGGTGCGCTTTGTCAAAGCATGGAATTCCATCGGAAACGCCTTCATGGTCGATCCGCACTTCGCCGGTGGGCCGCCGACGATGTTCATTTGCGGCAACGACGACGAGGCGCGCAACCAGGTCGCGGCGATGCTGAGCGCTTTTGGATTTGCACCGGAAGATCTGGGCAAGGCAGAAGCGGCGCGCGCGATTGAGCCGCTGTGCCAGCTGTGGTGCATTCCGGGCCTTTTGCGCAACCAATGGACGCACGCGTTCCGGTTGCTGAAGCTTTGAATTCATAGGCCACAAACGCCAGTCCCGGCCACCCCGCCTACGGATCTCGCTCCGCCAACGCCCACAGCACCCGCACATCCTCCTGATCCTTGGGCCGCACGCTGTGTTGTTTGGTCGCAATCAAGGCCGCCAAATCGAGATGCGGCACCGCCAGGTCGTCGCCGCGCCACCAGACCACGCGCGCGTAGCCTTCGCCCACTGGCGTAGCATGGCCAGCAAGCGTGCGACATTGTCGGGCGCAGCATCGATCAGGATGTCGACATCTTCCGTGGTGCGCACGTGACCGTGCAAGACGCACGCAATGCCGCCAAAACGGACGTCAGCGGCGACGAGGGCGGCCAACAGTCTTGCGAAGGAATTCATCATCCGGCACGGTTCCCGCTGGTTGCAGAAGACGGCGCGGCGCTGCGGCGATTCGGGTCGGGTGCAGATGCGCAGTATCGGCACGTGCGTCGGGACGCTCGGCGCTGCAGGCGGTGGGCGAGATCGCGTTGGAACAGGCCAAGACTGGGCGGTAGATGGCGTCGGCGCATAGTTCCTGCTCGCGCTCCGCCACCGCCGCCTCGCGCGCCTGTGCCGCCGCGCTCTTCTCCGCCAGGCTGCGCTCCTGGACCTCCCGATCTGCCGACACCGCCTCGCGCGCAGCGGGCGCGACTGGGGCGTGGGCTGCAACGCACAGCTTGCCCAGCCTCGCCGGCCCGGGTACGCTCCCCTTGTCCCGCACCCAAACCGCCTGCCGCCGCCGCGCCCCAACCCGCAGCCCCCGCAGGCCTTGCGCCGCCACTCGCGGCAAGGAGTCCCGCATGCTCCGCATCGCCATCCTCATCGGCAGCACCCGTCCTGGCCGCAAGGCCGATGCCGTCGCCCGCTGGGTGTTCGGCATCGCGCAGCAGCACGCGGGCGCGACGTTCGAGTTGGTCGATCTCGGCGATTATCACCTGCCGCTGCTCGATGAACCGGTGCCGCCGGCGATGGGTCAGTATACGCAGCCGCACACGCAGGCATGGGCAAGGACCATCGCCAGTTTCGACGGATTCGTCTTTGTCACCCCCGAATACAACCACGGCATTCCGGGAGCGCTCAAGAACGCCATCGACTTCCTCTACGCCGAGTGGAACAACAAGGCAGCCGGCTTCGTGTCGTACGGCAGCGCCAACGGCGTGCGCGCTGTGGAGCAACTGCGCCTTGTCATGGGCGAACTGCAGGTCGCGGACGTGCGGGCGCAGGTCATGTTGTCGCTGTTTGCGGATTTTGAGCAGTTTTCGACGTTCAAGCCGGGTGCGCATCACGACAAGACGGTGCGGGTGATGCTGGATCAGGTCATCGCTTGGAGCGGGGCGTTGCGGGTTCTGCGGGGGGCGTAGGTCAGGTCGCGTGAACTGCTGGACGAGCTGGGCATCCCCACACGGGTTGGGCTGCACCGTCCGGCGCCTCAATCACGCGCAGCACCGAGGCCTTCCAGGATGCGGCTGGCCTGCAGCGCTGGCGCGTCGGTCACCAGCACAATGCCGCGCGGGCTGGTCAGCAACGACCAGCCCGGCGGGCAGCGGCGCGCTCGGCCCAGGCAGATGGCGGCGGCGCCGGTGGCGGCGGGCGGCGCGGGCGCGAGGTGGGAGCCCAACCAGAGCGGCGCAGTGGATCCGGGCGCCGGTGCGAGTTCCAACCACCACGCCGGTTCGGGCAGGCTGCGGCTCCAGACGCGGCGCGGTGGCCAGCGCCAGGCATCGGGCAAGAAAGCGGGGAAGGGCGGGCGATGTTCCGCCGGCAGGGCCTCGATGCGGCCGAGCTGAACCCAGTCGCGCGCGGCAGGCGGGCCAAAGGCGAGGCGGTCGATGCCGAGCAACAGGCCGCCGAGCGCGGCGGTCCACAGCAACGCCGCCGCGGCGCGGCGCCAGCGCGGTGGCGTCAGGCGATGGTCCACAGCAGCCCTCCCAGTGCCAGTGCGCCCAGCCACAGCCAGGCATCGGCGGCCGGCGTGCGCTGGGGCGCATCCAGCAGCGCGCGCACCCGGACCCGCGTCGCCGCGACATCGGCGCGCTGCAAGACGACTTCGCGGGCGCGCGCCACCCTGCCAGGCGGCGCCAGCACGGGCTGACGCTGCACCTTGAGCAAGGCCGAGGCCAGGGCCGCCGCATCGCCGGTCACCCGCGTGGCCCAGGCATCGCAGGCCAGCTCACGTTGCTCGCACAACAGGCGAAAGGCCACCAATGCCGTCGGGCTCGTCGCTTGCACGGCGCGCAGCACCCAGATGACGGCCAGGGTGCGGTTGCCGCCGGATTCCAGGTGCGCCAGTTCGTGGGCCAGGGTGGCGTCCAGTTCCTGGTCATCGAGGCGATCCAGGAGGCCGCGCGACACGACCAGCCGCGGCATCCACAGGCCCTGGATGGCCGCCACCGGCGCCGCGGTGTCGAGGGCGTGCAGCACAAGCGGGCGCCGCTGGAGGCCGGCCGCCACCAGGCGCGGCTGCAGGCGCGCGAGGGCGGCGTGCAGGCGCGGATCGTCCAGCTCAGGTGCATGCAATGGTCCGGAACGACGACGCCACAGCGGCCACAACTCTTGGACGCCAAACAACGCTGCACTGCCCAGCGGCAACAGACCGAGGATCAACTGGCCGGCGGGATGCAGGTCGCGCAGGGCCTGGGTCAGGTGCTGGACGCGAAACAGCTGCAGCTGCGCGGGGGGCAGAAGGCCGAGCCCATGCAAGGCGAGAACCAGCACAGGCAGGCCGAGGCCGAGTTGCCACAGCCGCGCCAGCGTCGAGGCCGACAGCGGCGCCGCGACCTGCGCCACACCGACAACCCAAGCGACGGCGACGAGGCCGTGCAGCAAATTGAGGGCGAGCAGGTCGAGCACCATGGCGCGATTCCCAAGGGGGCGCGGACTTCGCGGCCGGCAGCCTAGACCTCGCCGCGGCGCGTCGCAACAACACACTCGGCACCCATACGCCCGCGTCTAAGTAGAAACTGGAGTGTAACACACTAATTTCATTCATACCGGGTGCCAGAGGCATTTGAACTAGGTACAACGACCGAGGCAGCTGGGCAGTCCTCCCGATACGCAGCGGCACCTGGCCCTCCTACCCTGAGACCAGGAGCAAGAAGCCCGCGCGACACGAGTCGCCGGGCAACGCTGCCTGGAGGATGCCATGAAGACCTATCAAACAGGACAATCGGTTGCCTACGGTGTCTACGCTTCCCTGCGCGCGCTCGATGTCCGCTATGTCGGTGCCGATGGCGAGGCCTTGGATGGTCGGGCAGGTGCCCAGTACTGGCGTGTGCCGACCCTCTTGATGCTGGCGTTGGCGCCGGTGGCGGGCGGCTTGTTCGTCATCGCGTTCCCGGCGCTGGTGCTGGGCCTGGCGGTGGCGGCGGCGACGCGGCCGGCGTGGTCGGCCCTGGCTGGGTTGGCCGATCGCCGCGCGCACCTCGCCGTCGTGCAGTGGCAGCCCACGGCCGCCTACTTGAGGCCGCCGCAGGAAGAGCCCCCGGCCGAGGGCGCTGCCGCGCAAAGCGATGCGCAGCCGCTGGCCGACCTGGAACGCGAAGTCAGCGCGCGCCGCGAGCCCAAGTCTTGAACCCCTGCACCCGACAAGGAGACAGACCATGGACACGCGTTATCTCGAAACCTTGCGATGGCTGCTTGGCGGCATGATGGCCCTTTCGTGGGGCATCCCCACCGTGGCGCTGGCCGAGAATGCCGCACCGGGGTGGAAGACCGTCGCCCCGGCTGAAAAGCCCGATGCCGCCGTGTCGAGCGGCTGCATAGACTGCCACGGCGTGGAAGGCGACATGCTGACCTTTGGCGATGGCAGCAAGAAGTCGGTCTTCGTGGACGAGAAGGCCTGGAAGACCTCGGCCCACGGCACGCGCCTGGGCTGCACCGACTGCCACAAAGGCATCAGCGACCACCCGCATCCGGCCGTGACGGCCAAGACGGCGCGCGCCTACGCGGTGGAGCGCGCCGAGGTCTGCAAGCACTGCCACCAGGCCGCCTATGCCCGCATGCTCGATGGCATCCACTTCGAAGTGGCACAAAAGGCCGGCAGCGCGCCGGCCACGTGTGTCGACTGCCACGGCGCGCACGATGCGGTGCAAAAACAACCGCGTGCGCTGCTGAACCGCTCGTGCGCGGGCTGTCATGCCAAGCTCTACGAGAAGTTCCAGCACTCCGCACACGGCAAGGCGATTGCCAGCAACAACCCGGACGTACCCGGCTGCACCGACTGCCATGGCGCCCATGCGGTCACCGGCCCCAAGCGCGCCGGCTTTCGCGCGGCGTCCTTCACCCTGTGCGCACGTTGCCACGGCGATGCCAAGAAGATGGCCAAGTACAAGCTCAGCACCGATGTCCTGACCACGTATCTGGCTGATTTTCACGGCGCATCCAACCGGCTCTATGCCCTGGGCGCCGGCACGCCGGACAAGCCGATCGCCGATTGCATCGACTGCCACGGCATCCACGATGTGCAAAGGCCTGCGGGCCACGGCACTGCCGAGGCGCGGACGCGCATCGTCCAGACCTGCCGCAAGTGTCACAAGGACGCGCCGCCGGAGTTCGCCGACGCCTGGCTGTCGCACCACCAACCAAGCCTCGCCGGCGCGCCGCTGGTCTGGGGCGTCAAGTGGACCTACAAGTTGATGATCCCGTTCATCCTGGCCGGCCTGATCACCCACATCCTGCTGCACTTGTGGCGTGTGCGCACGCACCGCTAAGGAGGTCGCCATGGACACCCGAATCCTCACCCTCAAAGATGGCTCGCTCGTCATCGAACGCTTCTCGCCGCTGCGCCGCGCCGAGCATGTCGTGGCGATCGGCACCTTCGTGCTGCTCGTCCTGACCGGGTTTCCGCAGAAGTTCTATGATGCTGGCTGGGCCGTGTGGCTGCTGTCGGCCATCGGCGGCCTGGATCACGCGCGCTGGCTGCACCGTGTCGCCGGCTTCCTGTTCGCCGGTCACGCCGCGCTGCACCTGACGGCGGCCTTTTTCGGGCTGCTGACGCGGCGCATGCGGCCCTCGCTGCTGCCGACGCCGCAGGATCTGCGCGATGTCGCCCACAACCTCGGCTGGTACCTCGGCTACCTCAAGGAGCCGCCAGTCTACGGCAAGTTCGACTACCGGCAGAAGTTCGAGTACCTGGGCCTGGTGCTCGGCGGTCTGGTCATGATCGGCTCGGGTCTCGCGCTCATCTACCCCGGTGCGGTCGCTGCCTACCTGCCAGGCCAGGTCATCGCCGCGTCGCGCCTGGCGCATTCGAACGAGGCGATGCTGGCGCTGCTCGTGCTGGTCATCTGGCACATCTACGGCGCGGTCTTCTCGCCCGAGGTGTTTCCCTTCGATCGCTGCATGTGGACCGGCTTGTTGACCGAGGAGGAACTGCACGAGCGCCATGCCCTCGAGCACGCCCGGCTCTTCCCCGGTGCTGCCAGCAAACCCCATTGACCGCCATCGTTGATCCAGCGAATTGCGCCGAAGGCCAAGCGGCCTTACGCTGAACGCCTCACCGTCAGGGCTGCGATGCCCACCGTGCGTCGCTCGCCTGCACATCCATCGAGGGGTTCATGAAATCTGCCTGGTATCCTGTCGCGCTTGCTGTGCTGTGGCTGGCGGGCTGCGGGACCAGCGATGCCGTCGTGGCCACACCGCCAGCACCCGACGCTGCGGCCAAAGCGGACGCCCAGACTGCCGACGCTGCCGACGCGACCGTTGCGATCGATGCAGCACCCGATGTCGCTGCGGATGCGCCACCGGATGTCGCGCCACCCGATGTGGCGGAAGTCGCGGGGCCAGACGCGACCGACGTCGCCGCACCCCAAGATGCGGACACGGCCGCCGACCTCGCGGCCCCTGCCGCCAAGGCGGAATTCTCGTCCACCAAGCTGGAATTCGGCGCGATGCCGTGTGGCGGAGCCGGCCCGGAATCGCGTGTGACGACCGTGACGAACAGCGGTGACGCGGACTTGTTTCTCGTCTTGAAGTTGGAAGGTTCTCCAGCGTTTTCCCTCAGCGGCGCGGCGGCGCGCGTCGTGGCACCGGGCGCGTCGACCGACATCACGGTGGCGGCCCAACCGCTGCCCGCGGACAACACAGCGGGCAGCGCCGACGCCGCGACGCTGACGGTGAGCACCAACGATTCGGGGCTGGCCAAGCTCGACATCGCGCTGCTGCGCATCGCCGAGGGCGCGACCTTGGTGTTGGACCCGCCGCTGCTGGCGTTCGGTCCGGTGCCGCTCGGGCAAGTGGCCGAGGTTCCCGTAAAGCTGATCAATACCGGCAACGTCGCCGTCCAGATCGGGCTGGGCGCGCCCGCGGACGCGCAGTTCACCTTGACCTGGCCGGGTGCTCCGGGCGATCTGGCGCTGCCTCCGGGCGGATCGGGCGCGCCGGTCACGGTGCACTTCAAGCCGACGCAACTTGTCCCGAGCGCCGCCACCGTTGCGCTGTCGATGACGGGCGTGACCTGCGGTGCCAACGCAACAAGTCTGACGATGTCCGGTCAGGGTCTCGCCGCGTTGCCGTCGGTCTCAGACGATCTCGACTTTGGCGCAGCGACGTGCGGCGCCATCGCCGGTCTGCCGCAGACGGTCACGGTCAGCAACGCCGGCAACCAGCCATTCAGCTTCACTGCGGAGCTGGCCCAAGGCGCTGCGTCAGCCTTCGCGCTGAGCTTTGCCTCGACGACGGTGCCTGGCGGCGGGCACGTGGACCTGACGGTTGCGCCCAAGGCCCTGCCGCTCACCTCGGCGGTGCCGGGCAACTACCAGGATGTGCTGGTGGTGACGACGAACCTGCCGGACGATGCGCCGCACGTGATTGCCCTGTCGCAGACCGCCGCGGGTGCGATCGTGCACGCCGACACGCCGAGCATCGCCTTTGGCGCCGTGCCGCTGGGCAACCCGGCCAGCCTGCCGCTGCAAATCCGCAATGGCGGCAGCATGCCGGCCCACGTCGTCCTGACCGCGATCGGCAAGGGTTTTTCCATCGAACCGAGCGAAGAGCAGACGCTGCAGCCCGGAGCGGCGCTGGACGCAGTGGTGACATTCCTGCCCGACGACAAGGCTGCGCAGATCGGTGCGATCGCCATTGCGGTGGATCCGTCCGATGCCTTGTGCGCTGCGCCACCAGCGGCGATTGCGTTGAGCGGTATCGGGCAAGACGGCGGCCTGCTACTCGACCAAGCCCAGCTCGACTTTGGTCAGGTGGATTGCGGCCAGACGCCACCGCCGCAGACGTTGGTGCTGACCAACGCGGGCGCTGCTGCACTGCAGTGGTTTGCCGACCTGGGCCGATCCCCCAGCCACTACAGCGTGACACCGGCCAGCAGCGGCACGCTCGCAGCCGGCGAAGTCATTTCGCTGAGCGTCCATTCCGCTGCGATGCCAGCCGTTTCCTCCACCGCCGACAACCTGTACGGCGAATTCCTCATCCTTCACACAGATGTTCCCGACCAGGCAGCGCACGCCGTGCCGATCCGCCAGGGCGCCCGCGGCGCCATCCTGCAATTCGTCGCGCCGGTCCTGGACTTCGGCAGCGTGGCGCCGAACGGCAAGGCCGTCGGTTCGTTCGCCGTGCGCAACGTCGGCAATGCCGCGGCGGCGCTGTCACTGACCAGTGTGAATGCCGCTTTCACAAATGATGTCAAAGTTCTGAATCTCCCACCCGGCAGCACCCAAGCGGCAAACGTGACGTTCGATGCGTCTGTGGGCCTGGCGCAGCAGTCTGGCGCGCTGACGCTGACGACGGAGTCTGCCCTGTGTGCACCGTTGCCGCCGGCCATGTCGCTGCGCGGCCAAACCGCGGCCGGTGCCGTGACCCACACGCCAGGCAGCCTCGATTTCGGCGCGGTAGACTGCGGCAAGGCCGGCGCGCCCCAGTCGGTCGTATTGAAAAACCTCAGCAATGCTGCCGTCCATGTGACCGCGCAACTGGCCGCGGCCACACCGCTGTATGGCGTTACACTTACGCCGCAGGACGGCGTCGCCGCGCCCGGCGGTGAGCTGATCGTCACCGTAGCGCCGCTGGCCATCCCGAAACAGGCCGATACGAGAGATGATTTCTTTGGCGACACATTGACGTTGCTGACCGACGCGCCCGGCGACATGGCACACACCGTCGCCCTCCGACAGGCCGCACACGGTGCAATCCTTGCTTTTTCCCTGTCCAGTCTCGATTTCGGTGGCGCTGCCCTCGGGACGGCCGGGTTTGCCCCGCTGGCGGTGACGAACTCCGGCAACGCTCCGGCAATGCTCAGCTTTTCCGCGGCGCTGCCGGCGACGTTTGCCTTGCCGCCCGCGCTGTGGGTTCCGGCGCGCAGCACGGTGAGCGTTCCAGCGCAATTCATGCCGCAGAATCAGCAGTTCTACAGCGATACGGCCGCCATCGCCACGCCCGCGACCGTGCTGTGCAAGCCGCTCGCGCTGACATCGCTGACGCTGGCCGGGCTGGGTGTGGCCAAGCCGACGCTCAACTTCACGCCCCAAGAGCTGCTGTTCGGCGACGGTGGCCAGGTTGCATGCGGCAAGAGCGCGCCAGCCAAGACCGTGACGGTCACGAACCAGACTGCGACGAGCACGACGCTGAGCGCGTCGCTGGCCAAGGGCGCGTGGTCCGCCTTCAGCGTGACGCCCGCGACCGCGACGGCGGAGCCCGGCGTGCCGCTGACGCTGACGCTGACGCCCAAGGCGATCCCGGTCTCCTCCCTGACAACGAACGACTATTATGCCGACAGCCTCGTGCTCAAGACCGGCGTGCCGGGCGATGGCAAGCACGTCGTGTGGCTGCATATGACGGCGGCGGGCGCGATCCTGTCCTTCGACAAACCTGCCCTCAATCTGCCGCCGACCAAGATCGGCGCCCAGACTTCGCAGGCGGGCGTCTTCCACGTCCACAACGCGGGCAACGTCGCGGCGAACGTGTCGCTGCTGCTGTCAGATCCAGAGCATTTCGCGCTCGATCAAAGCCTTGCGTGGGTGGACGGGGCGCAGTCATGGGCGCTGACCACGACTTTTGCGCCCCAGTCTACGGGTCAGAAGAGCGCAAGCGTGAGCCTGACGACGACGGCCCCGTTGTGCGCCCTGCTGCCACAACCGCTGAAAATGACGGGGATCGGCAAGTAGCTCGTCACGCCGCCTCCCACACACGCGGCACAGTTGCGGAGGCCGGCGCGCATCACTCGCCACCGCTCCGTTTGCTTATGGTCTGGTCGCCAAGCTCGCCGATGCGGCGTGGAGGCGACAACAACGCATCCACTCGATCGAGTTGATTGTGTTGGTATTCTCAGCTGTTGGCCTGGAACAACCAGTCGATGCCCTGCTCGACCTTGTCACCGTCGATGCTGTACATCGTGATCTCCAGCTGCACAATCATATCAAGTGCTTTTGCGAGATCATCCTGCTCCGCCTCGGGCCGGCTCGTCGCGACATAGAGACCGTCTGCATACCAGGCCAGCGGCACGAACTGACCGCGCCGGCACAGATCCTCGGTGAACAAATCGCATGGATCGCCTTCGACGAAGGTGTCCGGCCACGCAGCGTTGTCATGCATGCGCAGGAACTCTTCCATCGAGAGATCGCTGGTCTTGCAGGAGTTGTGGTAGTGCAGGTCGAAGAAATCCTCGACCGACAGGGCCATGACGGCCGGGGATAGCTTGGCACGCGCTTCGAGCGAAGTGCCCAGGTTGACCGGGTTGTGGCTTTGGCTGCTCATGCGTCCTTCTCCGAGTGGGGCCGGGCGGCCGCCAAACTGACAGGAGTGAATCAGCAAAGCCGGCTTTGTGCAATGGTCCCGGGCGGCGCAAACCAGACGCGATCCGTTCTCAAGAGCCGCGCCACCTTTCCCCGCGTAGGCGCCGGGAACGCTCGCCCCTCGAAGATCGCGGATATACTTGGCCCCTGGATGACCGATCAGAGCAAGTTGTCGTCGCGTCAAGGGAAATCACACTGGGCCGGTGGTTTGCGGCCCGAAGTTCGTCGATCTGTCAGCCGGACGCCGCCCGCGCCAGCCGATCGAGCAG
>Ga0172369_10008893_pt1 | contig 11281 bp, 8 predicted proteins | sample LakKiv25m_FD_114539 | JGI IMG/M metagenome (GOLD analysis project Ga0172369, IMG submission 114539) | Freshwater microbial communities from Kabuno Bay, South-Kivu, Congo - kab_022012_11.25m | ecosystem: Environmental > Aquatic > Freshwater > Lake | place: Democratic Republic of the Congo... | reverse complement strand
TTTTTTTGTTCAAAAAAAATATTGTACATTTGCGGTCTGATTTTTAAAAAAGAAAAAGTTCTTTGAATTGCCGATGTAGCTCAGTTGGCCAGAGCAGCTGATTTGTAATCAGCGGGTCGGGGGTTCGAATCCCTCCATCGGCTCAGTAAGATAGAATGTTGGAGAGATACCAAAGCGGCCAACTGGGGCAGACTGTAAATCTGCTGGCGTATGCCTTCGTAGGTTCGAATCCTGCTCTCTCCACAAACCAGCGGGAATAGCTCAGTTGGTAGAGCATCAGCCTTCCACGCTGAGGGTCGCGAGTCCGAGTCTCGTTTCCCGCTCTGGTTGCCGATGTAGCTCAGTGGTAGAGCACTTCCTTGGTAAGGAAGGGGTCATGGGTTCAACTCCCATCATTGGCTCTAATATAAAAGAAAATGTTTAATTATAAAATAGAATATTCAACAAAAATTTCAATTTATGGCAAAAGAAAAATTTGACAGAAGTAAAGCCCACGTAAATGTTGGTACAATTGGTCACATCGACCATGGTAAAACTACTTTAACAGCTGCTATTACAAAAGTATTAGCAGAAAAAGGGTTATCAGAGTTTCGTTCATTCGATTCAATTGATAATGCACCAGAAGAAAAAGAAAGAGGTATAACAATTAATACCGCACATATAGAGTATCAAACAGCTACCAGACATTATGCACATATCGACTGTCCTGGTCACGCCGACTATATTAAAAATATGGTAACAGGTGCTGCTCAAATGGACGGTGCTATTTTAGTAGTAGCCGCAACAGATGGTCCAATGCCTCAAACACGCGAACACGTATTGTTGGCACGTCAGGTAAATGTACCAAGAATTGTTGTGTTTATTAATAAAGTTGACATGGTTGAAGATGCTGAAATGTTAGATTTAGTAGAAATGGAAGTTCGCGAACTATTAAGTTTTTATAAATTTGATGGCGACAATGCTCCTGTAATACGCGGTTCAGCACTTGGAGGACTAAATGGTGACCCAAAATGGGTAGAAAAAATAATGGAACTTATGAATGCTGTGGATACTTACGTTCCAATACCACAACGTGAAAATGAAAAGCCATTTTTATTGCCAGTTGAAGACGTTTTCTCAATTACTGGTCGTGGTACAGTTGCTACAGGTAGAGTTGAAACAGGTGTTGTTAATACAGGTGACGAAATGGAACTTGTAGGATTAAATGCAGATAAAAGAAAAACTGTTGTTACCGGTGTAGAAATGTTTAGAAAAATATTAGATAGAGGCGAAGCTGGTGATAATGTTGGACTACTGTTGCGTGGTATCGATAAAAACGAAATAAAAAGAGGTATGGTTATAGCTAAACCAGGCTCAATTACTCCTCATACGAAGTTTAAAGCAGAGGTTTATATTCTTAAAAAAGAAGAAGGTGGACGTCATACTCCATTCCATAATCACTATCGCCCACAATTTTATATTCGTACTATGGATATTACTGGTGAAGTTAATTTACCAGAAGGTGTAGAAATGATTATGCCAGGTGATAACATTACAATTCAGGTAGATTTAATTTATCCTGTAGCTATTAATAAGGGCTTACGTTTTGCTATACGTGAAGGTGGTAGAACTGTTGGTGCCGGTCAGGTTATTGATATTGTTGAATAATATATTGCTTATTAGTTAAGCAAAACACGGGTGTAGCTCAATTGGTAGAGTGGTAGTCTCCAAAACTATAGGCTGGGAGTTCGAGTCTCTCCACCCGTGCAAAGTGAATTAAAATGAATAAAATTAAGTTATATTTACAAGATGCTTACCTTGAACTAACTCAAAAAGTTACTTGGCCAACTTGGAAAGAGTTACAGGCAAGCGCAGTAGTTGTAATGGTTGCTTCCTTTATTATAGCACTTATCGTTTCGTTAATGGACTTTGGTTTCAGTAACTTAATGAAGTTAATTTACAGTATGTTCTAAACTTAAAACCTTAAAAGGACATGGCAGAAATTGTGAAACATTGGTATGTAGTTAAAGCTATTAGCGGCAAAGAAAAGAAGATTAAAGAATATATTGAAGCCGAAATAAGTCGCCTTAACTTACAAGAATTTGTTTCCCAAATTCTTGTACCAACCGAAAAGGTTTACCAAATTAGAAATGGTAAAAAAATAAGCAAAGAACGTAGTTTTTTCCCCGGATATATCCTGATTGAAGCATCTTTAGTAGGAGAAATAGTCCATATAATTAAGCATGTTACGGGCGTATTGGGCTTTTTGGCTACAAAAGAAGGCAATCCAAGTCCGTTAAAGTTATCTGAAGTGAATAGAATTTTAGGTAAAGTTGACGAGTTGGCAGAAAGTGATGAAGAAATTAATTGTCCATTTTTAGTAACTGAGTCAGTTAAGGTTATTGATGGACCTTTTAACGGATTTACCGGAATTATCGAAGAAGTTAACGAAGAGAAAAAGAAACTTAAAGTAATGGTTAAAATATTTGGTAGAAAAACACCATTAGAATTAAGTTTTATGCAAGTAGAAAAAGAATAAAATTATTTTTTTATGGCAAAACAAGTTGAAACGTTTATAAAATTACAAATTAAAGGTGGTGCTGCAAACCCATCTCCTCCTGTTGGACCTGCATTAGGTTCTAAAGGTGTAAACATTATGGAGTTTTGCAAACAGTTTAATGCAAAAACTCAAGATAAAGCTGGAAAAGTATTACCAGTTTTAATTACAGTTTACACCGACAAATCTTTTGATTTTATTGTTAAAACTCCTCCTGCCTCTGTTCAAATTCTAGAAACAGCTAAATTACAGTCTGGTTCAGCCGAATCGAACAGAAATAAGGTTGGTTCTATAACATGGGAGCAAGTTAAAGCAATTGCAAAAGATAAAATGCCCGATTTAAATTGTTTTACAATAGAATCGGCAATGTCAATGGTTGCAGGTACAGCACGTAGCTTGGGAGTTACAATCCAAGGAGAATCACCTCTTAAAAAAAATTAAGAAATGGGAAAATTATCTAAAAATCGTAAAGCTGCTGTTTCTAAACTAGATGCTAATATGGCATACACTTTAGACGATGCAGCAAAATTGGTAAAAAGCATGACCTTTACCAAATTCGATGCTTCTGTTGATTTAGATATAAGGTTGGGAGTAGATCCAAGAAAAGCCAATCAAATGGTTCGCGGTATCGTAACCTTGCCTCATGGAACTGGAAAACAAACAAGAGTTTTAGTATTGTGTACTCCAGAAAAAGTTAACGAAGCAAAAGAAGCTGGTGCAGATTTTGCCGGACTTGAAGAATTTATCGATAAAATTAAAGGTGGATGGACAGATGTTGATGTTATTATTACAATGCCAACAGTAATGGCTAAAATTGGTGCTCTCGGTAAAATTCTAGGTCCACGCGGTTTAATGCCAAATCCAAAAAGTGGTACTGTAACAATGGAAATTGGTAAAGCAGTAAAAGAAGTGAAAATGGGTAAAATCGATTTTAAAGTCGATAAATTTGGCATAATACACTCTACTATCGGTAAAGTTTCGTTTAACGAAGAACAATTAGTTGACAATGCAAAAGAATTCCTTCGTGCTATTGTTAAACTAAAACCTACTTCTGCAAAAGGAACTTATATGAGAAGTATTTATCTTTCGAGTACCATGAGTCCTGGTATTCAGATTGATTCAAAAACAGTTGATTAATCTTTATTAAAGAGCTTATGTTAAAAGAAGATAAAAATAAAATAATTGAAGATTTGGCTTTACAATTACAAAATTTTAGCCATTTCTATTTAGCAGATATTTCCGATTTAAATGCTTCAGATACAAGTAGCTTAAGAAGAATGTGTTTCGATAAAAATATCGAACTTATAGTTGTAAAAAACACATTACTTCGTAAAGCTCTCGAGAAATTTGAAGGGAAATATAACGAATTGTTCAATGTTTTGCAAGGTGGAACTTCAATAATGTTGACAAATTCGGCAAATGAACCCGCAAAACTGATTAAAGAATTTAGAAAGAAAAACAAAAAACCAATATTAAAAGGTGCTTTTGTTGAAGAATCAGTTTATATTGGCGATAACCAGGTTGAAGCTTTGGTTGCTATTAAAAGTAAAGAAGAACTTATTGGTGATATCATTGCATTATTGCAATCACCGGTTAAAAATGTTATTTCTTCACTCGAATCTGGCAAAAGAGTATTGTCTGGTGTCGTAAAAACGCTTTCAGAAAAATAAATAAGTAAAATAATTAATTAATTTTTTAATCTCAAATATTTAAAAAAATGGCAGATTTAAAAGTATTCGCAGAACAGTTAGTAAACCTTACAGTTAAGGAAGTTAACGAATTGGCAAAAATTTTAAAAGAAGAATATGGTATAGAACCAGCAGCTGCAGCTGTTGCAGTTGCCGCAGCTTCTAATGGCGCAGGCGAAGGTGGTGCTCAAGCCGAAAAAAGCACTTTTGATGTAATTTTAAAATCACCCGGTGGTGCTAAGTTACAAATAGTAAAATTAGTTAAAGACCTTACCGGCCTTGGTTTAAAAGAAGCAAAAGACTTAGTTGATGCTGCACCAAAAGCTATTAAAGAAGGAGTATCTAAAGAAGAAGCTGAAACTTTAAAAGCACAGTTAACAGAAGCTGGTGCTGAAGTTGAACTTAAATAATAATAAAGTTCAAACAAATTTTTTAGGTTTAAAGCCACTTTTGGCTTTAAGCCTTTTTGTCGTTTTTATTATTTCATTTCATTAATAAAGTTATAAATGTCTGTAACAAATAACAATAGGATTAATTTTTCCTCTACAAAAAATCAATTTCAATATCCCGATTTTCTTGAAATTCAAGTAAAATCATTTGAAGAGTTTTTTCAATTAAACTCTACTCCAGAAAAAAGAAAAATTGAAGGATTACATAAGGTATTTCAAGAAAATTTTCCGATTTCTGATACAAGAAACAATTTTATTCTTGAGTTTTTAGATTATTTTGTTGATCCACCTAGGTATATTATGGACGAGTGCATCGAAAGGGGCTTGTCGTATAGTGTTGCCCTAAAAGCAAAACTTAAATTATACTGTACCGACCCCGACCACGAAGATTTTGATACAGTTATTCAAGATGTTTATTTGGGAAATGTTCCTTACATGACTCCTCGTGGTACATTTATTATTAATGGCGCCGAAAGAGTTATTGTTTCGCAACTTCACCGTTCTCCTGGTGTGTTCTTTGGACAATCTATTCACACAAACGGAACAAAGCTTTATTCTGCCAGAATCATACCTTTTAAGGGATCTTGGATAGAATTTGCAACAGACATAAATAATGTAATGTATGCATATATCGACAGAAAAAAGAAATTACCAGTTACTACTTTGTTAAGAGCAATTGGTTACGAAAGCGATAAAGACATACTCGAAATTTTTAACCTTGCCGAAGAAATAAAAGTTTCTAAATTAGCATTAAAAAAACTTGTCGGACGTAAATTAGCTGCACGTGTTCTTAAAACATGGGTAGAAGATTTTGTTGATGAAGATACCGGCGAAGTTGTTTCAATCGAAAGAAATAAAATAATTATCGACCGTGAAACAATTATTGATAAAGACCATATAGACTTAATCGTAGATTCTGGTTCTAAAACTATTTTATTGCAAAAAGAAGATCAGAACCTATCAGATTATGCAATTATATATAACACTCTGCAAAAAGACCCTTGTAACTCTGAAAAAGAAGCTGTATTATATATTTATCGTCAGCTCAGAAATGCCGAACCACCGGACGAAGAAACTGCACGCGACGTAATTGATAAACTTTTCTTTTCAGTAAAAAGATACGACCTTGGTGACGTTGGAAGATACAGAATTAATAAAAAATTAAATCTTTCTGTTTCAATGGATGTTAAGGTTTTAACAAAAGCCGATATCATTTCTATTATACAATACCTTATCGAACTTATAAACTCGAAAACCGACGTTGATGATATTGACCACCTTAGCAATAGAAGAGTAAGAACAGTAGGCGAACAACTATCTTCACAATTTGGAGTAGGGTTAGCCAGAATGGCACGTACAATTAGGGAAAAAATGAATGTTCGTGATAACGAAGTTTTTACTCCAATTGACTTGATAAACGCTAAAAGTTTATCTTCTGTTATAAATACTTTTTTTGGAACTAATGCACTTTCGCAGTTTATGGACCAAACCAACCCATTAGCCGAAATGACACATAAAAGACGTTTATCGGCACTCGGTCCTGGTGGTTTAACCCGCGAAAGAGCCGGCTTTGAAGTACGTGACGTTCATTATACTCACTACGGCAGACTTTGTCCTATTGAAACACCCGAAGGTCCTAATATCGGTTTAATTTCTTCGTTATGTGTTTATGCTAAAATTAATAATTTAGGATTTATCGAGACCCCATACCGAAATGTACAATCAGGTAAGGTTGATATGCTCGATAATAATGCTGTTTATTTAAGTGCCGAAGAAGAAGAAGAAAAAATTATTGCTCAGGCAAATGCCGAAATTGACGATAAAGGTAAATTTAAAAATTTAAAAGTTAAAGCTCGTTTTAAAGGCGACTTCCCTGTATTAGATAACGAACAAATACAGTTGATGGACGTTGCTCCAAATCAAATTGCTTCTATTGCTGCAAGTCTTATCCCATTTATTGAACACGACGATGCTAACAGAGCACTTATGGGTTCAAACATGATGAGACAATCGGTACCCTTATTAAAACCAGAAGCCCCTATTGTTGGAACCGGTTTAGAAGAAAAAGTGGCAATGGATTCAAGAGCAATGCTTGTTGCCGAAGGTGATGGTGTTGTTGAATATGTTGATGGAAAAGAAGTAGTTATCCGTTACAAAAGAAGCGACGACGAAAAATTTGTTAGTTTTAACGATGATGTTGTTCGTTATAAAATTTTAAAATTCAGGAGAACTAACCAAAGCACAACAATAACATTGCGTCCAATAGTTAAAAAAGGACAAAAAGTTGTAAAAGGTCAGGTTTTAACTGAAGGTTATGCAACTCAAGGTGGCGAATTAGCATTAGGGCGAAACTTAAAAGTTGCATTTATGCCTTGGAAAGGTTACAACTTTGAAGATGCGATTGTAATTAACGAAAAGTTAGTAAAACAAGATGCATTTACCTCAATTCATATAGATGAGTTTGTGTTAGAAGTTCGCGATACCAAAAGAGGTGTTGAAGAATTAACTTCTGATATACCTAATGTTAGCGAAGAAGCCACTAGGAACTTAGACGAAAACGGATTGATACGAATTGGTGCTTATGTACAACCAGGAGATATTTTAATTGGTAAAATTACTCCAAAAGGCGAAACAGATCCATCACCAGAAGAAAAACTTTTAAGAGCTATTTTTGGCGATAAAGCAGGAGATGTAAAAGACGCATCTTTAAAAGTACCACCATCAATGCATGGAGTTATCGTTGATAAAAAACTTTTTTCTCGTCAAATAAAAGAACGAAAATTTAAAGTTAACGAAAAAACGATATTAGATAAAATAGAAGACGAAGCAAATAAAAAATTTGCAGAGTTAAAACAACATCTTATCGAGAAATTATTTGTAGTTGTAAATGGTAAAACTTCGCAAGGAGTAAAAGATTATTATAATGCAGATATTATTGCTAAAGGCGAAAAATTTACTTTAAAACAACTTCAAACAATCGATTTTATTAATACAAATCCAAATCGTTGGACTACCGATAAAGCTAAAAATGATATTATAAGGGAATTGCTAAATAATTATATCATTAAATTTAAAGAAATTGAATCGGAAGTAAAACGTAAGAAATTCAATTTAACTATTGGTGACGAACTTCCTGCTGGCATTGTTAAATTAGCCAAAGTTTATGTTGCTCAAAAAAGATCAGTAAGAGTTGGCGATAAAATGGCTGGACGCCACGGTAACAAGGGTATTGTTTCAAAAATTGTTCGCGAAGAAGATATGCCATTTTTAGAAGACGGCACACCTGTTGATATTGTTCTAAATCCATTGGGTGTTCCTTCTCGTATGAACCTTGGACAGATTTACGAAACCGTATTAGGTTGGGCTGGTAAAGAACTTGGTGTTACTTTTGCCACCCCAATATTTGACGGAGCAACACTTGACGAAATAAATAACTATACCGATAAAGCTAAATTACCACGATACGGTAGAGTATATTTATATGATGGTGGAACAGGTGAAAAGTTCGACCAACCTGCTACCGTTGGAGTAATTTATATGATTAAGCTTAGCCACATGGTTGACGATAAAATGCATGCTCGTTCAATCGGACCATATTCACTAATTACTCAACAACCATTGGGTGGTAAAGCCCAATTTGGAGGACAGCGTTTTGGTGAAATGGAAGTTTGGGCACTTGAAGCATTTGGAGCTTCAAATATACTTCAGGAAATTTTAACCATAAAATCTGACGACGTTGTTGGAAGAGCAAAAGCATACGAAGCAATTGTTAAAGGCGAACCAATGCCTATTCCAGGTATTCCGGAGTCGTTAAACGTACTTATACACGAGCTTCGTGGTCTAGGTTTAAGTATTAATTTAGAGTAATATTTTTAAAAAATTAACATAGAATTAAAAAATTTAGCTATGGCATTTAGAAGAGATAATAAAGTTAAAAGCAATTTTTCAAAAATCATAATAGGTATTGCTTCTCCAGAAGAAATATTAGAACGTTCCAGTGGCGAAGTAATTAAACCCGAAACAATAAATTACCGAACTTATAAACCAGAACGCGACGGATTATTTTGTGAAAGAATTTTTGGTCCGGTAAAAGATTACGAGTGCCATTGCGGTAAGTATAAAAGAATAAGATATAAAGGTATCATTTGCGATAGATGTGGGGTAGAAGTTACCGAAAAAAAGGTTCGTCGCGAACGTAGTGGACATATCGAATTAATTGTTCCGGTTTCACATATTTGGTATTTCCGTTCACTTCCAAATAAAATAGGTGCATTGTTAGGTTTACCTTCAAAAAAACTTGATGCAATTATTTATTACGAACGTTATGTTGTAATAAATCCGGGCGTTAAGGGTGTTGGTGGTACAAAAAAGTACGACTTTTTAACTGAAGAAGAATATGTCGAAATATTAGATAACTTACCAAAAGACAACCAATTACTTGATGACGACGACCCAAATAAATTTATCGCAAAAATGGGTGCCGAAGCATTATATGACCTACTAGCTAAAATAAATCTCGACGATTTATCATATTCTTTACGCGACCAAGCCAAAAATGAAACATCGCAACAACGAAAAACCGAAGCTTTAAAACGTTTACAGGTTGTTGAATCGTTTCGCGAGTCTAAAGGTGTTAATCGTCCCGAATGGATGATAATTAAAGTTATTCCGGTTATTCCACCTGAACTTAGACCACTTGTTCCACTAGATGGTGGACGATTTGCTACAAGCGATTTAAACGATTTGTACCGTAGAGTTATTATCAGAAATAACCGTTTAAAAAGACTAATAGATATTAAAGCACCTGAAGTTATTTTAAGAAACGAAAAACGTATGCTTCAGGAAGCTGTTGACAGCTTATTAGATAATTCAAGAAAATCGAATGCAGTTAAAACTGATGCAAATAGACCTTTAAAATCATTAAGCGATAGCTTAAAAGGAAAACAAGGACGTTTCCGTCAGAATTTGTTAGGTAAACGTGTCGATTACTCTGCTCGTTCGGTTATTGTTGTCGGACCCGATTTGCAATTACACGAATGTGGATTACCAAAAGATATGGCAGCTGAACTTTACAAACCTTTTATTATCCGAAAATTAATAGAAAGAGGTATTGTAAAAACTGTTAAGTCGGCAAAGAAAATTGTTGACCGCAGAGATTCTGTTGTTTGGGATATTTTGGAAAATGTATTGAAAGGACACCCTGTATTACTAAACCGTGCTCCAACATTGCACCGCTTGGGTATTCAGGCATTTCAACCAAAATTAATTGAAGGAAAAGCAATACAGTTGCACCCATTGGTTTGTACAGCTTTTAACGCTGACTTTGATGGTGACCAAATGGCAGTTCATTTGCCACTTGGTAATGCTGCTATTTTAGAAGCTCAACTTTTAATGCTCGCTTCTCATAATATTTTAAACCCTGCAAATGGAGCTCCAGTAGCTGTACCTTCACAAGACATGGTTCTTGGTTTATATTATATAACTAAAGCAAGAAAAAGTACTAAAGCACAACATATTAAAGGCGAAGGACTAACTTTTTATTCACCCGAAGAAGTTATTATTGCTTATAACGAAAAAGCTGTCGACTTACATGCATTAATTAAAGTTAAAGTCGATGACGTTGAAAATGGTAAACCTGTTAATAAAATAATTGAGACAACAGTTGGTCGTGTAATTTTTAATGAAGTAGTTCCTAAAGAAGCAGGATATATTAACGAGTTGCTTACCAAAAAATCGTTACGTGAAATTATTTCTAACGTATTAAAAATTACAGGTATTGCAACAACTTCAAAGTTTCTCGATGATATAAAAAATCTCGGTTATAAAATGGCATTCCAAGGTGGTTTGTCGTTTAACCTTAACGATGTAATTATTCCTAAAGAAAAAGAAACACTTGTAAACGAAGGTTATTCGCAGGTTGAAGAAGTAATGAATAACTATAACATGGGTTTTATTACAAGTAACGAAAGGTATAATCAAATAATTGATATTTGGACACATACTAACGCAAGGTTAACAAACTTAGTACTAAAACAAATTTCGGAAGATAACCAAGGGTTCAACCCAATTTATATGATGCTTGACTCTGGTGCCCGTGGTTCTAAAGAACAAATTAGACAGCTTTGTGGTATGAGAGGTTTAATGGCTAAACCACAAAAATCGGGTTCTGTTGGAAACGAAATTATCGAAAATCCAATTTTAGCAAACTTTAAAGAAGGGTTATCGGTTCTCGAGTACTTTATTTCTACACATGGTGCTCGTAAAGGTTTGGCCGATACCGCTCTTAAAACAGCTGATGCAGGTTATTTAACACGTAGATTAGTTGATGTTTCACAAGATGTGATAATTTCATCGACCGACTGCGGTACTTTAAGAGGATTAGTTGCTACTACACTTAAAAAAGGTGAAGAAGTTGTTGAAACATTGTACGACAGAATATTAGGAAGAGTATCTGTTCACGATTTATTCCATCCTAATACCGGAAAATTAATTGTAAGTTCAGGTGAAGAAATTTCTGATGAAATTGCTAAAATTATTGAAGAATCACCAATTGAGCAAGTTGAAATTCGTTCGGTGTTAACTTGCGAAGCTAAAAAAGGTGTTTGTGC
>Ga0172369_10008892_pt1 | contig 11282 bp, 7 predicted proteins | sample LakKiv25m_FD_114539 | JGI IMG/M metagenome (GOLD analysis project Ga0172369, IMG submission 114539) | Freshwater microbial communities from Kabuno Bay, South-Kivu, Congo - kab_022012_11.25m | ecosystem: Environmental > Aquatic > Freshwater > Lake | place: Democratic Republic of the Congo... | reverse complement strand
TTTTTCGCGGCCTCGGCCACCGACACCTCAGCCGGCAATGGTGCACGCGCGGCTGCTTGACCGCCGGCCGCCGGCTGCGCGGCGGCCGGCTGCGCGGCCGGCGCCTGGCAAGCCGAGACTGCCAGCGCTGCGACAACCAACGTAATGAGCCATCTGCTGAGTTTCGATCTTGCGCTCAACTGACTTGTTTCAAAGATGCCGTATCTTCGCATAATCCTGTTCAGTCTCCTGATCTCGTTTTTTATCTTCCACACTGCTCAAACGATGATTCTTGTCTGACTTCTCCATTTAGACGCCATCCGATACGATTGGTTACAGGCCGCTTTGGGTATTCCAAGAACTCCACCGACCAAAGATGCTCTCCACTACTTACCCGATTCTTCGCGCTTTAGCCCCAACTCCCGCGCGGCCTCCTTCAATGCCTTGAGCGCCGGCGAGTTCTCGGCCAGCGGCTTGTCGTCTTGCGTCACCAACTCAAAGCCTATTCCCAGCCGCAGCCTTTTCAAGTGCGGCACAGCAAACGTGATCTCGTCCCGCCGCGTGCGTTCAGAATGGAGCTTGAACCCGTTGCTATGGCCATGGCGCTCAGGCGCACGTTGGTAAGATGCGACGCCCAAGTACGGCTGTTGTTCCAGCCGCATCGCCTCATTAATTACGATGCGAATCAGTTCGGGCACGGCATCAACCCTGCTCGGCGATTTGGTCCAATAACTCGGCTGGTAAGGTAAAATCAGACGGTTGATAGGGCATAATGCAGCTCCCTTCGGTTCGGTGTTTTCCTGCCGAAAGGACGGCCACCAACTCGAAGACTCGCACCTCGCCGCCTAGTCGTGTCCCTGTCTGCGCAACACCGGTGGGCTACAGTTGTGTTCGGCGGTGAAGTACACTGCTGGTTTCGGTCTATGGTAGCCGGAATAACAGGGGTAGATACACTTGCAGACGAATCGTTGGGTTGCCAGTCGGCGTGACGGCGGGTGTGTGGGTCGTCGTGGCTGTCGCCGTTGGGGTATATGTCGCTGTCCCGGTGTCGGTCGGCGTGGCCGTGGCTGTCGGCGTATGCGTGGCGGTCCCGGTGGCCGTTGGCGTGCTGGTCGGCGTCCGCGTGACGGTCGCAGTAGCCGATGCCGTCGGCGTCGCGGTCGCCGTTGATGTCGCAGCGCGTGCCGCAGTTGGCGTCGGCGTGATGGTGGGCATAGCGGTTGGCGTGTTGGTCGGCGTTCGCGTGACAGTAGGTGTACCGGTCGGTATGGCTGTTACCGTGGGGGTGCGCGTAGCTGTCCCGGTCGCAGTTGGCGTGTTGGTCGGCGTTCGCGTGATAGTGGGCCTTTTTGTTGGCGTGGTCGTGACTGTCGGAGTGTCCGTGACGGTCTCGGTGACGGTCAGCGTATGGGTCGGCGTAATTGTGATCGTAGGGGTATGCGTAGTTGTTCCGGTGGCTGTCGGCGCGTGGGTCGGCGTTGGTGTGGCGGTCGGCGTGGCCGCGGTTGTCGGGGTATGTGTAGTCGTCCCGGTGGCGGTCGGCGTGACGGTGGGCGTATCCGTCGGCATGTTGGTTAGCGTCGGCGTAGCCGTGACTGTTGGGGTATGGGTGGCGGTCCCGGTGGCCGTTGGTGTGCTGGTCGGCGTCAACGTAACGGTAGGCGTATCAGTCGGCGTGGCGGTGACCGCCGGGGCATGCGTAGCTGTCCTGGTCGCAGTCGGTGTGCTGGTCGGCGTCGGTGCGCTGGTGGATGTCTCGGTCGGCGTAGCCGTGACCGTCGGAGTACGCGTAGCTGCCCCGGTCACCGTGGGGGTCCGCGTGGCTGTCCCGGTGGCTGTCGGTGTGCTGGTGGATGTCTCGACCGGCGTGGCCGTGACCGTCGGAGTACGCGTAGCTGCCCCGGTCACCGTGGGGGTCCGCGTGGCTGTCCCGGTGGCTGTCGGTGTGCTGGTGGATGTCTCGACCGGCGTGGCCGTGACCGTCGGGGTACGCGTAGCTGTCCCGATGGTGGTCGGTGTGCCGGTCGGCGTGGCCGTGACCGTGGGGGTCCGCGTGGCTGTCCCGGTGACTGTCGGTGTATGAGTTGGTGTGCAGGTATTAGTTGACGTGGGTGTGGCCGTCGGCAAGTCAGTCAATGTCGGTGTGATCGTGGATGTATAAGTTGGCGTGCGAGTTGGCGTCGGTGTGATGGTGGGCGTATCCGTCGGCGTGTTGGTCGGCGTCGGCGTGATAGTGGGCGTATCCGTTGGCGTGTTGGTCGGCGTCGGCGTAACGGTGGGCGTATCCGTCGGCGTGTTGGTCGGCGTCGGCGTGATGGTGGGCGTATCCGTCGGCGTGTTGGTCGGCGTCGGCGTGATGGTGGGCGTATCCGTTGGCGTGTTGGTCGGCGTCGGCGTGATGGTGGGTGTATCCGTCGGCGTATTGGTCGGCGTCGGCGTGATAGTGGGCGTATCCGTCGGCGTCAAAGTTGGGGTTGGCGTCGCCTCCAGGACGGTCGCGCTGCCCAGTGACCCTACAACCGAGGCGCCACCGAAGAAGACATCGGACGGAGCGACATAACGTACCGTGCTGATCGGCGTTGCCCCGATCACCTTGAATCGAACGGTCGCAACCCGGAAGTTGCCGGTAGGCGGCGTTCCGGTTAGCTTGCCGGCATCGTAGCGGATATCGCCGGTCGTATTGTTGACTTCATTCGCTAACTCAATATCGAGCGTGGTCAGATCGGCCGAGATCGTTGCTGCGGGATCGCCGGCTGCGTCCACGACCTGAAGCACAGCCGGATCGAACTGGACATACAGCTCCACGTTGTTGACCGGCTGTGCCCCAGCCTCGACGACCAGGTCAAAGGCGACGATATCCCCGATATCTGCGCTGTGACTGCCGGAAACGAACGATAAGTTGGCTGCGCCAGTTAATCCTGCCACAGGGTCACTCGTTGTCTCGGCGATGGATTGTCCCGAATGGAATACTGCTGCGACGGCCAGTCCAATCAGGAGTACGCTCAAAAACGCCGGCCGCCAACGCACTGCGCCGCCAGCGATCGTCGCGCGCGTCCAAGGGCAAACGAGAGCCTGGGAGCCGCAGCAGATTTTCATGTCACGAAACCTCGCGATCAATTGTGTCGAGATAGTACGGGCAGATAGGTGCGATAGGGTGCAGACGGGTTGCGGATCACGGCGTTGCCCAGCGCGCCAATAACCGAACCGCCGCCGAAGAAGACATCGGATGGAGCGACATAACGCGCCGTGCTGATCGGCGTTGCCCCGATCACCTTGAAGCGAACGGTCGCAACCCGAAAGTCGCCGGTAGGCGGCGTTCCGGTCAGCTTGCCGGCATCGTAACGAATGGCGCCCGTGGCGTTGCTGACTTCGTTCGCCAATTCGATGTTGAGCACGGTCGCGTCGGCTTCAAGCGTTGTGACCGGGTTGCCGGCCACATCCACGGCCTGCAACACCGAAGGGTCGAATTGCGCATATAGCTCCACGTTGTTGATTGGCTGTGCGCCGGCTGTCACCCGTAACTCGAAGGTGATGATGTCGCCGGTGCTCACGATGCGTTCCGTTGGCGCGAAGGTCAGATTCACCGTTCCGGCCATTCTGCTAATGGGCAGCGCTCGTGTGTCTTCGGAATCCACTGTCCTGGCTATGCCCGCCGTCGTGCAAGCCACCGGCCCGCTGCGATTATAGTTGGTCGCCAACAGCGAGAAATCCATGCCACTGACGCGGCGATCGTCGTTGAAGTCCGCGCGCGGATCGAACCCCGGGTCGTTACTGGTCTTGTTATAGGCGGTCGCCAGGATCGAGAAATCCACCCCCGCCACACGATTGTCATCGTTGGCGTCGCCTTCCAGAAGTGTGCAGAGGTTGATTGATGTGTCGCCCGTGGGCACGACGACGTCGGCCCGTTGGCTGTTCAATGAGTGCGCTCCTTTCACAGTGACACAGTAGGCGCCGTTCGGCATACCACAAACGCTGAACCCACCGACTGCATCCAACGTGGTGCTGAAGGTATAAGTCGCCGCAACCCTGCAGGTAGGCGCCAGACCAACCCGTACCGGATAGCCGGCCGAGCTGGTGTGGGACTGCAACATCACGCGTCCGTTCAAGCATCCGGTCTGAACCGCTACGGTCGCGCCCGCCGTGCTCCCGAGCACCGATCGGCCGCTGCTGAAGATGTCGGTGGGCGATACGAAGGTAACGTTTGTGCCCTGGCTTTCCGCCCTGGCTTTGAGACGAATCGTCGCGACTCTGAACGTGCCTGTAGCGGGCGTGCTCAGCTTGCCGGCATCGTAGCGGATGGTTCCGGTGGTGTTGTTGGCTTCATTCAATAGCATACTGTTGAAGGTCGTCAGATCGGCCTCGATGCTCGTGGCCAGCAGAGTGCAGTCGGGATTCACGACCTGCAACACGGTCGGATCAAACGTCAGATACAACTCCGCATTGTTGACCGGCTGCGTCCCGGCTTGCACCATGATGTCCAGGGTGAAGCAACTGTTCACCGCGGTCGTCACTGTGGCTGGCGATAGCATCAGGTTAACTGGGCCGGTTGGCGTTCCTGGTGTCAGCGTGTAGGTTGGCGTCGGTGTGACGGAACCGGTCGGCGTTGGCGTCGACGTGTATGTTCGTGTGACAGATCCAGTTAGGGTTGGTGTCGGTGTATTGGTCGGTGTGTGCGTCGGTGTGTTAGTCGGTGTGTGCGTCGGCGTGTGCGTCGGCGTGTTAGTGGGCGTGGGCGTTGGCGTCGGTGTGTTAGTCGGTGTGTGCGTCGGCGTGTTGGTGGGCGTGGGTGTCGCCGTGGCCGTAGGACGCGTATCAATAGTGAAACTATGAGGACTTGTCCAGCCCGAACTGCTTCCGCCATCGAATGCATGAAGCCTCCAGTAATAAACGCCATCAGATGGAAGTGTGGTAGACCAACTCGTCATAACATACTCTTCACCAGGCTGATACTGCCAGCCAACGCCGGCGATGATAGTATTGAAGGAGAGATCATTAGAGATTAGTAAAGAGAAGTCCCGATAGGTACGTGGTTTGTTATCAGGATCGCCACCATCTTGCCAGGTAAAGGCTACTGTTCGGGTATCAAGTATCGCACCGGTCATGGGGCTGCCCATGATCGGTAAGTTGGGCGGGGTATTAATCGCCACTTGCACAGAGACGTTATTGGTCGGTGCGCCTCGTTCTGAAAACCAAGTTACATACTCCTGAACCATGTCCCAACGCAAGGTCCAGGTCCCCGAAGTTGTCGGTGGTGTTACATTGGCATTGAGTGTGACGCTGTTACCGGGAGCCAAATCGGCTGGCAGGTTGGTGCGAGCACCATCAAAAATAACGACGTTTCCGGAGCTATCAACCCAATGATAGGATAGATGGACAGGGTTGTCCCCTCCAGCAGGCCAACTCATTGTGCCCATGTTCTTGACCTGCATCGGGATGCTATAGTTACCCGGCGTGACCATGGTGGAGGGCGTTACATGGCTGATCCATGCAACGTTGTGCAATGTATCAACACTGAACTCGCGTGCAGCGCTCCAGCCGCTGCTGGCTTGACCATCGTAGGCATACAGACACCAGAAGTAGAAGCCGTTATCAAGAGGCGTGCTCCAAGAAGTTTGAAAATAATCTACGCCGTCCCATCTGTAGCCTACGCCGACTATAGGGTTGGAGCAGTCAGTGTGTGGCGAAACGTATACGGAAAACGCCCGCTGAGTCCATGGGCCATTGTCGGGATCACCGTTGTCTTGCCAAAGAAACGTAACAGGGTTGCTTTTCACCCATGTATTTGCATTCGGGCTGATGTGGCTTGGAAGACGCGGCGGTCGGTTAGGATTGTTGGCAAAACTCAACGCGCGCGTGACGTCTCTGTAGTTGCCGGTTTTGTCGTAGAAACGCACCCTTATGGTGTGGCTACCGTCGGCATACGTCGCCGAATTGGTTTCCCAGTGGTATCCGTAATTGGCCCCCAGATCAGGTCGGTAGATGCCATAGGTCGCGTTCGCGTTGTAAGCAGCATCAAGCCAAATCTCTATCCGGTCTATACCAGATTGATGATCGCGTGCCCAGCCATCTACTGAGAGAGTGCCAACAATAGTGGCTCCGTCTGTAGGTCCATCAACAAACGCTTCTTCTGGTGGGATCGTGTCTGATCCCGTGCCATCATTATATACGGTGGCATAAGGGTATTGTTTGACTCCATTGCGCTCAATATATCCGCTGCTGTATCCTGTACCTGGATGGACAGTCCAACCAGACAGTACGGTTCCCTCAAGGTCTTGATAAGCTCCATTGTAGAGCAGACTGAAGTGAACATGGGGTGCTGTTGCAAAGCCTCCGGCACAGACCTCACACCCAATAGTGCCAACCGTGTCGTTTCTGTTAATGCTTCCTCCAGCCCGGGCATTTCGCAAATGATAATAGCTGGTCATCCAACCACCGCCGTGTTCGATGCGAATCCAGCATGATCGGTTGTTGGGATGATAGGCATTGCCACCAGCCGCAGCGACAGCCCATACACTGGATGGCGGAACTGAGCAAGTTGTACCTCCCGTGTAGAAATCCATTGATGAGCGGGGGTATCCGTAACTCCCGCCGTTCCAGTTGTGGGGGCCGTTGAATGTCCATGTTGCTCCAACGGGAAAAGGGAATTGAAGCAAGTTAGCGGGTGGAATCGCGTTTGGCACGATGTCATTGCTGGAATCAAGAGGATCACTGTCAGGAAATAGTGCAGTAAATGTTCCAATGAAACTTCCTATGTCTTTGCGGGAGATGGCGGCGCGCCATTGATCCTGTTGAAGTTGGGGTGCTAATGTCTCCAAGACCGCGAAACTGCCTGAGCTGATGCTTGTGGCGATTGCGCCTGTGGTTGTGTCTGCCAATTCTAGCGCCACCACACCGTGATCGAGGGGAGTCATCGCTGCTTGTACACCATATGAGTATAGATGACGATAGAATCTCAATGCCATCCCCACTGTCAGTTGCTTGATCTGGTCTGAAAGATCAGGTGGAAGTGCGGCGTTGCCAAAGTCATCATCGTTGAGTGCTATGTTTCGCACCAGCCCATAGCGCATCTCCAGTATCGTTAAGACCACGCGAGGATTTATACTGGTATATGCACATTGATCCAAGATGATGTCAGCATACGGTCGCAGAGGACTATTGACACCATCCAGATAGCTGTACAAGTCAAACGATCCCACGTTGGGGCCGAAGACAAACTGTCCATCAGCAAGGATGTTTTCCTCAGCAACAGCCTCATCCGGTTCAATATGCGGGCGCGCTGAAAGGCTCCTCATGGTCCGTTCATTCACGTAGACGCGTTCCGGAGGCTCAATGTTGAAGTCATTCGCGTCGTTTCCAGAGATTTCCCAGGAAGAGTCTGGATGATCTGCGGTATTCCTGGAAAGCGGCTCCGGTGGGGGCTTGGGTATCGGGTTGTCGCTAACTGGTGGATAGCTGATATCCAGGGGGGAGGCCGCTGTGACAAACACTTGGTCATATGACCCGATGGCCAGTGAGATCAGCAAAGCGAGTACGCCCCATTGCCTTGTGATGGGAGTGAGTAAATGACGCATCGTAGTACTCCTTATTTCACGATGTAGCTATCGCCATAAGCGGACATCATAGCCTGTGTCTTGGGCGACGACAGTAATCGAAAGAATTCCTCATCAATTATAGCATTACTGGACTTGCGGCGCAACCGGAATTCTCCTGTCAATCTATCAGGAATTCGCCGGGGCGCGGTGGGAGTTAGAGCAGAGACGCTAGCGGCTCGTGTTTGGGGTAATCGCGACAGATGGGGAGGATGCGACCACCGGCACATACCCGGCAATCGTCGCGCCAGCGCCCGGCGCGGAATGGATCTCCAGCCGGCCGCCGACGCTTTCGATGTAGGCCCGCATGTCTTGCAGGCTGGTGTAGCCTTTGACGCCAGGGCGCAGCGCCTCGGCTGGGATGAAGCCCTGACCGTCGTCCTGGATAAGCAGGCTCACGCGGTTCCCGGTCAGAGCCAACCGCGCGACGATCGTCGTTGCGTGGGCATGTTTCAAGGCGTTGTGGATCGCTTCGCGGAAGACCCGATAGATGGCGACCTTGGCTTCGGTCGAAAGCCGGCTATCTACAGAGTCAGAGAAATCTGTCTGCAAAGTCACGGTTGTCTCGTCTTGTACGCCCATGACCCAGCTTCGCAACGCCAGCGCCAGGCCGCGTTGCACCAACATCTCGGGCGCACGGAGATAGCTGAGCAGGTCGCGCAATTGACCGGCTTCGGCGCTGATGCGGTCTTGCCAGTGATCAAGCGGCCGGGCCAGTTCGCGATTGCGTTCTTTTAGCTCATCCAGGCCATAGGTCAGCACCAGCAGGAATTGGAGGATCGTGTCGTGTAGCTCACGCGCGATTTTGCGCCGTTCGTTTTCTTCCGCCTGCAGGATCATCTGCGACGCCCCTCGCAAGCGTTGCAGTTGGCGTGCGTTGAGGATGGCGAGCGCGGCCAGGCGCGCCAGGATGCGGAGCAGGCGGAGATCTTCTTCATCGTAGATTTCGCCCGTCCAGCGCGGCCCCAGGCCCAGCAACCCAACTACTTGTTCGCCTTCGGCCAGCGGCGCCCAGGCCGCGATGGGCTGGCCCGGCGCGATCTTCAGAAGCGTCTGGCAGGTCTCGGCGTCCGGTGTTCCGGCGACGACAGGTTCGCGCTGGGCTGCCAGTGTTTCGCCGAGTCCGGCTGGAATCGCTATCGTGTGCGCCGGCTGCCCCTCCAGGTAACAGTCGAGCGTCTGGCGGTCGGCGTCGAGCAGCCAGACATCGGCGCGCGTGGCATCCGACGCCTGGCGCAGATGGCGGCGTAACGTGCGCACCAATGTGGGGATCTCCTGCAGCTCGCCGACTTCCTGGCTGAAACCGGCCACGATGCGGTAATCCACCGCCTCGCGCCGCAGCAGGCGGTCGAAGAATGCCGTCGGCCCCTGGCGCGTCCCCACGGCCAGGCCGGTCGCCAGGGCAGTGAACAGGATCGGCAGAAACTCGGTGCGTGCGCCGGTGACCAGGTAAATCAGGTTCGCGAGCACCGTGCAAAAGCTGACCAGCAGCAGGCCTTTCAGGATGCCGCCGCGCATATGGAAGAGCTGATAACGCAGGATGGCATAGGCTGAGATAGCGACGAAGCCTAATGCCAGATAGGGGAGGCTGCTCAGGTAACGCGTTGGCGGGGCAGACGATAAGAAATATACCCCCAGGGGTGCGGCGCAAATTGCCAGGCTGATAATCCCGAGCAAGATCAGCCCGACCTGGCGGCGTACGCGCCGGTCGGCTGTTGTTGCATAGGTCCAGGTCAGGCAAAAGATGCCCCAACTGCCCGCAAATGCTGCGCTGTAGACGACAAAGCGTAAATAGGGCCAGTCGAGCGGAATACTGATGGGATCATCGTTCGTAAGATAGGCAACCATGCCGAGGATGGAAAACCCGATTGAGACCGCATAATATGGAATCCGTATCAGCCGGCTGAATGCGATCAGGGCCGGCCGATCGGTCAGTAAACTCATCAGATGGAAAAATACGACTCCGAACAGCGGCATCCACGGTGTGACGAGTACCATGACTACGCCACGCGTATCGGCGAAGCGATCGGTGAAGATCACGGTGTACGTTTGATCCAGCGCTAACCCGCCGGCAATGAGCGTGAGAAAGGCGAAGACGCGGTTGATCTCGTTGGCTGGTCCGGCGCGAAACACGGTCAACCCAACGGCGAGCAAGCCCAATCCGAGCAAAAAAGTCGGAAAGAACACTTCTATCAGCATTGACAGGGTGAAAGGCATCAATTTTACGCCTGGGATGGTGAACAGTTGCCCATCACGTTCGACCAGCAGTTCGATCTGTGCTTTTGCGCCCAACGCCTGGAAGCGTTCTCGGAAGAGATCGGCATAGAATCGGCCGCCGTTTGGACATTGGATCGTGCGATAACGTTCCTCCAATCCATAAATTTCACTGGTTGGGCTGGGGTGATAGCCATCCATGCACAGGATGCGGTCGTTGATTTGCACACCGGCCGTCATGCTCTCCCAGTAGGCAGGGGTCATCCAACTGACGGTGTAGAGCTTAAGCTCTTTGCGCCATTGCAGACCGAAGTTGGGGATCGGTTGGCCCAGGGCCAGTGCCAACCGCGCCGCGCCGCCGGCGCCGATCAACACGAAGATCAGCATGGCGGCGGGCAAAGCCACTTGCAGCGGATCGGGTCGGGACGCGGCAGGCCGTTTCACGGTCAACTCCGCTCCAGTTCTTGGAGGTGTGCGAATAGATGGATTTTCGCCAGGAGCGCCAGGGGGTTCAGGCCACTGTCTGTATCACGCAGCCCCAGTTTGTCATAGATGGCGTCCATGTGGCTGCTCACGGTTTTTGCCGCGATGTTGAGCCGCTTTGCAGCCTCGCGATGCGTCTGGCAACCACCGATTGCTTCGAAGACGCGGCGTTCGGGGAGCGAGAGCGCCGGCAGCGCGCAAAGCGCAGTTTCAACGATCTTCCGTTCGTCAGATGTAATGGTGGCCAGCGCCAGGTCGAACACCGTTTGGCGTGTGGCCCGCACGCCGGGCGCAATCTCCAGGCCGGAAAGGCCGCGCGCGACTTTGTGGATCGCATTCCACAATTCCTCTGGCCGGGAGCCTTTCAGCAAGTACACGATCCGGTCATGCCCGTCCACGAACAACTGGACGACCTCTGGCCCGCGATCCACATAGGCCGAGAGAAACACGACCCCCAGGCAGGGCAGCATCTCACGCAGGCGGCGCGCCACGGTGATGCCCACATCCTCCGCGAAGGCGGCCCGATCGCCAGGCTTCTCCGGCAGCACGATATCGAGCACCGCGACATCCGGCTGTTCGATTTCCGCTGTCGTCAACGCGGTCTGCTGGCTGTCCGCTTCGCACACGGTCAGCCCATGCCGCACCAGATAATCGCGCACCGCGCTCCGCACAGCCCAATCATCTTCAACCAGCAGGACTTTGATCGGCTGGGGCATCGGCAATCATCTCCTCGATCATACCTCACGGTGGATTCTCGTGCAACGGGTATTCTCCGCATTCGTCATCGGGGCTTTGCCGCAATTTGAACGTCTGCGAGACGCCGTGTAGAATGCGTCTGAAAAACTCAACCACGAGATCGCCCATGTCTGAACTAATTCAGCATTTCACTGTTGCGCCAATTGCGCCCACCGTCGAAACCCGCTTCCGCGTCCGCTTCTACGAGACCGACCAGATGGGGGTCGTCCACCACGCGGCGTACATCACCTGGTTCGAGGAGGGGCGCAGCGCGTTCACGCG
>Ga0172369_10008890_pt1 | contig 11283 bp, 10 predicted proteins | sample LakKiv25m_FD_114539 | JGI IMG/M metagenome (GOLD analysis project Ga0172369, IMG submission 114539) | Freshwater microbial communities from Kabuno Bay, South-Kivu, Congo - kab_022012_11.25m | ecosystem: Environmental > Aquatic > Freshwater > Lake | place: Democratic Republic of the Congo... | reverse complement strand
TACCCGTGGTACAGCGCGTTATGGCGCGCCTGGGTATATCGCCACCCTATTGGCGCCATCTTCCCTGGTTGAATCGCGCCAGGCGGTTGCTGCATGTGTGATGGCTCGCGGAGGCAGAGATGCACACGATCGATACGATTGATATCGCTGTTGACCCTGCTGTCGCGTATCGCTTCGCGGCAGAGATCCTGCGCTGGCCGGCGATCCTGCCGCATTACCGGTGGGTGAAAATATTGGGCGAGCAGCCTGACGGCATCCTGGTGCAGATGGCGGCGAAACGCGGCTGGATTCCGGTCCGCTGGGAAGCCCTGCAGCGGTGCGATGCGCGGCGCCGCCGGATTCACTACCGGCATACCGGCGGGGCCACAAAGGGGATGGACGTCGTCTGGGAGTTCGAGGCGACCGCCATGGGAACGCATGTGACGCTGATCCATGACGTGACACTCGATACGCCGATCGTTCGCTCCCGGATCGGTGTAATGATCGTCGGGCATTATTTTGTTCATTATATCGCGAGCCGCACGCTGTGTGTGATGAAAGCGTATCTGGAGAAGGAGAAGGTATGCGCCGAGCAGTCATCACCGGTATTGGACCGGTAGCACCCACCGGGATTGGTAATGAGGCATACTGGCACGGATTGACCGCCGGGCAATCCGTGGTGGATCGGATCAGCCGGTTTGACCCTTCGGCCTTTCGGTCACAGATGGCCGGAGAAGTCCGCAATTTCACTCCGACGGATTTTATCGAAGCCAAACGCCTGAAACGCATGGACCGCTATTCACAATTTGCGGTCAGCGCGGCGCGGTTAGCCATCGATGATGCACGCCTGGCGCCGGCGCGGGAAAATTGTGAGCGCATAGGCGTCAGCATCGGAACGGCGCTGGGCGGTCTCGGGTATGCGGAACTCCAGGTGGGGGTGTTTAATGCGCAAGGATTGCGCGCCGTTGATCCGATGCTGGCATTGCTGGTCTTCGGCGGCGCCGGCAGTTGCAATATCGCGATTGAATTTGGCTTTTCCGGTCCCAGCTCGGCGAATTCGAATAGCTGCGCTTCCGGCACGATGGCCCTCGGGCAGGCCCTGGAGTGGATTCGCCGAGATCAGGCGGATGTGGTGCTGGCCGGCGCGGCCGAGGCGCCACTGGCCCCGCTGTGCTACTCCGCCTTCACGGCGCTCCGCGCGATGTCGAGCCGCAACGATGAACCGGCGCGGGCTTCCCGTCCGTTCGATGCGGGACGCGACGGTTTCGTCATGGGCGAAGGAGCAGCGATGATGGTCGTCGAGGAACTGCACCATGCCCTTGCCCGCGGCGCCCGTATATATGGGGAAATCACCGGATACGGCCTGTCCAATGATGCTCACCATATGACGGCGCCGTTGCCGGATGGGGCACAGGCAGCCCGTGCCATGCGGTTGGCGCTTGAGGATGCAAAGGTTGCTCCGGACGAGATCGACTATATCAATGCACACGGCAGCTCTACCCCCTTGAATGATCGGACGGAAACGCTGGCCATTAAGCGCGTCTTCGGAGAGTACGCCCCCCGCATCCCCATCAGCAGCATTAAAGGGCACCATGGCCATGCGCTGGGCGCCTCCGGCGCGATCGAAGCCGCCGCGTGCCTGTTGATGCTCGAGCGGCAGTACCTGATCCCGACGATCAATCTGGAAACGGCTGACCCTGAGTGCGACCTGAATTACTTGCCGTGTACCGGACGCCCGCACCCGATACACACGATCCTGTCCAACAGTTTTGGCTTCGGCGGCATCAACGCGAGCATTCTCCTGCGGAAATGGGCGCCCGATGCTGTGGCGTGAACTGCGATTTGAAACCACAGATTACGCATGCGGCGCATCCTTCCGCCGCATGCGAAATCTGTGGTTTCTATTAGATTTAAAAGGAGTGGAGATATCCGTGATTCGGCTGCCCTGCCATACGCGAGTGGATGCCGACGAGTTGGTTGACGATCCGAAGTTATCCGTCGAAGACGCCTTCGCGACCATGCGCGATCAGGCGGTGGTGAACCGCTGGCTCGGTGGCGCGCACGCGACGCTGGCCCATGCGATCCCCCTGCTGCGGAACTCCGCGTCCGATCCCGTGCGGGTGCTCGATGCCGCCTGCGGCGGGGGCGACCTGTCCCGTTTCCTGGTGGACGCGGCGCGGCGGCACGGAAAGCGGACTGCTGTCATCGGGCTGGATCTGAGCCGACATGTCATCACCTGTGCCCGCCGCCTCTCCGCCGATTATCCTGAGATCCGCTTCGTTGTCGGTGATGCGCTGCGCCCGCCGTTTCGGGAGGGGACGTTCGATATCGTGATAATGCCGACGTTCATCCATCACCTGCAACCGGAACAGATTGTCCCGCTGTTGCGGACGGCGCGGGGTATCAGCCGGGGAGCAGTGATTGTGGAGGACCTGGTGCGTTCTCCGTGGGCCTGTCTCGGATTCTGGATTTTTTCTCGCGTGATGCGCTTTCATCCCATCTCGATTCATGATGGGCAGGTGTCGGTCTGCCGGGCTTATATTCCCAGGGAGATCATTGAGATGGTCCATCGTGCCGGGTTGGCGCAGTGGAAATTGTATCGGCATCCGATCTCGCGGATGACGCTGGTCTATGCCGGGACAAGTCATGATGAGAAGGAGGCAACGGCATGACGAGCCGCTTCAGTGTCGCCACCAATTTCGACGACGGGTTGCCGGGGCAGTTGCAGCCCCTGGGCGCGGTGGAGCTCTTTGGCAAACTCCCGCACGATATTGTCGGCGGTGGGCGGGCCAGTTACATGCTCACCCCCGTCTCGCGGGGGAAACTGACGGCCCATCTCCGAGAAGCGCGACGGCACGGTCTCGCCTTCGATTACCTGATTAATACCGCGTGCCTGGGTAACCAGGAATTCAGCGCCGCCTTCCACCGCCGCCTCCATCAATTGCTGGATTGGGTCTCGGAGCTGGGGATCGAATGGGTCACGGTGTCCCTGCCGCTGCTGCTGGAGATCGTCAAGGCGCGCTATCCGCGCCTGAAGGTGAAAGTGGGCGTGTATGCGCTGGTCGATACGCCGGTCCGCGCGCGGTTCTGGGAGGACCTGGGCGCCGACTGCATCACCCTGGTCCCGCTCACCGTCAACCGTGACTTCCCCCGGCTGCGCGCCATCCGCGAAGCAGTGCGGTGCGACCTGCAACTGCTGGCAAACTCGACGTGCATGAAGGAATGTCCCATCGCCTTCTACCACAATCTTTGCCTGTCCCACGCCTCGCAAACACGCGGAGAACGCTTCATGATCGACTACTGCTTGCTGAAGTGCTCCATGGCGAAATTGCATGAACCGGCGCAGTTCTTGATGTCCCCGTGGATTCGTCCGGAGGATCTGCATCATTACGAGGCGCTGGGGTATTCCGTCTTCAAAATCCTCGAACGGGACGCCCCGACAGAGGCGCTGGTGGAACGCACCCGGGCGTATCACGAACGCTGTTATGACGGCAACCTGATGAACATTATTCAACCGTATGGTTATAGCAAGGCGCGGTCCGCGTCCCAGCCGCGCCGCGGCGCCTTCTGGGATTATCGCACCTTCTTTCGCCCCTGGAAGGCGGACCCCGCGCGCCTGCTCCGCTGGCGGGAATTCGCCGGCATCAACGGCATGTGCCGTCAGGGCGAATACAGCGCCCCGGTGGCGATCGACAACCGCGCTCTCGACGGTTTTCTGGAAGGCCTGATGGAGCGGAACTGTGGCAACCGGGATTGCGCCCGCTGCCGATACTGCCACACGGTCGCGCGGGATGTCGTGAAGATCGATCCCGCGTATCGGGAGCATTGTCTATCGTTGGGCGGCGAGATACTGGATGATCTCCGCTCCGGCGCGATGTGGAGGATGAACCATGGCGGATAAGCCGCTCGCGTGCTGCTGATGGCCATGCCGGATGTGGCCAGCGCATTTGACCGCACGATGCGGATCCCGAACCTGGCGATCGCTTCGCTGGCCGCCAATCTGGAGGGCGCCGAAGTGTGTACCCTCGACCTGGTGCTGCAGTCGGCGGCGGTCGGCCAGGCTGTGCGCACTCACGTCGAACAATTCGCCCCCGATCTGGTGGGGTTGAGCGCGATGACGTTCCAATACTCGACCGCCTGCCGGGTCGCGAGCCTGGTTCGGGCGATCAAACCGGAAACGAAGATCCTGCTGGGCGGGTATCATGCCACCCTGGCGTCTGAGCAGATTGCCGGCGATCCCCGCGCCGCCGATATCGACTTCCTTATCCGCGGCGAAGGGGAAGCGCCGTTGAATCAGCTCGTGCAGGCGCTCGCGGGGCGGGATGGCGCTGGTCTGGCAGCGATCTCCGGCCTGTCTTACCGCACGTCTGAGGGTTTCGCGCATAATCCGCCGGGGTCGCTCGCGAGCCTGGACGGGATCAAGCAGCCGGACCGGCGGTCGCGGTTGGCGACGGGATTCCATTATTTCGGCCGGCCCTTCGATGTCGTCGAGACATCGCGGGGCTGCCCGCGCGGATGCCGGTTCTGCTGCATTCGCAAAATGTATGGCGATACCCGCCGGGAATACTCCATCGACCGGGTCATCGCCGACATCCGCGAGGCGCGGGACAACGGCGCCCGCGGCATCTTCTTCGTCGATGACAACGTCAACTGGCGTCCTGAGCGCTTTCAGGAGCTGTGCCGGGCGATCGTCGATTGCGGCCTGAACACGATGGAATACGTCAGCCAGGCGGATGTGGCCGGCTTTGCCCGCCACCCGGAGCTGGTGGCGGAGATGCGCCGCGCCGGATTCAGCGGCATCTTCCTCGGCATCGAAAGCGTCAACCCCGCGCACTGGCGCTTCCTGAAGAAGAATAACTCCTGGGAGACCACTCGGAGCGTGGTGGAGAACCTTCGGGCGCAAGGCATCTATGTCGCCGGCGGCTTTATCCTCGGTAATCCCGACGATGACGCCGCCACCCTGCGCGCCGCATTTCGCACCGCGCTCGCCCTGCCGCTGGACCACGCGATCATGTGGTGCCTGACGCCGTATCCCGGCACCGAGATCCGGGAGGAGCTGCTGGCAGAAGAGCTGGTCGCCAATCCGGACCAGTTCCAGCATTACAATGGCTTCATCAGCAATGTGCGCACCCGGCATCTCGATCACCGGACCCTCGTCCGGCTCATCGCCACTGAAGGGCTGAAGCTCTATCTGAACCCGCGGTTCATCCTCCGCGGGAACCTCTGGCGCTCGAGCCCGGGCATCCTGCGCACCTACTACACCACCATTGCCGAATACCTGACCAGAGGGTATCGGAATCGGCTGTTCGAGTCGCGACATCAATGGTAAGAGGGGAAGACAAAATGAAAAGCGCACGGAAATGAATGTTATGGAATTAGCAATTTTTCATTTTGCATTCCTTCAGTGTTAGCGGTCCCGTCTTTCGGGACAAGGAGAGCATATTATGACTACCCCAAACCGCAACTGGGGAGCACTGGCCAAAACCAGCGCGATTATCCTGGCGCTCGCCGGCGGTGTGTATGCACTGATCCTGCTCACCATCATGACGGCCAAAATCGGCACCATGTCCGCCAAGCTGGATAAGCTGGATACGCTGACCCGCGATATTGGGCAGTTGGATACACGGTTGAATCTGCTGGAGGACACCAATAAACGGCTGGGCGTCATGGAAGGCTACATGAAATCGCTGCCCGCACTGGCTACCGTCGGAAATGCGGCACTGGCGCAGTCCATTATGACCAATCGCAAGCTCAATACCACCAACGCCAGCCTGGCAGGCACGAATCGCTATATCCATGAAACCACCACCAAGTTAACCACGACCAATCAAGGATTGAAAGATATGGATCGGCAGCTTGTCGCCATGCGCGGCGCGAGCGATGTCATGGCTATGAAGCTGAACGCGCTGGAGGACATGCGGCGCCTGCTGGCCGAGACGAATACCAGCATTGGGAAAATGAGCGACAGCCTGACGGCGGTGCAGGCATCGATATCAGGATTGAATACCCAGCTTGGTGGGTTGTCGGGCTTGAAAACCAGCCTGGACTCGCTGCAGGCACAGCTCAAGGGCTTAACCACCGAACTGGCCTCCCTGTCAAACCTGACCACCAGCCTGGATGCCCTGCAGGCGCAACTCAAAGGCCTGAATACCCAGTTGGCTGGATTATCCGATCTGAAGACCAGTCTGGATTCACTGCAGGCACAGCTTCAGGGCTTGAACACCCAGCTTGCCGGACTGTCGGATTTGAAAACGAGCCTGGATGCGATGCAGACGCAGCTCAAGAGCCTGACCACCGAGCTGGCCTCGTTGTCAAATCTGACCACCAGCCTGAATGCGGTGCAGGCGCAGATCCAGAGCCTGAACACCCAGCTCACCACGCTTGACACCGGGCTGCAGCAACTGTCAAAAAGCCTGAAAAAGCTCCCCTCGCAAGGCGCGCTGGCCGTGGGGCTTCTGGTGGGAGCGGAGTTGGTTGGGAAATGATAATCGCTCAATTGAAGATGCTTGACTCACGGTGGCTACCTGAAGTAGCCGGGGATATCGCTCCTTGATACTTTCGTTCCGCCTGCCGCCGTAGCTCATGAAGTTTCGTTACCCCAGCGGCAGCAGCTTCCATCCATCGAAGAACGCCCCTTCGGCGGGGTGGAGGAGGCGGGGGGCGAAGGCGACGTGCTGGGCGCGGCAGCGGTCGGCGAAGTCGCGCTCGGCGGCTTCCTGGCCCAGCGGGACGACCAGGCGCGGCTGGAGCTGCCGGGCGGCGTTGACCGCGTCCGCCGGCGTCATCGTCGCCAATGGCAACAGCACGAGCTGCGGGTGGAACTGCTCGCCGATGGGGGCGAATTCGCCGAGGAACTGCGTGGGGCCGGCGTGATAGAGCGACAGGTGGTCGATGCCCAGCAGGAACCCCAGGCGTTCATCGGGCATGTCGTTGCGCGCCGGCGTGGCCAGCGCGCCGAAACCGGGCAGATCGACGCGCGCGCCGGGCGAGAGGGCAAAGGAGCGCTCCTCGCTGACGCCGGCCTGCAGCAACCGCTGCCGCAGCGGCGGCGGGCCGATGAACCGCGCGGCGGTGCGCTGCACCAGCGTCGCCAGCATGCTGTCGGGCGGCGGCGTGCTGCACAAGATGAGATCGGCGGCAGGCAGATCTTCCGGCTGCAGCAAGCTCTCCTCATCCAGCTCCGGCATGAGCAGCGCCAGGTAACGATGCGACTTCAGCACGAGCGCGCGCGCGCCCACCCGCCAGAGGGCGACCCGTCCCGCCGGCACCGCCTGCCCGAGGATCAGCTCCGCAAGCTGCATGCTCGGATGGCTCCACGTGCCGGTAGTGAGGATGCCGGCGCCCACTTCCAGCCGGAGGGGCAGCGGCACTGGCCGTTTCGACGGCAGCACCAGCGCGCCGCCGCGGGTGTCATCCGCGATGGGATTGGGGGTGGCTAATGGCTGGAAACGGAAGGCATCCTCCGCGGATCGCTCCTCGTCGCGCTGGGCGCCGATCACCGCATGCGGCAGCAGCTCGCGCGGGAAGGTGAGTTTGACATCGACCGGCGCCGCGCCCAGGCGAAGACCGAGCCACCCTTCGCGCAGGTTGCGCGCGATGGCCTGGTAGGGGGTGGTGACCAGCAGGCCGAAGTCCAGCTCGTTGCCCATCGGTCCCACGCCGCGCTGTACCTCCACCGCGTCCACCGGCGCCACCGCGCGGTCGTCGGCCTTCGCGCGCAGCGCGATGACGCCCGACCAGGTGACGGGCGCCGGCCAGGTGTTGCGGTTGGTCAGCACATCCTCCACCTCCACCACAGGCTCGCCCGCCTTCAGCCGCACGAAGCGGTCGACGTGGATGGTCAGCGGCGTGGAGCGCACGTTGCCGTCGATAATGTGCGACACGCGGTCCACCAGGCACCAAGCGCGCAGGGTGACCTGCTCATCAGTCTGTTCGCTGATTTCCGCCTCCCATGCCAGCCGCGAAATGATCTCGCCATCCGCCAGCAGCGAGGGGAACGCCGCGCACCATCCGCCGCGCACGTGCAGCCCGTGGTGTAAATCGCGCACAAATTCGGTGGCGAGCAGCTCCAGGCTCAACGGGCGATAAAACAGGCTGCATAACCGCGCGCCGTATTCGGGCAGCAACGCCAGCCGCAGCACGCCGTTGTCCAGCACCAGCGAGCGCGTTCCCTCCAGCGTGCTCTCCCGCGCCGTGCAGTGGTGCCGGCTGAAATCCAGGTTGTCGGGCAGCAATCCCATGAGTAGTTCCGTTAGCCCGGATTATTCATGAACCGCTTGTAGCCGCATCCCTTTACGGGTGCGCGAGCGGTTCATGAATAATCCGGGTTAGTAGTTTATAGTGAGTAGTCAGTAGTATAGTTCGCCTGTGCCCGCGGTGGTTTCGCTACGGCGCGTGGGGTATGGAAAGATGCGAAAAGTGCGGCGGAGTATCGCCGCAGAGCTTCCTTGCCTACCCTACCACCGGATTGCTGACTATTCACTACTTACCATTTTCCAATCACTATTCCTGATCTAATACTGATGTCCATAACTTAGCGTCAGCGTATACTCGGTGGAACCATCGTTCCCGAAATCATACGCCGTGCCGATGATGGTGAAGCTGCTCATGGATAGGCCGACGCTGCCGGCGGTGCGCTTGATCGTGTCACCCTGCACGTGGTCTGCCATCAGGATGAGCGGGCGGGCATCGAAGCGCGCGCCGACCATGCTCAGTGTTTCATCCGCGTCGCCCACCCCGGTGATCATGCCGCCGGAGATCTTCATGCGGCCAAGTTTTCTGGTGAGCACTCCATAATACTGCGCGTCTTCCCCAAAATTCTGCGCGCCGATCGCGAACTGCGTCGTCCCCTCGCCGCTGTTCAGGAAGCGCCACTTCACATTATAAACAGTGCCGAGGTCGGTGATGTTGTCAACCCCCGCCTCGAAGCCGAAGAGCGAGCCATTCTCGGTGCCGATGATCATGCCGTCGGGCGGCACGTTCAGCTTGCCGCTGCCGGACGACTCGTAATCGAGGCGCGACTCGCCGGGCGTAAGCACATCGGCGGTCGGCATCAAGTTCAGCCCGGTGGGAATCGCCAGTCCGGCCAGCGATATCGAGAGCAGGCAGAGTATGAGCAGGTAACGCATGGTGTATGTTCCTTTCGGCCATGCCGGCTGTCTCACACTATTCGCGATGAAGGGGCCACAGTCCTTTTCCACTGTCAGCCTGATAAAAGCCTGGCGGCAAAGCTGGTGCTCCTGGATGAAGTGCACCGGAACGCGCGTTACCGGCCCCGGGGCTGGCAGCGGGTAGCCGTGGAGTTGCTGCGGCACCGGCTGCTTTATGTCCGCCTCTCCGCTGCTTACAACCTGCCCGCGCCCCTCGATCCGCGACTCGTGAAGCCTGTCTTGAATATCGTGACGGCACACGCGCCGGAGACGGATGCGGCGTTTTGCCGGATTGCCAAAGACGCGCCGCGGCCTGAATTCGCCGGCGCCTTGCAGAAGATGCTCGCCACCGCGCGGGACGAATGGCTCGTCGTCTGGGCCACGCAAACGGCGCCGGCGTGCGGCGTGCCAAGAGATCGGGTACTGGACATCCTCATCACTCGCATCGACGAACCCGCGCTGTCCCACCGGGTATTGGAACTGCTGATCGGTAGCACGGTGGAAACGCACGGTCTGGCCTGCCGCCAGGGAGGTGTGACGGATCCACCGGAGGAACTGGCGCGGCTGAAGGCGCGGTGGACGGCTTTTGTCAACAAGCATCGCCGGACCCTGCGCGCCGGCACGCGCTTCCCCATCGGTTCCACGGACATCAGTATAGACGCGCTGCCCCGCTGGCTGTCGCTGGTGCGGGAGGACAGGACGCAATGGCCGCAGCGGACCGATTGAGTGTTCGCTGGTAGTCGGCCAAGGTGCTGAAGACCGATCCCCAAGGCAAAGGATAAATGCAAAATGTAAGCGTATGCCTCTCTCCTTTTGCACTTGCTCTTTCCTCTTGCTCTTGCTCTCAGCGTTTGAGAGCAAGAGCAAGTGCAAAAGGAGAGAAACACATATTCAGGCGTTTACCGCAATAAAATGCTCACCTCCCACCCGATCATGTCGATGGCGGGGGTCGTGGTGGTGTCATTCGCCACTTCGTCCGGCAAGCCGGGGTCGCCGCTGTAGAAGATGCGGTTCTGGTCCAGCGGCACGTAGGCCAGGTAGTCGTAGCCGTTGAAGCCGAAGCCGTCGTATTCCTTGATCCCGGTGCCTTCCAGGGGGATCTCCAGGTCCTTCATGGTGATCCAGTTCACCTGGATCGTCGCGGGCAGCGGGTCACCGGGCGCCACCAGGTCGCGGGCGTCGATCTCCAGCATGATTTTATTGTTGTTCTGCACTTCCCCGCGGAACGGCTGGCCGATGGGGGCGCCGTTCCGGTATTCCTGGAAGGAACCGCCGTTGAAAATGACATAAAAAGGCGGTTCCTGGATGGGGTCGTTCGGCCCCAGGCCGGAGAGGGTGCCCCAGCCATTGCCGTATTCAGGCCCGGCCACCACCGGCACCGGGCCGTTGCTGTCGTCCCCGTTGGTATCGACGGCGAAGAAGTAGTAATACGCCGGGTTGTAATCGCCGTTCAGGGTGATCTCGGTATGGATCGTCACCGGCGGCAGGTCGCTCGGCCCGGCGCTCGCCGGATACCGGGCGCACCCGGCGACGAGGAGGACGAAAAGCAGGCTGCAGATTCCCAAAAACATCCGGTGCATGATTACTCCGATCGGTTGGCGGGAAAAGTTAATGCAAAATGCAAAATGCAAAGTGCAAAATGATTGTTTACGGGGGGTACGCGGCGGACCCTCCGTAAACAATCATTTTGCATTTTTCACTTTGCACTTTACATTTTGCATTATCTCTCTTCCCCCGTGTATTATAGGCACATGCCGCGTAAGAGACCAATGTCTGACCAGCAAAACGTATCGCCGTCCCGCCTGCCTGCCTTCCTGTGGCTGCTGCCGCTGGGAGGCGTCGCGCTGTCGCTGGGCTTCCCGAACGAGCTGCTGCCGGGCGCTGCCGGCGACAGGCCGTCCTTCCTGGTGGCGTGGCTCGCGCTCATCCCGCTGCTGTGGGCGGTGCAGGCGCTGCCGTCGCGGACCCGCTACTGGGCCGTGTGGCTGTATGGCGCCGGGTTCGCGGTAAGCACCATTTCGTGGATGCGCCTGTTTGGTTATATACCCTGGTTGCTGCTGGCATTAGCCTATTTCGCCATCTTTTTTCCGCTCGCGCTGTGGCTGGCCGATCGGATCGCCTCGTCGCGGCGCCTGCTGCCGCTCGCGTTCGCGCT
>Ga0172369_10008888_pt1 | contig 11284 bp, 10 predicted proteins | sample LakKiv25m_FD_114539 | JGI IMG/M metagenome (GOLD analysis project Ga0172369, IMG submission 114539) | Freshwater microbial communities from Kabuno Bay, South-Kivu, Congo - kab_022012_11.25m | ecosystem: Environmental > Aquatic > Freshwater > Lake | place: Democratic Republic of the Congo... | reverse complement strand
GGTTCAGCGATCAGAGCCTCATTCAGAGCCTGCATCGCTTCGGCCATCAACCCCTGGCTCTCCAACTTGGCGGCCCGCGCGCAGAGATCCGCCGCGCGGCCTCTATCAACCTGGCCTGGCAGCATCCCGGCGGCGAACGCCACGGCGCACACGAGAATGAGATTCCCGCGGAACATGGGGTTTTGAAGCATCTTACAACGCCTTGACGGCATTCTCAATTTGAAGGGCCAATTGAGGAAGTTCGCCGCCACGCAGGTACAGCGGCTTGCCGATTCGAACGCTGACGAACCCGGGCCGCGCCATCCGCCACGTTGGGTGCAACACTCGGTTGGATCCGCGAATCCGGACCGGCACCACCGGGACACCCAGCTTCGACGCCATCAATGCCGCGCCGGCCTGGAAGGGCAGGATCGTCTCATCGTAGCTGTGCTTGCCTTCGGGGAAGATCAACGGACACCAGCCGGCTTCAACGATCTCGCCGATGTAGCGCAATGTCCGCCGTGTGCCAGCCTCGCGCTGGGGAATCGGCACGGCGTTGAAAGCGAGAGCCGAAAGGTAGAAGTTCAGGCGGCTGGTGAGGACGTTGTACCAGGGGTATTTCGACGGATGGAAGTGCGCGTCGAAAAACTCCTTGCGCATGGCCGGCGCCAGCCTCCGCCGCCACTTCCACGGCATGGCGATGAACAGGACCGGCGCATCGAAGTAACCCTGGTGGTTGCTGCAAAAGATCACCGGACCGTCCAGGCCCTGGAGATTCTCGCGTCCGTCTACCCGGACCCAGGCGAAGATGCGCGCCAGATTGAGAATCCAAAGATTCAGGTTGACGACGCGGGTCCAGTCGGCCCATTTCGAGCGGTTCCACTTGGGGAACTCGAACGGCTCGGCGGGTAACGCCGCCGCTTGATGTTTGGTCAACGCTTCGAGGTCCGCGACGGTCCGGGCCTGCGCGAAGACGTTTTCATCGACCGGTGCGCCGATGTTCCGCTCCAAGGCGACCAGCAATTCGACACGGTCCAGCGACGACAGGCCGAGCCCGTCCAATGTCGTCGATGCATCGACGGCGCGTCCGGCCGCCCATTTTCCCAGCAATGACGCGACTCCGCCTTCATGCTGCGCCGGCGCCGCCGCGGCTAGGCCGCTGATCTGGTCCCGAATGGCCCCTCGTTTCAATTTTCGCGTGCCTTCGGTGCGCGGCAGTTCCTCATCCGGCCAGACCGTGTATCCGCGGATCTTCTGATGTTCTTCGAGCTTGGTGTTAGCCGCCCGAACCACGGTTTCGGGGCCGGCGCCGGTTTCCAGAACCAAGGCCGCATGGACCAACTCGCCAGCCTCGGACTTCATGCCGACCACAGCCGATTCCTTCACCCCGTCAAGGCCGTTGATCACCCGTTCGACGTCTTCCGGAAAGACGTTCCGGCCGTCGGACAGGACAATCATCTCCTTCTTGCGGCCCTTGATCAGCAGCCGTCCGGCGCCGTCCAACTCGCCGATGTCCCCGGTGTGGAACCAGCCGTCCTCAAAGGCCTCGCCCGTCGCTTCGGCGTTGTTGAAATAACCGCTGGTGACGTTACCTCCGCGCACCAGCACCTCGCCATCCGCCGCGATGCGGATCTCGACGCCGTGAATCGGCTTGCCGACCGTGCCTTTTCTCGCATGAAAAGGGTGGTTCAGCGTGACGATAGGCGCGGCCTCGGTCAATCCGTAGCCCTGGATGACCACCCATCCCAGGTTGCCGAAGAAACTCTCCAGCCCCGGATCAAGCGCCGCGCCGCCGACGACAAAGGACCAGAACTTCATTCCAAGCAGCCGATGGACCCGCCTGTACCGCCACCACCGCCACCAGAACTTTTCGCCCGCCGGCGCCGGGCCGCCGCAGTCAGGCACAACGGCGAGCAGGTACTCCTTCAGGACATCGAGGATCTTCGGCACCGATACCAATACCGAGATCCGCCGCGACTTGATCTGCCGGATGATTTCCACCGGCGACTGGCTGCGTTGAAAGACCACCGTTCCGGCCAGCATCGGTGGGATGAACAGCGCCATCGCCTGCCCGAACATATGGCTGAGCGGCAGCAGGTTCAGGAAGCGGACGGGCGAGAACGGCCGGGCGTACTTGCGGTACTTGATCACCTCGCCTTCGACCGGAACAATATTTGCCAGAATGTTCCGATGAGTGATGACGACGCCCTTCGGCTCGGCCGTCGCTCCAGACGTAAACAGGATTTGAACGGTATCGCCGGCTGCAGCTTCTACCCGTGTGAATCTTGCCGCGGAGCTTTTCCAATCCATTTCAACCAGCCGCCACACCGGCGCGCGGTTCCAGCCATCCGGCAGCGAGACCTCATCACCGCGCAGCACCAGCTTGGCGTCCGTGATCCCGGCCACGCGCTCCAGGAACTCGACCGAGTGTTTTTCGTCGATCGGGGCCACGGCCACGCCCTTCAGCAGGCAGCCCCAGAACGCCGCCACCCACTCAGGGCGGTTTTCCGACCACAGCACAACACGGTCGCCCGTGCCAATGCCCGCCTGCTCCAAGCGCATGGCAAAGTTGCGCGCCGCGCGCGCCACGTCCTGATAGGAATAGCTGCGGGGCCGGTAACCGTCGTCATAGACCAAATACTCGCCCTTGAGCGTCTCGACGGTCTCGAAGAACCCGATCAGCGTGTCGCGCTTCAGCATGAAACCACCGGCGGCCCGTTATTGGATCGTCGACGCTCCCTCCAGGCCCATGTCATCCCGCATCACGTTACGGTTGATGTGGTTGTCGAGATTGATGACATAGGTCTCCGGCGCATCGATCAGGACGGGCGAATGCGTGGCACAGATAATGCGGAAGTTCTTCCTGTCTGCCAGCTCCATCATCATCTTCAGAATGCGCCGCTGGTTGGACGCCGACAAGGCCATTTCCGGCTCGTCGAGCAACAGCAGCGTGCCCTCAGGCAGTGATGGAAAGGTCTCCTGGAACATCGACAGCATCACTTGCCCGTGGCTGGCCATCGAGACGAACTCCTTCATCCGCCGGTTGTTTTCGAACAGCTCGGGGTGCATGCGCGGGTTGTGCTGCTCGGCGTCGAACAGGAAAATCCTGGGCAGCGGCGGGCGGTTTTCCACCTTGTACACGAACCCCTCCATCTGTTGGTCTGTCATGGCGTAGTAGATCGACCACAGCAGCGTCGATTTGCCCGACCCGTTTTCTCCGGCAAGCAGAATCAGCGGGTGTGAAAGGTCCACCACCATCGGCATGTGGAAGTTCAGGTTGACGAAGATCGGATGCGACAGAATCTTGAGAAACATGGCTTGGCCTGTGCGGGAACCTTCAGGATACCAAGCCGTGTCCGCCGGCCTACCGGTCAGGGAAGCGCTTTCGCACCGGGCTGCGCTGAAAGCCATCCAGGCCGTGGCGCGCCGGATCGTAGTTTGTGTCGTCGGTATAGATGGCCTCGCCATTCCGGTTCACCCAACGATAGTTCCACTGGTTGGACCCTACCTCGATCTCCCTGGTGATCGGATTGACGTACTCCTCTGTGCCCATCAGGTTGTGGTGCATCTGGTTTTGGATCTCGGCGTTGGTCCGCCGCCGGTTTTCGACGATCTCTCGGTCGAGCCGGGCGATCTCTTCCTGTGTCCGCCGGGCGATTTCCCCGCGCTGGATCTGACCCTGGATCTCGCCTTGCACCCACGTTGGGTTCAGCTTCACAGAATTGAGCATGAGATCAATGATCGGCCGCATGGCGTCGAGTTTGCCCGCCGGCGCGCGCACGGAAAACGAATCCTTGTTTGACCACAGGCCCGCGCCCATCTGGCCCATGTCCTGGATCGCCGTGTAGAAGGCTTCCTCCCACCGGCCGCCGCCCTGCGAGTACTCGAAGACGATGATCGCCGCGTCGTAGTTTAGCCGGATCGGTAACTGCATCATCTGGGCCACGCGCTGGTAGCCGGCCGCGGCCTGAGGCAACTGCTGGCGCAACTTCACCTGTACCGCCGACGCGCCAGGCCTTTGGCGGGCGAACAACGCCTTCTCGATGTATCCAAAAGCCGATTCCAGCGGCCAAACCATCGCCCCGTTGTAATTCGAGCCCGGCGGGAACATCCCGGCCGCCGGCATGTAACGCGTGTCCACCAACGTCATTTCTGGATACCACCGCATCACCGCCTGGCTGTCGCCACTGGTAAGCGTGAAATCCAGCTTCGCCGCGAGCGAGTTCAGCGGTCCGCCGGAGTTCAGCGGATTCACCCTCACGATGCCTCCTGACGCGCTCCAGTCCACTGGCGCAAGCATTGTGAATGCGCTTTCCCGGGGTTCGACGATCCGTTTGAAACGGACCGCCTGGCCGGCCGGCGCCGCCCTTCCTGCCGCCGATGCCCTGGCGGCGGCCTGAGCCTCGTCCGCCTTCGCCGAGTTTGCCGGGCGCACGCAGGCCACGCTGAACAGAGCCACGAACAAAGCCAGTCGCATTGCAGTCCTCCGTTTGTGAAATTCAGGCTAACACGTCCGATTTCGCGCCGGAAGCCCCACCCAGGACCGGTGTCAGGCTATCCTGGGTAGCTGTCGTATGGCCGTTGTCTGGCTCGATAGTCCTGGTACTTCCATAGTCCGGCGCAGCGGCTCCAGTGGCCCTAATGCCCGCGGCTGGTTGCTCTAATGGGCGCCAGACAACGCATAATTGTTCAAGGAAGGTTCATGAATAGCCCCGCCTACCGTGTCCAGGTCATCCAAGCAGGCCAACTGCCCGAATTCGTGCCTGACTGGACGCAGCTTGCCGACAACGCCATCGAACCCAATCCGTTCTATGAGCCGTGGATGCTGTTGCCGGCACTGGGCGCGGTCGAGGAGGGCAACGACATCCAGGCCGCCCTGGTCTGGCATCAGAATCCGTCCAACAGCAAGGAAAAGCCGCTGCTTGTTGGATTCTTCCCGTTCACCAGCGGACGGCGGTTCCGGCGACTCCCGGTTTCGGTGTCAAAAGCCCTCGCCCACATCTATTGTTTCCTGGGTACGCCACTGCTGCACCGCGAGCACGCGTCCTCGGCTCTCGAAGCATACTTCGACTGGCACTACAGTCCTGCCTCCGGCGCCAAGCTGGTGTCCTTCCACAAGTTGCCTGCCGACGGGCCGGTCCATCAATTGATTGTCGAACTGATCTACGCACGTTCGCTCACCCACTACGTTGACCAGCGCTATACAAGAGCGCTCTTCAAGCGTCCCGACGACGCCGTCAAGTACATCTCGGCACGGATCTCAAGCAAATCGATGCAACAGTACCGCCGCAAAAGGGAGCGGCTGGCCGAGCTAGGGGCGCTCGATGTGCGCTGCCTTGCGGCCGGGGATGATGTCACCGGCTGGATTGACGCATTCCTCGCCCTGGAAGCCTCGGGATGGAAAGGGGCCGTGGGCACGGCTCTGGCCGCCAGCGAGAGCCACGCCGCGTTCTTCCGGGCGGCGGCTACGGCGGCGCATGAAAAGGGGAAGCTCAAAATGTCGGGCCTATGGCTCGACGGGCGGCCGGTCGCCTCTCGCGTTTCGTTCCGCGCCGGGGAAGGCACATTCCTGTTCAAGCTCGCCTACGACGAGGAGTTCTCCAAGTACTCGCCCGGAATGCTTCTGGAGCTTGAATTCATTCATGCCGGAGTCGAGGGGCCTGATCAGTGGGAAGATTCCTGCAATTCGGCCGAGAACACTGTCTACAAACGAATGTGGGCGCATCGCCGGACCATCGAGGATATCGCCATCAGCCCAGGGTCGGGTTACGGCGACATTCTCCTCGCGATCCTGCCCTTCCTCGGGTTCGTGAAAACGCGTCTGGGCCGGATCATGCGCAGGGTCTCGCGTTCGGGAACGCCAAAGGCGCACGAAAGCGGGGATTAACGAGAATTCGCCTCGCCCCCGGAAGTGCTCAGCCGCGGTGCAGCCTGAAGTTTCGAAAACTGCCCGTATTGAAGAACGACCCCAATCCGATCCGTCCCGCGCCCAGGCTCAGATCGATGCCCTTGATCGACGGACTCGTCACTCCGTCCACCCAGGATTCCAGCAGCCCCTTCGACGCGTCGTAGGTCATCTTCACCTTATGCCAGCCATCCGTCGGCAGAGTCGCCGGGCCCGCCTTCGGACTGATGCGCACTCTGTCGCCGCCATAGCAATGGAAAATGCCGTTGTGGACCTCGACCTTCGCAGCCGTGTCGTCCGACAGGTGCAGGTAATTGAAATAGCCGTCCCGCTCCCAGGCGTAAACGATGATCAGCGAACCCTTAGGCGTAATCCGCTTCACTTCGACTTCCAGCGTAAACTTCCCGATCGGCTCGGTCTCGGCCAGGGCGAACTGCGTGGGCCGCCGCGGGTCGCGCTGCTGCGGCTTGGCGGTGACCAAGTGCAGCACCTCGCTTGCGCCCGAGCCTTCCACTTTCCAGTCCTCGGCCGCCATCACCTGCCAGTCCATGCCAAAGGCGCGGATCTTCGCGGCAAGCGGAGGCGTAGGCGCGGCTAGGGCGGCGGCAGCCACGGGAAGCGTCAAGAAACTGCGTCGTTCCATACCGGCTATCTTACTCGGCCTGAAAGGTGTTCACGGAGGGGCAAGCTCATATGCTTCCCTCCCAGCGCGGAGGGCTTCCCCCCAAGGAATGTCCAGGTGGGCCACAGAGAGAGGTACTCATGAAGAGAAAACATGGTTTTTCCATCGACGAGCACAAGGCGACGGCCAAAGTGACTAGAGAATTAAATAATGAGTTTCAGAACCGCTACGTTGAGTTGTGCAGAAAGTACCCCATGAACTCAAGGGTGGCGAGGCTCGCCGAGAGCAGCCTGAAGGGAATAGGGAGGCTTCGATGCGAGCTCCACAACGTGATCTGCTCTGAGCACCCTGAGGATCGCGATATTGGTAGCGTGTATTCCTGAGTGTTCGTGGGTAGCGGCCTCATGCTGTTGCATGAGAATCCCCTTGCCGCTCGATCGATGAGAAATGACGGCAGGCGCCCGTGCCGGCCATCTCATTCGTCCGGCGTCGCCAGGAGGGTGCGGTAGAACCCCTTCAAGCGCGCCGTATACGCCGCGCCGGCCGTTTCGGCGATGTCGTTGTGCCCCGCGCCTTCAACGGCGTAGAACTGTTTCGGCTCGTTGGCGGCGGCGAACAACTCCTGGCCCATCCGGAACGGGATCACCTCGTCTCGTGTGCCGTGGATGACGAGCAGGGGTGCGTGAACGCGGCGGATGCGGCTGAGCGAGTCGAAGCCGGAGATGAGGGTTCTGCCAAGAATCGGGACCACGGTTCCGGCCACCGCGCTGGCGCTGGTGAACGGCGCTTCCAGAACAAGTCCGGCGCACTTGGTCCGCGTTGCCAGATCGACGGCGACCGCCGTCCCAAGGCTTTCGCCATGCAGGACGATCCGCTCGGGCGGGAATCCGCGCTTCTGCAACCAAACGAACGCCGCCTCGGCGTCGAGCGTGACGCCGCTCTCCGACGGGCTGCCTTCGCTTTTGCCGAATCCGCGGTAGTCGAGGACCAGCACGGCGCTGCCCGCCTCACGGATGGCCAGGATCGCTTGGACGCGGTGGGTGACGTTGCCGGCGTTGCCATGGAGGAACAGGGTGGCGAGCTTTGCGTCAGCCGGCGCGGCGAACCAGCCGTGGAGCTTTACGCCGTCGCTCGCCGTCATCCAGGCGTCTTTGGCGCCGATGCGTTCCTGAAGCTGCCACCAGCCCTCAGGGTATTTCATTGGGTAGAAGACCGACCGCCGGGCCAGCAGGCTGAGTCCTCCCCATCCGGCGGCGATGATGATGCCGTAGCGCCCAAGCCGCTTGATCCACTCGCCTCGCCGCTCGCCGGTGGGCTCCATGAACTTACCCTAGCGGGACTGCCCGGCCCGATCAAGGCGGCCAATCTCAGTGGGCGTCAAACCAGCCCAACAGCCTGCGCCTGAATTCCGCCGGCTGCGCGGACGCCGCCTCCGTGTGCCGGGCACCGGGAACCACCCAAAGTTGAATCTCCGGGTTGCGGGCAGCGATGGCGCGAGAATGCTCCAGCGGAATGTTGTCGTCCGCATCCCCGTGGATGATCAGGATCGGCGTTTTCACGCCCACAACCGAATCCTCAGGAGCGGCCTCGGCGAGGTCGATCCCATACCTCAAGCGGGCATACACCGTTCCGCCGAACACGATCGGAGGCGCCACCAACCTTCCCGCCCAAGGCGTCTCCCAAAGGAACCCTCTAATGCGGTGCCGGGCAACTTCTACAAATGAGGAAAATGGACATTCGGCCACGACCGCCTTCAACCGGCTCTCTCTGGGCAGAGTCTGGAGCAGGATGCCCGCCCCCATCGAGGCCCCATAGGCGTAGATACCGTCACGACATTCCGGCATAGATGAAAGATGATTAATCCAGACGGACAAGTCATGTCTTTCCAGTACCCCGTAAGTCGCCAGGTCGCCGCCACTTTCGCCGTGCGCCCGGCTGTCCGCCAGCAGCGCCGAGTACCCGCCCTCGGCCAGCATCCGGCCCAACCACCGTGCGTTGCCGCCGCAGTCGCCGATGCCGTGCAAGGCGACGGCGCACCTGGACCGTCCCGCCGAGCCTGTCGGCAGGAACAAGCCGGACAGACTCACTCCATCTCCTGCATTTACAACAAATTGGCGCAGCTGGAGTTCGTTTGGTCGAGTTCGCTGCGGCGCTTCCGCAGGCCCTGGATCCCCCTGTCTGGCGCCGCCGGGGAGTTCGTTTGGTCGCGTATCTTTGACCCTCCTGACGTGCATGGCGTTGTCGCCCAGCACCGCCCCGGCCAGCAGCAACACGACAGCCCCGGTCACCCCCAGGCCGGCCACCAAGGCCGCTCCGCGCCGCATGACACTCATCCGTTCCACGTCTAAGGATGACGGAGTTCGTTTCGCAAGGTTCCGGGAAACGGAGGTGGACCGAGAGTCCGGGGCCAGGACGATGACGGTCCTGGCCCCAAACGAAGCCCTATCGGCGTCCGCCGCCGCGGTTGCCGCCGCGGTTGCCCGCGCCCGTGCCGCCGCCGGTCCCGGGCGTGTGGATGGGACCGGACCCGTCCTGCGGTCCAGTGCGCTTGCCCTTGGCCTGCTTTTGCTGTTGGCCGGACCGCTGGCCTTGGCCATTTCCGGTCCCGCCGTACGGTGGATCGATGGCAAGGCATGCGCCCGCCACGAGAATCGTTGCCATTGTCAATCTCAGGATCATCTGCTTGACCTCCTGCTCTGAAGTAGGCAAACCCCTGGCCATCCCGAAAGTCATTGAAAACAATGCATTACTCCGGATCTCCATGCACTTCTTGCAGTGCAGTGTGCAAGTTGTTGACACCTCGGGTGCGGTGGGCGCGTCCTGCGGGGTAGGGCAGCCGATGACCAGGGCTATTAGGATGAGAAAAATGAGATTCAGTCTTCCCGGAGCGTGCTTGACGGCGATGGCGTTGTCTGTCTCCGTCGCCGCTGCTCAGCCGCTGGAGGAAGCCGGCCGGCTCTATCAGCGAACTGAATACCGGACCGCGCTCAGCATATTGAAGCAGCAGCCCAGGACGGCGGCGGCGTTGTTCCTCGAAGGCCGGTGCTGGTACCACCTGGGCGATTTCAAGCAATCCGTGGAGGCTTTGGAGAAGGCCGTCATGGGAGAGCCTCGCAATTCGCTTTATGTGAACTGGCTGGGCCGTGCCTGGGGGCGGCGGGCGGAGAAGGCAAATGTCTTCCTGGCGCCCGGCTATGCCGTCAAAGCGCGGGACGCCTTTGAGCGGGCGGTCCAACTGAATGGACGGAATCTGGAGGCTCTGAACGACCTGTTCCAGTACTACATCGAGGCGCCCGGCATCATGGGGGGTGGCGTAGACAAGGCAAAGGGGTTGCTCGCGAAGATCAAAGCGGTGGATGAGGCGGATTTCCATTCCGCACTGGCCCAACTGGCTGGAAAGCGCAAAGACCATGCCACCGAGGAGACAGAACTGCGGCTGGCGGCGAACGCCGCGCCGGATCGCCTGGGAAAAACCGCCGATCTGGCGCGTTTTCTTGCCCGCCGGGGCAGGAACGGCGAGTCGGACGCGGTGCTGGACGAAGCGCTGCGCCGCTGGCCCGAAGACCGTGGCCTGATCTTCACCCAGGCGGAGCTCTGGATTCAAGGGCGCCGCAACCAGCAAGGAGCCCGGAAGATCCTTTCCAGGTATCTTACGCTCCCACTGACGCCGGACGACCCATCGAGGGATGAGGCGAGGAAGCTGCTCAACCAGATTGGCGGATAAGTGTCCGGTTCCGGGACCGTATCGTCCTGGAATCGCCCGGCCTGACCGTCGGTCCTCGAGTGGTAAATACGTGAAATCAACAACATAGCTGATGGCATCCGGACTGCATGCCACTGCTTTACATCCGCTATGAACTGGATCTCGGACCTTCGTCATGCTTTCCGCGGCCTGCGGCGGAGACCGCTGTTCACGTTGACTGCTGTCGTTTCCCTGGCGCTTGGCTTCGGCGCGAACACCGCGATCTTCAACCTTCTGGACCAGGTGATGTTCCGCCCGTTGCCGGTGGAGCGGCCAAACGAACTGGTCCTGCTCAAATCTCCCGGCGCCGACATGGCCCGCAGCGAGGGTAGAGATACGTTTTCCTATCCCATGTTCAAGGATCTTCGCGACAGAGTCGCAGTTTTCACGGGTCTGGCCGCTCGATTTCCGGTCACCGTGAACTTGCGCACTGGCGCTCAGGCAGAGCCGGTTAACGCCGAAGTCGTCAGCGGCACGTATTTCCATGTGTTAGGGGTCAAGGCTCATCTGGGGCGGATGCTGCAGCCTGCTGACGATGTCACTCCTGAATCTCATCCGCTCGTCGTATTGGGATACAACTTCTGGCGAAACCACCTGGCGGCCGATCCGGACGTCGTCGGCCGGACTGTGCGAATGAACAACCACCCCATGACGGTCGTGGGGGTCTCGCAGGCGGGTTTCTTTGGCTTGGAGAGAGGCAGGGAGGCTGCGGTCTTCATCCCGGCGGCAATGAAGGCGTGGGCCACGCCGACCTGGGACACTCTAAACGACCGGAGATCTCTCTGGCTCAATCTGGCCGGCAGGCTCAAACCGGGAGTGAGCATCGAGACGGCGGAAGCAGCGCTTGACGCTGTCTTCAAGCCGATCCGGGAGTTGGAACTCAGCCAGTTTCCGGCGGCGCCGCCGCCAGGGTTCAGGAAACGGTTTCTGGAATCGAGGATTGAACTGGAAAGTGGCTCAGCCGGGATTCCCACCCTGCGGCGGGAGGCGGGCGCTCCGTCCATCGTGTTGATGGTCATGGCTGCCGGTGTGCTGC
>Ga0172369_10008885_pt1 | contig 11287 bp, 7 predicted proteins | sample LakKiv25m_FD_114539 | JGI IMG/M metagenome (GOLD analysis project Ga0172369, IMG submission 114539) | Freshwater microbial communities from Kabuno Bay, South-Kivu, Congo - kab_022012_11.25m | ecosystem: Environmental > Aquatic > Freshwater > Lake | place: Democratic Republic of the Congo... | reverse complement strand
TTTTTCAAGCCGTCATTGGTTTTGTATTCGCCGATAGCTTGAACTTCCGGTCCGCTTGGTAAAATGTCCAAATTCACGAATTCTACTCGCGCGCCCTTCTCGCCTGTTTGCACGCCGGATTTCAAAAGATTGGAAACGACTGTTTCCGCGAATTGCTCACTGGAAAGCATTTCCTGTGCGTCCGACACACGATGAGGAGAAAGTGATTCAACTGTGAATGGACCAGCAACCCGAACAACATCCTTATTTTCAAGTGGATGATCATAGAGAATTTCTTGACCGGCCGGCTCATCGTTTGCCAAAGATTTTAATGTAATATGCGGAACGGTTTTGTATTCAAATCCATCACTCACATTGCTTTCATCTTTGAGTTTGTAGTATGGAAATTTCGCCGTCATCAAGCGCGTCCGTGCCAGTGCCAAAGCAACCCGCGAAGTGTCAACCGTGATCCACCGTCGTCCCCATTGTTCGGCAACGAAAGCGGAAGTCCCCGACCCGCAAGTCGGATCAAGTACAATATCGCCAGGATCAGTTGTTAGAAGAAAACAACGTTGAGCTGTTTTCAATGTAGTTTGCACGACATATATTGCTTTTTCGTGAAATGATCCGCGGGCTGTATCAGTCCAAACATTAGTAAGGGGAATTCCGGGCTGATCATCTAAGAATAATTTTCTATAAATTGATTTACCTCCAATCCTAAGTACTCCCTTATCCAGTAATTCCGGAATCCTATTCGGATTAATACTCCAGTGTCTATTTTGACCGGGATGATATTTTTCACCTTTATATTCAATTTCGAGAGTTCTCGTTGGACTCACATCCTGACTATTAATGGGTGAAAGTCTATAAAGTCTGCCATCCCCATCATCATATTTGTAATGTTCCGCTAATTTTTCTTCATGGCTTTTGTCAAGATATAGTTGATGATATTTTGTAAATTTTTTATCTTTCGCAAACCACAATAAATAATCATTGACTGTCGATAGATAATTTGTTTCAAAACCACCAGATTTTTGAAAAATAATACAACTAATAAAGTTTTCTGCTCCAAAAACTTCATCCATGACTTCCCTGATATGATGAACATTCTCGTCAGATATTTGAACAAAACAACTTCCGCTTTCAGTGAGAAGTTCGCGGGAGGTGATCAAACGAGCGCGAAGGTATGACAGATATGAATGAATTCCAAGCTCCCAAGTGTCGCGAAAGGCTTTCACCTGCTCCGGCTGACGAATAAAATCATCCAGTTTGTTGTCTTTCACATCCCTTTTTCTCGTGGAAACCTGCCAATTGGATCCGAATTTGATGCCATAAGGCGGATCAATATAGATTGTCTGCACCCGACCGCGCATACCCTCTTTTTCCAAAAGCGAATTCATAACCTGAAGCGAATCGCCTAAAATCATCCGGTTTTGCCAGTTGTCCTCATGTTTATAAAAATCAACTGCTTTTTTGAACTGCGTTTCGGCCGTTTCGCCAAAAAGCATTTGTTGCGCGCTTTCATTCGCACCTGATTTCAGACGGGCAATGATTGCTTCTGGCGCGATTTTTTCCTGCACATAAATCGGCACAGTCGGCACAGCAAATTCCGCGCCTTGTTCTATTTTTCCGGCCCATACAAGCTGCGGATCAAGCGACGGATCATAGTCATATTTCTTTTTCACCGGCTGTTTCTCCCGCGCGGAAAGCTTGACCGATTCTTCTTGAGTCGGAATATGAGCGCGCTTTGCGTTATGTTTATACGATTTGACCGGCGCGGCAGTGGTTGGAGGTGATATTTTTTTTCTTCTCATAATTTTATTTTTCGTTAAATAAATTGCCCGGCATCAAATCATCAAATCCTCGTTTCATGCCGGCGCGAATCAAATTTTGTGTTTCGTGAATGTCCTGCACCTCAAGAATCGCCCACTTGCCGAATTTTCCGATATTGTTGACCGCCGGCACCCAAAATTCGCGCGCGGTTTTCACTTTGATGATTTTTTTGTCATCCTTTTTTCCCGTCACTTCAATTAGTAAATTCATTTTTGACTTGTCGGGCATTTCGAGAACGGCGATAAAATCCGGGATATAATTATGCGCCATTCCCTGATGTTCGTAGGGAATATTGAATCCAAGATTTTGATTTTTGACATAAGCCAGCACTTCCGGCAATTGCTCTAGTTTTTTGGCGACGCCCTGTTCCCATTCTTCCGTGTCAGCCACAACATAATTCACATGGCTTTTTTCAGTTTCGCGGACTTCTTTTGTAGTGAGAAAATCAACATAGCGAGTAGATCCGATCGTATCATACGGCGCCAAAATCGGCAGCAATCTTTTGTCTTTTTGAAATTCCAAATTTTCCGCGATTATACCTTGTTGAATCTTAGTAAGCGCGCCGGAAAAATATTCTCCAACAGAAAGATAACCGATTACCATACGGTCCTTCAGAACAACGTATTTTTTCACATATTCCTCGACAATTTTTCGAAGTTGCGGAGTGAGCCAGTATTTTTCCGCGCCGTCAGCGTCCGTGTAATACCGTTTGAGAAGCGCCTCTGTTAATCTAATGATAACTTCTCCCTCGCGGCGTTCCTTGATTTTTTCCAAATTTTCTTTGACTTCTTCGCCAATAACACCCCCGAGAGTGACTTCAGTCGGCTCGTTTTCGATGATAGTTTTGGATTCTCCGGTGAAGCGCGAATCAAGTTTTTGTTCGTTCAATTCATAGCGATAACCTTCGACACGCGGAAAAGTTATTTCATATTTTTCGCGATCTTCGAGCGCGTGGACGCGATGAATAACTTTAGGCGGCTGAGGCGGAGTGTTTCCTTCTGCTTTGAGAAAACTGAATGGCACGCCATAGACTTCGGCATATTCCTCGGAAAATTTGCCTTCTTCATTGGGACTATAATCAACTCTCCGTAAAGCGCGTCCGACGACCTGCTCGCAAAGAAGTTGTGTTGAAAAGGCACGAACACCGAGAATATGCGTGACGGTATTCACGTCCCAGCCTTCCGTCAACATTGAAACGGAAACAACGCACTTGATATCTTCTCCAAGTTTTCCCGGCTTGCCAACGGTATTCATAACTTCGCGCAGAAGTTCCTCGTCCGTTGGCTCAGTCCGCCCCGGAAAACGCTTGCGATATTCTTTGTGAAAATCTTCTATTTCCTTGAAAAATATTTTTTTGAAATCGACATTTATTTTTTCGCCGCTTTCCAATTGAGCGCTATCAATAATGAGCGTATTCGGCCGATCAAAAAATTGGACGCCATCTTCATTGCGAAATATTTCCAAATTTCCTTTTTCGACTTTTATCTGACCACTAGTAGTTTCCCGCTCAAAACCCGCGATCCAGCGATATACCAATTCAGAAACAGCCGTATTATTGCAAACGACAATCATCACCGGCGGCATAACGGCCGGATTTTCTTTTTTCTGTTTTTCGTATTCGCGATACGATTTTTCATAACTTCCATATAATGATTCGAGCGCTTCTTGCAACGTTTTCGGCAAAATCAAGACTGAAAGATCATAATTTCCGGTTTTCTTGCCTTTTTTGGGCAAATCATCACGCACATGCAGCCAAAGATTGCGAAATTCGGGAATATCATCTTTCGAAACGGTATCTGAATCAATTGGAAGCCGCGGAATCTTCACAACACCGCACTCAAGAGCGTCCAGAAGCGAGAAATCATACACAGCCCAAGGAAACATCGTTCCTTCCTGATAACCGGAGCCCCGCAAGAAATACGGAGTTGCTGAAAGATCAATGATCGCGTTGACAGAAATTTTTTTCGAGAGTGCCTGCAAGCCATTCAGCCAAACACGAGCCGCCTTGTTATTTTCATCGGCTTCCGCCTTGTCCTCGCGGGTTAATTTCACCTCACTCGGCTTTTCACAATAACAATGATGGGCTTCGTCGTTTATGACCAATACGCGCGGTTTATTGAGAACACTCTTGAAAACTCTGTTAACCATGGCATTCGGAGTTTCTTTCATTGCTTCACTCTTGAGAATGTTTGCCGCTTTCATAACTGAACCGACAGAAAATCTCGAGTTCTGTCGAAGCTCCAATTGATGAAAATTTGTGATAAAAACATTCGCCTGTTGCAAAAGTTCAAAATCTTGATACGAAACAACATCGCGCTCCCGATAATAATTTTTCGGGTCGTTTGGCAAAAGAACATTCAAGCGATCGCGAATAGTGATGCCCGGAGCAATGATAACAAAAGCATCCGTAAAACGAGTGTCTTGCGGGTACCGGATCTTGTTCAGCGTGTGATAAGCAATAATCATCGCCATGACAACGGTTTTTCCTGAACCGGTTGCCATTTTGAAAGCGAGGCGATATAGTCCGGGATTCGCGTCAGTATTCGTTTTTTTTAGTTTATTCGTGATCCAGTTTTCTCCCGATTTTTCCGCGACTTCGTTTATATAAATCAGAATTTCAAGCGCTTCGATTTGGCAGAAAAAAAGCTTGTTTTCTCTTGTCTCGTCATTCCAATACAGGAGCAGATCGTGAGAAGTTTTCGTGATGCCAGAGTAGCCGGCCTTTCGCCAGTCTTTTATTTTTGCCCTGATTTTGTTTATAAACTCGTTTTCTTTTTGCAATTCGCTCCCAAAGGAGCCTTCGGCCGTGTTGATATCCAATTTCCCTTGGCGAGTTTTGGCTCGGGGAACAGGAATGTAAAAACTGCTCGGACGACGAAATTCCAAAATTTCATCGGTTAAACCGCGCTCATCAGCGTTGAAATGAAGATTTGGCTCAAAATATGGCGAATTCAGTATTGGGGATTTCATAATTTAGTGTGAAATAAGGGATTTTCTTGACTTTATGCTATCATTAATTAAGTAATTATTCAACATTTGGGGAAATGACAAGAAAGCGGATAAAAAACCCTGTTCAGCTCATTATGCAGTCGAATGATTGCTGTCTTTTTTCGGCGCAGCCGATTCAGGAGCTTTTTTCAAAATCGAGAGGTGCTGCCGGGGATATCGGCCCGGAACCAAACCGGACAATGTATCTCGAAGAAAACGGAAATGGAAAATATTTTGTAGAAAAAAAATATCACTTGAAACAAATTATCCGATATGTCCAAAAAATGAATGTCGACTATATTTTGAAAACCGGATTTTCATATAATGAAGCGTTTGATTTTCCGGATCGGCTTTATGAGCTATTTATAAAAATTGACGATAAAAAGGAATTTGAAGAATTCATCCGAAAAACAAATTTTTGTATTTTTCCGGCAGCAAGTGAATTAAAAGGGCTGAATGCCCTATATCAGCAAGCTCTTTTGGGGAAAGAGGCGGAGCATATAACGGCAAATTATCCTTTGGAAAAAGATTTAGAGAAAAGAGTTGAAGAAAATCAAAAGTTAATCCGAAAAATAAATATTGACTTTCTTTGGGAAAAGAAAAAATTATTCAAAAATCTGGTTGTTCTTTTTGCTTCAAAAAAAATGATTTATCACGACCTCGTCTGGCTCAACGAGCAGATGGAATATGTATCAGACGCTCTACTTGATCCGCAGCATTTTTCTTTGAAAAAACCGGATCCCGTATATGAGTCGAATAATGATCAGTTTAGTGGAGATATTTACCGCATGCGGGAAGTATGGAAAACTTTTCTTGTGCCCGGGCACAGAATCTATGGTCATTTCGCGTATTGCTGTTTTGAATTTTTTCTTGATATCAAGGATCAAATCGCTATGGTTGTTTGTCCCTATTGCGGAAGAATTATCGGCCCCAAGGACGGAAAGAAACGGAGATGTGGGGAGGAAAACTCAAAATGCCAGCCATTGCAACAAAAGGAGGATCGAAGAATTCAAAGAATTAACAAGGAAAAAATAAAAACTGTGGATAAGTGAGAGACCCGGAAAAGTTAGAAAATCTTTTGCTTAAGGGATAATCTGAAATATTTAAGGAAATTAGTGTCGCACTTACGAAGTGCGATTTTTTTGATTTTACAATTAGAGCAGCTAAATAATTACCCAACGAAGTGGAAAGAATATTCAGCGAAAAATTGATGCAGAAAGCCAAGCGGATCTTTGAGGAGCGCAGCGGCTTGAAATTCACCGACGACGAGGTCGAGATTCATCTCGAACGCTTGAGCCGGTTCGGACTACTGTTTGCCAAAGTAATGATACAAAACGAAAAGAAATCAAAAAACAATGAGATCAATCGAAAGAAGATTCAATAAAATTTCAAAAAAATATCCGGAGTGGAGCTCGTATGTCCGGTTCATCACGGCAATCCGGGACCAAAACTTCACCAAGCGCTCGATATATGCCTGGTTCAGTCGGCTTGTCGACGAGGACGATTTTGCCCGCGAGGACAAGATGAAGATTTTGCGGCAGCTCCCCGATTCAAAACCTCCCTGACGACTGCATGATTCCGGCCAAAATTTCGCCGAGGTGAAGTTTTTCCGGCCAAGAGGTATCCAGCATCAAAAAAATATTTTTAACCACCTATAATCAAAATTATGAAAGATGAAAAAAATAATCTTGGAGAAAGGATGAAGGCAATGGGAGCGGAGGAGAATTTCGACAGCAAAATCAAGGATCACATTGTTATCCAAATCACGGAGCGTATATTGAAAAAATACGAAAATGAAATTCGTTCTCACATTGATAAAACCGCTCTGAAAAATTTTATCGATCGTTCGATCGAATTGAAAAAATGCCCGTTGCTCTCGAAGCCGAATTGGGATAATTGCGGAGACATGGAAAAAGGAGGAACTGAATTTTGCTTCAGTTCAAAATATTTGAATTGTCCGGCTTTTGACCGGTATGTTGCTCATGAAATTGTCGAAAAACCGCGGCGGCAAAAAATCAAGGCCGAAAAAGAAAAAGGTGGGGCCAAAAAGAAAAAATAAGGAAGAATCGACCTTACCTTACTTATAATTAGTTAAACCAAACCGTACGAATCAATAAAAATTGCGGAATTTGTAAAACGAAACGAAAAATCGACCGAAATGCGCGACAATCGCGACAGGAATCAATACAAAAAAGCACGTTAAAAATCACGAATTAAGGGTTAAACAAGGCTGATTTAAATACTGCCCGCCAAAATATGCGTGCGATGCAGTGATAGCGTGGCAGTTGACCCCCGCGGCACGCCCCCGCCGAACGGCGGGGCTGGATTGCCGAAAGCGGAGGGCGACAGCCCGACGATTGCGGCAAGACAGAAAGAAGCGCGCCCAGCAGCCGTGAGCACAAGCCCCCCGCGGGGGTTGGGGGGATGTCGGAAGGAATGAAGCGGGAATGTTGCACAACGAGTGTTTTGCGTACGCAGCCATTTTTCTTGGAAGTGAAGACGAAAGCTTGGAGACAAACTTCCTAGAAACAATGAGCTGCGTCGCAACAACACCTCGTTGTGCGAGGGTCGGAAAAACACACCTTCCAGTTTTCAGATGAAGTTTTTCCGATCCCCTTGCGTTCCCGCTTTTCCGCTTCCGACTTTCCAAAAGGAAGCTTGAAACCTTTGGTTTCATTACAAGGGATTGCAGCGCCCGGAATACTTGCCACGAAGACGGAAACTTGAAGCGCTGCTTTCCGATATACGAGCGAGGAGGAGGGGCGGGCGGAAAGAATGGGTTTTGTGTCAAAGCGTAGTCTTGAGCAAAAACCACCTATACCGACCGCCCCTCCGGACTATACAAAAAATGTGTATACAAAACCACAAAAAAATAGTATTATATAAACGGACTCAGTTTAATATTCGGACACTTTTTGAAACGATGCCTTTTCGTATCGTTTCAAGTAAAGGGCGACCTTTGCACAGTGTCCGAAAGGAACTGAGTCCAGCATTGGTCGTCCTTTTGTTATCCAAAAATTATGGACTATCAAGATTTTCTTTTATCCGATTCTCCGGCCGATTGGCCGCTTCTTGTGATGTTTTTCGGCACGATAATATTTTTGCTTTGGCTTGATCATGGAAAAGACAAACAAAAATGACATTCGCTATGTTATATACGCTCGCAAGTCTTCCGAGAGCGAAGACCGGCAGGCTCTTTCGATCCAATCGCAGATAATCGAAATGAAAGAAATCGCCAAGCGCGAGAAATTGAAAATCGTGAGAATATTCCAAGAATCGAAATCAGCCAAAGAACCCGGCCGTCCGGTTTTCAATGAAATGGTGCAGATGTTCCAAAAAGGCAAGGCTGAGGGAATACTTTGCTGGAAACTTGACCGGATTGCGAGAAATCCCATTGATGCCGGATCGATTCAATGGCTTTTGCAAAAAGAAACGATCAAACGCATTAAAACGCATGAACGCGAATATAATCCCGAGGACAATGTCGTGATGGCAAGTATAGAGCTGTCGATGGCAAATCAGTATATACGCGACCTAAGCCGGAACGTGAAACGAGGATTGGCCGAGAAAGTGCGACGCGGCGAATATCCGTGCAGTCCGCCGACCGGATATATGCGAGATCCGAAAACAAGGAAGCTCGTTCTCGATCCGGCGACTTGGGGCGTTGTCAAAAATACTTTTTTTCTCTATGCCACCAACCAATATTCCGTTGAGAAAATAGCGGATAAGTTCTTTGCCGAGGGTTTGCGATCAGCGAAAGGAAAGAAAGTCCACCATTCGACAATTCACAATATTCTCAAAAATCCCATATATTACGGCTGGTTCAAGTGGAAAGAACAAATCCACAAGGGCATTCATCCGCCGATTGTTTCCAAAAATCTTTTCGACAAAGTGCAGGCGATTCTTGAGCCGAAGAAGCATACAAAGAGGGACAATAAAAGAGATTTTCTCTTTCGCCATTTTCTGACTTGCGGCGAGTGTGGTTTGAAGATCACCGCCGAAACGAAGAAAGGCCACAACTATTATCACTGTACGAAAGCAAGAGGACTGGAAAAGTGCGCGCAGAAATATATCCGGGAAGAAGATCTGCTGTGCGAGATTTGCCGCAAGCTTGATCATTTCAGTTTTGACGGCGAAGTTGTCGATGTTGCGATCGAGGCCGCGAAAGAAAACGGAAAGAAGCAATGGAGCGAATATCAGGCAATCGAAAAGAAAAACAAATTGCTGCTTGAAAAGAATCGAGCGCAGCAGAATTCACTAGTGGAGAAATTCATCGACAACCATATTCCGGAAGACATTTACAATCGCAAACTCGCGGAATATCGCAATGAAGAAGCAACGCTTGAAGGAAAGCTCGAAGACGCAAAAGAAAACTATCGCAATGTGTTTGAGAAGATTGAACAGTTGGCAAAATTTGTGAAATCAATGCTCAAGATATTCAAAGAAGGCACGGACAACGACAAAAAAGACGTGCTTTCGCTCGTCTCATCGAACATCGTGATTGAAGACAAGAAAATCACGGATTTCAAGCTTGCAATGCCGTTTTCCTGGCTCATGCAAGACATTGAAAATATAAAAAGCCCGGGACGTGAAAATCGGGCTACAGAACCGCTTGTTTCCGCAAGCACAAGCGGAAAAACGGCTTTATCGAGTTCAAGGCTGGGCCGGTAGGATTCGAACCTACGCATGGCAGGACCAAAACCTGCTGCCTTACCACTTGGCTACGGCCCAATATCGTTCATTCATCAACCACCTTTCCTCCAAAAATCTCAACCGCTTCCTGTAAGAGAGATTTGTCCCGCTTTATATGCGCGTATTGTTCCTTGAATTTCTTTTCAGTGAGGGGCTTCAGTTTCAAATCAACGCCAGTTAGCCTAGCAATCGCTTTTTCAATTGTCAACCGATTTTGCATGTCGGATATCTTGTCGTTATAAAAAGAATATTTTGTCTGCAGGATCAAATATTTTCCGTCAATCAAGGTCGGCTGACACATCTTGAGGACGGAGGAAAGAGAATGGTTGTAGCTTTTGAGCGAATCAATGATGGTCGGCCAATTGGACAGGATGAGATCAATGTCGGTTTTCTGTCCGCCTGCATCGCTATGCGAAGTACTGCGGGTAGGGCTTTCCTGTTGTTCAAGGTTTGCTTTTGCTTTTTGTGCGACTGGTTTTTGTGAGTTTGTTGCGGAGATATTTGAAGGCCTGTCGAAAGTCGATTCCGCAGCCAGTTTTGCGATGCTAACCTCCAAAAACAGCTGGGGGATAGGACTGGATTTGAATTTTTCGGCTTTTTCCTGGAGAATATTGACAAAATTCAGAATTTCTCCCGTCTCCACGCTGGATATTTGTCTTTTGATTTGTTCCAGCCTCTCCTTTGTTATTTCATACGAAAGTTTTTTGCCGAGGTCCGGGTTTATCTTAAGAACGAGCATCTGGCGGAGATAATTGAGAAGCGATTTTCCAAAATTTTTGAAATCAATGCCGGACTCGCGAAGTTCCGAAATTTTTGAAAATACTTCGGAATATTTTTTTTGAATGGCCAAATCCACGAATTCAGCCGTGAATTTTTCGGAAACGGTTCCCAGAATGAATTCCACCTCTTGAGCAGTGATTTTTTTGTCTTCAAGAGCGATGACTTGCCCGAGCAGGCTTTCGGCATTTCGCATTCCGCCTTCCGAAGAAGAGGCGATTATTTCGAGTGCCTCGCGGTCAACTTTCACTTTTTCTAGTTTGGCGATTTCTTCGAGGCGATGGATGATTTCTTCAATTGTGAGGCGCGTGAAATCGAACCGCTGGACACGCGACAAAATCGTTTCGGGAATTTTGTGGACTTCGGTGGTGGCCAGGATGAAGACGACATTCGCCGGCGGTTCTTCAAGGGTTTTGAGAAGCGCGTTGAAAGCGCCGCCTGAAAGCATATGGACTTCGTCGATGATATAGACTTTGTGTTTCAGCGAGCTCGGAGGCAATTTCACAGTCTCGCGCAGTTCGCGGATGTTGTCCACGCCTGTGTTTGAAGCTGCATCAATTTCGATGATATCGAGGGCACGAGCATCCGTGATCAATTTGCACGAATCGCATTTCGAGCAGGGTTCGCCGTTTTTCAAATTTTCACAGTTTATCGTCTTTGCGAAAATCCGCGCAATCGAAGTTTTTCCCGTTCCCCGCGGGCCGGCAAAAAGATAGGCCTGTCCGATTCGGTCCGATTTCACCGCGTTTTTGAGGGTCTGGACAACGTGTTTTTGTCCAATAACCTCCGCAAACGTCTGCGGCCTGTATTTTCGATAAAGAGTCGCACTCATACTGACTTATTATAGAAATTCAAAGGCCAAAAGTCAAAAATAAAAATTTGATTGCCTTTTCTTTATATGATAATCAACTAACTTATTTTTATGGAAGACAAATGCCCTGATTGCGGCAATCCGGCGAACAAGTGCACCTGCGATTCGTCCTGCAATTGTCGCCATTGCGGCCATCCTTGTGGCCCG
>Ga0172369_10008882_pt1 | contig 11288 bp, 10 predicted proteins | sample LakKiv25m_FD_114539 | JGI IMG/M metagenome (GOLD analysis project Ga0172369, IMG submission 114539) | Freshwater microbial communities from Kabuno Bay, South-Kivu, Congo - kab_022012_11.25m | ecosystem: Environmental > Aquatic > Freshwater > Lake | place: Democratic Republic of the Congo... | reverse complement strand
GGCCGTTGGTCGCGTAGGCGAACTTGAGGCCGAGGATCTCGGCGTAGTCCTTGGCTTGTTGGAGACCCTCGCCGGGGGTCTTGTACTCGGGCTTGGCCTCGACTACGGCGATCGCGATGTCGGGGGTGTAGCGGAGGATGTAGTCGGCGCGCTTGCCAGGGCGACGACGGGCCTTCTGGCCGGCGACGATGATGCGCCCATCAGTGAAGGTGCGCTGGGAGTTGACCCGGTGGGGCTCGTCCTCCCAGCCGGCCGCCTTGAGCTTCGGCTCGACGTACAGGCGGCAGGTGTCGGCTTCGTTGTGGCTCACGCGATCCCCACGTGTGCGGCCCCTTCCAGCGCACGGCCCCTCCGGTCATGCGGCATGGTCAACCGATTCTATCGCGGTAGTCGGCCGGATGTGAGATGACAGGTGGCGGAGCACAGTCTCATCGGTAGCGAGATGGAAGGAGAAACGATGAGCGACAACGTGAATCGACAAGCGTTCACATTCATCTCAGCAGATGAGGCAGCGGGAGACTCCGCTCCGCCGGCTCCAGCCACCGTGGCCACCGGTGGCGGCATCCTACTCGTCTGCGCCTCGCGCCACGGGTCGACGTGGGAGGTCGCCGACGCCGTCGCTGGGGAGCTACGCGCCGCCGGCCACGCCGTCGACGTGCACAAGGCCGCCGCGGCACCCGGCCCCGATGGCTAAGAGGCCGTGGTCGTGGGCGGCCCCATGACCATGGACTGGCACAGACAGGCAGCGAGGCACGTGAAGGCGTATCGCCGGGAGCTTGCCCACGTCCCCACCGCGCTGTTCATCACCGCCGCGTCTCTCACCGATGCGGGCCAGAACGAGGTCCAAAGCGTGCCCATCGTCAAGGACCCTTGGCTGGCAAAGCCCCCGAAGACGCGCGGCAAACGCGGCCGTAAGGAGCGCTACGCGCTGTCGAGCCGCTACCTCGGCGACGTCCTCAAGGCGGGCGCCCCTCTGCGGCCGCGCACGGCGACCTTCTGCGGCGGCTCACTCGATCTCACGACCATGAACACCGTCGAGCAGCTGTTCGTGCTGCTCGTCGTCGATGCCACTCCGGACGACGGGGCAACTGGAAAGCAATCCACGCCTGGGGCGCGCGGCTGCGCGGGGCACTCGCCCCGTAGCCGGCGGGCGCAGCCGGGCGAACAGCCGGGTCGAGTTCCGGTGCCGGCTCAGCCGCGGCGAGGCTCACGCACCAGCGCGAGCAGGATCGCCGCGGCGGCGGACGCGCCCACCATCGCCCACCAGGCAGGCGCGTAGCTCCCGGTGCGGTCGACGATGAGTCCGAAGAGCGGCGGCCCGAGAAAGATGCCGACGTTGTCGATCGCCGCCGTGACGCCGGCGGCGGCCCCCGCGGCCGCCGCGCCGGCGGTCTCCCCGGCCAGCGTGCCGAAGAGCCCGCCCCACCCCACCGCACCGGCGCCGAGCAGGAGCAGGGCGAGCCAGAGCAGCCAGGTGTGGCCCGGTCCGATGAGCGCCAGGATCGCACACGCCAGACCGGCAAGACCGGCGAGCGCCAGCAGAGCCGGCTTGCGGCGGCGGCCGAGCAGCCGATCGCTGAGGAGGCCGCTCAGCGGCTTGCCGAAGGCGCCGGCGGCCTGGCTGAAGGCCAGCAGCCCGGCGGCCGCCGCCACCGAGTAGGCCCGATCCACGTGCAGAAACAGCACGAGATGCGCCAGCGAAGCGAACTCCACCATACAAAGGAAGAGCGCTGCGAGACCCAGCAGCAGGATGTCGCGCGAGCGGACGACCGCGAGGAACCCCGGCCGCAACGCGGCACGGTCGGCCTCCTCGTCGCCGGTCACGCACGGCAGGCCCTGCTCGATCTCGCAGAGGGAGGCGCCGGTCCCGCCCTGCGCGTCCGCCGGCGACTCCCCCGGGAGCGGGTCGCGATAGAAGGCCAGCGCCACGCCGCACACCGCGAAGGCGAGACCGGCGGCGAAGACGAACCCGGCCTGCCACCCGAACGCGAGCGCCAGCGCCGGCATGATCGCCGCTCCGAGGATGCCGCTCACGTTGACGGCCGCCTGGTTCACGCCGACGGCCGTCGCGCGCTCCCGCGCCGGGAACCAGAGCATGATCGCCTTCACCGCAGTCGGGTAGATGAAACCGCAGCCGAACCCGGAGAGCGCGAGCAGGAGCAGCATCACCCCGTAGCTCGGCGCGAGCGCCACGGCCCCGATGCCGACGCCGGTGATCAGCGTGCCGATGAGCAGAGCCCGGCGTACGCCGATGCGGTCCGCCAGCCACCCGGCGAAGATCAGGGTCGGCGCGTAGGCGACGGCGGTGGCGCTCGTCAGCCCGCCCACCTGAGCGTTGGTCAGATCGAAGGACTCCTTCAGGAACGGCGCCAGCGGGCCGACGCACAACCGGGAGAGAAAGACGATGAGGTAGGCGCTCCACACGACTCCCAGCGCGACGAACCGGTAGCGCGGCGCCCGCACCGGCGTGACCGGAGGCGGATGGGCTGGGGCGGGCGGGACGACGGGGCTCACACCCGGATTCTACCGGAGCGCAACCACCCGACCCGAGTGACGGGGTGCGGTGAAGCGAGGGAAATGCGGTTAATATGGTCTCACTCCCGCTGGAGAGGTCCGCTGAAGGTCACGGCGGGTTCTCAGCGAACACTCAGCCGGGAGTACCGCCGTACGCGGCCGCCAGTGGGGCGCCGACGACGGCCTTGTCGGGGAGGCGTTATGCAGAAGAAGGCGCGACACGGCAGCGACCGGCGTCGGAGCAGGGGAGTGTCCGGGCTGGTCGCACTGGCTGCGATCGTCGTCCTGCTGATGGCGGGACTCACCGCCTGCGGCAGCACCAGCATCGCCGGCGACTATAAGTTCGACAGCGGTAGCGAGGAGGGCATGGAGGCCTTCACGCTCACGCTGAACGACGACGACACGTTCGTGCTCTCGCAGCCCGCCACGGAGGGCAGCGAGGAGATCGGCATCAACGGCACCTACGCGCTCGACGGGGACAAGATCACCCTGACGGCCGAGGACGGCGACGAGTCGGAGGTGGGCACGGTCGAGGGTGACAAGCTCGTCTTCGAGACGATCACCTGGGTCAAGCAGTAGGCGCGATGGGTCATTGGACGGCGGCGGCCCGCCCACCGGGAGCCGGGGAGGGCGCGGCGAACGGACCGCCGTCTGAGTGAGCGGCACCACCTGCGACGGGGGTGCGGGCTCATGTGTGCCGGGGCGCCCCGCCGGGCGGCCCGCAGGAGAAACGATAGAGAGACCGGGCGGCGACGCCCGGTCTCTTCTCGTCGGGGACGCGACGTCTGACTGTGTCTGCCTCCCTTCCTCGCTCATCCGGCCGACTCGGTACCCTTTGTACCGCCCCGGCCTGAGACCACCCTGAGTCCGGGCTGGACGACGGCTGCGAAGAAGGAGCAGGCCGCGCTGGACAAGTCGATATTGATATGATATCACTTCGGTATCGACCAGGAGCGCGGCTGCGCTACCACTCAGGCGGGGCGGGACCCGCCGGCGCAGCCGCTCGGAGGTGACGATCATGGCAGCGGACCAGAAGACCCCGACCCGGGAGCGCGAAGCGCAGGTGATGAGCGGCTGGATCATGCTGCCCGTCACGATCGTCCTCTACGCACTCGCACCGGCACTCATCGCATTGGCCTTCATCAACGGCACGACATCTGCCGACGGCGGCTCCCAGCCTGTGTGGTCCCTCTTCTTCGGCGGCATCGTGGCGCTCGCCGTCGCCATCCTGCTGTCCCCCGGCTTCTTCACGCTGCAGCCCAACGAAGCCCGTCTGCTCATCCTCTTCGGCGAGTACAAGGGGACCTGCAAGCAGGTCGGCTTTCGCTGGGGAAACCCCTTCTTCGCCAACGGTCCGGCCGGTCAGACCACCGGCCAGTCGATCTGGACGCAGGGCAGGAACAAGAGCGAGGGTGAGGGCTCCCATGCCCAGCCCAAGAAGCTCAGGCGCTACAAGATCAGCCTGCGTGCCCGTACCCTGAACGGCGAGAAGCTCAAGGTGAACGACAAGCGCGGCAACCCGGTGGACATCGCCGCCGTGGTCGTCTGGCGCGTGGAAGACACCGCGAAGGCCGTCTTCGACGTCGACGACTTCGAGAGCTACGTGGCGACCCAGAGTGAGACGGCCGTGCGTCACCTCGCGAGCGCCTACCCCTACGACTCCGGGGAGACGTTCGCCGACGGCGACGACGAGACGACGCTGCGCGGCAACGTCGACGAGGTCTCGGAGGCGCTCCGGGTGGAGCTCACCGAGCGGCTCGGGCAGGCGGGCGTCGTCATTGAACAGGCCCGCCTGACGCATCTCGCCTACTCCCCGGAGATCGCCCAGGCGATGCTCCGCCGGCAGCAGGCCGAGGCGGTCATCGCAGCGCGCCGCAAGATCGTCATGGGCGCGACGAGCATGGTGGAGATGGCGCTCAACGACCTCAGCGAGAAGCATGTCGTGGAGCTCGACGAGGAGCGCAAGGCGGCGATGATCAGCAACCTCATGGTCGTGCTCTGCGGCGAGAGCCAGGTCACCCCGGTCGTGAACACCGGCAGCCTGTATCAGTGAAGCTCGACCGGGAACGGCCGGCGACGGCCCGGGACGCGTGAGCCGTGGCGGTGCGCAAGCAGTACCTGCTCCGCATCGACCCGAAGCTCTGGGCCGAGGTCGAGAAGTGGGCGGCGGACGAACTGCGCAGCGTGAACGCGCAGGTCGAGTACATCCTGCGCGACGCCGTCCGGCGTCGCGCAGGCGGCGCCGACGCGGTCAAGCGCCGCGGCTAGCAGCCGGACCGCTCCGTTCAGCGCGACGAGCGGCGCGCCTCCCGCCACTTCGCGAGCTCCGTGCGCAGCAGGCTCACGAGCAGCCAGGTGATGCTGGCCAGCGCCGCGAGCAGCACCACCCGGGCGCCGACCTGCTCGATCCGCGACAGACCGGGCCGGCTGACGAGGAACGCCGCCCCGATGATGAGCGCCGACACGATGAGCGCGTAGGCGAGCAGCGAGAAGCCCGCCTGCAGCCGGTCCATCATCGTCTCCCACTCGGTCGGCCGCACCGAGACGCGGAACTCCCCCTCGCCGGCACGACGCAGCACGCGGGTGGCCTGCACGGGGAGGTCGTCGAAGAACCGCGCGTAGGCGCGCGCGGAGCGCGCGGTGGCCTTGAAGATGCGCTCGGGGCCGAACTGCTGCGGCAGGAGCTTTCTCGCGAACGGCTTGGCCGCGTCGACCATGCGGAACTCCGGGTCGAGCTGAGCAGCGACGCCGTCCAGCATACCGAGCGTCGTCAGGAGCACGGTCAGCTCGCCGGGCAGGTGAAGCCGGTGCTCGCGGACCAGCGAGAGCAGGCGCTGCACGAGTTCGTCCAGCCCACCGCCGGTCATCTGCGCGCGCCGGTACATCGAGAGCAGACGCCCGATGTCCAGCTCGAGCCTTGCGACGTCCACTTCCGGCGGCATGCCCGTCATGGAGAAGATGGCCTCGGTCGCGGCGCGCGCGTCATCGTCGAACACGGCGAGGAGCAGATCGAACACGGCGTCGCGGTTGCGCTCCGACACCATCGCCGTGCGCCCGAAGTCGACGAACGCGATGCGCCCGCCGGGCAGCGCGAACAGGTTCCCGGCGTGCGGGTCGGCGTGGTAGAAGCCCATGCTGAAGATCTGACGGAAGTAGCAGGCCACGCCGACCTCGACGAGACGCGCGGCGTCGACACCCCCGGCGTCACTCTCCTCGAGCCTGGTCGCCGGGATGCCTTCGATGAAGCTCATGGTCAGCACGCGGCCCGTGGAGCGCTCCCAGAACACCTGCGGGAAGACGACCTTGTCGTCGTCGGCGAACGCGTCGCGGAACCGGTCGATCGAGCGGCCCTCGTGTGTGTAGTCGAGCTCCGCGCGGAGCACGTCGGCGAACTCCTGCGCCAGGGCCGCGACGTCGTAGTCCTTGCCCCACTGCGTGTGCGTGCCGACGCGGCGCCCAAGGTCGACGAGGATCTCGAGGTCGATCTCCATGGTCTCGCTGACCCCGGGGCGCTGGACCTTGACGGCCACGGGTGTGCCGTCGGGGAGCGCCGCCCGGTAGACCTGCCCGATGCTGGCCGCGGCGATCGGCTCGGTGTCGAAACTCGCGAAGAGCTCATCGACCGTGCCGCCGAGCTCCTCCTCGATACGCGTGCGCATCTCCTCCCACGGCAGAGTGGGCACGTCGTCCTGCAGCTTGGCCAGCTCCTCTGCGAGGTCGGGTGTGACGAGGTCGCGGCGCGTGGCCAGGATCTGGCCCATCTTGATGAACGCCGGGCCGAGACGCTCCAGCGCCCGGCGGATCCGGACCGCGCGCGGCAGGTCCTTCTCGCGGACGCCGGGCTCGCCGTGGTCACGCGCCGCCTCCGGCGGCGCGTGCTCCTCGAGCCCCCCGCCCTTCATCAGGTTGAGGACGCGCTCCTCCCAGAGCACCTTGGCGATCTCGCGATACCGCGCCCGGCGGCGTGCACCGCGGCTCTGCGAGGCGGAGCCTCTGTCTCGACCCATGGGTCCTCCCTCTCGTGGCGGCTCCAGGCCACCCGTCGTCGTCCCTGCCCGCATCGGTCCTCTTCCGCACCGGACGGCCCGCCCCTGCCGGTGATCGTCTCTCGCCGTCAGCGGCCGGCGGTCACGGCCGCCCGGCGCACTCCACCCGGTCGCGCCCGCGTTCACGCGCCGCGCGCAGGGCTCGCTCCGCCGGCGCCACGAGGTCGCCGAGGTACTCCCGGGTGGCCGCTTCCGTCCCCGCCACGCCGACGCTCGCGGTCACACTCACCTGCCGGCCGTCCTTGACGAGCCGCAGACCCGCCACCGCCCGCCGCAGGCGCTCCGCGACCTTCATCGCTTCAGACTCGGACAGATGGGGCAGCAGCGTGACGAACTCCTCGCCCGCGTACCTCCCGACGAGGTCGAAGGTCTGCACGACGTGCCCGATGGCGCGGGCGACCGCGCGCAGCATCTCGTCGCCGGCGTCGCTGCCGTAGACATCGTTGACGAGGCCGAAATGGTCGAGGTCGAGGAGCACCAGCCACACCGGGAACCCTTGCAGGCGCGCGCGGGTCATCTCCCGCTCGCCGAGCTCGAGGAACGCGGCGCGGGTCAGGAGCTCGGTCAGCGGATCCGTGGTCGCCAGCCGCTCGATCTGACGCAGGAGCTCGACGCTGCGCGTGACGTCGTGCAGCAGGACGGAGTGGCCGATCACTCGACCGGCGCGGCCGCGCACGGCCGTCAGCGCCAGCGTGAAGTGCCGCGACTCCGGCTCCGCGGCGCCGGCCGGCCCGTCACCCGGCAGCGACATCGACAGCTCGGCGACCGCGGTGTCGGGCGCGGCCTCCCCGGCCGCCGCCTTGCCGATGCTCTCGAGCAGGCCGGGGTGAAACGCGAGCACCTCGGAGACCGGACGTCCGAGGGCCTCGCCGGTCAGGCCGGGAAAGAGCTGCCGGGCGGCCGGGTTGTAGTCGACGATGCGGTCGTACGTGTCGAGGACGATCACCCCGTCGGACAGCCCGTCCACGACGGCGCCCCGGGCCACCGGCGCGATGTCGAAGAGGCGGTAGCGAAAGAGCGCGTAGGCCATGCACGCGCCCGAGACGCTCACCACGGCCGTCGTGGGGTTCAGTCCGCGGCCCGGCTCGATGCCGAGCACGTACAGTGTGCCGGCACACACCGGCAGCAGCACCGCGACGAGCAGCAGGGCGTACTGCCGCCGGTACAGAGAGTGCCGGTCCCGCCACATCGCCTGGATCAGGATGACGATGCTGGTGCTGAGCAGGAGATACAGGACCGCCATCGCGACGACCCAGTACCACCCGTAGTCGGGGACCACCATCGACGGCGACCCCGCGGAGTCGAGACTGGGCGTGCCGCGAAACGCGCCACCCGGGTTCACGTACACCATGGCCACCGTGACGACGATGTACGCCCCGAGCAGCACCTCGACCGCCCGGGGCAACGGGGCGCGGCCGGTGTACCGGCGCACGACCTCGAACCACACCACGGGGAGCACGGTGATACCGATGAACTGGAAGTCGGCCCACCAGATCTTGCCGGCAAGCGACCCGCTCACGATCTCGAAGACGAACCCGACCGTCCAGACGAGGAAGGCGAGCAGCGTCGCCGCGAACCACGGAGCGATCGCGTCGGAGCGGTTCCGCCAGGTGATCACGAGCAGGCCGATCAGGACCGCCGCCGAGACGACCTGTGGCGCGACGTACGCCGGTGTCCCAGAAAGCATGCGGGCACCCTCCCGGAGGTTCGAAGACCACGTTCTCCTCTGTTGTCGGCCGGAAACGCACAGAAGTGAAGGAGGCGGACGCCGGCGGGCGCGCGTGCGACGGGGAGTACGCACGCGCGCCCGGGGTGCCGGAGGACCGGCACGATCGTGGCGGCCGGCCGGCGCGCGGAGCGCCCCGGCCGGCCGCCGGTCGTCACTTCACGCCGGCGGCCACTCCGGCCTGCGCCAGGAAGCGCGCATCGAGGTCCGAGTCGTCGTCGGGCGCCTCCTGCTCCTCGATGCGTCCGCGGTCCAGCCAGATGCGCCGCGAGGCGCGGCTCGCCACCCAGGTGTCGTGGGTCACGACGATCAGCGTCTGGCCACGCTCGCGCCACAATTGCTCGAGCAGACCGATGATGTCGTCGCGGGTGCGCTCGTCGAGATTGCCCGTAGGCTCGTCGGCGAAGATCACGCGCGGGGACCGGACCAGCGCCCGCGCGATCGCCACGCGCTGCTGCTCGCCCCCGCTCAGCTCGGACGGGATGTGCTTCGCGCGGTCGGCGAGGCCGACGCCGGCAAGCGCCTCCTCGGCCTTGCCGCGGCGCTCGGCGGCACCCACGTGCCAGGGCACGAGCGCCGTCTCGACGTTCTCCTGGGCGGTGAGTGTCGGGATGAGGTTGAAGGCCTGGAAGATGAAGCCGAAGGAGTGGCTCCTGAGCTCCGAGAGGTCGCCCTCTCCCAGCTTCGCAAGGTCGCGGCCCTCGAACAGCAGGTGGCCGCCGCTCGGCCGGTCCATGGCCCCCAGCATCTGCAACAGGGTCGTCTTGCCGGAGCCGGTGGAGCCTTGGATGGCGAGGAACTCGCCCTCGTCGATGGTCAGGTCGATGCCGGCGAGAGCGTCGACCTGCTTGCGGCGCTGGGTGTAGCGCTTGGTCACCTGGGTCAGTTCGTACAGCATCGGGGCCTCCTCGAGGTCGGGCTGTGTCGTGCGTTGCATGGCCGGCACCGTCAGTCGACCCGGCGCAGAGCGTCGGCGGGGCGGAGCCGCGAGGCGCGCCAGCCGCCGAAGGCGCCGGCGATCAGGGCTCCCGTGAGGGCGAGGGCGACGGCGATGCCGACGAGCTGCAGGCTCACCGGCGCGGCGAGCTGCACGGTCACAGTCTGTGCGGCGCCGCCGAGAGCTTCCATCGCGCTTTCGGCGCCGGGGGGCGCCCCTGCGGGCGTCTGCATCCCGTTGCTGAGCGTCGCCTCGAGGTCGGGCGAGAAGGCGGCGATCAGCCTGGCGCCGGCGATGCCGAGCGCGACGCCGAGGACCGCCCCGATGATGCCCTGCACCAGCGACTCACCGAGCACCTGGCCGACGATGCGGCGGCTCTTCCAGCCGAGCGCCTTGAGGGTGCCGAACTCGCGCACGCGGCGGGAGACGGCCGAGACGGTGAGCAGGCTGGCGACGGCGAAGGCCGCGACCAGGGCCGCGACGGCCAGCCACTTGCCGAGGGTATCGGCCAGGTCGGAGGCGCTCGAGAGCGACCCGCTCACCTGGCCGGCGAGATCCTCGGACGTCGTGACCGTCGCCTTGGGCAGCACGGTCTTGATCTCCTTCTTGACGGCGGCGATGCTGTCGGCGCTGTCGGCCTGCACGTAGATCTGGTTGACCTTGTTCGCGTTGTCGCTGAGCTTCTGAGCGTGAGCGAGGGGGATGTACAGGTCCGACGACGTGCTGCCGCTGGGCAGCGCGACGATGCCGACGATCTCGAACTTCGTGCCGTCGATCTTCTTGGTGTCGCCGACGGCGAGGGAGTTCTGCTTGGCGTAGGCCTTGGTCACGAGCGCGACTTTGGCGGTGGTGTCACTCGTGCTGAGCGAGCGCCCGGAGGTGATCTGGGCGGCGCTCAGAGGCCCGAGGTCGAGATCGCTCACGTCGACGCCCGAGACCGAGAGCGACGAGACGTCGATGGGCGCCATCTGCGTCTGGCCCTCGGACGAGTCCGACGCGGACTGGCTCGGGGGCTGGCCGCTCGCGCCCGAGGACCCGCCCTGCACCTCGGCGAACTTCCCCTTCACGTTCATGACCGTCACGCTGAGGCTGCCGGTCACGGAGCTCACCCCGTCGAGCGCGGCGATCTGCTCGACCTTGGTCTCCGAGATCGACTGCTGGCCCGGGCTGGTCATGACCGCGGAACGGTTGAACCGCTTACCCTGCTGCGACTCGTCCGGCGGCTGCATGCCGAAGCGCTGCGGGCCGGCCTCATCCATCTTGCGCTGCTGCGACACGGTGATGTCGGTGCCGACACCGTACAGCGACTGCAGAACCTCGTCCTGGGCGTTGCCGACACCGCCGGCGTAGGCGGTCACCGCCACCACCAGGGCCACGCCGACGGCGAGCCCCAGGGCGGTGAGCAACGCCTGCCTGTGGCGGCGGCGGAGCTCACGGAACACGTAGGTGAAGAACATCGTCCCTCCTCGTTGGATGGCGGGCGGGGACGCTGTCCGCGCCGCCCGCCGCATGTCTCACATGACTTCCTGCCGTACTTGTAGCGTGCCGGACTTGGATGCGGCTGAACCTCGCCTGTGAGGTTGCTGAGAATCAAGGGAGGCAGGCCGCCTCGGCGAAGCTTCAGGCGGCCTTCAGGGTTTTCTCAGGCTTCTCACAGGAAACAGACCTAGAATCTCCGTGGGGAGTCGACCACAGGTCCACACGGGAGGGTCACGATGATCGAGACACCGGCCGGAGCCACGAGCGTTCTCGTGGTCGACGACGAGCCCAGCATCACCGACCTCGTCTCGATGGCCCTGCGTTACGAGCAGTTCGACGTGCGCGTGGCGAGCAACGGACGCGAGGCCCTCGACGCCGTCGAGGGCTTCTCCCCGGACCTCGCCGTGCTGGACATCATGATGCCGGGCATCGACGGGTTCGAGGTGGCGCGGCGCCTGCGCAACCAGGGCGCACGACTCCCGATCCTCTTCCTCACCGCGCGGGACGCGACCGAGGACAAGGTCCGCGGGCTCACGCTCGGCGGCGACGACTACATGACCAAGCCGTTCAGCGTCGAGGAGCTGGT
>Ga0172369_10008872_pt1 | contig 11297 bp, 10 predicted proteins | sample LakKiv25m_FD_114539 | JGI IMG/M metagenome (GOLD analysis project Ga0172369, IMG submission 114539) | Freshwater microbial communities from Kabuno Bay, South-Kivu, Congo - kab_022012_11.25m | ecosystem: Environmental > Aquatic > Freshwater > Lake | place: Democratic Republic of the Congo... | reverse complement strand
TTCACATTTCAGTTCCTTGAATTTATATTCAAGGTCTGCAAAAGACATTAGTTCGGTCGTACAGACCGGAGTAAAATCAGCGGGATGGCTGAAAAGAATTACCCAAGTATCCCAGTAATCTTCAGGGAAATTTATAGTTCCTCGTGTCGAAATAGCTTTGAACGAAGGTGCAGTATCTCCAATTAACGGAATTGTTACGGTTTCCGAAGGCGTTTCCCCGTAACAGAATAATGTAAGATAGATGGCTGTGAGTGCGGTTATCAGCGATTTATGCAGATGATGTTTCATAATTTCTCCATATTACGTTAATAAAATTATATAAAACTAAATTATTTATTGGTCAATATAAAAAATTTATTTAACAGAACCAAATTATTTTAAATGAATTATTTTTTTCCTCATTTTAATGTTGTAGAATTGAACTTTACCAGGTATAAAATCAATAAAGCAAAATCCGTTAATGAGCCTTGCAAGATAGAGAAGAAATCTTAATAACATCTATAAAAAGTTTGTCGTGCTGAAGAACCGATTTAAAATAATTATTTCTATGTTGCTGCTTATGTCCAAATTTTCATTTTTTAACTTCCATAGCATCTACTCGACCATATACGAAAGACCTGTCTGTGGCTAATAATTCATTTGACAAAATTTCATTTCTTACAATAAATTGCTTTAAATTATTGGGAACTTCCCGTTTAATCATAAGATTTCTGAAACAAATTCCTGCCCCGGGTTTAGCTGTTCTGAGAACTTCCCTGAAAAGAAATTCAGTATCATCCAAACTCATTAACTCGCAAATATTAGAAAGACTGAAAGCATCAATTGTATTCTCAGGCTGCTTTGCCAGCCATTTTTTTGCATCGTCTATCACAATTTTGATTCTGTCCAATCTGCTTTTAATAATATCATAATTCTCACGGCATAAATAATCCGGAACTTCTTCGAGAGACCTGTATCTTCCCAATAAATATAAATTCAAAAAATAATTATTTTTAATTGGTATCTGACTAAGCACTTTTTTAAATCTTCGATAAAAACTATCAGCGAATGAATCGGCTCCATCATCAAAATGAAAATACTCCGGTTCGAGACCTCCCTTAGTCAACATTCTTTTTGTAAAAAACAGGTCGAAAATCCAATGAGTTCTCCTTATATTCCATTTTTCTTCAAAATACTTTTTTTGATTTAAAGCATCCCGTTCGTTAAATAAATCTATCACTCTCTTTCTACCCATCAATAACCTGACTAATTTACCAACTAATCTGACGAATCTGTCATACCTACCATAGAATAACAAACCATTTTTAATAATTTCGTTATTATGGTCCCAGAAATCCTGCGCTTTGTGTGTAAGGTTAAGTCTAATTTTGTTATAAAATTCAAGCCTGTTGTTCATTGGATTAATACCAAGAAATTTAACATAATCATAATAATCCAGGGCTTTCATGGCTTCCATTTTTATCTCAAGAAGACTTCCTTGGCTCTGATTGATATCCACCGAATATATTATTTTCGGGTCTCTTAGTAAAAATCCAAGAGTATTACAGCCACCGGAAATAATTGTGAACAATGTATTTCCAGGTTTTATATTCAGTGCTTTCAAATCGGATATCGGGTCTTCCCAATTCATACTAAAAAGTAGTTTGTATAAATTCACCTGGTCTTTCTTACCTGTTTTCATAGAAAGTTCTCCGCATTAATGTAATGAATAATCATAGAACGATATTCCGTCAAAAATTTCGTGAAGCCCATCACTGTTTGTTTTAATTCCAGCGACAAATCCGATAGACTTATAAACGAACTTTGGAAATTTTTTGAATAGTTTTAATCTCATGTCCTTCTCATGAAGACCAATTAAAATAAACATATAATCTTCATCGAAAGCAATATTTCTAACCTTTTTCATTAAAAATTTGAAAGCCTCTTCTTCTGTGAAAGCAAAAGATTTGACACTTAGCAGTTCAATGCAGTTATTCAATTTAGGAAGTCTCCAGAATTTATAAATTGAATTAATAAATCTTAGCGCAAATAAAGAGATGTTCATTATTAAAGGAATATGTATAAGAACGTTTTGTCTTGCAAATTGTGAGTCATAAAGAGTAACGGCAGCTTTAATACCCTCATTGTCAGTTGCCGCAAAATGACGAATATTTTTTTCGGGAATATTGTTATAATCCGAACAGAAACTGTAGGAACTATAAAATTTACTATATAGCTGCTTAATATCCTGGAAATTTTCGATTTCCATAATTTTATATTTGGAACTTTTATATTTAAACCTTGAAGGTAAAATCTGCAAGACATGAAATATTCCGGCAATTTCAAAAATCGGGAATCCTGCTTTTCCGGAAAAGAAAGGCATTATTTTATCATTGCCGTAAGAAACCGTGCAAAAAATAATATCAACATCAATTTTCTCGTATTCCTGCCAGATAAACTTAATGAGTCTGTAAGCAAGTCTTGTCTTCCGGTAATCCGGGTGGATTTTCAAATCACCAAGATAAGTGATTGTTCTGTGTTTACCTTTTATTAGTACACCTTCATCAACAGCTGAGACGCATCCTATAATTTCACCATTTTCCTCGGCGATAATGACAATACTATTCCCAAGCAAATTGAGCAATTTAAAGAAATCAGGTTTCCTGTCTATTCTGATACCTATCTCACCTAACATTGGAGTTAATTCAGTCAGTCTTAGCAGACCTTCATTATCACCTTGATTTGCTTTCCTTATAATTACCATTAGTTTAACCTTTTACAAACCAAAACCAAAAGCTTTTTTAGAAATCATACCCATAAGATAACCATCTATCAACTCGTCCGATTTGGCACTCGATACACTATGCTTGATTTTAATCGCCTTGTCAAGAAGAGAGTATCTAAAATACTCCTTAGCCATATCTTTTTTTATTTCAAATGATGTATGCCCTGGCCATTCAGTCTTGTAAGGAACAGCACTATTTGAAGAACCGTTTTTCAGATATGTGTAGCGTTTGAAGGGTTCTTCTTTAGGTTTAATAAAAGCCGGATTTAAAATCTGATTTTTATATTCTTTGGATGCGAGTTTAAGAATCTGGTCAGAAAGAAATTGCATCACAGGAGTAGGTTCTCCGATTATTGTCCGGTATTTTTTGTTTACTTGTTGAGCCTGCCGCCTTACTATTCCATTTGGAGCAAAACGCTCCATTGAAGACAGCAAAGTCCAAACCATACCACATTGCTTTTTAAAGAATTTTGATTTGTTTACACGTAGAAGGGGGTTCGTACTATTAATACAGTACTCATAACCATTAAGTTCAACATTAAGACGTCTAAGCAGAGAAGGTCCCCATGTACGATAGAGCATTTCGTAGCCATATTCAACAATATTTAAAGTTTCGTGGTCCTCAAGAGCAAGATTTTTCTGAGAGCCGCTCCACATGTGTACATTTTCCCAGGGTACATCTTTGAGTCTGCCTTCATCTTTCATTTTAAACCAAAGTTCTGTTCCTGGGAATGGTGAAAGTCTTGTCATTTGCTGATAAGTCGGTTCTAATGAAATGAAATAATTCAAATCTTCAATTATGTTTGTATTATTATGAAAATCCCAACCGCAAACCCAGGAACCAACAGTTCTAATGCCACGTGCATGAAGTTCTTTAAATACAACTTTTGGGTCAGTTCTTGAACGTTTCTTATATGGGAGTAAATCACCAAACTTCGATTCAACACCAATAAACATCACTCCAATACCAATTTCTGCAATATAGTCCCATCCATTTTTATCTACGAATGAACCAATATTATCTAATGAACCGAATGCAAACCAATCGAGTGACTCGACCATATCCGGATGGTTTTCCCAATGCTCCTTGATTTCAAATAAATACTTTTGCCATCGGAAATGGTCTTCTTCAATTACAAAAATATTTGTTAATTCGGAAAATGTTTTATGATAGAGGTACATGTAATCAACTAATTCCTGTGGAGAAAGCATCTCTATCCTTTTTTGGTCGTATAAGGCAGTGGACGAACAGAAGTCACAGTTGCCGGGGCAGCCAAGCCCTGAAACAAGGAAACCAATAGCTCCTTTTGGAAATTTTGTTAAGAATCTTGGAGAACCCCCACCTTTTGGCATTAGTCTTTGTTAAATAGGTCTGTTTTCTTCTTCACCAAGAAGCCTCCTCATGAACCGGACACCTTCACCATGACATATATAATCAACATATTTCTTCCATTCCTCTTCTTTATAAGCCGATTGAAGAGCAAGCCCTCCATAGCAGCCGATGAGTATTTTTGTATTTGGACTAACCTCCCTTATATATAAGCACATTTTTAATACGTTATCAAGGTGAACAGGTAAGGCACTAATACCAATAATATCAAAACCTTTTTCTACCTCTTTAGTAAAATCCTCCCATCTTGGATATTCCAGAATCGTTGAAGGGATATTAATATTTTGTGCAAGAATGTGATTAGCGAAATGGTGAGAATGTGATATAATGCTGAAAATACTGTCAGACCTTGTAAATCTTGCACCGGTTGCATCTGTTAAAGAAGTCCCGTTTGGCAAACTTGGATAAGGATAAACAGAAGATGTAAAAAGTATTTTCGGCTCTTTACCTTTTTCAAAATCTAAAGGCTTTAAATCAGGAAATGGATAATTCACAATGTCCTCCTGTTAAATTAGTAAATATATTTCTTTAATCTATAAAAATTATTTAATACTTCACATTAACAAAATTTTTGGACAAAAAAGCTAAAAATGACTTAGACAATCTGTTAAAATTAATAAAAATTTATGCTGAAATCAAATAATTTAAATATTCTATTTTTCTTAGCACTGAAGCTCTTTTTATTTTCACGTTTCTTACATATTCGATTTACTTGTTTTAAATCACAATCAACAACCAGTTTTAGATTTTCGCTTATGAACGGATTTCCAGCAGCAGTCTAATTTGTATAACATATTCCCTCTTCGTTCAGGAGGAACTACTGTGCTGTGATGGATTTTCTCTGACACTGTGGAAGGAATGGAACAGGGGGAGGGAGAAGAAAAAAAATTTATCGAAAAATAACCTCAAAAAAAATAAAATTTCTCTTTATTAGTTTCTAATAATGTTTTTATCAGTAATTAAAGATAACAAGGAGTTTGATAAATGAAGTTTAAAGTCGTTCTCGAGCCTTCGGAAGAAGGATATACAATTTATGTCCCGTCTCTACCCGGATGTATCAGCGAGGGTACTACCAGGGAAGATGCCCTTGATAATATCCGTGAAGCAATAGAACTCTATCTCGAACCTGTTGACGATGAGTTAATTGAGTATGGGATTTCTCAGTATGATGAAGTTGTTTTATGAGTGAAGTGCCTTCATTGTAGATTAAATTATCAGGAAAAAAAATGCAAAATAAAGTACGATTCACCGAACATGCTCTTACAAGACTAACGAAACGTGGAGCAACTAAAGAAGAAGTAATTGAAGCAATTGAATTTGGAAGTCGTGAAATAGTTAAAAATGATAGAATAATGTGTAGGTTAAATTTCTCGTATAATAAAATCTGGATGGATACTTCTTATCCAATTAAGCAGGTAGCTCCTGTTATCGTTGAAGAAAACGATGAAATTATTGTTATTACAATTTATACTTTTTATTTTTAGGAATTGAGATGAAAATAAGTTATGATAAAATAGCAGATGCGATGTACATCGAATTAATTGATGGCGTTGAACAAGTGAGAACAGTTCAACTTTCTGAAGATATTTCTCTGGATTTTGGTATTGGAGAGGTTCTGGTTGGTATTGAAATACTTGATGCTAAAGAAAACATCGGCAAAGGCAACATCCCTCCTGTGATATTAGAGAACCTTAACTATGAGTTGGCATAAAAAAATTATACCTATTTTTTTTAGCATTCTTTCACTCAAGTGAGGTGTTCCTCCTTCTGTAAAATTTGAATTTACCACCACTTCGGTAAGTTGAACCTCCAATTTGGAAGATATTTACCAAATTCTCTTTACATTATATAAATCAAAATTTGAATCTCTGTGCATCGAGTGGAGCATCGAAATCATCAGCCATGTTGTATTTACCCTTCGCAATACCGAGACCACCTCTTGATTTGGATTTCATTTTTTTGGAACTATTGAACTTACTTAGGAGAAATTCAATGAAATCTTGTGCTTCACGCTGGTAAATTTCAGGAAGCTGCTCATATTGACTTATTATCTGTGGTTGAATCATGTTGTTTATTTTTTATTTCAAAACAAAATTGACGAATCGTCTTTTAAGTTTATTTTATAAAAAAAGGGCTATCCCACTTGGAACAGCCCTTATAGGAAATTAAATGTTGTTCTCTTATAACTCTTCGAATCTCGCCTGGAAGAATCTCAGATATTTCGGTTCGTAAACCAGATTGAGTCCTTTCATCTCGTGACGCTTCTTGTAAAGTTCGCAAACGGCATCAACTGCGACGTCGAAATGTGCCTGTGTGTAAACTCTTCTCGGTACGGTCAAACGGACTAATTCGAGCTTAGGATAGTTGTGGTCGCCGGTTGTCTGGTTTCTGCCTGCCGAAACAATTCCTCTCTCCATAGCACGTACGCCGGATTCGACGTACAAATCGGCAGCGAGTTTTTGTGCCGGGAACTGTAGCTGCGGCAGATGGTCGTAAAATGCTTTTGCATCAAGAAACACGGCATGTCCTCCTATTGGTCTAACGACGGGTATTCCTGCTTCAATTAAGTTTTCACCGAAATAACCAACCTGCTTAACTCTGAAAGATACTGTATCTTCCTGAAGACCTTCTTCCATACCACGAGCCATAGCTTCCAGATCGCGTCCGGCAAGACCGCCATAAGTGTGGAGACCTTCGTAAACGACAACCATATTGCGAAGTTCTTCGAATAGGTCCCAGTCATTAACGGCAACGAAACCGCCAATGTTTACGTAAAGGTCTTTTTTCGCGCTCATTGTTGCTGCATCTGAAAGCGAGCAAAATTCTTTGTGAATTTCGGCAACAGTTTTATTTTGATAGCCGTGTTCACTCTGTTGAATAAAGTAAGCATTTTCGAAGTTTCTTGTTGCGTCGAGAACGACTTTTATTCCGTGCCTGTGGGCAAGTTCGCTTACCTGTTTCATGTTTTCCATCGAAACGGGCTGTCCACCTGCCATATTCACGGGGGCACCGATAGTAATATAAGCAATTTTATCGGCACCGACTTTATTGATTAGGTCCTGGAATTTCTGAATATCCACATTCCCTTTGAAAGGATGGTCAGCTGATGGATTATGTGCTTCGTCAATAATTACATCAACGAAAGTTCCACCAGCAAGTTCTTGATGAAGACGAGTAGTAGTGAAGTACATGTTGCCAGGAATAAAATCTCCTTTTTTGATTAAACACTGCGAAAGCATATGCTCTGCTCCTCTTCCCTGATGCGTAGGAACAAGATATTTGTATCCATAATATTTCTGAACGTTTGCTTCAAGGTGGTAAAAATTCTTGCTCCCTGCATAAGCTTCATCGCCGAGCATCATTCCCGCCCACTGGTAATCACTCATAGCATTGGTGCCGCTGTCGGTCAGTAAATCAATATAAACATCTTCCGAACGAAGTAAAAAAGTGTTAAAACCGGCTTCTTTAATCTTTCCAATACGATAATCCTTGGTTGTCATCTTCAGGGGCTCAACCACTTTGATTTTATATGGTTCTGCCCACGGTTTACGAGTCTTTAACATAAATTTCCTTACAATAAAATATTATATAAATCTTGTTTTGTACAAATAAGAAACTTCTAAATTACGGAATTTGAAAAATTTATCAAAGAAATAGTGAAAAAAATAATGATTTAAAAAGATGATTGTGTTTTTGTAAAATCATATTTTCCGGTCAATTATCTGAAAAATTAACACGGCAATTTTGTAAATTTGTATTTTATTTTAAAACTAAGAAATTAATATGCTTCAAGTAATTCAATATCAAAAATCGGGTGAAATGTTAGTTGGGGAGCTTCCCGCTCCGCAGTGCCACGAGAACGGAATTTTGGTCAAAACTCATTTTTCTTTAATCAGTGCCGGAACTGAGAAAATATCTGTAACAAATACTCAAAGATCGCTAGCGGCAAGGGCAAAAAAACAGCCCGAACAAGTGAAAGCTGTTCTTGACGTTCTGAAAAAAGAAGGACTCATTGCAACAATCAAAAAAGTGCAATCGAAACTTGATTCTTACAAAACTCTCGGCTACAGCGCATCCGGAACAGTCATCGAATCAACCTGCCCGGAATTTCAGGTTGGTGACCGCGTAGCGTGTGCCGGTGCGGGCTATGCCACTCACTCAGAATTAATTTCAATTCCCAAAAACCTTGCGGTTAAAATTCCCGAAAATGTTTCATTTGAAGATGCTTCTTACACAACTTTAGGCACGATTGCCCTGCAGGGAGTCAGGCAGGCGGATTTACGTCTCGGTGAAAATGTTGCTGTTATCGGTTTGGGATTACTTGGACAGATAACAGTTCAATTGCTTAAAGCTTCAGGCTGCCGCATCGTGGGAATGGATATAAACGAATCACTTTTTGATTTGGCAAAGAAATTCGGATGTGACGAAGTTTATCCCAGCAAAAAAGATAATCTGAAAAACATAAAAGAATTTACACGGGGTATCGGTTTCGACAGCGTCATCATTACTGCCAGTACTGAATCGGACGAACCTATGCAGATGGCACTTCAGCTTGCAAGGAAAAAAGGAAAAATCGTAGTAGTCGGTGCCGTGCCGATGAACATCCCAAGAAGCCCGTTCTACGAAAAAGAATTAGACCTAACCATTTCATGCAGTTACGGTCCCGGAAGATATGATGCTTTCTATGAAGAAGTCGGTATGGATTACCCTTCGGCTTACGTTCGCTGGACTGAAAACAGGAATATGGAAGCATTTCTTGACCTGATTGCTTCAAACAGAATGGACGTGAAAACGCTGACTACACATACTTTCGATGTGCAGGACGCTGTAAAAGCTTATGATTTAATCACAGGAAAAATTTCCGAACCGTATATCGGGATTATGCTTAACTATCCTGAGCGGGAGAACATTACCAAAAGAACATTCATTGTAAATCAAACAAATAAGCACGGGAAAGTAAAAGTCGGTTTTGTCGGTGCGGGAAATTTTGCACAAAATTATCTTCTGCCACCAATGCTTGAAGCGGGTGCCGAACTCGTTTCCGTTTCGACATCCACACCTGTCAATGCTCATACAGCCGCAAAGAAATTCGGATTTAAAACTGCGACGACAGATTCCAACGAATTAATAGCGAGCAAGGAAAGCAATCTAATTTTTGTTGCAACAAAACACGATTCACACGGAAAATATGTGATAGATTCGCTGAAAGCCGGAAAGCCGGTCTTCGTAGAAAAGCCGCTTGCCGTGAATCTCGAAGAATTATACGAAATAGACCGTCTTGTGAAAGAGAAAAGCGGTTCGGTTATGGTTGGCTTCAATCGCAGATTTTCGAAGCCGTTTACCGAAATTGCTGATTTCTTTTCAAATCGCAGGGAACCAATGACAATGTCTTATAGAGTGAATGCCGGCTCGCTTCCCCTGACGCATTGGGTGTATCTTCCCGAACACGGTTCCGGTAGAATAGTTGGGGAAGCTTGTCATTTCATTGATTGCATGGTCTATTTGACTAATTCGCTTCCGGTCAAAGTTTATGCCGAAGCAATTTCTTCTGTTAACAGCTCGGTTTACAACAACGACAATGTTATGCTAACGATTAAGTTTGCAGACGGTTCGGTGGGAGTAGTTGAGTACCTTGCAAACGGTGACTCAAAATTCCCGAAAGAATATATGGAAATATTCTGCGAAGGAAACGTTGCCGTTATGAACAACTTTACCGAAGTTCAGCTTATGAAGAGCGGAAAAACTACAAAGAAAACTTACGACGGAAAAAAAGGTCACAAAGAGGAAGTTATTCAAACAATTAAATCAATTGAACTTGGAAAGGGATTTCCAATTCCATACGAGCAGATTTTCAAAGTAACCGAGGCAACATTTGCTGCACTTGAGTCGCTGAGAACGGGAATGCCGGTAGAGTTAATTTAATATGGAGTAAAAATTCATTTTTTATAAAGGAAGGGTTTACAATGAAAACTTTAGAAATAAACTAAGGTTTATTACAGCTTTTCTTTTTACTGCTGTTATCAGTTTTCATGCACATGCTGCATTGAAACCGCATGAAACATTTCTTTCAACAAAAGACACGTCGCTGTTAATAACAAGTATTTTTTCATATTATACCGATTCTATCGGCTGGTGGCCCAGCACGCAGATAAGCTATACATACAACGAGCGTGGCGACCGGCTTGAAACTCTTTGGCAATTCTGGGAAAAAGGAAAGTTAAAACAATTCAAGAAAATCGGTAATTCTTATAATGATGAAAATCAACTAAGAACGGAATTCTACCAGAATTGGCAGAACGACAGATGGGAGAATCAAGCAAGATACGAATATTTTTATAATCAGAATTATTTCGTTACGAAAAAGGAAAAGCATACATGGACTTACGACAGCAATACAGGACTATATTACTGGATTAATTCCAATTCAACAGATTATAATTATAATTCAAGTAATCTTTTGACAGAATCTATTTATTCCGAAAGACCCGATAAGGATTTGAAGAAAATCAGCCGCAACACTTACATTTATGATACACAGAATAATCCGATTGAAGAGAAATATCAAGCTTGGGGAGATACTTCCTGGATTGATAATACAAAATATATAAGAAAATTTGCCGCACCCACGAAAATGTCATGGGAAGCTATGAGCATCTATTTAGAGCCGGATTGGATGGAAATTTCGAGGGATAGCATCGTTTATAATTCAGATTTTAATCCTATAGAATTATACCACCAGGAACTTAAAAACAGTATCCTGACTCTAACAAAGGAGATTAGAACTTTTGACACTGCAAGGCAATTTGTATTAAGCTTAAGCTATCAAAGAGATGATACGGGCTGGGTAAACTTGAAAAAAGTGAGTAATAAATACGACGAACAGGGTTATCTGATTGAGACAATAAATCAGCAGTGGAAAGATACAGCTTGGTTCAATCAAAGCAAAGAAGCTTTCGAGTACTGGCATATACTGACCGGAATTGAAAGTATTGCGAATGAAGTGAATGATTTAATAATCACCCCAAATCCCGCAACGGACTTTCTTGAAATATCTTATTCCCCCTCTATCAAGATGGGGTCAGGGGGTGTGTCTGTGGAGGTTTATAATGTCTTCGGGCAGAAAGTTACCACCAGCGGCTACTA
>Ga0172369_10008861_pt1 | contig 11307 bp, 11 predicted proteins | sample LakKiv25m_FD_114539 | JGI IMG/M metagenome (GOLD analysis project Ga0172369, IMG submission 114539) | Freshwater microbial communities from Kabuno Bay, South-Kivu, Congo - kab_022012_11.25m | ecosystem: Environmental > Aquatic > Freshwater > Lake | place: Democratic Republic of the Congo... | reverse complement strand
GCTGGCCCAAGCCGGCGACGCTCGGCGACTATGACGGCACGCTCACGGAGGTCTACGTCAAGCAGCCGTGGCAGCACAGCCTGTGGAAGTTCGGCGAGTTGTCGAACTACTCGAACGTCTTCTCGATCCCCGTGTTGTTCAATATCTATCTGCACGACCACGGCACGGCGGCCGAAGCCCGCACCAAGATGCAGCAGGGGCTGGCGGGAGGCTGCTATCCCAACTTCTGGAACACGCTGGGTATGAAGCCGATGTTTCGCTTCCTCCGCGAGAACGCCGCGTGTTTCGACTTTGCCCGCACTGTGCCGACGCGATTTGCCGTCCTGCCCCGCGGCATCAGCAACGAAACCGCTCAGCAGCGACTGGCTTCCGACCGCACCTCGCCGGCTCGCTCGGTCCGCGACCGGTTTCTCGCGCCGTACGTGGGCCTGTACTCCGCGGTGGCCCGCGGCGGGTTGCCGATCGTCAGCCGGCAGCGGAGCGACTTTCATCGCGATTTGGCCGGATTCCAGGTGCTGCTGCTGGCCAACGAGGCCTGCCTGTCCGACGAGCAAGCGGCGGCCGTGCGGCGGTTCGTCGCGGCCGGCGGCGGGCTGGTGGCCACGCACGAGACGTCGCTGTACGACGAATGGGGACGGCGGCGCGCAGAGTTCGGTCTTGCTGATCTGTTTGGGGCGCATTTCGCCGGGCAGGTGATCGCCCGGCAACAGAATGCGTACTTGCGCTTTGCAGATACGGCCCATCCGCTCCTGGCGGGTTTCGACGGGGCCCGGCGGACGATCCACGGCGCGGCCCGCGTGGAATTGAAGGAGACGGCCCCAGGGGCCTGTCCGCTGCTGACGATTCCGAGCTATCCGGACTTGCCGATGGAGGAAGTCTATGTCAGGAAGGGCAGCCCAGAGTATCCGGCCGTCTTCGCGCGCGAGCACGGGAAAGGGCGAGCCGTCTACTTCCCGTTCGATCTGGACCGGACGTTTTGGGAGGTGATGCATCCGGACCATGGAAGACTGATGGCCAATGCTGTGCGATGGGCGTCGCGGGGGCGGCAAGCAGCCGAGGTGTCAGGGCCGGGGGTGGTGGACATTGCGGTCTGGAGGCAGGCGGCTTCACTGACGGTTCATTTGGTCAACCTGACGAACCCGATGATGATGCGGGCGCCCTTCAGGGAGATTATTCCGGTGGGCGGGCAGGAGCTCGCGCTCCGTCTGCCGGGCGGAGTGAAGCCGAAGGGAGTGAGGCTGCTGGTGAGCGGCGGCGTCCACAAGTGGACCGTAGTGGACGGCGTGCTCCGCGTGCACACGCCCAGCATCGGGCTGCATGAAGTGGTCGCCGTGGACCTTTAGCGGGGCCTACGTTTGGATCAGTTTCCTGGCATGCTGGAGCGCTTCCTCGGTCAATTGCTGGCCGGAGACCATACGGGCGATCTCGCGCACGCGCTCCTGTTGGCTGAGTTCCTCCAGGCCGGCGACGGTGCGGCCCTTAGCCTCGCGTTTGGAAACGAGATAGTGGTGCTGAGCGAAACGGGCGATCTGGGCGAGATGAGTGACGCAAAGCACCTGATCAGCGTCCGAGATCTTTTTGAGACGCAAGCCGACGGCCTCGGCGGCGGCGCCGCCGACTCCTGCGTCGACTTCGTCGAAAACCAGGGTCCGGCGGTTGGGAGAGCCGGCGTTCGTGGTCATGCACGTTTTCAACGCAAGCGCAATTCTGGAAAGCTCACCTCCGGAAGCGACCTTGTCCAACGGCCGCGGGTCCTCGCCGGCGTTGGCCGCGACGAGGAACTCGACGGCGTCGATGCCGGCGGACGACGGCGCGGCATCGGTCATGGAGATTCGGAAACGCGTGCCTTTCATCGCGAGAGACGCGAGTTCCGATTCGACCTGCTTCTCGAGTTTTCGGGCCGCCTTTCGCCTTGCATCACGCAGGCTACCCGCCGTAGCGTGAAAAAGCGATTTCAACCCGGCGATCTGCGCCTGCATTTCGGCACGGCGGGAGGAGGCGTTTTCGACTGCGTCGATCCGCGAGCGGACCTCATCAAGGAAGGCGAGGATCTCCTCGATTGAATTGCCGTACTTGCGTTTGAGGCGCTCGATGTGGGCGAGCCGTGTCTCGACGGTCTCCAGACGGGCCGGGTCGGCTTCGAGACGCCCGAGATAGTGCCGGAGTTCGTGAGATGCCTCGGTGATGGCAATGTGCGCCGGCCTGAGGAGATCGGCAACCGGCTGAAGTTGGGGATCGAGACGCGAGGCTTCCTCCAGGCGTTTCAAGGCGGCGGAGACAAGCGACGCAGCCGAGGAGTCAGACTCCGAAAGCACTTCGAAGGCCGAGGCGATCTGCTCGGACAGGCGGGTCACGTTCTTGAGGACGTTGCGTTCGCTTTCGAGGCCGGCATCCTCGCCGGGTGTCAGTCCAAGGGCTTCGATTTCGTTGCGCTGGATCGTCCAGAGATCGGCCAAACGGAGCTTGTCCTGCTCGGCGCGGTCGAGTTCGTCGAGCGCCGCCACGGCATTGCGCCAATTCAAGTGGGCATCGGCCACCCGCGCCAACAGGGCGATGTCGGGCACAGCGTCGTCCAGAATGGCCCGCTGGGATTCAGTGCTGAAGAGGCGCTGCTGGTCGTGCTGACCGTGGATGTCGCCCAGGAACGGGGCAAGATCGCGAAGGAATGCGACCGTGACCGGCCTGCTTGCCGCGTAGGCCCGGGACTTGCCGTTGGCCGTAATCTCCCTCTCCACGAGGAGTTCATTGTCCTCGGCGGCGATGCCGGCCTGGTCAAGAAGTTGATTCAAACCCGGATCGGGCGGAAGTTCGAAACGGCCGGAGACAAAAAGCCGCGAGGCGCCGGAACGGATGAAGTCGCTGGACGCGCGGCCGCCAAAAAGCAGGCCCAGGGCATCGACGACGAGCGACTTGCCGGAGCCTGTCTCACCCGTGAGGACGTTCAGCCCGGAGTGAAACGTGGCGCGGAGACGCTCGACGACCGCCAGGTTCTCAACGACGAGTTCGACAAGCATTCAGCGCAATTATAAAGGGTTGCCGTATCCCCGCGCGGCGTGCGCCGCGTCAATCAAACAAACCAGGACAGAAATGGCTTCGCTATCATGGACTAGAAACCCAAAGGAGCCGCACATTGAGCATTCCTTACCTAGGCGCATACCTTCAGATGTCGATTTGGCAGTTGGTGATGGACGCATCGCCGCTGTCAAAGGCGGTGCTGTTGATTCTGTTGGTAGCCTCGGTCGTGAGTTGGACGATGATACTGGCGAAGTGGTCGCAGTTTCGTTATGGCATGGATGCCAACGCGGCGTTTCTGAGGGCTTTCCGCAAGGCGCCGAACCTTGAGTCGGTGGCCGTCGTCATCGAGCAGTTCCGCGCGGCGCCGGCGACGGTTGTTTTCGACTTCGGCTATCAGGAGGCGGCGCGGCAGGTGCAGGCGCGCGGAGCGGTGGTCAACAAGTTGGCGCTGGAGCGGTCGCTCCAACTGGGCGTGAGCGAGGAGGCGGCGCGCCTGGAGCGCAACATGAGCTGGCTGGCGACGACGGCGACGATCTCGCCTTTTGTCGGTTTATTCGGCACGGTTCTCGGAATCATCGACTCCTTTATGGGCCTTGGCACGGCCGGCAGCGCGAGCCTGAAGGCTGTGGCGCCGGGAATCGCCGAGGCGCTGATCGCCACGGCGGCGGGCCTCGCCGTGGCCATTCCCGCGGCGGTAGCGTACAACCAGTTCGGGCACAGGATCAAGGAACTGACGGCCAGGATGGAAGATTTCTCCCTGGAGTTCCTGAACATGACCGAACGCACGTTCGAGGAGTAGCCGGCCATGGCGTTCTCATTTCAGGACAACGGGCGCGGACGCCGCCGCGGCGCCGGGACACTGGCGGAAATCAACATCGTTCCGCTTGTGGACGTCGTGCTGGTGCTGCTGGTGATCTTCATGCTGACGGCGCACGTGATGGAGTTCGGCCTCGAGGTCGAGGTGCCGCGGGTGAAACAGGTGAAGGACAGCGCCGAGGAGTTGCCGGTCATCACGATCACCAAGGGCGGCGAGTTGTACCTGAACGAGAAGCAGGTGAACATCAACAGGCTGGGCGAAGAGGTAAGGGCGAAGTTCCCGGCTCAGAAAGCGGTGTACGTGCGCGCGGACCGAAGCGCGATCTGGGATCCGATCGCGCAGGTCATCAGCGCACTTGGCGAGGCAAAGCTGGAACCCCGCATGGTGACGCAGCCGGTGGACCACGCGGAGCGCTAGGAGATCAATCCAAAGGTGATGCGGCACGTCGAGATCCTGGAAGAGCGCGATTCCTTGAGGAATCCCTTTATCGGGGCGCTCGCCGTGCATGGGATGGTCTTCGCGACGATTGCGGCGTCGATGCTGATCAAGCCCGGCGCCGCCGAGCAGTGGGGGGATCCAAACGCTTTCGGCGGCGGCGGCGCTGTTGGCGTAACGGCAGTGAAGTCCATTCCGCTCCCCGCCCGGACCGGCGCGATGAATCGGGTGGCAAACGACACGAAATCGCAGGTCCCATCGCCGCCCAAACCTGAGCCGGGAAAGACCGTCCGGCGGGATGAGCCCGACGCGGTCGCGTTGAGGACGAAAGGCGCCAAGCAGCGGGCCTCGCGTAATACGTATTCGAGCAATAGAACCGATACGCAGCCGCAGGCGTCCAATCAGATATACAGCAGTGCGGGCCAGGCGGCTGTTTCGCCGCTCTATGGGCTGGCTCCCGGTTCCGGCGGTGTCGGTGTAGGCTCCGGCATGCCGTTTGGGACGAGATTCGGCGCCTACGCCGCGCTGGTCCGCGACCGGGTGGCGAGGCAGTGGCGGACCGACCAGGTTGACAGCAGGTTACGCACGCTGCCGCCCGCTATCGTGACGTTCGAGATCGCGCGCAATGGTTCGGTTCAGAACGTCCGGGTGGTGCAGTCGAGCGGAAATCGCGCCCTGGACTATTCCGCGGAGCGAGCCGTGTTGCAGGCCGGGCCCTTCGAGCCGCTGCCCGCCGCCTATAGCGGTTCTTCCGCTTCGATTGAATTCTGGTTTCAACTTCAGAGATGAAAACGATGCGACCCATGACCAAACCGACCCTTCTGGCGATTGCCCTCGCGGCAGTGGCCTGGCCGCAGAACCAGCAGAGCAACATCATTCTCAAAATCACGGGCGGGACCAAGAGCGCCATTGCGCTGCCCGACTTCCGCGGCGCCGGGGGCGCGTCGAGGTTCGCTGCCGTGTTCAACCAGACCGTTTTCGGCGACGTTCAGCGTTCCGGCATGTTGGAGATGGCGGCCAAGAGTTTCTACCCGTTGAATCCGCCGCAGCAGGAGGGCGATTTGCGCGCGCCGGTGACGGCGGCGCAACCCCGTCGGGGTGCTGCGCCGGAAGCGCCGAACTGCAACGGACGTTGCCTGACTGACTGGTCCAGCCCGCCGCTGAACGCCAACTACCTCGGTTTTGGATACCTGGCCGAACAGGGCGGTCAACTCATCGCATTCGGGCACCTGTACAACACAACGGTTTCGGACATGGCCGGCGCGAAGGCTTTCCGGAAGCTTTACAACGGGCCGCTCACCGAGAGGGAGCGCGCAAAGTGGCCCACGAGTACGCCGCCGACATCCTTGCCCAGTTCGGCGTGCCATCCCTGGCTGGGTCGAAAATCTACTTCGTGTCCGACCGTGGCGGCAAGGGGACAAAAGAGATCTGGTCGATGGACTTCGATGGGGCGAATCAGCGTCCCCTGACGCGATTCAAGTCGATCTCGACGATGCCGTCGGTGTCGCCGGACGGTCAAAGACTGGCATTTACGACCTACGCCGAGGGCCAACCGCGGATCAAAGTGATGTCGCTTGAGACCATGCGGTTCCTCCCCTTCATGAACCCCCAGGCGTCGATGAACGCGACCCCATCGTTTACCCCGGACGGCGCGAACATTCTCTTTGCCTCCTCTGTGGCCGGATATTCGTCGCAGATCTACATCGCCAGTCAAAGCGGCGGCGGGCTGCGGCGGCTGTCTGACAACAAGGCGATCGAAGTCGAGCCGAAAGTGAATCCCAAGACCGGAGCCGATGTCGTTTTCGTGTCGGGACGCGGCGGTCCGCAGCAGATCTACAAGATGAATATCGACGGCGCCGGCGTGACGCGCTTGACGCCGGGCGAAGGCGAGGCGGCGAACCCGGCCTGGCACCCGGACGGGCAGCACATCGCTTTCAAGTGGACCAGGGGATTTGCACCGGGCAACTGGAATATCTTTATCATGGATGTGGCATCCCGTGAGGTCGTTCAGCTCACGCATGGCGCAGGGCGGAACGAGAATCCGACCTGGGCGCCTGATGGACGGCATCTAGTGTTTTCATCGGACCGAAACGGTTCGACCCAGATCTGGACTATGCTGGCGGATGGGACCGAAGTGAGGCAACTCACGAACTCCGGAAACAATAGCATGCCAGTGTGGGTGAAATAGCGACTGCAGCCGGATAGGGTCCGGCAGGGAAGGACTTGGAGGTTTAGAGACAGATAACCATGAGACAAAGACACATCGCGACAGCTCTTCTAGCAGCGGGCTTGTTGATGTTCGCAGCGGGTTGCAAGAAGAAGCAACCCGTGGCGACGCCGCCTCCGCCTCCGCCGCCTCCTGTCAAGGAAACGGTGAAGGGTCCGGCTGCGGTGATCAATAGCTTTACGGCTGAACCGTCAACCATCGTGCGGGGCGAGGCCTCGACCCTAAGGTGGAGCGTTTCAAACGCCACCGACGTCACCATCGACAACGGCATCGGAACTGTTTCCGCCTCCGGGTCCAGACAGGTCTATCCGACCGCCAATACCACCTACCGCATGACGGCGAAGGGCGCCGGTGGCGATGCCATCTCGGCTGTCACCGTGGCGGTCACGACTCCGCCGCCTCCTCCGCCTCCGCCACCGGCTCAAAAGGCCAGCCTGGAGGAGCGAATGGCGCGTGAAATCAGCGACGTGTACTTCGACTACGACAAGAGCGAAGTCCGTGAGGACACGCGTGCGACGCTGCAGCGCAACGCCGACGCTTTCAAGTCGATCCTGTCGGACTTTCCGTCGGCGGTGATTACCGTGGAAGGGCATTGCGACGAGCGCGGTTCGGCCGAATACAACCTGGGCCTGGGCGACAGGCGGTCGGCCTCGGTACGCGAGTTTCTGATCCAGGTCGGCGTCCCGGGCGACAGGCTGAAGCCAATCAGCTACGGCAAGGAGAAGCCGGTCTGCACGGAGGCCAATGAGAGCTGCTGGCAAAAGAACCGCCGGGCTCACTTTGTGGGCGTTCAGTAAGCTGTTCGCCTTGGATCCAGTGAAGGCGCGGGCGTCTCACGAAGTGGGAAGTCCGCGCCTGTCCGCTTTTTGAGGAGACAGAATGAAGACGACGTATTCGATCTCAGTTATTCTTGCAGCGGCTTTGCTCGCACCGAATGCTCCGGCCGCTGACAAGAGAGAACTGGCTCAGCTTCAACGCGACATCGCGTTGCTGCAGGACGAAATGCGGGCGTCGATTAAAGGCCAGAACGACAGGTTGGTGGCCATGGAATCGATGCTGCGGACCATGCTTGACCAACTTGCCGCGACCAGGACCGCCGTGACGGTTCTTGACGGCAATCTCAAGGCACGGGTCGATGGAAGCGTCGTTCAGCCCGTGGCTGGCCTTAGTTCGCGGATGGAGAGCATGCAAGAGGACTACCGCTACGTACGCGAGTCCATCTCGGAATTGAGTTCGAAGCTGTCCAAATTGTCGACACAAGTAACTGACTTGAACGAGGCGATCCGGACCATGCAGGCCCCGCCCGCCCCGCCGGGCGGCGGCATGGCCGCCCCATCATCGGCCGGCCCGCCACAGGGGGTATCGGCGGAAAAGCTCTACCAGGACGCGATGCGCGACAAATCCTCTGGCAACAGCGACCTGGCGCTGCGGCAATTCACTGATTTTCTGACTTGGTACGGCAACACGGATCAGGCGCCCGAGGCACACTACTACATCGGCGAGATCCACTACAACAAGAGGGATTTCGAGACCGCCTTGAAAGCATTCGATGCGGTGCTGGAACGTTATCCAAAGAATGCCAAGACCAACGACGCGCGCTTCATGAAGGGCCGCGCCTTGGTGAAACTCGGACAGCGCACGGCGGGTGCGGCTGAGTTTCGAACGCTCGCCAAGGAAGCCGCGGGGAGCGAGTTGGGCCGCCGGGCGCAATCCGAGCTTAAGAGTCTCGGGTTGAGCGCCCCGTCGACGAGCCGTTCGCGGCGCAAGTAGATTGCGCCCCGGACGGGCGCGACATTCGTTTCGGAGGGATCTGGTCGTGGAGCATCCTGAGCAGGCCGCCGGGCTGAGCTGCCCGGCTACCGTCGAGGAACTGGCGAGAACTCTCGACTATCCGATTGAAGCCGAGCCGCTGGCTTCCGATCAAATCGCTGAACGCATTCGACTGGCCGCCTCGCTCTCGCTGGCCAGCGTCGCCGTCCCCTCGGGCGAGGCCGATCTCGCGGTGCGTCTGCTTGAAGGAACCCGTACCGCAGCGTCCTCGCTGGTGGGGTATCCCTATGGAGCGGCGTCGACCGCGGCGAAGTTGTACGAGGCGCGCGACCTCTTGCGGAGGGGGGTGAAGGAGATTGAGTTTGTCGTGAACGTGGGCAAACTGCATTCACGCCAGTTTCAGTATGTCGAATCTGAGTTGCTCCAGATCTCGGCCTCTTGCAGGGAATACGGGTCCATTCTCAAAGTGGTCTTGGAGACGGGACGCCTGGACGAGGATCTCAAGGTGATCGCCTGCAAGATCGCCAAAAGGGTGGAGGCGGACCTGGTCGTGAGTAACGCGTATCCGGTTCCCAGCGCCGGGTCCGACGAGGACCTCATTCTGTTGAAACGGATCGCAAAGGACGTCTGCGCGGTGGGCGGTTGCGCCGGCGGGCTCGATCAGGCGTTGGCCCGCCTGAGCTTAGGGTGCGCCAGGATCCGGTGCGCGTCGCCGGCGGAAGCTCTGCGCGATATGGAGCGGCGGCTCAAGGCGGACGCCGCACCCAGTGGTGGTAGCCCTGCGTGATATGCTCTGAGAAATCCGAAAAGACCGAATGTTGTTAAGGAAGCACCTGCCGAAGATCTGCATTGCCCTTGGGCAATCCGATCCGGCCCGCTTGCTCGAACTCGCCCGTCATGAGGCGTCAAGCGGAGAGCGCTTCCTGGAATTCCGGCTGGACTATCTGGCAGGACCGGCGCAGGGCGCCGCGCTCATTGCGGATTTTCTGCGGCAGTATCCCGAGTGCGCTGTCCTGGCCACTTGCCGGCGGCATCAGAACCATGGCCGTTTTAACGGCAGTATCGAGCAGCAACTGGCAGTGCTGTCCAAGGCCGTCGACTGCGGCGCCAGGGCCGTGGATGTCGAGATAGAGAGCGCGGAATTCGCGGCGGCGGGCGTCCGGGATCTGGCCTCGCGCACGATTCTCGTCGTGTCGTACCACAATTATGAAGGCACTCCGGCGATGGACCCCGTGCTGCGACGTATGTTGAAAGTGCCCGCAGACGCTTACAAGATCGTCACGACGGCTCGCAAACCATCGGATAACCTGCGCTTGCTGGCGCTTGCGAAAAGCGCTCCGAAAACCCCTCTGATTCTCCTGGCAATGACCGAGACCGGATTCCCTTCAAGGGTGTTGTCGCTCGCCGGCGGCGGCTTGTATACCTACGCTGCGCCGACCTTAGCCGAAGGTACCGCTGCCGGTCAGGTCTGCGCCAGGAGCCTGAGACAGATCTACCGGGGCGAGAAGCTGTCGAAGATCTCTCGCGTTTATGGCGTGATCGCCGATCCCGTGCGTCATTCGATTTCACCCGCCGTCCACAACCGCGCCCTTCAATCGCGCCGGATCGATGCCGTCTACCTGCCGTTTCTGGTCAGCACGCTGCAACTGAAGGACTTTTTTGTCCTGGCGGACCGATTGCCGATCAACGGTTTCAGTGTGACCATTCCCCACAAGCAGCGGGTCATCCGGTATCTGGATGCAGTCGATCCCCTGGCTAGACGCATTGGCGCCGTCAATACGGTATGGCGAAAGGCCGGCAAGTGGCGCGGCGCCAACACCGACGCCGCGGGTATCAGGATACCCTTGGAGCGGCGGCTCAAACTTAGCAATATCGCGGTGCTGGTGATCGGCAACGGGGGCGCCGCGCGATCCGCGGTTTTCGCCCTTTCCGACGCCGGCTCGCGCGTCTTTATCACCGGCAGAAACCCGGATCGTGTGCGGGCTCTGGCCAAGGCCGGTGGCGCTACGCCCTTGTTGGCTGAACACGTGGCCGGCTTGCGCTTCGACGTGATTGTGCACGCCACTCCTATCGGTATGTGGCCCAACACAGAACGTTGTTACTTCGACGGTACGATCCCCGCCGGCATCGTTTTCGATCTTGTGTACAACCCGCACGACACCCTGTTGATCCGCAGGGCTCGAGAGCAGGGCTGCGAGGTGATCCACGGAATCGAGATGTTTGTCGAGCAGGCAAGCGAACAGTTCCAGCTCTTTACGGGTGTCGCCGCGCCACGTCAGGCAATGGAACGGGCCGCCGTCGAGGCGCTGGCGAGCCATTCGCCCGACCACCGGGGAGAATGCGAATGACCTCGATCAGGCGCGTTGTATTGTCACGCCGGGGACTCGGGTCCCTGCTCATCGCGGCGCCAGCCGCCACGCGAGCCTCTCAGGCCGGCCCGAACGATCCCTTCGGCGAAGCGCGGATTCAACTCGATGCGGACCTCGCTAAACTCAGGTCTGTGACGTTGCATCGCAGCACTGAACCTTCGTTCCGGTTTGAGGCCTGAGCCTATGCCGCCTCTCACAGAGGACGCTTTTTTCCAGACGATTCCAGAATGGAATGAGCAGCTACGCGCGAAGTCCATCCGCGCACAGGACCTGACCCAGGCATTTCTGGATCGCCTGGACCGGATCGGGCCCAGGTTGAACGCCGTCGCGCTCATGCTCGCCAAGGATGCCCTGCAACAGGCAAGGACGGTCGATCAGGACCTGAAACGGGACCGGTTCAGAGGATGGCTTCAGGGCATCCCTTTCGGCGCCAAAGACATACTGGCCGTGGCCGGCCGTAAAACGCAGTGGGGCGCCCCCCAGTTCGCCGAACAGGAATTCAAGGAAACCGCTGCCGTCTTGAGGAGGTTGCGGCGGGGCGGCGCCATCCTGGCGGCAAAACTTTCGATGATCGAGCTGGCCGGAGGCGGCGGCTACCGTTCGGCGGGCGCCTCGGTGAATGGCCCATGTAGGAATCCTTGGGATCTGAGCCGGTGGGCCGGCGGCTCGTCGAG
>Ga0172369_10008860_pt1 | contig 11307 bp, 11 predicted proteins | sample LakKiv25m_FD_114539 | JGI IMG/M metagenome (GOLD analysis project Ga0172369, IMG submission 114539) | Freshwater microbial communities from Kabuno Bay, South-Kivu, Congo - kab_022012_11.25m | ecosystem: Environmental > Aquatic > Freshwater > Lake | place: Democratic Republic of the Congo... | reverse complement strand
ACTGATGTCACAGATCTACACTGATAAATCTATGCAGATCAGTTGAATCTGTATGATCTGTGTCCTATCGCAGCCAGTATAGATACAGAAATTCGAACCCGTTTCCGGTCCATTGGAGAAATCTTTCAAAATCCGCAAACCTCACAACAATGGAGGCCGTATTGATGCAAGGATGAAAGCTGATCCGATCAAAATTCTGCAGGTTTTTGTCAATAAAAAGGTGTACATGATGAGCGTGGTCATTGATCAGTCCGAACGGGCTTACCGATCCTGGTGTTAATCCAAGGAGTTTTTCCAGCCGCTGATCTGAGGCAAAAGTAAGCTTCCCCTGTTTGAGCCGTTGTTCAAGTTCGCGGATACTCAGATCGTGCGTATGCTCGATAATCACCAGGTAATGCCGGTTCCCTTTATGATTTCGAAAAAAAAGATTCTTGCAATGGGCTGCATCAATGTCCTTCCAGTATTTCTTCGCCTCATCAATTGTTGGTACAGGAGGATGTTCGTAGTAGTCGAATGGAATATTCAACTTCTCAAGGATCTCAAATAGCTTCGGGTCGCCGTTCATCAAGATAAAGGATCAGGCAAAGTTAATATTTATAGAACACTGATTACACTGATGTCACAGGTCTTCAATGATAAATCTGTGCTGATCTGTATCAATCTGTATGATCTGTGTTCCAATAAATCCTTAGCTTTGCGGTTATGAAATTGCCTTTTCACAAATATCATGGCACAGGGAACGACTTCATCCTGATAGACAACAGGAACGGGAAATTTCAGCTTACAAGCAGGGAAATTTCCAGGCTTTGCGACCGGCATTTCGGGATTGGAGCAGATGGTCTGATGTTTTTATCAGTGGAGCCCGGAAACGATTTTGGAATGAAATATTTCAACTCGGATGGGAACGAAAGTACGATGTGTGGAAATGGTGGCCGATGCATCGCGGCATTCGCCCGCCAACTTGGGATCATAGACCAAAAAGTCCGCTTTCTGGCTATCGACGGTGAGCACATGGCAGAGATTCTGGAAGTAAAAGAGAATGAAACACACGTAAGATTAAGAATGACCGATATCAACAAATCCCAAATCCCAGATCCAAAATCCCAAATTGTCCCAAGTCCTGCGTCCTTCGTCCTGCGTCCTTCGTCTTTCGTTATCAACACCGGCTCCCCACATCTAGTCATTTTCGTTGATAATTTAGCTACGCTGGATGTCGTTGTCGAAGGCCGGAAACTGAGGAACGACCCTCAGTTCTCCCCGGGAGGCATCAATGTCAACTTTGTGCAGGTCCTTGAAGATGGCTGCCTTTTCGTTCGAACCTACGAACGCGGAGTAGAGAACGAGACCCTTTCATGCGGGACCGGTGTGACGGCGGCAGCGCTCACAGCCCCGCTCCCGGCTCCTCATTTGGCCTCTCCCCAATCCCCTACCCAACAAGGGAGGGGTGAAACCAGTCACCTGTCATCAGTAACCAGTCACACTATAAAAACCCTGGGCGGACAATTGACCGTTTCCTTCAGGCACACCGGTAGTTCATTCACCGACATCTGGCTTGAAGGACCCGCGAAGTTTATTTTCAGGGGTGAGGTTGGATATGGGACGATAAATAACCAGATACACTGAACAAATGTCAAACGATCTTTTAACCGGCCCATCACTTGCTCTCAGGGCAGTTGAGCCATCAGATGTTGATTTGTTGCTTGAGTGGGAAAATGATATCTCGGTCTGGAAAGTGAGTAACACCATCACTCCGTACTCGCGGTTTGAGATAGAGGAGTATGCATTGAATGCTAAAAGGGATATTTTTTCTGCCCGGCAGCTCAGGCTCATGATATCCCTGCCCGAAGAGGGCGCTGAACCAGCAACTGTGGGGACCATTGACCTGTTCGAATTTGATCCTGTGCATCTTCGGGCCGGTGTAGGCATTATGATTGCCAAGAAGTTCAGGGGAAAAGGATATGCCGCTGAGGCGCTGAAAATCCTGGTGCGCTATGCCTCTGAAGGCCTTTACCTGAATCAGCTATTCTGCAATATATCAGCTGACAACCTCGTGAGTATACACCTGTTTGAGACAGTTGGTTTTGTACGTTGCGGAATTAAAAAACAATGGATCAATGCTGGCGAAGAATGGCTGGATGAATATATGTATCAACTGATTCTGTAACTTTTATGCTTCTCCTGGGCCGGATCCTTTTTCTACGGATATTTCCTTTCCTGATACTTGCAGCAGTTTTCGTTGCCGGTGAAAGACTGTATTTCAGGCTTCACACGTCTGTTGTTGACCTTGGTTCCTCAGACCATGCCTGGCTTTATGTTCCAACCGGTGCCGGATTCAGCCAGGTGAAAGACAGCCTCTATCAGCATAATTACATCATGAGGAAAGACCTTTTCGAGAACTATGTCGGATTTGGGAAATATGAGCATCAATTCAAGCCCGGCAGATACATGTTAAAGAACCGGATGAGCGCTCCGGAGCTGGTCAATATGCTTATCAGGGGACTTCAGACACCAGTAAAGGTTACGTTTTCAACTATCAGAAAAAGAGACGAACTCGCCGGGAAAATAGCGCGTCAGATTGAAGCGGACAGCCTGAGTCTGCAAAAACTTTTTTCTGATGAAAAAATCCTTTCAACGTATAACATCACACCCCAGACACTTTTTACAATTATTATCCCGGATACATATGAAATGTGGTGGAACTCAACTGCAGAAGAGTTTTTATCCCGCATGGCAAAAGAATCGGCGAAATTCTGGCAGGGAGACAGGAAAAAGAAGGTAGACTCTATCGGATTGAGCATTGCTGAAGTCGTTTCATTGGCATCCATCGTTGAAAAAGAGACAGCCAAAAATGACGAAAAGCCCATCATCGCCGGGGTATATATCAACAGGTTGCACAAACGATGGCCACTCCAGGCCGATCCCACACTGATCTTTGCCTGGGATGATTTCACGATCAGGCGTGTTCTGAACCGGCACAAGGAGATTAATTCCCCATACAATACCTATAAAAACACAGGTCTTCCCCCAGGGCCCATTTGTCTGCCGTCGGTTGCGTCAATCGATGCGGTGCTGAATTATCAGCATCATCAGTATATGTACTTCTGCGCTAAAGAGGACTTCTCCGGGTACCATGTTTTTTGTACTACACTAAATGAACACACCAGGAATGCGCGACGGTATCAGGAAGCTCTAAAAAGAAGAACGGATTGAAACAACGGTGCCCATACGATGATTTTCAACTCTTGTTGACAGGATGGGTTGATTTCAGGATTAGATAAAAACAAGAAGATGGGTAGATGGCTGACAGTGAGTATTTTGCTTATTTCACAGTTTTGCTGTCTTGCTCAAAACGTGGGTGATTCGACTGAAGGAAATCCAAAGGCTTCAGAATTCCGGGGTCAGAACCAACGGTTCCAGGGCCAGCCGAACATCCTGTATCCCGACACACTCCACAACAAAAGACTCATTGGGGTTCTTACAGGCCAGGGGATTATTTATTTCGGATCCCTAACCGGGCTGTATTTTCTATGGTATAAGGATTACGCCCAAAGCAGCTTCCATTTTTTCAACGACAACGATGAATGGCTCCAGATGGATAAAATGGGTCATTTTTTTTCCTCTTACTACCTAAGCAGTTTGATGTATGCATCTTACCGGTGGGCCGGAGTCAGGGAGAAAAAAGCCATTTTCTTCGGAAGTCTGCTTTCTTATGCTTTCATGCTCAATATAGAAATACTGGATGGATTTTCAGCAGAATGGGGCTTCTCGCCCGGGGATCTTGCCGCCAATACCGCAGGTTGCCTGCTCTTTCTCGGACAACAGTTCGCCTGGCATGAGCAACGATTTTTAATTAAATACTCGTACCATCCCAGTAAATACCCGCAATACAATCCTGAACTTCTCGGAACAAATTTCGCCCAAAACCTGGTAAAGGACTACAATGGTATGTCATTCTGGCTCTCAGGCAATATTCACTCTTTTCTGCCTGAAACCTCCGGATTCCCTAAATGGCTGAATGTAGCTGTCGGCTATGGTGCTGAAGGGCTTGGAGTTAATGAGACTGAATTCGACCGGTACCGGAAATTCTTATTATCACTGGATGTTGACCTTACGAAGATTCCCACCAGGTCAAAAACATTAAAGGGGATATTCACCGTAATTAACCTGATAAAAATCCCTTTCCCTGCCCTTGAATACAATACGAAAGGTCAGTTTAAATTTCATCCTCTATACTTTTGAATTATTTAAAAAGCACTACCTTTACCTTGGCTTTTAATATACTACCGACAGTATGGAAGAACATAATGCAGATCACATCCCTGCTCAGGACAACATGTTTTCTCAGCCTGTCCAGCAAAATTTACCAAACGCAACCAAAGTCCTCATCCTTGGAATCCTCTCTATCATTTTCAGCATCTGGTATGTTTCGATCATAGGCGTCATCCTGAGCACCATAGCCCTTACACTTTCGGGGAAGGATATGTCACTCTATAAGTCCAATTCCTCCCGTTATACGCTTAGCTCATACAACAACCTGAAAGCAGGACGGATCTGTGCATTTATCGGGCTTACTGTTGCAATTGTTTTTTTTGTAACCATTGTCCTGGTCATTTTCGGTATTCTGGCCACCTTGCCCTTCTGGGGAATGATTGATTAATTATGAAAATTCTCCCGGTAGATAAAATTCGTGAAGCCGACTTGTTTACAATCAATAACGAGCCGATTGCTGACATTGACCTGATGGAGCGGGCAGCCGGAAAATGTTTTGACTGGCTATTCCAGCATTTTTCAACAACATATAATATTAAAATCATTGCCGGAACCGGCAACAATGGGGGTGACGGTCTTGCGATTGCAAGAATGTTGGCTGAGAAAGGCTATCCTGTTGAAGTACTTCTTTCCGGTTCATTGAATAATCTCTCTCCAAACTGTAAAACCAACTTCGAACGGTACAAGCAATTGTGCAACGATACGTGCATCTGGAGAGAATATCTGTCGGAATTGCCTGACTGGAACACAAATGCAGAAGCTATCCTTGTTGTTGACGCTCTGTTCGGTAGCGGTTTGACCCGTAAGGTTTCAGGCGGCTCTGCTGATTTAATCCACTATATAAACAATCTGAAAGCCATCGTGATATCGATCGATGTACCCTCGGGCCTATACGTTGACAAAACAGTCAAAGAAGAGGCCAGCCCGGCTGTTATTCAGGCTGACTACACGCTCACCTTCGCACCTCCGAAGCTTGCTTTTTTCTTTCCCGAAAATGATATATACGTTGGTGAATGGATTCTCCTTGACATCGGAATTTCTGAAAAGTACCTTGAGCAGGCAGATGTGACTAATTTTATGTTGACAGCAGCCAGCGTAAAACCCCTTCTGCGAAAGCGAAACAAATTTGATCACAAAGGTATCTACGGCCACTCCCTGCTTATCTGCGGTGGAAAAGGAAAGATGGGCGCTGCTGTCCTGGCAGCAAAAGCATGCCTGAGAGCCGGTTCCGGGCTGGTGACCGTCAGGATTCCCCAATCAGGCGTGGATATTCTGCAAACTGCCGTACCAGAGGCGATGCTGACAATTGACCCGGATGAGACCTGCTTCAGTGAAGTGCCTAAAACTGACAGGTACACAGCCATTGGTATTGGCCCCGGAATCGGCATGGACAAACGCACGGCAGGGGCATTCAAACATCTGATCCAGGAAGGAGTTCCCTTAGTTATTGACGCGGACGCAATCAACATTCTCGGGGAGAATAAAACATGGCTCAGTTTCCTCCCTTCCGGATGTATACTTACACCACACCGGAAAGAATTTGAACGGATAGCCGGAAAGGCGTCGGACGACTTCCACAGGTGCCAGCTTCAGCGGGAACTTGCTGTTAAATACTCGTGCTATATTGTTTTAAAAGGAGCAAACACTTGCATTACCACGCCTGCCGGAAGATGCTTTTTCAACACAACCGGTAATCCTGGCATGGCGACAGGAGGAAGCGGTGATGTATTGACAGGGATCATAACTGCATTGGTTGCGCAGCATTATTCTCCGCTTGAAGCCTCTTTGCTGGGAGTTTACCTGCACGGTCTGGCCGGAGACCTGGTTGCTCAGGAAACCGGACAGGAAGCCCTGGTAGCAGGGGATATTATCAATAAAATAGGAAACGCATTTCTATCAAGCCATGGAGAATTATGAAGAAAAAGCGCTTGAACAACTTGTTTTAGCGCCATACGTTCAAAAAAGTACCGCTCTTCGCGGGAAGTTCAGGTATGTGGGAGGGAATCAGTTCAGGCATGCGTTCAGCACTTTTGCTATTTTACTGGATTATCATTATATCGACCATGTCCTCCTGAAAGCTTCAATGATCCATGATGTATTCGAGGACGTAAAATGCGTTTCCAAAGAAGAGATTGTCAGTCTGGATGAGGATGGGCAAAAGGTATATGACCTTGTTATGGAGGTGACCAGGAAGCAGAGTGAGAGCAAACTTGAATTCCTGGACCGGATCCTGACACATGGATCCACCAATGCGAAGATTCTCAAATGCGCCGACCGTATAAGTAATCTCACCGATCTTCATTCTGATACATTCGACAAGGAATTTATCAAAAAATACATCGATGAGACGAAGGAATATGTTCTCCCGATGGCAGAAGAGGTGAATAGTGACATGTTGTTTGAACTGAAGGACCTGATAAGAAAAAGGGAAAAAAGTATGAGCTTTTCAACTCATTTCTGGCCATTGCACAGAAAGGAAGATTAATTCAGCTGCGGATTCAACAACAGATCATTCTCGATCCGGAGATTGACAAGTATAAATCCCTGGCGCTCGGGAGTGTTCTTCCCCATATAAAAAGCCAACACTTCCTGGATAGATGAATCTTTTGACAGCAGGACAGGGTCCAGACGGATGTTGTTTCCGATAAAATGGCTGAACTCATCAGGGGAAATCTCACCAAGCCCCTTGAAACGTGTAATCTCCGGATTCGTTCCGAGTTTTTCAATCGCCTCTTTTTTCTCCTCTTCGGAATAACAATAGAATGTCTTCAGCTTGTTTCTGACCCTGAACAGAGGGGTTTGAAGAATAAACAGGTGTCCGTTACGCACCAGGTCAGGATAGAATTGCAGGAAGAAAGTGAGCAATAATAGCCGGATATGCATCCCGTCAACATCGGCATCCGTTGCAATCACTACATGGTTATACCTCAGGTTTTCAAGCCCTTCTTCCAGGTTTAAAGCAGATTGCATAAGGTTGAATTCATCATTCTCATAAACAACACGCTTGCTTAACCCATAAACATTGAGAGGCTTTCCTTTGAGAGAGAATACTGCCTGGGTATTGACATCTCTTGCTTTGGTGATGGAGCCGCTCGCCGAATCCCCTTCCGTAATAAAAATCGTGGTTTCAAACTTTCTGTCATCGTGATTGTTATAATGAATGCGACAATCGCGAAGTTTCTTATTGTGCAGGCTCACCTTTTTCACGCTGTCCCTGGCGATCTTTTTAATATTTGCCAACTCTTTCCGTTCCTTCTCGCTCTGAAGGATTTTACGTAAAAGAGATTCCGCCGATTCAGAATTGATGTGAAGATAGTTATCCAGATTCCTCTTAACGATATCGGTAATATAATTCCGGATCGTCTGCCCGTCGGGTTCAATAAGCTGGGAACCCAGTTTAGTCTTAGTCTGGGATTCAAATACCGGATCCTGTACCTTGATGCTTAGGGATGCTAGCAAGGAGGCTTTTATGTCATTTGTATCAAAGTCTTTCTTGTAAAACTCACGAATCGTTCTGACCAGCGCTTCACGGAAGGCAGATTGATGGGTCCCTCCCTGGGTAGTATGCTGACCATTCACAAATGAGTAATACTCTTCTCCGTACATCTCGCAATGCGTAAAAGCAAACTCAAAATCCCCTTCCCGGATGTGGATGATCGGATAGATTACCGGCGAGTCCAGGTTGCTCTTTAGAAGGTCCAGTAAACCATTGGATGAGTGAAATTTTTCTCCGTTAAAAATGATTGTAAGCCCGTTGTTCAGGTAAGCATAGTTCCACAACATCTTGGTAATGTACTCCGGAATGAAGTGAAAATTTCCAAACAGTTCATCATCAGGGACGAAAGTGACAAAACTCCCGTTCCTGAGTTCACAAGGCTTCTCTTCCTCTTCAAGAAGAAGGTTACCTTGCTGGAACTCAACAATCTTCGTACGTCCTTCCCGAACTGACTGTACCTTGAAATAACTTGAAAGTGCATTAACAGCTTTGGCCCCAACACCGTTTAATCCAACGGCTTTCTTGAAAACTTTTGAGTCGTATTTGGCCCCGGTATTTATCTTTGAGACACACTCCACAACTTTTCCCAACGGCATACCCCTTCCGTAATCACGAACGCATACCTGCTGATCGTGAATGGTCACCTCAATCGTTTTTCCGAAACCCATAACAAACTCATCCACCGAGTTATCAAGGATCTCTTTGATCAACACGTAAATACCATCGTCAGGAGAAGCACCATCGCCAAGTTTACCAATATACATCCCCGGACGCATGCGGATATGCTGTTTCCAGTCAAGTGAACGAATGGTATCTTCCGTATAATTATCTGGCTGAAACATACTTTTTTCCTTTCTGCGGTGCAAAGATAACGGAAACAGCCTGACGCTAATTAAGGGGCCTGAAAGAGTTTTCAAAAAGTTGTACACAACGGAAATGGCACATCATGGCACATCATGGCACATCATGGCACATCATGGCACATCATGGCACATCATGGCAACACCTCCTATTCATCGGTGAATAGAGACAACTTCCCACATCGTATATCTACTTGACTCCCAGTCCCTTTCTGGCTTCCTCGATCAATAGTTTGATCTCATTCCTGCGGATAAAGAAATCCTTTATTCTTACTCCTGACAGGACAATAAAAGTAATTAACTGATAAAGGGTAGCCGAGAGGTAGGAAGCTGATGCGGCTATTCCTGCGCCAATAATCCCCAGCATAGGAATTAGCAAGAGACTGAGTATGACCGTAAAAACCAGACCAATGCCGGCAGCAATAGCACTGTGCATTGGTTTTCCCATTCCGGAAAAGAAAGCACTCAAAGGGATAGAAAAGGAAAGAGCAATGATGCCGACGGCCAGACTAATAATTACCGGTCTGACACCGCTGAATTCAGGACCAAACACAAAAACAAAAAAACCTGACGGTAACATCAGTATCAGACTGACAATCAGGATAGATAATAGAATTCCTACTTTGCTGAAAACCAATGTGATCTTTGCTGCATAATCCCACCGTTTTTCATTGCTTATGCGTGAAAGCTGAACCATCGACATACTTCTCGGGATGATCCAGACCCCTTCTGCCAGCTGAACGCCTGTAGAATAAACACCCAAAGCGGCTTTGCTGACAATCATTTCGACCAGGTAATAACTAAGCCGGTAATTGAAGAGTTGAAATATATTCCCGGTTTGCGCCCATCCTCCAAAAGCAAGGATTTCCCGGATAACTTTGCTCATACCTGTCAGATTATCTTTTTTCAACTGTTTCGTTATCAAAGAAATACTACCCAGAAACATGATAATGTACGAAACATACATGGCATAAATATATACCATCACTTCCCTGACAGAGGTGAATAGATAGAATACCAGCAGGGTCAATATCAGAAAAGTTATCTGCCCTACAGTCAGAATATTGATCGCTTTGATCCGTTCCTGGCCAAGAAGGATCATCGTGTTGATTGAAAAAAGTGAATGGAGTGTCGACAGGATCAGTACATGAATGACAAACCCTTCGGGAATCAGGCCTGTAAGATAAAGTATTAAAGCACAGATGATTGAAGAAACAAATCCCCAGATGTATGAAGGTATGAAGAGTTTTATCAATGGTGTTCTGGGGACCAGGTAAACAAGAGCAGCACCCCCAATGAAATTATTCACCATCTGAACGATCGTAACAGCCAGAATGATCAGGCTGATCACCCCCACTTTTTCGGCGCCAAGATAACGTGCGTTCAGTACCACGATTGTCAGCATCAGGATTGCTGCAAGAAACCGCGTAATGACCGTCCCTGCTATTTTTTTAAACATCGGCCGTTATTTGTGAAAAAATTTCGGAAAGCCTGTTGCCTACCGATTCCGAAGAATACCGGTCGCGGATCTCATTGCGGATTGTTTCCCGGTCAAAAGATCCTGACATATCAAGCATCCGGTCAATCGATTCCGAAAGTGCATCATTGTCGTGAGTCCCGACAAGTATACCGTTTCCCTGATGGATCACTTCAGCTGCGATTCCGACATTTGTAGTTACCACAGGTGTTCCATATGTAAGGCTCTCGATAATAACGGTTCCAAACGTTTCGTAATTGCTCGATAGCACAGAAAAGTCGGAATCAATATACAACGCAGCAAGATCATCCCCTTCTTTCAGACCCGTAAACAAGACCGTATATTGTAACAACCCAAGCGAATCTGCAAGTTCCTTCATCTTCTCAAGGTCGGGACCCTCTCCTGCAAGAATAAGCTGAAAATCTGATCTCTTTTCTGCAAGAGCAGAGACCGACAGCAGCAACCCGGTAATATTTTTGGAACGGTCGTCAAAGCAGGAGACATGCAGGATCTGCTTCCGGGGGTTATTCGTATGATCGGGCAGTGGCGTTTCCCGGTGCGGATCTACTACATTCGGAACCACAAAATAGTGATCGTTTTGAAGGCGGGAGGAAATCATGGCATTTTTCAGAACCTCTGAAACTGCAATAACAGCCTTTGCCTTCCCCACAACATACCGGGAAACTGATCTCCTTATGTGACCGGTATATGAATGGTTTTGCGGTAAGTACCTGGACCAATGCTCGGAGATCACATGAGGTACCTTGTACCGACGGCTGAACAGGTGCCCGATTACAGCTTCGCGGGTTAAAATGTGTGAATGCACCAGATCAGGTTTAAATTCTCCAATAACTTCCAATCCCCTGACATGAGCCCTGTAAAAATTTATCATATTCGTAATCTGGCTGAATCCAGGCACAAAGATGTCCGGAGTTTTATAATAAACCCTGACAACGGTAACCCCATGTTCAACAGAAAAGTCAATCTCGAACTCGCTCGAACAATCGGGATCAGGATGAACATAAAGCACCAAAACCTGGTGACGGGCTGAAAGTGCCCGGGCCTGCCTCTCAATAAATAACCCAGGCATCGGATCGTACTTGTGCGGGTACCATCTGGGAAGAAACAGGATATTCAGAGGGGAGGAAGACATGTAACAAATTTACGATTTACGATTTACGATTTACAATTTATGATTGACGATT
>Ga0172369_10008858_pt1 | contig 11309 bp, 9 predicted proteins | sample LakKiv25m_FD_114539 | JGI IMG/M metagenome (GOLD analysis project Ga0172369, IMG submission 114539) | Freshwater microbial communities from Kabuno Bay, South-Kivu, Congo - kab_022012_11.25m | ecosystem: Environmental > Aquatic > Freshwater > Lake | place: Democratic Republic of the Congo... | reverse complement strand
TCGGCGTGATGTCGCCGAGCGCCGATCCAACCGAAGCCGCGGCTCAGGCCGGCCGTCTCGAAGATTTCATGGCGCTGACCAAGTTCACCGGCACCGGCATGGAGGCACTGACCGCGATGGGCTTCGCCACTCTCGGCCTCGGCGACTTCGTGCGCGACCCTGCGCGCCTTGACGGCAAGCACATCGGTTTCAATTCGGTTCCGGACCTCGATTACTCGACGATGGGCACCGACCCGGGCCTCGCAGCCGAATACGACGCCGGCGTCAAGCGCCTCACAAAGGGCAGTGGACGCAAGAAGCTGACCAAGGCCAGCTATCCCGACTTCACCAAGGGCAAGGGCAAGAAGGTCGCCTACCCGATCCTGTCGATGGCCGGCGCGGCCGACTGGCTGGTGATCCCGCCGTTCCAGAGCGTCTACGACCGGGCTGCCGCGCTCGGTGGAAAGCTGCTGACCCAGACCTGGATCAGCAGCTACGGCCACTGTGTGTTCAGCGAGCAGGAGACGCAGGCCCTGTTCGAAGAGTACTTCGCGTGGCTCGACAGCACCGATCAGGTCACCAGCCAGCCTACGCCCGCCGACCTCGAGGCGGCCTGCCTGGCCCTGCCGGGCGGCGTCGACGGCGACACCTGCAACTTCGACACCGCTTTCGTCAACACCAACCTGGACGACCGCATCCCGGCCCGCAGCGATTGGCCGCCGGCGGCAATCAACCCGTAGACCACGCAACCTCCGGACATGCCGGCCCTCGGCCGTACGAGCGAGGGTCGGCGAGAATACCGAAGCCCTCGGCCATCAGGCCGGGGGCTTCGTCGTTTTGCGACTATCGCGCAGTACCCTGCGCAGCACCTTGCCGGTAGCGTTGCGCGGCAGTTCGTCCACGAACTCGAAGGAACGCGGCTTCTTGTACGCTGCCGTCCGCTGCGCCACGTGTTCCGCGAGTTCGCTCTCGCTCGCGACGGCGCCGGGCCGCAGAACCACGGCCGCGTGCACGAGTTCACCCCACTCGGCGTGCGGCAGCCCTACGACCGCGGCTTCCCGCACCGCGGGGTGGCTCGACAGCGCGTTCTCGACTTCGCGCGGATAAACGTTGAAGCCGCCGCTGACGATCATGTCGTGCAGCCGATCGACGATCGTGACGAAACCGTGGCTGTCGCGTACCGCCACGTCTCCGGTGTGCATCCAGCCTTCGGCGTCCAGCCCCTTGCCGGCGTCGTCACCGACAGCGCCGGCGTTCCAGTAGCCGCTCATAGTGTTCGCGCCGCGTAGCAGAATCTGGCCGACCGCACCCGCCGCCAGATCGTGTCCCGCTTCATCGACGACGCGAAGCTGACCGACCGGCGTAGGTCGCCCACACGAAGCCAGACGCCGGCCTTGCTGCTCCTCGGTTCCGTCGACGACGTGATCTTCGCGGCGCAGCGCGATAGCGGGCCAGTTCGATTCGGTGAGCCCGTAGATCTGCACGAACACCGGGCCAAGCAGTTCCAGTCCCTTGCGAAGCCGGTCAACCGGCATCGCAGCGCCTCCGTAAACGATGGTGCGCAGACTCGCTAGGCGCGGCATCTCTGGCTCGGGCGAGATCCGCTGGAGATCCTCGATGAGCCGCACCAGCATGGTCGGAACCAGGAACACCGCAGTGACGCGCTCGCGTTCGACGAGTTCGGCAAGAGCTCGTTCGTGAAACTGTTCGACCAGCAGAGCGCGGGCGCCGACCGCGGCGTGGGGAAGCCACATCGCGCCGGCGGCGTGGGTCATAGGTGCCACTTGAGCCAGGACGTCATCCGCGCCCAGCGGCCCGATCAGTTCGCCGACGGTTTCGAACGAAGCGTCGTAACAGCGGCGTGGAAGGACTGCGCCTTTGGGCAGACCAGCGGTTCCGGAGGTGTAGCGTATACGAACCGGGTCTTCGGGACCGGGTCGGCGCAGCGGCGCCCGCGGCTCGGCCTGTTCGAGAAGGCGCTGCCACGCGCCGCCGGCGCCGATCACAATGACACGGCAACCTTCGGGAAGCGCGATCTCGGAAATCGCGTTCTGATACTTATCGGCCACCAGCAGCAGGCGCGGGCCACTGTCGGCGAGCAGCAATTCGTGTTCACGAGGGGAAGACCGCGCGTTCAGCGCGACCCACAGGTAACCGCCGAGCAGGCACGCCCATTCGCTCACCACCATCTCGGGAGAGTTGTCCAACAAGACCGCGACCCGGTCGCCGCGACTGATGCCCAGGTGGCGGGCGAGCGCGTCGCCGAAGCGAAGGGTACGATCGTAGAGTTCGGAGTAGGTGATCGAATCTACGGCGCGATACGAGTCTTCGTTGGCGTTGCCGCCCCTCAACGTCTGCAATGCCACGCGCCTGCCGTGACGGTGGCACGCCGAATGAATGACGTCACAGACCGAAATCATCGTCGCCGTCTCGGTCCGGGATTGTTGGACCCGCGCTCAGGCTGAAGGTGCTGCAAGCTCGTCTTGCAGGCGTGTCCAGACTTCCTGCACGGCGGCCTCGAGTTCCAGCAGAGTGCCGTTGTTTTCTATCACCTGGGAAGCGACACGCCGCCGGGCGTCGTTGTCGGCCTGCGACGCCATTCGCAAACGCGCCTCGGCCTCGTCCATACCTCGCAGGCGGACCAGACGATCGACGACCACGCCCGGTTCTGAAACCACCGTCCACAGACGACCCGCGCCACCGCTCCAACCGGTCTCGGTCATCAGGGCCGCCTCGATGACGATCACGGCTTCGGGATCCTCAGCGACGATCTCCGCGATGCGGCCCGCGACCTCGGCGCGCACCAACGGGTGGACGATGCGGTTGAGATCCTCGAGCGCCTCGCGGTCGCCGAAAACCAACCCGCCGAGCTTCGCCCTGTCGATCGCCCCGTCACTCGCCACGACCGAATGGCCGAACCTCTCGATCACTCGCTCGTACCCGAGGGTGCCCGGAGCATATATCTCGTGTGCTACGCGATCGGCGTCGATCACCCTGGCGCCACGCTCTTCGAGAAGACGGGCCACGGTCGATTTTCCCGATCCGATTCCGCCGGTGAGGCCGACAAGAGTTGCCATTGGCGGATTCTATTATGACGCGCGTTTCGGGCAACGCCGCCGCATCGACAGCGGCCGATACGGTCCCCCTCGATTGACGCCTCCTACCGCGCGTGTCGCTTCGGGAACCCACCTCAGCATTGACCTTGGCGTGGCACGAGTCATCCTGACACCGTCCGCGCGAAGCCGTTGCTACGCTGACACCGTGGCAGTCAGGCCTTCCCGCGTCAGACCGGTCCTCCACGTGAACGACTCCTACTCCGACCGTCTCGTGGGCACCGCACTGCTGGTCGCCGGACTGGCCTACTTCGCCAGCTTCGCGCCCTGGAACCGTCCGGTTTTGCTGGATGCTGCGACCTGGGATTACATGTCCTTGGAAGTCGCGCGTGGCTTGGTGCCGTACCGCGACATCTTCCTCCACAAGACTCCGGGCGGCGCTTTTCTCGGTGCCCTCGGAGTGCTGGCCGGGTCGTCATTCGGCGTCGAGCCGGTGCTGGCCGGACACGCGTTCTTCCTGCTGCTCGGTGCGCTGGCGCCGGTGGTGTTATTTCTCCTGTGCCGGCCCGGACTCGGGACGGCGTCGGCACTGTGCGCAGGAGTCGCCCTGCTGGCGTACGACGAGTGGGCGATATCCTCGCTCGAAGGCTGCCTGCCCAAGATACCCACCGTACTATTCGGTCTACTGTCGATGCTGGCCGCCGAACGCGGACGCGCCTTCGCCAGCGGCTTGGCTGGCGGCGTCTCGGTGCTGTGCTGGCAGCCGGGCCTCGCATTCCTGATCGGCTCCTTCGCGGTGTTGACGCGGAAACGCGGTGGTGAGTGGGCGCGGAAACGCGGTGGTGAGTGGGCGCGGAAACGCGGTGGTAGGTGGACGCGGCAACGCGGTGACCGATTGACGTCGAAACACGCTGGCCGATTGCGCCGCCTCACGCTGCTGACGGTGGGCGCCGCGCTTCCCTCGTTGTTCCTGCTGGGATGGCTCGCTGCAGTAGGCGGCTTGCGCGACTTCGTAGACCAGGCGGTGCTCTTCAATGTTTTCTACATCGAGAGCAAGGCCCGCACTCCGTACGGGACGCTGCGCGCCGTCGTCTGGTTGTTTCGCGAATGGAACGCGATCGAACTGTTGCTCGCCCCGGCCGCACTGTTCGGACTCGCGGTAGCCAGACCTCGCTTGCCGCTCTCTCACCTGGTCGCGGCCGGCGTCTATGCGGGAATGTTGTTCCTCAGCCTGCAGTCCTGGCCCGACCTGATCCTGCTCGGGCCGGCCGTGGCGACCGTCTTGGGCGCCGGTTTGTACGGACTCCTGCACTCGCGGCTGCGCAGCCGCGCGGCACTGGCCCTTACTCTGACCATCCTCACCTTGGCGGCGCTGCCCGATGCGAAAACCAAGTTCCACCCGCCGATAACCTTCGCACAACAGAGGACCAAGCTGCTGGCAGTCGTACCCGAACTGACCCCGCGCGACGACGTGGTGATGGTCAGCGCGCCCGAGTACCTGATCCACGCCGGCCGGCGCAACGGCTGGAAGTGGCCGTATCTGTGGTTCGGAGTCGATCAGTTTGCCGAGGCCGATACTCCCGGCGGATTCGACGGGATTCTCGCAGACCTGGCCGCGAAGAATCCACGCGTGATCCTGATCGGGCGCCACTGGAAAGGCCCGCGCCGCCAGCGCTTCGAAGAGTGGGCGGCCACGCGCTACAGCGTCCGAGAAGCGCGTGTCTTCCCGCACGTACGCCTGCCGCTACGGATCTACGAGCGGCGTCCGCAGCCCGCAGAACCCCGGCTGAACGGCGAATCCTGATGGGTTACGCGAAGGATCAGTAGTTGTCTTTTAGCCGCCGCGTGGCGGCCAGGATCGACACCGGATCGTCGCCGACGCCGGGATCCCGCTCGCGAATCGAAGCCCGTAGTTCCGCGCTATGGGTGCGCAGAAACGGGTTGGTCGCCTTCTCCGTAGCCAGCGTCGTCGGGACGCTCGGGCGTCGTTCTTCGAGCAAAGCGGCTACCTCTCGGCGGCGTTGCGCCAAGGCTTGGTTGGAAGGCTCGAGCATCGACGCGAACTCCAGGTTCTTCGACGTGTACTCGTGCCCGCAATAGACGAGGGTCGCATCGGGAAGAGCCGCCAAGCGACCGAGCGAGGCCATCATCTGGGCTGCATCTCCTTCGAAGATGCGCCCACACCCGCCCGCGAACAGCGTGTCGCCGGTGAAGACAGCCCCGGCTTCGGAGAAATAGTACGCCAAGTGGCCACTGGTGTGGGCCGGAATGAAGATGGCACGCCCCCTCAAAGTGCCGAGCTGGAATTCTTCCCCGTCCCGCAGCAACCGCGTGATCCCGGGAATGCGCTCGGCATCGTCGCCACAGCCGAAGACCTCGACACTGCCCCGCGGCAGCGCGGCCAGCAGTTCTTCGTTGCCAGCCACGTGATCGAAGTGGTGATGCGTGGAGAGAATCGCGGTAATCCGCACGCCTTCCCGTTCGGCCACGCGAAGCACTCTGTCCGCTTCGGCGACGTCGACCACTCCAGCCACGCCACTGTGCCCATCGACGACGAGGTAGGCGTAGTTGTCCATGAGTTGATCGACGACGACGACTCGCCAGTTTTCCATGGTTACGAACCTGCTCGTCTTCGTTGCGACATTCTCGGGGCTATTTCCCCGCAGGCGCTGACGGGACCGCCGCGCCCTGGCCGCCCGTCGCCGCGGGCGGCGCCGCCTGATTGGGCTGTGCCGGGGCAGCCGCGTCAGCCTTGCCATTTCCTTGGGCGGAATCCTGCCTCGAATCCTCCTCGGGAAGGTCCGGAAGCACGGGTGCCGCGTACTTCTTGGTCGTCTCGGTCACGCGTATGGTCTCGCCGGTTAGCGGATCGACATCTTCGACCTTTATCCGCATGAGCTGCGCCGCGTCGTCGTTGACGCTCAGCTCACGGGCGATCGGCTTGTCGTTGCGGTAGGTCTCGACGTATTCCCTCCAGAACAACCCATCCCTGACGAGGCCGCGATAGACACCAACCGCGCGTCCATTCACCCACACGCGGTATTCGAGACGATCCCCGTCGCGCTTTGCCCCGATCACCATGCCGCGCGAGGGGGGTTGAGCCACCTCGCCGAGGAACTTCGCTATTCGCTCGCGACCGTAGGCGTCCTTCTTCAGCAGCGGACCTCCGACGTAGTAGGTGTACCCTTCCAGGATCGGAACCTTGTCCGGACGTAGATCGTCAGCGGCCGCCGCTTGCTGCGAGACGGCGCCTGTCTGGGATCCCTTGTTGTCCTTCGACGGATCCGAAGAACAAGCGACCGCGCACGCCGCCACCACGAGCGCGAGCGCGCCTAGTCGAACGATCGGTCGAGACATCTGGGGTTCCTCCCGAGGGTTTGTTTGGGTTCAGCGCGAGCGCGGCTGGGCAGCCACCGGCTCGGGACGTTCCTCCCGAATCGGGCTGGGACTATCCCCGACGCGCGCCGCTTTCCGGCGTGGCGTGCCGGGCGTAACGCCGGGCTTGCGCGCACGCAGATCTGCGGTCGAGGCGGTGACGACCCCTTCGAGTCTTTCAATGCGAAGCCGCAGCCCTTCCATCAACTCCAGCTGTTCGCCGCGAGCCGTGACCTTCGAATCCAGCGACGAAGCGCGTTCCTCGAGTGCGGCGAGTCGTGCCTGCGCGCGGCCTTGCACCCGCGCCATCGCCTGCAGTGCGGCGTCGAGTTTGGCGCTGGACTGTTCCATCCGGTCCATTCGCCCATCCACCCGGCTGCGGGCATCCCGTTGTTGCTCACGAAGACGCGCGACCCGCTCGAGCAGACCTCGAAGGTCTCGACTCAGCATGTCGACCGTTTTGGCGTCGGCCAGCCCTGCCGAACCCGCCAACTGACGCAAGAGACCGCCCGAAACCGCGCCCACGACATCGACGCCGCGGCGCACCGTTTCGCCGTCGATGCCGAGGCGATCCAACAGCACCGCGGCTTCGCGTTCGAGCATCGAGACCGCTTCGAGAAAACTACGAAGGTTCTTGTCGAACCGTGATTTCTGACCTGATTGGTCCGTCATGGTGCCGTCCCTGGACAGTGCGGGGGCCAACGTACGGCAGCCCGCCGAGGCCGGCACTATCGGCCTTGCGAAGGCTACGCGCAAGTCTGACACGGCGGCTCAATTCTCTCTCGCTCTCACCGCCGGCTCAGGAAACTGGATTGGTGCGACGACCGGATGCCATCACGTAGATCTCCGACGAACCCCTGCGCGTCGACGCAGGTCGGAAAGCGTTCACGGTGGTGAACTCGCGCCGGAGTCGCATCGTAATCGCGGCTTCGACCGCCGAGAAAAGCTTGACCAGCAGCTTTCCCCGCGGGCCGAGCAGCTCGCGCGCAACCTCTACCGCAATTTCTGCGAGCGCTTCCTCGCGAGCCGCATCGGTGGCGCGAATTCCTGTCAGCTTCGGAGCCATGTCTGAGAGCACGACGTCGGCGCTACCACCGGTCGCTTCGCGCAGCGCGGTACGGACCATCGGGTCAGCCGCGTCGCCGACCAGGATTTCGACGTTGTCGGCATCGAGGCCTTCCACCCTTACGAGATCCACACCTACGACGCGGCCGCCGGCTCCGACTTTGTGCACCGCCACTTGCAGCCAAGCTCCAGGCCAGCATCCGAGATCCACCACCGTCTGACCGAAAGAGAAGAGTTGGAAACGCGCGTCCAAGTCTTCCAGCTTGATGCCGGCGCGCGAACGAAGCCCGGCTTTCTTCGCGGCGCGGTATGCGGCGTCTTTTCGTTCGTAGTGGCCCACGCTCTGCCTGCGCGCACGCGTTCGCGGTTGCCCGCTCCGGTTCGCTCGGGCACCATCGCAGCTTCCGCCATGGCACTCAACGCACGTCAGCTCGAGGCCGTAGGCCACACCGAAGGTCCCTTGCTGGTACTTGCAGGCGCCGGCAGCGGAAAAACACGCGTCCTCGTCCATCGCATCGCGCGACTCATCGAAGACGGTTCTGCGCGACCGGAAGAGATTCTGGCGGTCACCTTCACCAACAAGGCTGCCAAGGAGTTGATGGAACGCTGCCGCGCTCTGGTCGGCTCGGAAGCCGGCGACCTGTGGGTCGGAACGTTCCACGGCATAGGTGCGCGCCTGCTGCGCCGTCACGGCAGCGCTCTGGGATATTCCGCATCCTTCACGATCCTCGACACCGACGACCAGACCCGTTTGCTCAAAGACATCGTAGCGTCCGCTAATCTCGACGAGAAGCGCTTTCGTGCCGAAACCGTGCGCGCCTACATCGACGCAGCGAAGAACGATGCGAATTCGCCGGCGGAAATGCTCGAAAAGGCCGACTCGGCTTTCGACGTGGAGGCTGCGAAACTTTACGCAACCTACCAGCAGCGCTTGCTCAAGCTCGATGCGGTCGACTTCGGCGATCTCATCGTGGGAGTACTGCGTCTTTTTCGGCTCCGCCCCGAGATCCTTGCGGACTATCAGTCGCGACTGCGGTTTCTCCATGTCGACGAGTACCAGGACACCAACCACGCCCAATACCAATTGGTGAGACTGCTCGCGTCCGGCCACCGCAACCTGTGCGTGGTCGGCGACGACGATCAGTCCATTTATGGATGGCGCGGCGCCGATCCGCGCAACATCCTCGAGTTCGAAAGAGACTTCCCCGGGGCTCTGGTCGTGCGCTTGGAAGAGAACTACCGATCCACGCGCAACATCATCGACGCAGCTGCAGCTGTCATCGCGAACAACGAAGGCCGTCACGAAAAGACGATGTGGACGTCGAATCCTCCCGGCGCCAAGATCACCGTCTACCACGCGGCCGACGAACGAGATGAGGCACGCTACGTCGTCGGGAGCCTTTCCGCACTCGGCAAGGCCCGGGGACGGGCAGCGGTGTTCTACCGGACAAATGCACAATCGCGGGCGCTGGAAGAAGAACTCGTCCGCGGCCGCATCCCGTACGTGATCGTCGGAGGTACTCGCTTCTACGAGCGGCGCGAAGTCCGTGACCTCATCGGCTACCTGCGTTTCGTTCACAACCCGGCCGACGACCTCAGCCTGGAACGCGTCATAAACGTACCGGCTCGCGGCATCGGGCGTACGACCTGGGAACGGATCAAGGTTGCGGCGGCCGCTCGCGGCAAGACCGCCTGGGAACTGCTCGCAGAAGAGGCGGCGCTGGCCTCACTTGGAACTGCAGCGCGTTCGCGCGTCGCGGCTTTCCGTGACGGCGCCCGTGCCTGGCGCGATGGAGCGTTCCCAGGGGTGGCAGCGCTGTTGCTGCGCATCCTGGACGACACTGGATACATCGCTTTCCTCGAAAGCCGGCCCGATGACGACCCGGTCGGTCGCACCGAGAACGTCAAGGAATTGGTCACGGTGGCCCAACTCTTCGACGAGGACTACTCGGCCATGTCTCCCGAGGCGCGAGAAGAGATCCCGGGACCGCTGGCGACTTTCCTGGAACGACTGGCGCTGGCCTCCGATCTCGACAACTACCAAAGCCGCGCCGAAGCGGTCACCCTGATGACGGTGCACACCGCCAAGGGCCTCGAGTTCGGTCACGTCTTTCTCGTCGGGCTGGAAGAGGGGATCTTTCCCCACTCGCGTTCGGTCAACGACGAGGGCCACGGAATAGAGGAAGAAAGGAGGCTCTGCTACGTCGGAATCACGCGGGCAAGAGAACGCCTGGTGCTCACCCGGGCACGGCGGCGCCACGTATTCGGCGCGGCTCAGTTCAACTTCGCGTCACGCTTTCTCGAGGAGATCCCCGCCGTCTTGCTGCAACACGAGCGCAGCGTGCTGGAGGCCAAGCGATCGGTCTCGGGCGAAGAGGAATCTCCGCGCCGCCGCAACGGCAATATGCACCCGCCGGACGATTTCGAGGACTCGTGGCAGGAACCGCCGCGGGGTGCGGCTAGACCTCCAGGTCTACGAACACCGGCTACACGGCCGACGGCCGGCTTGGCAAGACAGACGCCGTGCGTAGGTCGGTACAAACCTGGCATGCGCGTCGTGCACCCGCTGTTCGGCGTCGGAACCGTGCGGGAGTCCGACGGCAGCGGCGACGCCGAGAAGCTGATCGTTCAGTTTCAACGCGTCGGAATCAAGAAACTCATGGCCGCGCTGGCGCGGTTGGACATCATCCCCCGCTGAGGCTGGCAGCCTGTTGGAAATGGCCCACGAGTGCGGAGCTGGCGACGCGCGAGGATCACGCCTGTCTGCTGAGTCTCGCCCCTCGCCGGCTCTTGGGCTCGCGCGCGCGAAGCCACTCGCTGCGGCGTACAGAAGGACGCCTCCGCTCGCGGCTTTTCGCGCACGTCCTGCAGCTGGACCATTTTGAACAGGCTGCTGGACAGTTTTTCTACAAACCGCTGGCAGCCGCACCGACGGGGGCCTGCACGATCAACCCCTCAACGAATGGCGCGGGTACAATCTCGAGACGGCCGTTCCCGCGAGCACCCGTTGGGCCGCTTTTCGTCGATGTGGTGGAAGGGGGCGGCCTCCTGAGAAGCCGCGTGCAGAGGACGCGTCACGGTATATTCGAGAAATTTTCCAACCGGGTAGACGAAGTAGTACGCGATCCGAAAAGGGTTACTGGCCTCGTTCGTGTACTCGTCCGCGACGGCCGAGGCAGGGGCCGCCACAACAGCGGTCGCGCAAAGTGCGGCAAGCCAGCGCCCGAATACACCAATAGTGCGGTGAGATTTCATTTCTTCTTCCTTCGACGGCCGCGGGCAATTGGTAAGTACCGGGCGACCACGTCTTGCCGCCCTTGCCTCGAATCGTCGCTCTTATACACCATGCCGCTCACAGGTTCCCAACCGATGCCCGCCTCCGCGTGAACTCAGTGTCGACCCAGCAACCCCGATTCACACCCGCCCGCCGTATCTCCTCGTGGCGTCGCCTGTCGCTGCACGTCTGGAAGCGACCCTCAGACCCCAGCGTATACGGCCTGCTGGAGGTCAACATGCGACGGGCGCTCGCCTACATCGATGCCCTCAACCGAGCCCCGGGCCACCCCCGAGTGACGGTCACGCATCTCGTAGTGAAGGGCATCGCCAAGGCGCTCGCCGAGACGCCCGAAGCCAACGGGATCATATCGATGGGAAGGATCTATCTGCGCGACAGCGTGGACGTCTACTGCCAAGTGGCGACCGACGGCGGTAAGGATCTTTCCGGAGTCAAGGTTTCGGGCGTGGACCGCAAATCGGTGGTCGAGGTGGCCAACGAACTCGTCTCCGCTGTCGCAGCCGTGCGTGAAGGACGCGATCGGGGCTCCGAAGCGACCAAAC
>Ga0172369_10008857_pt1 | contig 11310 bp, 6 predicted proteins | sample LakKiv25m_FD_114539 | JGI IMG/M metagenome (GOLD analysis project Ga0172369, IMG submission 114539) | Freshwater microbial communities from Kabuno Bay, South-Kivu, Congo - kab_022012_11.25m | ecosystem: Environmental > Aquatic > Freshwater > Lake | place: Democratic Republic of the Congo... | reverse complement strand
GATTTGTATCAGCAACTAACCAAACAACACTAATTATAACCTTCGTTTTGCGGGAAATTTGCAGCTCCCATTATTTCAATTTGTGATTTAGGTATTGGCAATCGAACATGCATAGGCTGAATATTATCCCGTACCACCGTATCTTTAATCAACACAACTCCCTGTGCATTTTTAATATATTCACCACCATATTTTTTTGTCCTTTCCAACAAAATCCCATTTCGTTTTAAAAACACCCATCTGTCGGCTTCAAAAGCCAATTCGCGCGCATTCTCATCAATAATCATATTTAACGTTACGCCACCTGCGGGTATAGCTGTATTTCCTGCTCTGACCCAGGTTTTGTTATAATAATAGGCTGTACTGTCAGCATTTCCAAGGTGGAAATAAGCCTCGGCACCTAAAAGATATGAGTGAGCTAACCGATACCGAATAATATCTTTATAAGATCTTGCACCATTGGGCGAAGGAGCTGTTGGGTCATTGTATTTCATACATGCCGGATGAACATTTAAGAACTGAGCTGAATTGGTTGCCACAATAGTATCGCCTAATTTTTTACCTCTGGGGAGCGTTGTTGGGTCATTATATGTCCAGGCGTGTTTATAAAACACTTTATATCTTCTGTCTGTGGATTTATTGTATAAACTAAGTAAATAAGTGTTTGGAAATAAGCGCCCCCAAGGATAACCACCCTGATCCATACTTAATGTCATTCCCTTTTCCTGATTGTAGGTAGGAATGAAATGAGAAGCAAACTGATGCCCGTTTGCACCTCCTGTTTTATTGCTAAACTGTATTGTCCAGATTGCTTCACTATGATTCAGGTTAGGCCCGTTAAAAATCTGGTCGATTGGCATTAATTGATAAGTACCGCTTTTTTCAATTGCATTTACCTGTTTAGCTACTTCGGGCCAGTTTTTCTGATAGGCAGCTACTAAAGCTTTTATGTGACGTGCTGCACCTTGCGTAAAGCGTCCGGGCTCTTTAGTTGTCCATGATAGGTTTTTAATAGCGTAATCCAAATCAGAATTAATTAATTTGAATACTGAATCGGGAACTGCCGGGGTGTATTTTATGGTATCGTTTACGTTTTCAGGTGTAGTAACGCGGGTAGTTAGGAATAATCTATCGTATTTGCTTAGTAATAAATAATACGAATGTGCCCTGAAAACTTTAGCTTCGGACAATGCCTTTATGGCAACCGGATCAGTCATGTCCACTTTTTTAGAAGTTTCTGCTACTAAATTGGCATATCCTATTACTTTATAATTATATTCCCATAAAACTCTTGCAAGTCCATTCCCCGATGTCAAAGTTATATAACGTCCATTTGTTGGAATACCACCTCCAGCTCTACCCACTACGATATCGTGTCCTACCATCATATTCATCCATTCGGTAGAAGAATTTTGATTATAAAAACTTCTATCCTTATCATACATTGCAATTACACAATTTGCCATACCCGAAGGTGTTGTTAAAAGGTAATCAAGGGAAGGTTTGGTATAAACCTTTTCATTTAATATGTCTGTACACGAAGTAAATTCCAATATTGCTAATACCATGAGCAGACAATATATAATATGTTTTTTCATAAATTTATGTATTTATTAGTAATGAATTAAAATATTTTCAGAATGATACATTTAGCCCTATAACGTATGTTTTTGGTTCAGGATATGCACCTGCACTCATTTCAGGACTGTATGACAAGAAGTTAGTTTGTGTCCACAGATTGGTAGCAGTGGCATATACCCTCAGATTAGTCATTTTCAATGTTGAAATCAACTTTTTGGGGAAATTATAACCCAGCGAAACATTACGTAAACGGACATAAGAGGCATCCTGATAAGATAAAGATGAAAAATAGTCAATTGTAGCATTTCGTGCACGTGGATTGGTATTGGAGGGATTTTCAACTGTCCAATAATCAACTTTAATACCATTCGACACACCGTGTAAATCACCTCCCGAATCGCCATCATATAAATAGAGGTTTGACTTCAAAGTGCCCTGAACGGTGTAAAAGTCAAAACTAAAATCGATACCTTTCCATTTAACTGTTGAACCAATAGAACCTGTCCATTGGGGACTTTCGTTCCTGATAATCATATCATCGGTAGTTATCAAACCATCTCCTGTCATATCCTTTACTTTAATATCTCCCGGCATAGGTTTATACCCCGGTCCAAAATCAGGTATTACGTCGGTCAATTGCCAAATACCATCAAAAACATAAGTACGTGTAGCATCAATATTATAGCCGATATACCAACCGTTAGCTAAATCGTTTTTGGGTTTTCCATTGGCATCGAGAGATCCATCCAGCTCTAAAATTTCATTATGATTTGAACTAAAGTTCAAGTCGACCGACCATATAAAATCTTTCGATTTTACAGGAACGAAGTTTAATGTTACTTCAAGTCCTCTGTTTAATACTTTACCAATATTCACTAATTGAGAGGAATATCCTGAGGTCGAACTTAAAGATTTAGTTTGCAACAAATCTCTAGTAACAGTGTTGTAGTATTCTATTGTACCTGAAATCCTATCTCTTAAAAACCCAAAATCGATACCTGAATTAAATGAAGATGTTGTTTCCCATTTCAGGTTCGGATTTGGTAATTGTCCTCCTGGCAAGTATCCCACTATGGCCGCATTTTCACCAAATTCCATATACGTTGAATTGGCTAAACCTTGGGAACCATAAGGTGAAATAGCTTGATTGCCTACTTCACCATAACTTAATCGGAGTTTTAAGTTCGTCAACCATTCTTTATCTTTTAAAAATGACTCTTCCGAAGCTCGCCAGGCAAATGAGGTAGCAGGGAAAATACCCCATTTATTGTTTTCTCCAAAAACAGAAGAACCGTCAATACGTGCAGACAAAGAGAACAGATATTTATCCATCAGGTTATAGCGAACCCTGCCCATATATGATAATAATCCGCGTGGTGTAATTGTTCGGTCAACCGGACTTGTCAAAGCGGCGGATCCAATATTATTATAACCTAAATCATCGGTTGAGAATCCTGTAGCAACATTGGTAGTTGTTTTGTCGGTTATAGAGTTGACACTCTGTACAAAAGTGGCATCTAATTTATTGTTTGCATTAATTTTCCAATCCCATGTTAAAATATTTTCGAGCAAATAATCCATTCGAAGGTAATTTTCAATAGTTGCCTTTCCACCAACTGAACTTCCCGATTGGTGTTTCGAATTCAGGTACGTACCTTGTTCGTATGATCGGGAATTCAAACTGGTGTTCAGTCTATATTTCAATCCTTTCGTAATTTGCCAGTCCAGGGTTGGATTAATCAACAAACGATTTATATTTTGTTCGTTCAGCATGTTTTGATTATTCCAAATAGGATTCCATTTCGAATCTTCTAATAAATTTTTAAGATTACCATCGGCATCGGTTGGAGTCAACAATGGAGATTTTGTGATAAACTCTTTGAATGTACCATCTTCAACTTTTCGATACGATTGTGCATACAATGTATTTACACCAATCGTGATTTTTTTTGTAAATTTATGTTCGGCGTTAAAACCAAATGTACCGCGAGTATATGCAGCAGGAGCCACCATCCCATTTTGATCAAAAAAACCAAGTGTTGCAGATATTTTAGTATTCTCATTTCCCGAGCGAATACTAATATCGTGTTTTTGTTGTGTAGCAGGTTTAATCATCAGAGCCTCCCAATCTGTAAACCTGCGATCAACAATATTCTGATACATATTTCCAAACAATGATGCATCGCCAGGATAAACGCCGTTTGCATCCGGATTACCGCCCAAATATTCCGTGGTATATGTTCCGTCAGGTAATTTTGTAAGCGACCGATTAGCTTCACGTTTTAACTGTATCCATTCGTCAGGCGTATATAAATCAAAATTACGTTTTACGTTTTGCGTGCCCAGGTAAGTTGATAATTCAACAGTTGTTTTGTTATTTGCTCCTTTTTTTGTAGTTATCAAAATTACACCATTCGATGCACGTGCACCATAAATGGATTGCGATGATGCATCTTTCAAAACCTCTACTGATTGAATATCCTGAGAATTAAAATCATCAATATTACTAACAGGAACTCCGTCGACAATAAATAATGGAGCATTTCCGCCGGTTAACGATTTTTTTCCACGAATCAGAATGTCAGATCCTCCACCGGGACGATTGGAGTTTTGTGTGATGACAACTCCCGCAGCTTTTCCACGGAGCATTTCAGCCATGCTTGCTGTGGGGACGGCATTCATTGCCTCAGCTTTCACCGAAACAACCGAACCCGTAAGGTCACTTTTTTTCTGGGTACCATACCCTACTACCACTAATTCATCGAGATTTTGAGTTTCTTCTGTCATTGTAACGTTAATAACAGTACGGGATCCAACCTGCTCCGAAACAGAATTATACCCCAAATAAGTAAAAACTAAAACATCTTTCCCCGACGTTGTTTCAACTGAATAACGTCCTTCTAAATTTGTGATTGTACCTGTTGTTGTTCCTTTAATTACAACAGTAACACCAATTAGAGGGCTTCCATCCGCCTCCTTCACAAGACCCGAAACAGTTCGTTTCTGTCCGTAAGAAGTAAAAGTGATAAATAATACACCTATTACCAGGTACATCTTCATTCTGAATTTTGTCATAAGTTTCAATTCATTTTTCGAATTCATAATATTTTAAAATTAAGTTAGAAATAACTCTGCAAAGATAGTTTGCACTTGATGCTAATAATAATACAATTGTTCAATTTTCGACTAAAATTATTCAATTAACGAACAAAGCATCCTCTTTTGAAAAAATATATTTTATCACAAAAACATAAACACTATTAACATTTTGTTAATTAATAACTTATATTGATTTAATCACAACTAACTTCTCATAGATTCTCTGATAGATATGAACAAATTCTGATTTTTTCCGAACAAATTTGTGAGGGATATTGATAGCAAAGCCATATCTTTGCTTTGTTATTAAAAAAATTCCAGTTATGAAATTCAAACTCATCCTGATTGTTACAATGGTTGTATCAACATTGGCACAAACTTTTGGAGAAACAATATTTTTTAACCATTTGCGAAGCGAATCGGGCCTATCACATCATTCCGTCAACGCAATATATCAGGATGAACAAGGTATAATATGGATAGGAACTCGGTATGGATTGAATAAGTATAACGGGAATCAGATTAGTGTTCTGAAAAGAAACGAAAAAGACAAAAATACATTATTTGGAAATGACATACGCTATATATGTGGCAATCAGAAAGGACATATATATATATTGAGCAATTCGGTTATTGTTGATTATAATCTTTCTTCATTAGAAATGACTTACATTTCGGAGAACAACATAGTTGCCATTGCATACAATCAAAATCGGTTATGGGCATGTAACGACTCGATAGTGTATTCATTCGATGAAAAAAATAAACAACTGAAAGAATACGCAAGATTAAATTTCAAAAAAAGAAAAATCAGTTGTATTAGAGAAGCTCGTTCCGGTCGGCTTTTTATAGGAACAAAAGGTGAAGGTTTATATTCTCTGGACAAAAACAAACGGTTAACACAGCTAATTAAGAACATTGAAGTAGTCAGTCCTTTCGAAGACAGTAAACAAACAATATGGGTTTCAACAAAACAGGACGGACTATTTGCTGTTGCGTCGAATGGAAGGACCATGCAGTTGACAAATAATCCTGAAAACAAGAATTCTTTACCCTGCAATTATATAAGAGCTGTTTGTGAAGATGATTTTGGAAATTATTGGATTGGGACATTCAATGGGTTATGCAGATACATTCCGGCTCAAAACAAATTTACAACCTTCGACCACTCCGAAGACAAACCTTACACAATAGGCAGCTCATCCATTTGGTGTATTATGAAAGACCGACAAGGATCGATTTGGCTGGGATCGTACTACGGGGGCGTCGATTTTTTCAACCCGGAATACTCTTTTTTCAATTATTATGGGGTTAACAACGATAAATCAAGTTTGAGCAATCCTCTTGTTGGGAGAATGACCGAAGACAACAATAATAATCTTTGGATCGGGACAGAGGGCGGAGGTGTGAATTGCTTAAATCAAACAACAGGTGAAGTTAAACGATATAAAGAAATCTCCGGAAGCAGTGGGATTCATGCAAATAACATTAAATCATTTTATTTTGATTCAAAAAACAATGTTTTGTGGATTGGAACACTAATAGAAGGACTGATTCGTTATAACTTAAAAACAAAAACTTCAAAAACATACCAGAATTCCCCTGCAAATCCATTATCGCTTCGAAATAATTACATTCTTGATATTGAGTGTTTTGACAACAAACTATACCTGGCAACACATAACTCTGTAGTGGTTTTTGATATTGCAACTGAAAAAAGCTATTTCCTTTTTGATAATAAAAAACACGATATGGAAGAGCGACAGGTGAAAGATATTATGCTGGACAGGGGTCACAACCTTTGGTTCTCAACCTCTACTGCAGTTTTCAAATATAGCATTAAAACCAAAGAGTTAAAAAAATACCGACAAACAAAAACGAACAGATTGAACCTGAGAAGTCCTTATCAAAACGTTTTTTTTCAGGATAGCAAAGGCCGTATATGGCTGGGTTCAGGTGGAAGTGGTTTAGCCTTGTATAACCCCAAAACTGACAATTTCAAAATTTTCAACTCCTATAATTCCGGAATACTTGATGATTACATTATCGAAATAAAAGAAACGCAGTCAGGCTATTTGGTAATTGCAACCAACAAAGGTTTCTGCTTTTACGATTATGAGAAAAATCTTTTTATTAATTTTCAGAACCAATCTGTATTCCCGTTTTTGTCGATCAATGAAGGCGGACTATATGTGGCAAAAAATGGAGAAATATATATTGGAAGCACAACGGGAATATTTTCGTTCAGCGAAAATCTTTTAAATATTGAGCCTAAAAGCGTTAATTTGGTTTTTACCGATTTATATATCAACAATAATAAAGTGGTTCCAAACGAAAACAGCTTTCTTAAAAACGACATCTCGTATAGTGAATCAATACAACTCCGACACAATGAAAATGCAATTGCAATTGAATTTTCATCCACAAATTATATCAACGGCAATCAGCAGGAAATAGAATATATGTTGGTAGGGTTTGATAAAAAATGGATTAAAACAAACAATCGTAATATTATTTCGTATACCAACCTGAATCCGGGGGAATATACACTTACCGTCAGGGCCAAATTGCGCAATAATATTTTTGACGAAAAAAAGCTCGAGATAATCATTAAACCGCCATTTTATGCCAGTTGGTATGCTTATCTGTTTTATACCATTCTGATTATAATTATTTCGTACATAATTGTAAAAACCTATACTTCAAGTATTAAACTAAAAGTTTCGCTCGATTATGAGAAAAAAGAACGCGAGCAGGTAGAATGGCTTAACCAATCGAAACTTCGGTTTTTCACAAATATTTCGCATGAATTCCGCACCCCGCTCACACTCATTCTGAATCAGATTGAATCAACGCTTCAATCCACATCCATTCATAGCTCCATATACAGCAACATGTTAAGCATTCACAAAAATGCACAGCGAATGGGGCGACTTATCAATGAACTCCTTGATTTTCGGAAACAAGAGCAAGGCTATGTACAACTAAAGGTTACGGAGCACAACATTGTAAAGTTTATAGAAGAAATCATACTTACTTTCAAAGAATATGCTGAGCACCGTCGGATTTCTCTCACTTACAATTTTTCCGATCCTAACATAAATATTTGGTTTGATCAAAGTCAAATGGAAAAAGTCATTTACAATCTATTCTCCAATGCATTTAAGTTTACACCCGATGGAGGCGAAATAAGCGCTGATATACAGGTAGATGGCATTTGGGTAAATATTATTATTGCTGACAACGGATCAGGAATTGACTCGAAAGACTTGAATAAAATATTCGACCGGTTTTATCAGGCCGAGAATTCATATAGCCAAACAACTCCCGGAACAGGTATAGGGCTTGCGTTAGCAAAGGGAATAGTTGAGCTGCATCATGGAAAAATAATTTCGGAAAACAAAAAAGAAGGTGGCAGCCGATTTATTGTCTCTCTGTTATTGAACAACGATCATTTTACCTCCGAACAAAAACTGACTAACCGCGAAATGTTAGCTCGTACCGAAATTGAGTTTAAAAAGCCTGACGAAGAATTTATTACTGAAATGATAAATTCTCAACGAAAACTTTCGAATAATAAATATAAAATTTTATTAATTGAAGATAATCAGGAACTTTTAGATATGCTATCGGGTATTTTTGGTCAGATATATGAAGTGGAAACTGCCGTTAATGGAAAAGAAGGATTAGAAAAAGCAATTAATATTCAACCCGATATAATTGTAAGCGATGTGATGATGCCCGAAATGTCGGGGATTGAAATGTGTAGCAAATTAAAATCGAATTTGATAACCAGCCACATCCCTATTGTGCTTCTTACGGCCCGTACGGCTATAGAGTATACCATCGAAGGTTTCAGAACCGGAGCCGATGACTATATTACCAAACCTTTCGACACCCGACTTTTAATTGCCCGTTGTAATAATTTGGTCATTACCCGCAAACAATTGCAAGCCAAATTTAGCGAACAACCGAACGTAGATATTACAACTGTTGCTATCAACAGTTTGGATCAACGTTTTATGACAAAAGCGCTTGAAGTAGTCGAAAAATATATTGATAATCCCACATTCGACATCAATCTTTTTGCTCAGGAAATGTTAATGGGCAGAACAACATTCTACCAGAAACTAAAAGGAATAACCGGTCAAACGCCAAACGAATTTGTTCTAAATATCCGTTTAAAAAGAAGCTTGCAGTTTTTACTCGATGATCCCGAAATGAATATGACTGATATCTGCTACAAACTTGGATTTTCATCACCAAGTTATTTCTCAAAATGCTTTAAAGATTTATTCGGAATGACACCAGTTAAGTATCGAAAGGAAAAGTTGAAATAATATCAGGATATATATTTCTGATTTTGTTGTGGTTTTTAAACCCAAAAAACAGATTTCAACTATTATCTAATTATTAATCACCGCGAAGCCAGCTCCTTCCCAGCCCTGCATACTTTTACCGGTACTGGATTACCAAAAGCATCCAACATACCAAACTCTATGGCATTTGCGAGGAGAATTGTTTTGTTAATTCGTATCTCCTTACTTATTGCATTACGGTAGCTGCAAACTATTACAAATATAAATAAAACCTATTTAATTTAAGAACAAATCATATATAATCCAGAACTTATTGATACGGGTTATATATGAATTATATAAAAATGTGGGGCGAATAATACCACTGATAATAAAGAAGGATTTGCCTAAAATTACAACAATTCCTCAATATGTGAAAACTGTAACTTATAAACCGTGAAGTGTAAGAATTGGGGGCGTAACCAAGCCTATCTTTGTAAACTAATTATTTAGTAAACAATTATATAAACTTAACTAAGATGTCAAAAGAACATGAACAAAGCACCGAGCCTTTCAAAATGACGGGAAACTGGATTAATCAATCCTTATTGTTACAGGACAAATTTGCACAACTTACCGATGCCGATTTGCGATTTGAAGAAGGTAAAGAAGAAGAATTACTCGAACGTATTGAAGCACGCATTCACAAAAAACGCGATGAGGTCATCAATATTATCAAAAAAGGACAATAAAAATTGTAATGTTATGAGAAACATCCTATACATTATTGCTATCATTCTCGTAATCGTTTGGGCTACCGGATTTTTTGCTTACAGCGCCGGAAATCTTATTCATCTTTTACTTGTAATTGCAATCGTATCCATTTTACTCGGTATTATTCGACGAAAAGATATTTAAAAACTGCCCCAAGCCCCTAAAGGGGATGTACAATACTATCGCCTCTGATTATTAGTTTTAAATTTTTTAATTTTTCAACGCAGAAATAAGAGGTATAATAAAAAAACAAACAACAAACAAAATGAAAAATTTAGCAGTCTCAATGTTGAGCAAAACAAAACTTTCGATTTCAATTTTACTTATTGCATTTACAGCCATTACATTTACTTCGTGTGAGGATTATCCCGAAGGACCGGCTATTTCGTTATTATCGAAAACTACCCGTGTAACAAACAACTGGCGTGTAGCGCAAGCCCTGAACGACAGTGTGGATGTAACTGCCGACTATAACAAATACGAACTAAACCTTTCGAAAACAGGGACAGCTGAACTTACTGCCAAGTATCGTTTTCTAGGTATCGATTTCGATTATACAACCACCGGAACATGGGCTTTTGTAAACGATTCAGAAAAAATTTCGTTCAATTACGAAAATAATCAAGCTGATGGTATCTATGAAATACTAAAATTAAAAGAAGATGAAATGTGGTTGAAAGAAGATGGCGGAACAACTGAAATACATTATGTTACACGATAATACTACCGAGTTTTCATAAGAACGACCTAAACCCGAGAAGCCTGATAAATTTTTGTTTATCAGGCTTTTTTATGCCAAAATCGTTCGTTTTTCTGTATTCGAAATAAGATTTGTATTTTTGCATAAAACAATATCTAATGAATTGGCAACAATTACTATCTACCAAACGCTTTGGGCAGGAAGCTTATCACGCACAGCGTAACGATGACCGCAGCGAATTTCAGCGCGACTACGACCGACTGATTTTTTCGGCTCCTTTCCGTCGTATGCAAAACAAAACGCAGGTTTTCCCGCTTCCGGGCAGCGTATTTGTGCACAACCGACTCACACACAGCTTGGAAGTAGCTTGCGTTGGTCGTTCGCTGGGAAATTCGGTAGCACAAAAGCTCCAGCACAATCATCCCGAAAATCCGTATCTGGGCGAAATTGGTTCCATTGTTTCGGCTGCTTGCCTGGCACACGATATGGGTAATCCGCCTTTCGGACATTCGGGTGAAAAGGCCATTGCTACTTATTTTTCGGAAGGTAACGGACGAATTCTCGAACCAGAAATGACTACCGAGCAATGGAAAGACCTGATTTGCTTCGAAGGAAATGCCAATACGTTCCGACTGCTTACGCATCAGTTTAACGGCCGGCGCGAAGGTGGTTTTGTGCTGACTTATAGCACCTTGGCATCGGTTATTAAATATCCCTATTCTTCTATTTTTTCGGATATAAAAAAGCAAAAGTTTGGTTTTTTTGATGCTGAAAAAGCGGACTTCGAGAAAATAGCTGCCGAGTTGGGCATCGTTCGTAGTGCCGAAAATCCAAATCGCTATGCTCGTCACCCGCTTG